>JAABUJ010000856.1_pt1 | contig 52333 bp, 54 predicted proteins | sample 5559131 | NCBI WGS metagenome assembly JAABUJ01 (sample SAMN10711875, study PRJNA513366) | rock metagenome | isolation source: Antarctica rocks | place: Antarctica: Victoria Land, Mt New Zealand nord | collected 2016-01-07
ATCCGTCGGCTGCTCGGCACGCGGCTCCAACGCATCTCAGACCCACCCAGAAAACGAACGTCACAGGCAACACAGGCCCGCTGTCATGTCATCAGGTAAAGTTAGCGCCTATGGGGCAGAGCCCTTGGCCTTGGTCTTGCCCTTCCCTAGCAGCCGCCCCCGGGCCAGATACACCCCATGCCGCACCCGGAAACCTGGCTGAAAGTCCTGCCCGACGGCCTGTTCTGCGAGCCCGGCGGCTTCTACATCGACCCGATCCGCCCGGTGGACCGCGCAATCATCACCCACGCCCATGCCGACCATGCCCGCCCCGGGCATGCCCACGTGCTGGCCAGCCCGGAAACGCTCGCGATCATGCGGGTGCGCATGGGCGAGGACCGGGTCGCCGCCGTGCAGCAGGCCCAGCCGTACGGCGAGGCGCTCACGGTCGGCGACGTCCGCGTGTGGCTGCAGCCGGCCGGGCACGTGCTCGGCAGCGCGCAGGTCGCGATGGAGTGGCGCGGCAGCCGGGCCGTGGTGTCCGGCGACTACAAACGCTGCCCCGACCCGACCTGCGCGCCGTTCGTCCCCATCCCGTGCGACGTGTTCGTGACCGAGGCGACCTTCGCGCTTCCGGTGTTCCGCCACCCGCCCCCCGCGGACGAGATCGCCCGGCTGCTCGCGAGCGTTGCTTTGTTCCCGGAGCGCACGCACGTCATCGGCGCCTACGCGCTCGGCAAGTGCCAGCGCGTCATCGCCCTGCTGCGCGAGGCCGGGTGGGACCGCCCCATCTACCTGCACGGCGCGCAGGCCCCGCTCTGCGCGGCGTACGAGCGGCTCGGCGTCCCCTTGGGCGAGTTGCGCCCGGCGACGGTGGCGGCGAAGGCGGAACTGGCGGGCGCCATCGTGCTCGCTCCCCCCGGCGCCATCGCCGACCGCTGGGCGCGCCGGCTGGCCGAACCCGTCGTGTGCCTCGCCTCCGGCTGGATGCGCGTGCGGCAGCGGGCGCGCACCCGCGGGGTGGAACTGCCGCTGGTGATCTCCGACCACGCCGATTGGGACGAGCTGAACGCGACCCTGGACGAGGTCGGAGCGCCGGAAGTGTGGGTGACGCACGGACGCGAGGAGGCGCTGATCCACGAGGCGGCCAAGCGCGGCATCCGCGGCCGGGCGCTGCGCCTGGTCGGCTACGGCGACGACGACGAGGACCAGCCGCCGCTGTTGACCACGACCGAGGCCGCATGATCGCCTTCGCGGAGCTGCTGGAGCGGTTGGTGCTGACGCCGGGCCGGCTGGCCAAAGTGGCGCTGCTGCGGCGGTACTTCGCGACCCAGCCCGACCCGGACCGCGGCTTCGGCCTGGCGGCGCTGACCGGCGAGCTGGCGTTCCAGGCCGCCAAGCCCGGCTTGATCCGCGCCTTGGCCGAGGAGCGCACCGACCCGACCCTGTTCGCCTGGTCGTATGACTATGTGGGCGACCTGGCGGAGACCATCGCGCTGATGTGGCCGGCGCGCGCCACCAACGCGCCGACGCCCGGCATCGCCGAGGTGGTGGAGACGCTCGCGACCGCGCCGAAGTCGGAGTTGCCGTTCCTGGTGGCCGGCTGGCTCGATGCCTCGAACGCGTCGGTGCGGTACGCTTTGCTGAAGCTGATTACCGGCAGCCTGCGCGTCGGCGCGTCGGCGCGGCTGGCAAAACTCGCCTTGGCGGAATTGGCGGGCGGCCGGATCGTCGCGGACGAGATCGAGGAGGTGTGGCACGGCCTCGCGCCGCCGTACGCGCCGCTGTTCGCCTGGCTGGAGGGGCGCGGCCCGCTGCCCGACGCGGCAGGCGCCCCGGTGTTCCGGCCGCCGATGCTGGCCCATCCGCTGGAAGCGCCGGACCTGACCGGGCTCGACCCGGCGGCGTTCCGGGCCGAGTGGAAATGGGATGGTATCCGCGCCCAACTGGTCGCGGTGCCGGGCGGACGGCGCATCTACTCGCGCGGGTCGGAGGACGTGTCCGGCACGTTTCCGGAGATTCTCAGCAGCATGGAGTTTGACGCCGTGCTGGATGGCGAACTGCTGGTGATGCGCGACGGCGAGATCGCGCCCTTCGCCGACCTGCAGCAGCGCCTCGGCCGCAAGGTGGTCGGGGCGAAGATGCTGCGCGACTTCCCGGTGCATGTGCGCCTGTACGACATCCTGTTCGACGGCGCCGAGGATTTGCGTCCGTTGCCGTTCGACGCGCGCCGCGTTCGGCTGGAGGCGTGGTTCGATCGCGTCCGTCCGTCGCGGATGGACCTGTCGCAGCTGATCCCATTCGCCACCGTGGCCGAGCTGGCCGCCATCCGCCACGGCACGCGCGCGGCGTCGATCGAGGGATTGATGCTGAAGCGGGCCGACAGCGCCTACGTGCCGGGTCGGCCGAAAGGGCAGTGGTGGAAGTGGAAACGCGACCCGCTGACGATCGATGCCGTGGTGATGTACGCCCAGCGCGGCTCCGGCAAGCGCAGCAGCTTCTACTCCGACTACACGTTCGGCCTGTGGCGCGACGACGGCGAGCTGGTCCCGGTCGGCAAGGCCTACTCCGGCTTCACCGACGCCCAACTGGTGCAGCTCGACCGCTGGATACGCAACCATACCGTCAACCGCTTCGGCCCGGTGCGCGAGGTCGAGCGCGGCCTGGTGCTGGAGATCGCCTTCGACGCCGCTCAACTGTCGACCCGGCACAAATCGGGGGTCGCGCTCCGCTTTCCCCGCGTCGCGCGCATTCGCGCCGACAAGCCGTTCCAGGAGGCGGACCGGCTGGAGACGCTGATGCGGCTGGTGGAGAATGGGTCGGTGAGAGCAGAGACCCTAGCAGAATCCGATCACTCTGGCTCATGCCCGGCTGCGGCGAAGTAGTTCATGCCACTCTTGGACCTAAAAGGCGGCACGGCCTCCCGCATTACGGGTGAATGCCGAAGGTAGAAAGCTGGTAGTGAGGCCATCTCTCCCGTCAGTTCCGCCCTTGCCTAGGGCTATCACCCTGGGCCGCATCAGACATCGAGAACATCGCGTTAAGCTTGGGCGCGTCCGCCCGATAAAATCGTGCGCCTCAAGATCGGCTATGAATGCTATTCGTCAAAGAGGCCGGCGGCGTTCAATGCTGACGCTGCATAGCGGAGGCCAGACAATGCCGGTCAAACGCCGAAGTTTCCTCACCTTCATGGCCATGTCCAGCCCCGCACTGGCCGACAATCCATATGCCGCCGCTGGCATCTCGGACCCTGCGCACGTCACGCAGTTCCTGGCGCGGCTAAAGCACGCCATGGCCGGCGGCGACCGCGCAACCGTGGTGGCGATGGTCAATTACCCCCCTGCCAGTCTTTGCACAAGGAGGGCCCTCCAGAACCTACCGCAACGCCACGGCCCTGCTCGCCGACTACGCGCGGGTGTTCACGCCGGATATCGTGAAAGCCGTCGGCAACGCCAAGCCCGACGATCTGTTCGCCCTGATCAGGGCGTCATGATCGGCCAGGGCGAGATTTGGATGAATGAGATCGCCGGATCGATGAAGATCATAACCGTCAATCACGTACGGTAGCGTCGAAAGCGCCGCTGACAAGTTTCGTCCCGTGAAGCGGAGAATGCCTACCACATGATGGTGACGGTCGCGAATAGCTGGCCTTGCTGAAACCGAAGCCTACTCCGCCGCTTTCTTCCATTCCGCCACTGGAATGCGCGGGATCTCGAAGCGATCCGTCGTGCGGGCGTACCAGCCGCCACCGTGCATGCGGCCAACCAGGTTCAGCTTCGGCGTGTCGATATAGCAGCGCGCCTGGTCCAGCACCGCGTCGTCGCGAACGTGGATCGCCACCACCCGCCCCAGCACCAGCGCGCGGTCGTTCGGCAACCCGACGGTGTCGTAGCGCACGCACTCCAGCGCCACCGGGCTCTCGACGATGCGCGGCGGACGCACGAAGCTAGACGGCGTCGTGGTCAACCCGGCTTCGGCGATCTCGTCCACCTCGGGCGCGAAATCAATCCCTGTCACGACCATGGCGCGCGCGGTTTCCTCGCTGACCAGGTTGACGACGAACTCGCCGGCGTCGCGAATGTTTTGGCTACTGTCCTTGAGCCCCCCGCCGGGCCGCCCGCCGATGCCGATCGCAATCATCGGCGGGTCGTCCGAGAACGCGTTGAAGAACGAATAGGGCGCCGCGTTCAGCGTGCCATCAGCGGCCTCGCTCACGATCCAGGCGATCGGGCGGGGAACGATGGTCGAGACCATCAGCTTGTAGCGGTCCTTGGTGGACAGAGTGGAAAAGTCGAACAGCATGGGGCGGTCCTTGCAGCGCGGGGCTTGTCATAAGCGCCTTGCCGCGCCAGGTTGCAATCTCCCGAAACTAACTGAAAGGAGGTGATCCAGTGTCTCATTGTCCGATGTTGAGGTCTGCTGTCGTGACCTGGATGAATGCCCCGCTCGGTGGCGCGGCGTTCTGATCTTCTGAGGTGACGGTGCAGGCCGTCTGACAATGTGAAGGCCCCGGAGCGATCCGGGGCCTTCTGCATGTTTGCAGCGTTGACGGGCGCGAATCACGTCTCAATGATGGCGTATGCGCTTCGTGCTCACAGCCCTGTTTCTCGGCATTTCCTCGGTTGCGTGCGCGCAACCGGCCGACCCGGCGCTGCACGCCCACTACGCGGCCTATTCCAAAGGTCTGAATATTGTGGACGTGGACGCAAGGCTGGCGCTGACTCCGCACGCCTATCGGTTGGAACTCACCTACCGCACGACCGGTTTGGTTGGCGCACTGGTCCATGTTCATGGAAATACGAGGGTCGATGGCAGCTTCGGGCCGAGCCGTCCGCTCCCGCGGGAGCTTTTCAGCAACGGGGACCTGCGCGGGGTGCCGCACGTCACGCAGATCGAGTGGATCAAGGGCAAGCCTACGATCGTGCAGATGATCCCGCCCATCGCCGAGGATGATCGCGACCCGGTGCCCGAGGCCGACCAGGCCGGCACGGTCGATAGCCTCAGCGCAATCGCCGAAATCATGCGCGACGTGGCCGCCACCGGACGCTGCGACGGTTCGCTGAACACGTTTGACGGGCGCCGGCTGGCTGATCTGTCGGCCCGTACTGCGGGAATGGAGGACTTACCGGCCACCAGCCGCTCCACCTTCAGCGGGCGGGCCTTGCGCTGCGATTTCGCCGGCCACCAGCTCGGCGGCTTCATCCACGATGTCAGCCGGACCGAGCTGCAAAAGCCGCAGCACGGCTCGGCCTGGTTCGCCAGCGTGCGCCCCGGCGAGCCGCCAATTCCAGTGCGGTTCAGCTTCCAGACTCGCGTCTTCGGCGAAGCGACGGCGTATCTGGCGGACGACTCATAGCGGTCAGGCTTTGACATCGCGTGGCGGCTGCGGCTACGCCCTCATGAATGGACGCCACCGCTATCCTGCTGGCCGCCGGCCTGGGCACACGGATGCGCTCGTCGATCCCAAAGGCGCTGCATCCGATCGCCGGGCGACCCATGCTGCGACACCTGATTGGCAGTTGCGAGGCGGTGTTCGAGCGGGTCGTGGTCGTGGCCGGGCTTGATATGGATGTGTTGACCACTGTCGCCGCACCGCATCCGGTGGCAATCCAACACGAACGGCTGGGCACGGCGCATGCGGCGTTACAGGCGGTGCATCTGTTTGGCGGAGGTGATGTGGCGGTGCTGTATGCCGACAATCCACTGATCCGGCCGGCCACCCTGCAACGCCTGCTTGCGGCGCGGGTCGATGCCCGGTTGGTGCTGCTGGCGATGCGCCCGGCCGATCCGGGGCGCTACGGCCGGGTGATCGTCGAGGACGGACAGGTTAGCCGCATCGTCGAATGGGCCGACGCGGATGAGGCGGAGCGGTCGGTTGGGTTGTGCAACGCCGGCGTGCTGTGCGCCTCGGCCGCCGACCTCACGCGCTGGCTGCGCGCCGTCCAGGCTGATAACGCGAGGGGCGAGTACTACCTGACGGACGTGGCCACGATCGCCCGGGCGGAGGGCGCGCACGTGGTCGCGGTCGAAGCGCCGGACGTGGAACTGCGCGGCGTGAACTCGCGCGTCGAACTCGCAGCGGCGGAGGCGACCTTGCAAGAATGGTTGCGCACGGCCGCGATGGAGGGCGGGGCGACACTGGTGGCGCCCGACACCGTGTTCCTCAGCGCCGACACCGTCCTTGCGCCAGACGTGACGGTCGAGCCGAACGTGGTGTTCGGACCCGATGTCGAGGTCGAGGAGGGCGCGATCATTCGGGCGTTCAGCCACCTTGAAGGATGCCGGATCGGTTCGCGTGCGATCATCGGCCCATTCGCCCGGCTGCGGCCCGGCACGGTGGTGGGCGAGGGCGCGCATGTCGGCAATTTCGTGGAGCTGAAGGCTGCCATTCTTGGCCAGGGCGCCAAGGCCAACCACCTCAGCTACATCGGCGACGCGACCATCGGCGCCGGCAGCAATATCGGCGCGGGCACCATCACGGTGAACTACGACGGCTTCGCTAAGCACCGCACCGAGATCGGCGAGCGCGCCTTCATCGGCTCGAATAGCGCGCTGGTGGCGCCCGTGCGCATCGGCGATGGCGCGATGGTGGTTGCCGGCAGCGTCGTCACCGAGGATGTCGCGGCCGACGCGATGGCATTCGGCCGGGCGCGGCAGGTGGACAAGCCGGGGGGTGCTGCGGCGTTCCGGGCGAAGCGGGGGAAAAGCTGATGTGCGGCATCGTTGGCGTGATCGGACTTCGCCCGGCCGCCCCGCTGCTGCTGGACGCCCTCAAGCGGCTCGAATACCGCGGCTATGACAGCGCCGGCATCGCAACCTTGGCGAACAGCCATATCGAGCGGCGGCGCGCGCCGGGCAAGCTGGCCAACCTGGCCGCCGTGCTAGAGCGCGATCCCATGCCGGGGGTCACCGGCGTCGGCCACACTCGCTGGGCCACCCACGGGGCGCCCACGCTCGGCAACGCGCACCCGCACGGCACCGCGCGCGTGTCGGTCGTGCACAACGGCATCATCGAGAACCATGCCGAACTGCGCGCCGAGTTGGAGGCGGCGGGCCAGGTGTTCGAAACCGAAACCGACACTGAGACGGTGGCGCAACTGGTCGACCTGCATCTGCAGCGCGGCCTGCCGCCGGTCGAGGCCGCCGCATCCGCGTTTCGTCGGTTAGAAGGCGCGTATGCCTTGGCCATGGTGTTTGCCGGGCACGCCGACCTGTTGATTGGCGCCCAGCACGGCGCGCCGCTGGCGGTGGGCTTCGGCGAGGACGAGATGTTCCTCGGCTCGGACAGCCTAGCCCTGGCGCCATTGACGCAGCGGATCGCATTCCTGCGTGACGGCGACTGGGCGGTGCTGTCCCGCCGCGATGCCGCATTTTTCGACGCGGACGGACACCGGGTCGAGCGGGCGGTCAAGGTCACCGTCCACACCGGGGCTGCCATTGGCAAGGACGGCTTCCGGCACTTCATGGAAAAGGAGCTGCACGAACATCCCAGCGTCATCGGCCAGGCGCTGCGCCGGATGATCGACCCGGCCACCCGGGTCGCCGCCATGCCGACGCTGCCGTTCGACCTGGGGCGCATCCCGCGGATTACCGTCGCCGCGTGCGGGTCGGCCTACTACGCCGGGCTGGTGGCGCGGAACTGGCTGGAGGGGGAGGCGCGCATCCCGGCCGACGCCGATGTGGCGAGCGAGCTGCGCTACCGTGATCCGCCGTTGACGCCGGGCGGCTTGGCGTTGCTGGTCAGCCAGTCCGGCGAGACGGCCGACACGCTGGCCGCGCTGCGGGCCTTGCGCGCCGGCGGGCAGCACGTGCTGAGCGTGCTGAACGTGCCGGAAAGCACCATGGCGCGAGAGAGCGACGCCGTGCTGGAGACGCTGGCGGGGCCCGAAATCGGCGTCGCCAGCACCAAGGCGTTTACTGCGCAGCTCGCCGTGCTGGCGTGTTTCGCGCTGGCAGCTGGGCGCGCGCGAGGCAGCATCTCGGCCGGGCGTGCGGCGGCGCTGGCGGCGGCGCTGCTCGACGTGCCGAGCCGGGCGGCGGAGGCGCTGGCGCTGGACCTGTCGGCGGTGACAGCGCAAGTCGCCCGGGCGCGGGACGTGCTGTATCTCGGCCGCGGCAACTGCTTCCCGATCGCGATGGAAGGGGCGCTGAAGCTGAAGGAGATCACCTACATCCACGCCGAGGGTTACGCCGCCGGCGAGATGAAGCATGGCCCGATCGCGCTGATCGACCAGAACGTGCCGATCGTCGCCATCGCGCCGAGCGGCCCGCTGTTCGAGAAGACCGCGTCCAACCTGCAGGAGGCGGCGGCGCGGGGCGGCCAGGTGATCGTGTTCAGCGACGCGGCAGGTGCGGCCAAGCTGCGCGGGATCGCCGCCGCGACGGTGGTGCTGCCGGCGGTCGACCCGTTCGTGGCGCCAATCCTGTACGCGATCCCAGTGCAGATGCTGGCTTATCAGGTGGCGGTCTTGAAGGGCACCGACGTGGACCAGCCGCGTAACCTGGCGAAATCGGTGACGGTAGAGTAGCGGGGTTACCGTTTACGCCGGCTCTGGCTGAGCCGCTATCTGCGCATTGGCGAGCAGCGACGGTGGATGAGCTTCGTCTTCGCCTGAGGCGCCAGATAAACCCGCGCCGTCAATCCACCAGCAGGGCCACCGCCCGCGTCCAGCCCGCCGAAGCCGCGCGAATCTTCACTGGGAAGCAGGCAATGGTAAACCCATGCGTCGGCAGCGCTTCGAGATTGTGCAGCTTCTCGATCTGGCAGTAGCCAACCTCGCGCCTGGCCTTGTGGCCCTCCCAAATCAGCGATGCGTCCCCGGTTTCGGCAAAGCGCTTCGCGGTGTGGCTGAACGGCGCGTCCCAGCTCCAGCCGTCCGTGCCGACCACCCGGATGCCTTGCTGTGCCAGATGCAACGTCGCAGCCCGGCCCATGCCGCATCCGCTGTCCACGTAATCGGCTTGGCCGTACCGGGCGCCGGCGCTGGTGTTGACGACGACGATGTCGAGCGGTGACAGCCGGTGCCCAATTCGAGCAAGTTCGGCGTCGATTTCGGCCGGCTCGACCACGTGCCCATCCGGCAGGGCACGAAAATCGAGCTTGACGCCGGGTCGAAAAAACCAGTCGAGCGGAACCTCGTCGATGGTGATCGCCCGTTTCCCGCCATCCATCGTCGGATGATAATGCCAAGGCACATCGACATGCGTGCCATGTGGGTGGAGATCGTCGCGGTTTCCACAGCCCATCCGAGCCCGTCCGGCAGTTGCTCGGGCTGCAGGCCCGGGAAGCTGGAAACGAGCGCTCCCGCTGTCGTGTCGTGTGCCCGGTAGGTAGTGGGTCAGTTTGAGTTTTTTGCCAGTGAGAAACTTAGAGATATCAATGCGTTCAAATGTCTCTAATTCGATACTGGGACACTACCGCCCGGTAGTCGATGTTGACGCGCTGTGACGGCGGGTCGGCAGGCACGTCGTTTTCCAGCGGGATGGACAAATCGATGATCCGTGGCATCAGACGACTCGCTCGGCGTCGTTGGCGGCGACTGGATCGAAGACAACGGGCAGGTCGACATGCAACGCGTCCGGCTCGGCGACCCGATCATCGACAACGGCTTCGACGATCGCGGCAGCCGTGAACTCGACCGCCATCATGACCTGGCTGAGATTCAGCGTCGCGAGGGTCGCACCGGGCACAGGCGCCCCAAGGAAGTGCTTGGGTTGCCACGCCATATCCACCCCGTCCGGCACGCCCGCATGGTCGAGCAGAACGTCAACCAGGATCGATCCGTTGGACGAGACATGAACCGCCGTGACCCGGCTCGCGCGCACGACATCGCCGGTGGCGAGCAGAAAGCCGTAGGACCCGCGCGCGCCTAGCATCCGAGCGGTGAACCACGCTGGCAGGAGGGAGACGGCGATATCGGGATCGGTGACGCGCGTCCAGGTGGACATTGCTGATGCTCCACGATGTTTCAAAAAGGTGGCATGCACCTGTTTGGAAATTCAAAACTTTGTAAGGCTTGAATGTTTCGACCCGAAACGTGGTTTTCCCAGCGACGTTCGCCATGTAGGATAATTATCCCCACTCGGCCGGGCCGTGGTAGCCCGAGCCAACTAGGCAGGTGTGTCGTGACAACGGCAAAGACGACGATTTCGGCATTTTTGGGCATTGCTCTCCTGCAAGGCTGTGCGGTGACGCCCTCGGGTCCGACGGTTCAGGTTCTGCCACAACGGAACAAACCTTTCGAGGTGTTCCAGCAGGACCAGGGAGTATGCACGCAGTATGCCGCCAGCCAGGTCCAAGGTCAGGCGTCACGCGCGAATGCTCTGGCAGCTGGCGGCGCCGTGCTAGGTACCGTGTTGGGCGCGGGACTAGGGGCGGCCGTGGGTCGCGGGGGTGGCGCCGCGGTGGGCGCGGCCGGCGGCGCTGCGCTTGGCACCGGGATTGGCTCAGGCAACACCACCAATTCGGCGGGCGGCATCCAGGGCCAGTATGACAATGCCTATGTTCAATGCATGGTCGCGAAAGGGAACCAGTTGCCAGCGGCGCCTACTTACGTGATGCAGCCAGTGCCCTATGTCGTTCAACCAGGGGCGTTCTATGCTTATTGAGTAGTGCCGGCCTCCCGCAGCAGCTTGGCCGCGGCTGGCGCGAAGTAGGTCAGCACCCCGGCCGCGCCCGCCCGCTTGAATCCGAGCAGGCTTTCCATCATCGCCCGCTCCTCGTCGATCCAACCGTTGCGAGCCGCCGCCATGATCATCGCGTATTCGCCGCTGACCTGGTAGGCGAAGGTCGGCGCGCCAAACCGGTCGCGCACCCGGCGCACGATGTCGAGATACGGCATCCCCGGCTTCACCATCACCATGTCGGCACCTTCCAGCAGATCCTGCTCGACCTCACGCAAGGCCTCGTCGCTATTGGCCGGGTCCATCTGGTAAGTCTTCTTGTCGCCCTTCAGCGCGCCTCCGGTGCCGACCGCGTCGCGGAACGGGCCGTAAAAAGCGCTGGCGTACTTGACCGCGTAACTCATGATCCGCGTGTCCAGCAACCCGGCAGCGTCCAACCCGACCCGGATCGCGCCGATGCGCCCGTCCATCATGTCCGACGGCGCCACCACGTCGATCCCCGCCCGCGCCTGGTTGACCGCCTGCCGCACCAGCACCGCAACCGACTCGTCGTTGGCGACGTAGCCGTCCCGGATCACCCCGTCATGGCCGTGGTCGGTGTAGCAGTCCAATGCCACGTCGCCGATCAGGCCGATGCCGGGATACTCGCGCTTGAGCAGCCGGGCCGCCTGGCACATCAGGTTGTCGGGATTGACCGCCTCGCTGCCCTCCGAATCCTTCTTGTCCGCAGGAGTTGCCGGGAACAGGGCGATCGCGGGGATGCCGAGCTGGGCCGCCGGGCGCAGGTGGGCGGCGAGCAGGTCCAAGGTCACCCGCTGCACGTCCGGCATGAACGCGACATCCGTCACGGTCGCTGCGCCCTCGATCAGGAACACCGGCCAGATCAGGTCGTCCACCGACAGGCTGTTCTCCGCCACCAGCCGGCGGGTCCAGGGGTCGCGGCGGTTGCGGCGCATACGGGTGGTCGGATAGCTGCCAATGGTCACGGCGGGGCTCCTCGGGACATGCCGCGTCATAATGCCCGGTGGTGCGCACGCATAGTCCGCGTGATAGGAAAGCGGCAAGCCTTGCAAGGACATTGCCATGAACGAACAAACCTCCAGCGTCCTGTCATCCCGCTTCTTCGCCGCTCCGCTCGCCGAGACCGACCCGGCGCTCGCCGCCGCCATCGGGCGCGAGCTCGCCCGCCAGCAGGACGGGATCGAGCTGATCGCCAGCGAGAACATCGTCTCCCGCGCCGTGCTCGAAGCGCAGGGTTCGGTGCTGACCAACAAATACGCCGAGGGCTACCCCGGCCGGCGCTACTACGGCGGCTGCGTCGAGGTCGATGCCGCGGAGACGCTGGCGATCGACCGGGCGAAGCAGCTGTTTGGCTGCCAGTTCGCCAACGTGCAGCCGCATTCCGGCGCGCAGGCGAACCAGGCGGTGTTCCTGGCCTTGCTGCAGCCCGGCGACACCATCCTGGGCATGAGCCTGGCGTCGGGCGGCCACCTCACGCACGGGGCGGCGCCGAACCTGTCGGGCAAGTGGTTCCGCGCCGTCCAGTACAGCGTCCGGCGCGAGGACGGCCTGCTGGACTACGAGGAGCTGGAGCGGCTGGCCCGGGCCGAGCGGCCGAAGCTGATCATCGCGGGTGGCTCGGCCTATCCGCGCGCGATCGACTTCGCTCGCATCCGCGCCGTCGCGGACGAGGTAGGCGCGTATTTCTTGGTCGACATGGCGCACTACGCCGGGCTGGTCGCGATGGAGCTGTATCCGTCGCCGCTGCCGCACGCCCACGTCGTCACGACCACAACGCACAAGACCCTGCGCGGCCCGCGCGGCGGCATGATCCTGTCCAACGACCTCGACCTCGGCAAGAAAATCAACTCCGCCGTGTTCCCCGGCCTGCAGGGAGGGCCGCTGATGCACGTCATCGCCGGCAAGGCGGCGGCGTTCGGCGAGGCGCTGCGGCCGGAGTTCCGGGCCTACCAGCGCGCCGTGCTGGAGAACGCCCGGGTGCTGGGCGCGACCCTGCTCGACGCCGGCTGCGACATCGTGACCGGCGGCACCGACTGCCACCTCGTGCTGGTCGACCTGCGGCCCAAGAACACCACCGGCAAGGCCGCCGAGGCCAGCCTGGAGCGCGCGCTGATCACCACCAACAAGAATGCGATCCCGTTCGACCCGGCCAAGCCCGCCATCACCTCCGGCATCCGCCTCGGCAGCCCGGCGGCCACCAGCCGCGGCTTCGGCGCCGTGGAGTTCCGCGAGGTCGGGCTGATGATCAACGCGGTGCTGGAGGGCCTGCAGCGCAGCAACCACGGCGCCAACGACGCGGCCGAGCAGGAGGTCGCCGCCCGCGTCCGCGAACTGTGCCTGCGTTTCCCGATCTACTGAGCGATGCGCTGCCCGTTCTGCGGCCATGACGACACCCAGGTGAAGGATAGCCGGCCGACCGAAGACTCGGCCGCGATCCGCCGCCGCCGGTTCTGCACGGGCTGCAGCCAGCGCTTCACCACCGTCGAGCGGGTGCAATTGCGGGAACTGACGATCCTGAAAAGCGACGGCCGCCGGGTGCCGTTCGACCGCGACAAGCTCGCCCGCTCCATCCACATCGCGCTGCGCAAGCGGCCGGTGCTGGAGGAGAAGATGGAGCGCATCGTCAACGGCATCGTCCGGCAGCTGGAGGCGTCGGGCGAGAACGACATCCCGAGCAAGCAGGTCGGCGAGATCGTGATGGAGACGCTGAAAGAGGTGGACGCGGTGGCCTACGTCCGCTTCGCCAGCGTGTACCGCAACTTCCGCGAGGCGAAGGATTTCGAGGCCTTCCTGGGGTCTCTCGAAGAGCCTACATAACGGGCGACATGCAAGACCTCACCCACATGCGGGCGGCGCTGGCCCTGGCGCGGCGCGGCCTCGGCACGACGTGGCCCAATCCGTCGGTTGGGTGCGTCATCGTGAAGGAGGGACGGGTGGTCGGGCGTGGCAACACGGCGCCGGGCGGACGGCCCCATGCCGAGACATCGGCGCTCGCGATGGCGGGGCAGGCGGCTCAGGGGGCGGTCGCGTTCGTGACCTTGGAGCCGTGCAACCACACCGGACAAACGCCGCCCTGCACCGAGGCGCTGATCGCCGCCGGGGTCGCGCGCGTGGTCGTGGCCGGCGCCGATCCAGACCCGCGTGTCGATGGCAGCGGCATTGCCCGGCTGCGGGAGGCCGGGATCGAGGTCGTGACCGGTATCCTGGCCGCGGAGGCTGATGCGATGCAGGCTGGGTTCCTGACCCGCATCCGCGCCGGGCGGCCGATGCTGACGCTGAAGCTCGCGACCACGCTGGACGGGCGGATTGCGACCAAGGGCGGCGAGAGCCTGTGGATCACCGGCGAGGCGGCGCGCCGGGCCGGTCACGCGTTGCGCGGGCAGCACGACGCGGTGCTGGTGGGCGTAGGGACGGTGATGACCGATAACCCCGACCTGACCTGCCGCATTCGGGGCTACCAGGCGAAACCTGGTGTGCGGATTGTCGTCGACAGCCATTTGCGGACCCGACTCACCGCCCGGCTGGTCGCGACCGCGCGTGCGCACCCGACCTGGATCGTTCACCGTGACGGCGCCGACCGCAGCCGCAAGCAGGCGCTGACCGAGGCGGGGGTGCGCTTGCTGGAAGTTAAAGCGGCCGAAACCGGCGTCGATCTCGCGCAAGCGCTGCAGGCTCTCGGGACGGCAGGCCTGACCCGCGTGCTGGCCGAGGGTGGCGCGCAGATCGCGGCGGCGCTGTTGCGGGCCGACCTGGTCGATGGCCTAGCCTGGTTCCACGCACCCGCGGTCATGGGCGGCGACGGCTGGCCGGCCGCGCAGGCGTTTGGCACGGCGGCCCTGGCCGCGATGCCGCGTTTCGCCCGGACGGACACGCGCAGCGTCGGCGTGGACACCCTCTCCACGTTCCGCCGGGCCGCCTGATGTTCACCGGGATCATCACCGCCGTCGGCCGCGTCCAGAGCGTCGAGCCGATCGGCGCCGGGCAGGACATGCGCCTCGTCATCGACCACCCAGCCTGGACCGAGCCGCCGGCGATCGGCGCGTCCATCGCCTGTTCCGGGTGCTGCCTGACCGCCGTGGCGCTCGGGCCGGACTGGTTCGCGGTGGAGGTGTCGGCCGAGACGCTCGCCCATACCACGCTCGGCGGCTGGGGGGCCGGCACGGTGGTCAACCTGGAACGGGCGCTGCGGGTCGGCGACGAACTCGGCGGCCACATCGTCTCCGGCCACGTGGACGGCCTGGGCGAGGCTGTGCTGCGCGTGCCCGAGAACGGATCGACCCGGTTCCGCTTCCGCGTGCCGCACGCCCTGGCGCGCTACATCGCCACTAAGGGCAGCGTCGCGGTGAACGGAATTTCCCTTACTGTCAACGAGGTGGAGGACGACGTGTTCGGGGTGAACATCATCCCCCACACCATCGACCACACCAACCTGCACACGGTCCGGCCCGGCGACCGCGTCAACATCGAGATCGACACCCTGGCGCGCTACGTCGCCCGGCTCGCGGAGACGACATGATCGTTGCGTCCAGCCTGTCCGATTACCTGTCCAGCGCCACCGACCTGATCGAGGAAGCGCGCGCCGGGCGGATGTTCATCCTGGTCGACGACGAGGACCGGGAGAACGAGGGCGACCTCGTCATCCCCGCGCAATTCGCCACCCCGGACGCGATCAACTTCATGGCGCGCCACGCCCGAGGGCTGATCTGCTTGGCGATGAACCGGCAGCGCGTCGAACAGCTCGGGCTGCCATTGATGGCACAGGCGAACGGGACCCGGCACCAAACCGCGTTCACCGTCTCGATCGAGGCGCGGGAAGGGGTCACGACCGGCATCTCCGCCTATGACCGGGCGCGCACGATCGCGGTGGCGATCAACCCGCAGTGCGGGCGCGACAACATCACCACACCGGGCCACGTGTTCCCGCTAGTGGCGCGCGAGGGCGGCACCCTGGTGCGGGCCGGGCATACGGAGGCGGCGGTCGACATCGCGCGCCTGGCGGGATTGAATCCGGCGGGCGTCATCTGCGAGATCATGAGCGACGACGGCTCGATGGCGCGGTTGCCGGAACTGGTCGGGTTCGCGCAGCTTCACGGGTTGAAGCTGGGCACCATTGCCGACCTGATCGGGCATCGCCGCCGCACCGAACGTTTGGTGCGGCGGGTGCAGCAGGGCCACATCCGTCATGCCGAAGGGGGCGACTGGGATCTTACGGTGTACGCCAACACGCTGGAATATGCCGAGCATCTGGTGGTGTCCAAGGGCGACCTGGCGGCGCCGGCGCCGACCTTGGTGCGGGTGCACGGGGTCGACATCCTGGGCGACATGCTGGGCGGCCCCCACGTGTCCGCCCTTCATGGCGCGATGCGGATGATCGCGGCGGAGGGTCGTGGCGCGGTGGTGCTGATACGGGACTCCCAGCCGGAATCGCTGTCGCAGCGGGTTCGGCTGATGGCGGGCAGCCCGCGCCCGGTGCAGCCGCTGCGGGATTACGGCATCGGTGCGCAAATCCTGGTCGACCTTGGCGTGAAGGACATGGTGCTGCTGTCCAACACGCACCGCACGGTGGTCGGTTTGGAGGCGTACGGCCTCAACATCGTCGACCAGCGCCACATCGACGGGGTGGCCGGCGAATGAGCACGCTCGACGCCCCACTGGCGGTCGCGCCGCACGTTCGCGGGCCGTCACCGCGCATCCTGGTGGTGCGCGCGCCATACTATCGCGCCGTGGTGGACGGCATGTCCGAGGGCGCCGCCCGCATCCTGTCCGAGGCAGGCGCCGGCTCCGAGGTGGTCGATGTCGCCGGCGCGTTCGAGCTGCCTCAAGCGATCCGGCTGGCGTTGCGCGGACAGGAACGGTTCGACGGCTTCGTGGCGCTGGGCTGCGTCGTGCGCGGCGAAACCGACCACTACGAGTTCATCTGCGCCGCGACGATGCAGGGTTTGATGGATGTGGCGTTGCAGTATGGGATCGCGCTCGGTTCGGGGCTGCTGACGGTCGACACCATCGAGCAGGCGGTCGCGCGGTCGGGTGCAGACGGCCACAACAAGGGCGCCGAGGCGGCCGTCGCAGCGTTGCGCCAGGTCGACGTCGCGCGCCGATTGGGAGCGGCTTAATGGCCGGCAAGACCCGCCCGCGCACCGCCTCCCGCGCCGCCGCCGTGCAGGCGCTGTTCCAAAGCGAGCAGACCGGCGAGAACGCGGAAACCGTAGTGGACCAATTCGTGCGCCACCGCCTGGGCGAGCTGCCCGGCACCGATGGCTACGAGGACGGCCGGGTGCCGGATGCCGACGTGCCGCTGTTCGCCCGCATCGTGCGCGCGGCGGTGTTGCAGCAGAGCGAGACCGATCGGCTGGTGTCGGAAGCCCTGCCTGCCGGCTGGCCGTTCGCCCGGCTGGACCCGGTGCTGCGGGCGCTGATGCGCGCGGCCGGGGCCGAGTTGTCGAGCAAGGAAGGCCCACCGGCCCGCGTCGTCATCAACGAGTATCTCGACATCGCGCACGGCTTCTTCAGCGGCGAGGAGCCGCGGATGGCGAACGGGCTGCTCGACAGCCTGGCGCGCACGCTGCGGGCGGGGGAGTTCCCGAAGGCGCCGGCGTGAGCGAGGCGCTGCCGCCGGAGTTCACGCGGATCGGCCGGTATTTCCGTCCGCTTGCCGGACCCGGGGCGCTGGATTTGACCGACGACGCGGCGGTGTTCGTCCCCCCGCCGGGCCGCGAGCTTGTGGTCGCGGCCGATGCTATGGTGGAGGGCGTGCATTTCCTGCCTGGCACGGCGCCTGACCTCGTCGCGCGAAAACTGCTGCGGGTGAACCTGTCCGACTTGGCCGCGATGGGCGCTGCGCCATTCGGCTACTTGCTGACCGTGTCCGTCCCGCGTAGTGCCGGCGAAGCCTGGTTCGAGCGTTTCTCGGCAGGGCTTGCCGCAGACCAGGCGGAGTTCGGCATCACCTTGCTCGGCGGTGACACGACCGAGACGCCGGGACCGATCAGCCTGTCGCTGACGATCATCGGTCACGTGACGCCGGGTCAGGCACTCCGCCGATCGGGTGCGCGCGCCGGGGATGAATTGTGGGTGACGGGCACGATTGGAGACGGCGTGCTGGGGCTGGAGGCGGCACGGGGCAAACTTCCGGACCCGGACGGCACTCTTGTGGGACGCTACAACCTGCCCTCGCCGAGGCTGGGCTTGCCGCTATGGGGCTTGGCCACCGCAGCAATGGACGTGTCGGACGGTCTCGTCCAGGACGTCGGGCATGTATGCTGGGAAAGCGGGGTGGCAGCGGTGATCGAGGCGGAGCGCGTGCCGCTCTCGGCGGCGGCACGAGCGGCGGGTCCGGCGTGGCGGGAAGCCGCGATAACCGGCGGTGACGACTATGAGTTGGTTTTAGCCGTTCCCCCCGGGCGAGACACTGCCATGCGAGACATCGGAATGAAGGTGACCAGGATTGGACGGTTTACCTCTGGCAACGGCGTTCAAGTGGTGGACGCACGTGGCGACTCGATCGCCCTGTCGCGCCGTGGCTGGAGCCATTTCGCCTAAGGGTGACCTGCCATCATCGCTGCAGAACCGAGAATGGCCATGAGATTGCGCTCTGCTATCGTGAGCACTGTTTCATCCTCGGTGACCATCAAGGCAGCAGTTGCCCCGTCGATAAGCAGAAGTAGCTGACGCGAAAGGATGGCGGGTTCAGCATAACCGGCCTGCTTCGCCAGATCTGAAAGAAATTTGAGCACAGCGGCGTGATGTTCGGCGGCAATCTCACGCAGCCAGAGTTCGCCTTTGTCGTGTTCGCCGATGGCGTTCATGAACGCGCATCCGAAGAAACGGCCACCGCGATACCAACCACCTATCGCCGTCACGATGCCACGCAACTGTCCGTCCGCATCTCCCTCACCCTGGACGGCGGAGAAGAACGAGTTGCGCCAATCGGCGCCCTCCCGCAGCAAGACCTCTCGCAGCAGCGCGTCCTTGGAGCCAAACCGGCTGTAAAGGGTCATCTTGGACGCAGACGCCGCCGACAGGATTTTGTCGATGCCGGTCGCATGGATTCCATGGCGGCAGAAAAGGTCGCGGGCCGCTTCTAAAATCCGCTCATGCGCTGGAAGCGCATACAGGCCGTGCGGAAGTTCGACGGTCAAAGCTGCATTGTCCACGGACCCATCCTTTTCAGTAACCCTGCCACCGGTGCAAGCGCCCCGCCATTGGCACACTCTTTGCTCGCAAAGCCAATCACTAGCATGAGACTGAACGGTCTGTATGATTGGGCGGCGCCCAGGCCGGGCGTGCACCACACCAAAGGAACACCGTCATGAGTGCAACCGCAATGACTGGCTGCCTGGCGCCGATTGATAAGGGCGGCCTTGACGCCTTGATCGAAAAGGGTCGCGCGAATCCGCAGGCGATCAAGACACTGAAGTGCCGCACCGTCGCCGAGGGCCGCTTCCGTCACCTGAACATGATCCGCGACTTGCCGCCCTACGTCGTCGATGAGCCGCCGGCGCTGCTCGGCGACGACACCGCGCCGAACCCGTCCGAGGCGTCGCTGGCGGCGCTCGGCTCGTGCCTGGCTGTCGGCATCCACGCCAACGCCGTCGCGCGCGGCATCCTCGTGAAGTCGCTGGAACTGGAGCTGGAGGCAGACATCAACATCACCGCCGTTTGGGGCACAGGCGACACCAGCCCGAAGCCGGTCGGCTTCGACGCCGTGCGCGTGAAGGTGCATTTGGACGCGGATGCGCCGCAGGCGGACATCGACGACCTAGTCGCCCACGCGACGGTTTGGTCGCCGGTCGCCAACACGTTTACCAAGCCGGTCGCCCTGACCGTGGACGCCGTCTAGCCGATGCCGTCAGCCAGGGAGAGCAAGCCGTGAACAGCATGTCAGCCATCCAAGGCGCCGAGCCCGGCTTCACGAGCCCGGCTTCACGAGCCCGGCTTCCCTGCCCGACCTGCTGGACGCCGAGCTTGCTCCCCTGGCGGACCGCATCGACCGCGAGGGCTTCTATCCCGAAGCCCTGATACGCCGCTTGGGCGCCGCCGGCGTCTATGCTCGTCACCTCGCCGCCTTCGCACCGGGGCCGCGCGACCTCGGCGCTGCCATCGCCGACATGAGCGAGGTCGCCGCCCGCTGCATGTCCACGGCTTTTTGCACCTGGTGCCAGGACGCGTGCGGCTGGTATCTGGAAAATACCGACAACACGGCATTGCGGAACCAGCTGCAGGGCGGCATCGCCGACGGCACGCTGCTCGGCGGCACGGGACTGTCCAACCCGATCAAGGCTTTGTCGGGCATTGAGGGCTTCAACCTTCGCGCCAAACGTGCGCCGGGCGGCTACATCGTTACCGGGGCGTTGCCTTGGGTATCCAACCTAGGGCCGGGCCACTGGTTCGGCACCATCTTCCAAGACGCCGACGACCCGGCGCACCGGATGATGGCCATGGTCCAATGCGGCCAGCCCGGCGTTGAAATCCGGCAAAACATCAAATACAGCGTATTGGAGGGCACCGGCACCTACAGCATCCGCTTCCGCCGCGCGTTCATCGCCGACGAGATAATGCTTGCCGACCCGCTCGGCGACATGGTCGGGCGCATTCGGCCGGGGTTCGTGCTGCTGCAGACCGGGATGGGTCTCGGCGTGGTCCGCGCCAGCATCGAGTCCATGCAGAGGTCGGACGTCACCCACGCCCACACAAACCGGTTCCTGCCGCAGCGGCCGGCCTATTTCGAGGATCGCCTGGCTGCGGTGGATGGCGCCGTCATGCACCTTGCCGCTACCCCGCGCGATGGCTCGGCCGACTACGTCCGCGAGGTCCTGGCCGCTCGCCTCACGGTCAGCGATCTCACCTTGGAGGCGATCCAGGCTGCCATGCTGCACGCCGGCGCCAAGGCGTTCATCGAGCACGCCCCGGTCCAGCGCCGCCTGCGCGAAGGCTACTTCGTCGCGATGATCACCCCTTCCATCCGGCACCTGACCCAGGAACTCGGCCGCATGGCGTCCCACTAGGTTTCACATACAGACAGGAGTTTGCCAACCGATGAGCGACCAAGTCCTCGTGACCCCCGCTGAGCTGAACGCCATGGTCGAGAAGGGCGGCGTGGTGGTGATCGACACCCGCAATCCGGTCGCTTATGCCGCCGGGCATATCCCGGGCGCCGTGAACATGCACGACATCTTCACCTATCTCGCAACCTCCACCCCCGAGGGAATGGCCGCTTTGCAGGACAAGTTCGCCAGCGAATTCGGCGCGGCTGGCCTGGGCGGCGACGAGACCGCGGTGTTCTATGAGGAGTCAGATGGCGTCCGGCTTCGGCCAGTCATGCCGCGGCTATTTCCTGCTCAGCTTCCTCGGCTACCAGAAGGCGGCGGTGCTGCACGGCGGGTTCGCAGCGTGGAAAGCGGCATCGATGCCGATGTCGAGCGAACCGGCAACCCCGACGGCCAAGGCCTTCCCGCTGAACGACGCCGGCATGGAAATGATGATCGACCGCGACGCCATGCTGGCGGCGGTTGGCGACGACAAGATCGTCAAGCTCGACGTGCGCGACGTGGACGAGTGGATCGGCGACAGCTCCTCGCCCTACGGCAAGGATTTTTGCCCGCGTAAGGGCCGTATCCCCGGGGCAAAATGGCTGGAATGGTATCGCCTGATGAAGCCGACGAGCGCCGGGCCGATGTTCAAGTCCAAGGACGAGATCAGGGCCGAGTGCCACACGGTCGGGATCACGGCTGAAACCCCGGTGTACTTGTACTGCTTCAAGGGCGCCCGCGCCTCCAATTCGTTGGTGGCGCTGCGCGAGGCCGGCATCCGCAACGTCCGGATGTATTTCGGCTCGTGGAACGAGTGGAGCCGCGATGAGTCGCTGCCGATCGAAACCGGGCTGCCGTTTACGGCGCCGGCGGAGTGATCAGGGGCCGCCCAACGTCGCTCCACTGCCGCCAAGGCTGGATCCGCCACCGCCGCCAGGGGTAAACTTCCCGACGTTCCCGAGCAGCTGCTGCATGAACGAGCTTTCGCTGCCGGGGGAGGGCGTTGCTCGTGCGACGACGGACACGGGTTGTGAGGCGTCCTGGTTCAGGCGCTTCACCGCCCGCAGCACCCCGCCCTGGTCGAAGCTGAGCACCACGACATTCTGGCTGTTGATCCCCTGCACCCGCCCGATCCGGGGCTGCGTCATCTCGTTGATGTAAAGCCAGGTGTTGTCGTCGAACGTCGCCTTGGCTGTCGGCGAGCCGAGCAGGCTTTGCGCATCCGCGCGGGTCGAGGTGCCGATGACCAACTCCTGCAGCTGATCGGCATCGACCTGGTTGCCACGTACCTGCTGCGGGCTCTCGATGACGGAGCAACCGGCAAGCAGCAAAGCGGCGAAGGCAAAGGCGGTGATGGGTCGCAAGTTGGTCATCCCAATGCTGGTTCAATGCTGGCCGGCGCACCGCACGCATTGACCCGCGGACCATGCGCGCCATTTCCAGGAAAGTATGGCGTCCCACAGACGGGCGCAGCGTGTCAACGATCCTGCCTGATGGAAACCACATGGCGCTGTTTGGATTGCTTGGGCGCCGGCACGAGCGGGCCGGCTTTATGCTCTACACCGCCGCGGTCGGGGCAGCCCGGGACCCGGTGTTCTACGAACGGCTCGGCGTGCCCGATACCCTGGATGGACGCTTCGACTTGGTCGGCCTGCACGCGTTCCTGCTCATCCGCCGCCTACGCGCCATCCCTGCGCCCGGGCCGGCCGTCGCGCAGGCGGTGTTCGATGCCATGTTTTCCGACATGGACATCAACTTGCGTGAGCTCGGCGTGGGCGACATGTCTATTTCCAAGCGCGTCAAGGCGATGTGGGAAGCGTTTCACGGCCGGGCGACCGCGTACGACGCGCCGCTTGCGGCCGGCGACTTGGCAGCGCTGGAGGCGGCCATCGTTCGCAACGTGTTCCGCGAGGCGGCTCATCCCGGCGCTGCGGCCATCGCGCAGATTGCGCTGGACCAGGCCGCTCACCTCGATCGCCAGCCGGCAGCGGGCCTTGCGGCGGGGCAGGTTAATTTTCTCTCGCCCGGCACCCTGCTGGCGGCGCAAGCGGCATGACGGAGCTGGTGCGGCCGTTCCCGGTCGAGCGTATCGGCGCCGGTGGAACGGAGGTATCCGTCCAAGCGACCGACATCGAATGCGCCGACTTGGCGAAGCGCCTATTGCTGCCGGCCGTTGCAGCCGTGACGTGCCGTTGGGCGCTGCGCGGCGCGGGGGGCGGCGCAATCGACGCCGAAGGGCAGCTGCGCGCCCGGGTCACGCAAATCTGCATCGTCACCGCCGAACCGTTCGAACAGTCGGTTGTCGAGGATTTCGCCGTTCGCTTCGTGCTCGAAGAACGGTTGGATGACACCGACGAGCTCGACATCGACGCCATCGACGAGCTGACCTACGACGGCGTGACGATCGACCTTGGCGAGGCCACGGCGGAGCAACTGGCCCTGGCGCTCGATCCTTACCCGCGGCGGCCCGGCGCCACGCTGGCCGATGAGGGCGACCAGGGCGAAACCAGCCCATTCGCCGCCCTGGCCAGCCTGCGCAAGCCAAGCTAAGCTGCAACCGCCGCTTGCAGGGGCCGAATGCCTCTGCTAGATGCCGCGGCTCGTGTTTTGCCGAATTGTGACATTGTGACGTGAGCGCCCGCCGGCAAGCGACGGCGCCCGGCACGCAGACCGGAGGGGCACAGGTCCCATGGCCGTTCCCAAGAAGAAAACCTCGCAATCCCGCCAGGGCATGCGCCGCTCCCACCACGCGTTGACGGCGCAAGCCCACGCCGAGTGCAAGAACTGCGGCGAGTTGAAGCGCCCGCATCACGTTTGTTCCCATTGCGGGCATTACGACGGCCGGGAAGTGGTCGCGGCTGGCAAGGCGCTGAAGGGCGCTGTCCGGATCTGAGCCGATTGGCCCGCCGGGCCGGTGCGACGAGCGTGTCTTGATCGAAACCTACACGCTGGCCGTCGATGCGATGGGCGGAGACCGGGCGCCGCAGATTGTGGTGGATGGCATCGCTATCGCCTCGGAGCGCCATCCCAAGGCGCGTTTTCTCCTAGTGGGCGACGAAGGGCAGCTAGCTCCCCTAATAGCGCGCAATCGCCGGGCGCGTGAGGCCTGCACCATCCGACACACTCCCGGCGTGATCCCCAGCGAGATGAAGCCGACTGCGGCGCTACGGGTGCGCGACGCCTCGATGCGTGTCGCGATCGACTCCGTGGCGATGGGAGAGTCGGCAGGCGTGGTGTCGGCGGGCAGCACCGGCGCGCTGATGGCACTGGCCAAGATCGTGATCAAAACCTTGCCCGGCATCGACCGCCCGGCGCTCGCCGCGATCACGCCCTCGGCCCGCGGCGACGTCGTGATGCTCGACCTCGGCGCCAATGCCACCTGCGATTCCCGCAACCTGCTCGAATTCGCGGTGATGGGCGACGTGTTCGCCCGCGCGGTGCTGGGTTTGCCGGCGCCCACCATCGGCCTGCTGAACGTCGGTTCGGAGGAGCTGAAGGGCGACGAACGAGTGCGCCAGGCCGCCGAAATCCTGCGCGTCAGCCATATCGGCCCGCAATTCCATGGCTTCGTCGAGGGCGACGACATCATGGTCGGGACAACCGACGTGGTCGTCACCGACGGCTTCACCGGCAACGTGTCGCTGAAAACCGGGGAGGGCGCGCTGAAACTGGTGTTCAGCCTGTTGAAAGACGTGTTCTCTGGCAGCATGCTCGGCCGGGTCGCCTACGTGCTCGCGCGCCCTGGACTGGAACGGTTGCGCGAGTGGCTCGACCCGCGGCGCTATAATGGAGCCATCATGCTCGGGCTGAACGGGGTGGTCGTGAAATCGCATGGCGGCACGGACGCCGAAGGCTTCGCCTACGCGCTGGATGTGGCCATCGACATGGTCGTGTTCCGGTTCAACGACCGCATCCGGGAGGGCCTGGCGCAGATCGCCGACGTGCAGCTCGGCCGCAAAAGCTCCGATGGCGGCCCCCAGCTGGCGGCGGCGTTGTGACGCGGGTGCGTGCGGTCCTGGAGGGCATCGGCGGGTACCTGCCGGAGCGGGTGCTGGGCAACGACGAATTGGCGCGCCGGGTCGAGACGACGGATGACTGGATCGTCGAGCGGACGGGCATCCGGCAGCGCCACATCGCCGGGCCGCACGAGACGGCGGCGTTCATGGGGGCACGGGCGGCGGCGGCGGCACTGGCGAAAGCGGGGGCGGTGGCCGACGACGTGGACTGCATCGTGCTCGCGACCAGCACGCCGGATGAGGCGTTCCCTGCGACGGCGCTGCGCGTGCAGGCTGCGTTGGGGGTCAAGTGCGGGTTTGGCTTCGACGTTTCGGCCGCGTGCAGCGGGTTCGTTTATGCCTTGGGCATCGCCGACAGCCTGATCCAGACCGGGCAGGTGCGCGGCGCGCTCGTGATCGGGTCCGAGGTGTTCTCGCGCATCCTCGACTGGACCGACCGCGGCACCTGCGTGCTGTTCGGCGATGGTGCCGGCGCGGTGTTCCTGCGGGCCGGCGAGGGCCAGGGCACCGGGGCCGACCGGGGCGTGCTGTCGACGCATCTGCATGCGCAGGGCGATTTGGGCGACCTGCTTTATGTGGATGGCGCGATCGGCCAGCCCGAGCGTTCCGGGCATTTGCGCATGAACGGCCGCGAGATTTTCCGGCATGCAGTGGCCAAGCTGTCGGCGGTGGTGGATGAGGCGCTGGCGGCCAATGGATTGCAGCAGGACGACATCGACTGGCTGGTGCCGCACCAGGCGAACATCCGCATCATCGACGCGATGGGCCGCAAGCTGGGCCTGGCGCCGGGCCGGGTGGTGGTGACGGTGGACCGGCACGCCAACACCTCGGCGGCGTCGATTCCGCTCGCGATGGCGGCTGCCGACGCGGACGGACGGTTGCAACGCGGCGACCTGCTGGTGTTGGAGGCGCTTGGCGGCGGGCTCACCTGGGGGTCCGCACTGGTGCGGCTGTAGCGCCACACTGCCAGATTATTGTTTAGTTTGAACGCGTTTGCTTGACGGGCCGCGGTGCCGCCCATAGCGTGCGGGCATGAACACTGTCACGCGCGCGCAACTAGCCGAGCGGATTTACATGCAGGTCGGCTTGTCGCGGAACGAGTCCGCGGATTTGCTGGAGATCGTGCTGGACCGGGTATCCAAGTCGCTCGAAACGGGTGAATCGGTTAAAATCAGTGGGTTCGGGACGTTTTCGGTTCGGCAAAAGGGCCGGCGTATCGGACGGAATCCAAAGACCGGGGTCGAGGTGCCGATCCTGCCCCGCCGGGTGCTGGTGTTTCGCCCGAGCCAAGTGCTGAAAGCGCACGTGAACGGCACGGCGGTCCCGGCGGGCGACGACCTTGGCGGGGACGACGAATAATGTCCGGGTCCGCGCCAGCCCCGGAGCCGGCGCGGGCCAAACCAAAGAAGGCGCCCAACGCGTTTCGCACCATCAGCGAGGTCGCCGACGAGCTGCATATCCCACAGCACGTGCTACGGTTCTGGGAGACCAAGTTCCCGCAGGTGAAGCCGCTGAAGCGGGGCGGCGGGCGGCGTTACTACCGCCCCGACGATATCGCACTGTTGCGGCGTATTTCCGACTTGCTTTACATTCAGGGCTATACGATCAAGGGTGTGCAGCGTTTGCTGCGGGAGGGCGGTGGTCGCCTGCCCGACGACATTCCGCCCGCAACCGAGGCCGAGCGCGCCGCGGCCGCCGCGGAGCGGGCCCAGCAAGTGGATGAGCCGCTTCTCATGCCTGATGTTCCGACCCCACCACCCACGCCGGTCGCTCCCGATGAGGCGCGCGCGGATGACCGTGCCGCGATCGAGAAGCTTCGCGCGGTGCTGCAGCGGGCGCTGGCCGAGCTGGAGGCATTGCGCGCGATGCTGCCTTAGAAGGTAGTGGATAGATCGGAACGGAGCTGCGTCAGGAAGGCGGTTTCGATCCGGCGCACGTCAGCATCAGTCATGCGGAGCGGGCCAACCTCACGCACGATATCGGATCGCGCCGGTTTAAATGGTCGACCAACGCCTTCTTAAAAGATTAAGAACCACATTCATCCTGTCGCGATCCACAAGATACACGACAATTTCCTTCGCATTCACCAGACGTTATGCTGCACGCTGGCCATGGTCACGTGCATACACATAACCCCGCGGGAGTTGGCGGATAGGGTCAAGATGCTAGAGGATTGGAAGACTCAGGTACATATCGAAATTGTAACGATACAATATTAAATTAGCGCAGAACATCACGATTAAAGTTATTGGCGTGGATTTTGTAATATGTGGCATCTTTCAGAGTTCATGAAGCTATGGAGGTGGTCAATAAGCTTTATTACGGCGATAACCTCGATGTACTACGTCGCTATGTGCATGACGAGAGTGTAGACTTAATCTATCTTGATCCCCCGTTCAATTCTGCTTCCACTTATAACATGCTCTTTCGTGCCCCCGATGGGATTTCTTCTCCAGCGCAACGCAAGGCCTTCGAGGATACATGGCATTGGACCACTGAGGCCGAAACTACCTTTGATGACGTAATGCAGAGTGGCCGCACGCGAATTGCCGAAATCTTGCGGGCGCTTCGCGATTGCCTTGGCGAAAGTGATCTTACGGCTTATCGGGTAATGTTGACTATTAGGTTAATTGAGCTGCGTCGCGTATTGAAACCAGCAGGAAGCATATATTTGCACTGCGACCCGACCGCGAGTCATTACATCAAGATAATTCTTGATGGCGTGTTCGGGATCACTTCATTCAAAAACGAAATTATCTGGCGACGCTCACACGCGCACAGCGATGGTCGTCAGGGATCGCGTCACTTCGGTCGAATATCTGATACAATCCTATTCTACACGAAAGGCAACACAAGCATTTTTAATGTTCAATACGTACCATACGACCCATCTTACGTTGCGCGTGATTATCGACGCCAAGAGCCGGGAGGTCGTCGTTATCGACTGGACAACATACTAGGGACCGGGTGGTGCCGAGAACGGTAACCCGGTTTACGAGGTGATGGGTGTTGTTCGCGCATGGCGGTATAAGAAAGAGCGTATGAATCAGCTCATCCTCGACGGCCGTATTATTCAAACGTCTCCGGGAGCAGTACCACAGTATAAAAGGTATCTTGATGAAAGGCTCGGTGTTCCAATTCAAAATATTTGGACAGACATGCCCGGTATCAACAATCGCTCTCAGGAATTTCTGGGGTATCCAACGCAAAAACCTATCAAACTACTTAAGCGAATTGTCGCTACCTCAAGCCTTCCTGGGCAAACTGTACTAGATCCGTTCTGTGGGTGTGGAACTGCCGTTCACGCCGCGCAAGTGTTAGGGCGCAGGTGGATCGGCATTGATATTACGCACTTGGCCGTGGATCTGATTGAGCGCAGGTTGCGTCAATCGTTTGGGGACGCCGCCCGGTTCTCAGTTATAGGCACCCCTAGCGATACCGAAGGCGCTCGTAGTTTGGCGTAACGTGACAAGCACGAATTCCAGCTTTGGGCGGTGGCACGCCTAGGGGGTATGCCCTTTCAAGACGGCAAGAAAGGTGCTGACGGTGGCATTGACGGAATTATCTACTTCAAGCCGGATGGCAAAAAGACAGAGCGCGTAATCATATCGATCAAGGGAGGCGATAACGTCAGTGTCGGCATGATCCGCGATCTCGCGCACCTCGTCGAGCGAGAGCGGGCTAAAATTGGCGTCTTTGTCACGCTTGCGCCGTCGACCAAGCCGATGCGGACTGAAGCCTTTGGAGCTGGCTTTTATGAAAGTGAACAAGGACGGCACTTCCGCATTCAGATTATTACTGTTGCCGATATCTTTGCCGGAAAACAGGTAGATATCCCGATGCGCGATGCTTCCCCATACCGCACATCTCGCGAGCATGTGCCAATCCAGGACAGTTTATTGATATAGGATTATAACCCAGATTGGTTCCAACACTGACCCACTGCCCCTAGAGGGTAGTGTCCCAGTATCGAATTAGAGACATTTGAACGCATTGATATCTCTAAGTTTCTCACTGGCAAAAAACTCAAACTGACCCACTACCCCCTAGAGCCGGACGTTGCAGCGTACCGAATGCGCTGCTAAGCATGGAAGGTGTCGGAGCGTAGCGCAGCCTGGTAGCGCATCAGTCTGGGGGACTGGAGGTCGTGGGTTCGAATCCCGCCGCTCCGACCATCTGGTATCTTGTCGGCTCCGGCCGAGTCGCCAACCAAATCCCCACCCCAATTGGCGCCACCCCCAGCCAATCCGTCGCGCTCACCCGCTCCCCCAGCGCCAGCCACGACATTCCCAGCCCCAGCGGCGGCATCAAGAAATGCAGCGCGCTCGCGTTCGACGCGCTCCCCGTCTGCAGCAGCCAGAACCACAGCAAGAACGCTCCGATCGACACCACCACCACGAACCACGCCATCACCAGCCAATACTGCGCGCCATACACTACCGCCCGCCGGTCCTCGCACAGCAGGCCCAGCACCAGCAGCACCACCCCCGCGCTCAGCACCTGCACGCCCACCGCGACCGGCAGCGTTGTCTGCGGCGCCATCCGCTTGAACGCCAGCGTGCCGGCGACCATCGACAGCAGCGCGCCGACCACCAGCAGCACGCCCGCCGGGTCCTCGCCGTTGGCCACGATGCGGTTGCGCACCACGTACACCGCCCCGGCGAACCCGAGCAGCAGCCCGGCGATCTTGCGCGCGTGCAGGCGTTCGCCCAGCAGCGGCGCGGCGACCACCGCGATCAATATTGGGTTCAGGCTGGCGATGATCGTCGCGAGGCCAGCCGACACCGTGCTCATGCCCTGCCATGCCAGCCCCTGGTAGCCCGCCTGGTTCAACAGCCCGAGCACCGCCAATTGCCCCCATGGCACGCGCCCGCGCAGATCGCCACGCCACAGGGCGTATCCGAGCAGGATCGCTGCCGTCGCCAGGAAGCGGATGCCCTGGAACAGCGCGGGCGGGGACGTCGCGATGGCGAGCTTGGCGGCGGGGAACGCGCTGCTCCAGGCCACGCAGAACAGCAGCACCGCGGCGAAGTAGCGGAACCGCGAGACCCCGTTCACCATCTAGGCAGCAGCACGGTCGCAACCGCCTGCGCCGCGATGCCCTCGCCGCGCCCGGTGAAGCCCAGCCGCTCCGTCGTGGTCGCCTTCACCGACACCCGCGCCGGGTCGACGCCGAGCAGGGCGGCCACGCGGGCGATCATCGCCGGGGCGTGGGGAGTGATCTTGGGCTGCTCGCAAATCAAGGTCACGTCGACGTTGGCAAGCCGGCCGCCGCGCGCCGCGATGCGCCCGGCGGCGTGCACGACGAAGCGGGCGCTGTCGGCGTCCTTCCATGCGGCTTCACTTGGCGGAAAATGCCGACCGATATCGCCCTCGGCCAGCGCGCCGTAGATCGCGTCGCACAGCGCGTGCAGCCCGACATCGGCGTCGGAGTGGCCAGCCAGCCCGCGATCGTGCGGGACCACGACGCCGCACAGCGCCAGCGGACGCCCCGCCGCGAAGGCGTGCACGTCGAACCCGGTGCCGACATGCGGCTCCATCAGGGTCGCCAAAGCGCGTTCCAAACGCACGGCATCCTCCGGAAAGGTGAGCTTCACGTTGTTCTCCGACCCGGCGACCACCGCGACCGTCTCGCCCGCCGCCTCCAGCAGCCCGGCGTCGTCGGTCAGGCTGTCCGGCGACGCCCGGTGCAGGGCGAGCAGCAGGGGGAAGCGGAAGCCCTGCGGCGTCTGCGCGCGATACAGGCCGTCGCGCGGCACCGTCGCCTCGATCTGCCCGGCCCGCACGCGTTTCAACGTGTCGGCCACCGCGACGGCGGGAATGGCGCCGGGATGGGTTCGCAGCGTGTCCAGCACGGCGGCGACGGTTCCGGGCGGGACGTAGGGGCGGGCGGCGTCGTGCACCAGGACGACATCGGGCGCGTGGGCGGCCAGCGCCTCCAGCCCGGCGCGCACGCTGGCCTGCCGGGTCGCGCCGCCGGGCACGACGGGAAGGTGAGCCAGGCCGTCCAGGGTGCGCGCGACCTCCACCGGGTCGCCGACGGGCTGGAGCAACGCCACATGAGGGGCGAGCGCCTCGGCCGCGTGGCGGATGACGGGCCGGCCGGCGATGCGGGCGTACTGCTTGGGAACGTCGCCACCGAAGCGGCTGCCGGAGCCACCGGCGACCAGGAGGGCTGCAATGCGCATCGGCCAGGAATGCGAGGCGGGTTGCCAGGCGTCAATCCCGTGCACGCGCGTATCAGGCTCGCGCAGCGATTGCGGAGCGGGCCTGTGAGCAGTAGTTTGCCCAAATGATGGGCAGTACCACACCACTCCGCACACTTGCGCCGATTCGGCTTGACGCCCGTGTCACGATCGACACGCCGGTCATCCTCGCGCCGATGTCGGGGGTGACCGACTTGCCGTTCCGGCGTTTGGCGAAGCGGCTCGGCACCGGCCTGGTCGTGTCGGAGATGATCGCGTCGTGGGCGATGGTGCGGGAGAACCGTGTCACCCTGCGCATGGCCGAGGTCGACCGGACCGGGCCGACCTCGATCCAGCTGGCCGGGTGCGAACCGGCCGCGATGGCGGAGGCGGCGCGCATCGCCGTCGGCTGCGGCGCCGATATCGTCGACATCAACTTCGGCTGCCCGGTGAAAAAGGTCGCAGTCGGCCAGCAGGCCGGGTCGGCCCTGATGCGCGACGAGGCCGCCGCCGCGCGCATCCTGGAGGCGACCGTGCAGGCGGTGCCGGTGCCGGTCACGCTGAAGATGCGGATGGGCTGGGACCATGCCAGCTTGAACGCGCCGCGCCTGGCCCGGGTCGCCGAGGAGAGCGGCATCCGCATGGTGTCGGTGCACGGCCGCACCCGGCAGCAATTCTACACAGGCACGGCCGATTGGGATTTCATCGCCCAGGTGAAGGCCGCGACCCGGCTTCCGGTCATCGCAAACGGCGACATCACCACCCTGGACCACGCGGCGGCGGCGTTCGCGCGGTCGGGCGCCGACGGCGTGATGGTCGGGCGCGGCTGCTACGGCCGTCCGTGGTTCCCGGCCCAGGTCGCGCATTTCCTGCGCACCGGGGAACGCCTGCCCGAACCTGACCTCGCGACGCAAAAGGCCGTCCTGCTCGAGCACTACCGCGCGATCCTGGCACATTTCGGCACGGAACCGGGGTTGCGGCTCGCGCGCAAGCACGTCGCCTGGTATTCGCGCGGCCTGTACGGATCGGCCGAGTTCCGCGCCGCGGTGATGCAGCGCACCGACGTCCCGGCAGTGGAGCGGCTGATCGACGCCTTCTACGACCCGCTGCTGGAGCGCGCGCCGGACGCCATGGCCGCATGAAGAACGTGGTCGCCCGGGGCATGCTGAAGGTGGTCGGGCGCGGTGCGGCGCGACCGCAGCCGATCGACAGCCTCGCCATGCTCGGGGCGGTGCCGGTGCCGATCGTGCTGCTCGACGCAGCCGACCACTTCCGCTACGCCAACTCCGCCGCCGAGCAGTTCCTCGGCCTGTCGCTGCTGCAGCTCAATCAGATGAGCCTGCACGACCTGCTTCCGGCCGACCATCCGCTGTTCGCGCTCATTCACCAGGTGCGGACCCACGAGCTGACCATTTCCGATCACGAGCTGACTTTGGAAAGCCCGCGGCTGCACAAGCCGGCGGTCGCCGTCCAGGCCACCACCGTGCCGGAGGAGCCTGGCAGCGTGCTCGTCTCCATGTGGGACTCGTCGGCGGCCCGCGCGCTCGACCGGCAGATGAACTTTCGCGGCGCCGCCCGTAGCGTCAGCGGCATGGCGGCGCTGCTGGCGCACGAGGTCAAGAACCCGCTCTCCGGCATACGAGGCGCCGCGCAACTGCTGGAGAGCACGGTGGTCGAGGCGGACCGCGAACTCGCCGTGCTCATCCGTGAGGAAGCCGACCGCATCCGCGCGCTGGTCGACCGGATGGAGGTGTTCGGCGAGAAGCCGATCGAGCGCCGGGCGGTGAACATCCACCGCGTGCTGGAGCACGTGCGGCGGCTGGCCCAGACCGGGTTCGCGCCCCATTTGCGTTTCATCGAGACATATGATCCATCGTTGCCCCCCGTATGGGGAAACCGCGACCAGCTGGTGCAGGTGCTGTTGAACCTGGTCAAGAACGCCGCCGAAGCGATCACTGACGGCAACACCGCAGGGGCCGGTGAGATCACGCTGATGAGCGCCTACCAGCACGGCGTGCGCCTGGCCGTGCCCGGTTCGTCGCAGCGGGTGCATCTGCCGCTGGTCGTCACCGTGCGCGACAACGGGCCCGGCATCGGCGAAGACATCAAGCCGCATCTATTCGATCCGTTTGTGACGTCCAAGCCGTCGGGCAGCGGCCTCGGCCTGGCGCTGGTCGCCAAGATCGTCGGCGACCATGGTGGCCTGGTCGAGATGGATAGCCGTCCCGGCCGGACCGATTTCCGGCTGCACCTTCCCGTTCTGGCCGACGAGTCCGGCGATGACCTGTTCTGAGGTTCGCATGACGCCTCCCACCATCCTCGTGGCCGACGACGACCGCTCCATTCGCACGGTGCTGACGCAGGCGCTGGGGCGGTCGGGCTATCAGGTGCGCTCGACGTCCAACGCCGCCACGCTCTGGCGTTGGGTGGAGGACGGCGAGGGCGACCTGGTCATCACCGACGTCGTCATGCCCGACGAGAACGGGCTGGACTTGATCCCGCGCATCAAGCGGTTGCGGCCGGAGCTGCGGGTGATCGTGATGAGCGCGCAGTCCACGCTGATGACGGCGGTGAAGGCAGCCCAGCGCGGCGCGTTCGAATACCTCCCCAAGCCATTCGACTTGAAGGAATTGTTGGCGGTGGTCGGACGCGCGTTGGCGTCTCCGGCTCCGCTTCCCATCCATCCGCCCGAGGCGCGCGACGCCGAGGAACGCCTGCCGCTGATCGGCCGCTCCGTCGCCATGCAAGAGATTTATCGCACCATCGCTCGGTTGACGACCGCCGACCTCACGGTCATGGTCAACGGCGAGTCTGGCACCGGAAAGGAGCTGGTCGCGCGCGCGCTGCACGATTACGGGCGGCGTCGAGCGGCGCCGTTCGTGGCGATCAACATGGCGGCCATCCCCCGCGAGCTGATCGAAAGCGAACTGTTCGGCCACGAGCGCGGCGCGTTCACCGGCGCCACCAACCGCAACCAGGGGCGCTTCGAGCAGGCGGCCGGTGGCACCCTGTTCCTGGACGAAATCGGCGACATGCCTCCGGAGGCGCAAACGCGGTTGCTGCGCGTGCTCCAGGAAGGCGAGTTCACCACGGTGGGCGGCCGCCAGCCGATTAAGGCGAACGTGCGGATCGTCGCGGCCACCCACCGCGACCTGCGGCAAGCGATCCGCAACGGCCAGTTCCGCGAAGATTTGTTCTATCGCCTCAACGTGGTGCCAGTCCGTCTGCCCCCTTTGCGCGAACGCACGGAGGACATCCCCGTGCTCGCCCGCCACTTCCTGGAACGGGCACGCGAGCAGGGGCTGCCGGGCAAGTCGCTCGACCAAGGGGCGCTGGACCGCCTGCGCGCCCACCGTTGGCCCGGCAACGTCCGCGAGCTTGAGAACCTGATGCGCCGGCTCGCGGCCCTCTACTCGCAGGAAACGATCACCGAGGAGGTGATCTCCGCCGAGCTGTCCGAGGGCGGCATGGAAGCCGAGTCGCTGCAGAGCCCCGGCTCGTCCGAGCCGCTGGCGGTGGCGGTCGAGCGCCACATCCGGCAGTTCCTGGCGGCGACGCGCGACGGGATGCCGATGCGCGACATCTACGACCGGGTGATCGCCGAGGTGGAGCGCCCGCTGATCCAGATGACCTTGTCGGCCACGCGGGGCAACCAGATCAAGGCCGCGGCCATGCTCGGCCTGAACCGCAACACGCTGCGCAAGAAGATCCGGGACCTCGACATCCCGGTCGTGCGCGGGATCGGCTGACCCGGTGAACGTCTCGCCCCACTACGCCGACCTGCAGCCGCCACCGGACGTGGAGCCGGCGACGTCGTGGCCGCGCCGGGTCGCCGACATCCTGCTGGGCAAGGTCGTGACCTTGGTTCTGGCGGCCGTCGCCTTGGCGTTGGGCATCTTCACTTTCATCATCCTGTCGGGCGGCGCACCGGTGCCGCGACGGCCCAACGTCGTGTACGGCTGCATCCTGGCCAACGCGGTCGTGCTGCTGCTGCTCGGGGCGGTGCTCGCCGGCCGCCTGACGCGGGTCTGGACCGAGCGCCGGCGCGGCTCGGCAGGGTCGAGGCTGCACGTGCGCCTGGTGCTGCTGTTCAGCGTCGTCGCCGTCACGCCCGCGATCGTGGTCGCGATCTTCGCCACGGCGTTCTTCAACCTGGGCATCCAGTCGTGGTTCAACGACCGGGTCCGGACGGCGCTGAACGAGGGGCTGGAGGCGTCGCGCGGCTACCTGGAGGAACATCGCAACAACATTCGCGCCGACGCGCTCGGCATGGCCAACGATCTGGCGCGCGCCGGGCCGCTGCTGTCCAACAATCCGACGCTATTCGTACAAATCCTCGACACCCAAACCGCTCTGCGCGGGCTGACCGAGGCGGTGATCTATGAGCCATACAGCAAGAAGATCTTCCTTTCCGCCGGTTACATGCCGGGCGACGGGCTCGAGTTGCCGGATGTGGACCTGACCGGCGGGATGCAGAAGGGCGAGCCGGTCGTGCTGCCCGACGACGGCGACCAGGTGCGGGCGGTCATCGCGCTCGACTCCTCGCCGCAGCTGCTGCTGCTGATCGGACGCCCGATCGATCCGGCCATCCTGGGCCACATGGCGCGCACCGAGGACGCGGTGGCGGAGTATCGCCGGCTCGACCAGAACCGCTCCGGCCTGCAGGTGACGTTCGCGCTGATTTTCGCGCTGGTGGCGCTGCTGGTGCTGTCGGCGGCCGTGCTGATCGGGCTGGTGCTGGCCAACCAGATCGCCCGGCCGGTAGGGCGGCTGATCCAGGCGGCCGAACGCGTGCGCGCGGGCGACCTATCCGTCCGGGTTCCGGAAATCCGCAGCGAGGACGAGGTCGCCGGGCTGTCGCGCGCCTTCAACCGCATGACTGGACAGCTCGCGGCGCAACGGGCCGAACTGATGGACGCCTACGGACAGATCGACGAACGCCGGCGCTTCACCGAAACGGTGCTGGCCGGCGTTTCCGCGGGGGTGATCGGACTGGACGCCGAGGCCCGCATCGAGCTGCCGAACCGGGCGGCGAGCGAGTTGATCCGTGCCGACCTGCTGGCCTCCGTCGGCTTGCGGCTGGACCAGGTCGTGCCGGAACTGGCCGACCTGGTGCGGGCCGTGGAGGCCGCTCCCGAACGGGCCCGCACCGCCGAAATCCAAATCGGGCCGCCTTCGGCCCGGCGCACCTTGATGGTCCGCATCGGCGCCGACCTGAAGGGCGGACACCCGGACGGCTTCGTCGTCACGTTCGACGACATCACCGAGCTGCAATCCGCGCAGCGCAAGGCCGCGTGGGCCGACGTCGCCCGGCGGATCGCGCACGAGATCAAGAATCCGCTCACCCCTATCCAGCTCTCGGCCGAGCGGCTGAAGCGGCGGTTCACCAAGGAGATCACCTCCGACCCGGAAACCTTCGCCCAATGCGCCGACACGATCGTGCGCCACGTCGGCGATATCGGGCGGATGGTCGATGAATTCTCCGCCTTCGCGCGCATGCCGCAGCCGGTCATCAAGCCCGAGGATGTCGGCCGTATTGCGCGGGAGGCACTGGTGCTGCAGCGCAATGCCCGGCCCGAGATCGACTGGCAAACCGAAATTCCCGACCGCGGCCCGGTGGCACCGTGCGACCGTCGGCTGCTCGGCCAGGCGTTGACCAACCTGCTGATGAATGCGGCCGATGCCATTGCCATGCGGCCGCGCGCGGCGGACGAGGGCAGGGGTTCCATCCGAATCTCATTGGTGTGCGGGCATGACACAGACCGGGGTGATGAGATACGGATCACCATCACCGATGACGGAGTCGGGCTGCCCGACGGCGATCGCGCTCGCCTCACCGAGCCGTATGTGACGCATAAACCCAAGGGAACTGGCCTTGGGCTGGCCATTGTGAAGAAGATCATGGAGGATCATTCAGGATTGCTCTGTCTTGACGATCGGGCAGACGGGCCCGGCGCGGTCGCAAGCCTGGTCCTGCCCATGAAGACTTCAGAGGTGCAGACCGCCTATGGCGCATGAGATCTTAATCGTCGATGATGAGCCAGATATCCGGTTGCTCATCGACGGCATTCTACGCGATGAGGGTTACGAAACCCGGCAGGCGTCAGACTCCGAGTCCGCTATCGCCGCTTTTCGCGCTCGACTGCCAGCGTTGGTCGTGCTCGACATCTGGCTGCAAGGATCGAAGCTGGACGGCCTCGGCATCCTCCAGGCGCTGCACCAGGAGGAGCCGCGCGTCCCCGTCGTCATGATCTCTGGCCACGGCACGATCGAGATGGCCGTCCAGGCGATCCAGCATGGCGCCTACGACTTCATCGAAAAGCCGTTCAAGTCGGACCGGCTGCTGCTCATCGTCCGGCGCGCTCTCGAAGCTGCCCGGCTGGCGCGCGAGAATGCTGAACTCCGGCTGCGTGCAGGGGCCGAGTCGGGGCTCACGGGCGACAGCGCGGCGATCGGAAGCGTGCGCAGCGGCATCGAACGCGTGGCGCCCACCGGGTCGCGGGTGCTGATCCATGGTCCGGCGGGGTCTGGCAAGGAGGTGGCGGCCCGGATGCTGCACGCGCGTTCTCGCCGGGCGGATGGGCCGTTCGTGGCGCTGAACTGCGCGACCTTGAACCCGGCGCGCTTCGAGGAGGAGTTGTTCGGCGTCGAGGCTGGGTCGGACACGGCAACCCACCCGCGCCGGGCCGGCGTGCTGGAACGCGCCCATGGCGGAACGCTCCTGCTGGATGAAGTGTCCGACATGCCGTTGGAAACGCAAGGTAAGATCGTGCGTGCGCTGCAGGACCAAACGTTCGAACGCCTGGGCGGATCGGTTCGGGTCAAGGTCGACGTGCGCGTGCTGGCCATCACAAACAAGGACCTGCAGGCCGAGATCGCGGCCGGGCGGTTCCGCGAGGATCTGTATTATCGTTTGGCGGTGGTGCCGCTGCGGATGCCGAGCCTGAAGGAGCGGCGGGAAGACATCCCGGAGTTAGCGCGGCATTTTCTCGCCCGTTCGGCGGAAAATTCCGGAATGCCGGGCCGCGGGCTGTCCGCCGACGCGCTGGCCGCCCTGCAAGCCTACGATTGGCCGGGCAACGTCCGGCAGCTGCGCAACCTGATGGATTGGTTGCTCATCATGGCGCCCGGAGCCACCAATGATCCGATCCGGGCGGAAATGCTGCCGCCGGAGATCGGGCAGGGAGCGCCGGTGCTGCTGAACTTCGACTCGTCCGCCGATATCATGGCGCTGCCTCTGCGCGAGGCGCGTGACCTGTTCGAGACGCAATACCTGCAGGCGCAACTGGTGCGGTTCGGCGGCAACATCAGCCGCACGGCCGGTTTTGTCGGAATGGAGCGCAGCGCCTTGCATCGCAAGCTGAAGCAGCTTGGCGTGAATTCGGACGACCGGGCGGCGGGGGCGGCGTGAGCCGGACCGCCTACGTCAACGGGCGATACCTGCCCCAGCGCGACGCCTGCGTAAACGTCGAGGATCGCGGCTACCAGTTTGCCGATGGCGTGTACGAAGTCGTCTACCTCCGCGCCGGACGGTTCGTGGACGAGGGCCTGCATCTCGCGCGATTGGCTCGCTCGCTGCGGGAGATAGCGATGCCGATGCCGATGGGTGAACCCGCGTTGCGCCGTGTGCTGCAGGAGGTGGCTTTCCGCAACCGGTTGCGGGACGGCCTGCTGTACATGCAGGTCACCCGCGGCGTGGCGCCGCGCGGCCACGCGTTTCCGGTGCAGCCGCCAAAGCCGTCGGTCGTTGTCACCATCCGCCGGATGCCGGCCTTCCCGCGCGATGTTGCCCAGTGGGCTGGCGCAGCAATCACCCGACCGGACGAGCGCTGGGCGAGATGCGACATCAAGTCGATCGGTCTGCTGCCCAACGTGCTTGCCAAGGAAGCGGCCCGGAAACAGGGCGCCTATGAGGCAATCCTGGTGAACGCTGCCGGCGAGGTGACCGAAGGCGCGTCCAGCAGTTTCTGGATTGTCGACGAGCACGGCGCCTTGCGGACCCGACACCTCGACCATGCCATTTTGCCCGGCTGCACGCGTACGGCGCTTGTAGCCCTAGCGGAGGAGTCTGGCATCGCCATCGACGAAGGTGGGTTTTCTGTTAATGAGATGCGCCGGGCGCAGGAAGCGTTCGTCACCAGCGCGAGCAGTTTCGTCAAGCCGATCACCGCCATCGATGGCGCACCGGTCGGCGGTGGTGCGGTCGGTCCTGTCACCCGGCGCCTGTTCGACCTGTTTGCGCGTCACGTGAACGGAAACGCGAACGCGTGAGGCAGGACCACGGGAGCGTATAAGGGCTTGATGCCGCGCCGGGTTCGGCTCAATCTATGCGGATCGTGCCTAAAATTGGGGCTGGACCAGTGTTGCCGGAGTCCCCGAAGCAATAAAAGAAATGTGTAAAAGCAAGAAGAAAGGAGTTAGCCGTGGCCACTGAGAAATCTCAGAACGTGCAGGATGTGTTCCTGAACCACGTGCGCAAGGGCAAAAGCCCGGTAACTGTATTCCTGGTGAATGGCGTGAAGCTGCAGGGCATCATCACCTGGTTCGACAACTTCTCGGTGCTGCTGCGCCGGGATGGCCATACCCAATTGGTATATAAACACGCGATCAGCACTGTGATGCCTGGCGCGCCGATTCAGTTGTTCGACGCCACCAAGGCGGAGGCGGGCGCTCCCGCGCGTGAGCCGGAGATGGCCGCTGGCGATCAGTCCGATTGAGACCGCGGCGGGGCCGACCCGCGCCGCCGTCATTCTTCCTTGGGATCGTCACGACCGGCATGACGCGACCCGGGCGGCCGAAGCGAGGCTGGCAGAGGCGGCCGGTCTTGCCACGTCGATCGGCCTCGTGGTGGTGCACAGCGCCGTCTTACCGTTGCGCACGCGTCGGTCGTCCACCCTGTTGGGCGAGGGGCAGATCGCGATTCAGGGCGAAACGCTGACCGCGGAGGCCGTTACCGTCGTGATCGTCGACGCCGCGCTGAGCCCGGTGCAGCAGCGCAATCTGGAGCGGGCCTGGAACTGCAAGGTGATCGACCGCACCGGGCTGATCCTCGACATCTTCGGTGAGCGTGCCCAGACGCGGGAGGGTTCGCTTCAAGTCGAACTCGCGCATCTCGATTACCAGCGTAGCCGCTTGGTGCGGTCCTGGACCCACTTGGAGCGGCAGCGCGGCGGCTTCGGCTTCCTCGGGGGACCCGGCGAAACTCAGATCGAGGCGGACCGCCGGCTGATCACCGACCGGATCGTTCGGCTGAAGCGGGAACTGGAGCAGGTCCGCCGCACCCGCGGGCTGCACCGGACCGCGCGCAGCCGCGTGCCATTCCCGGTGGTGGCGCTGGTCGGCTACACCAACGCGGGCAAATCGACGCTGTTCAATGCGTTGACCGGCGCCGACGTGCATGCCGAGGACCAGCTGTTCGCCACCCTGGACCCGACCATGCGCGGCTTGCGCTTGCCGTCCGGCCGCCGGGTGATCCTGTCCGACACCGTGGGCTTCATCAGCGACCTGCCGACCGAGCTCGTCGCAGCCTTTCGTGCGACTCTGGAGGAAGTTTCGGAAGCGGATGTCATCCTGCACGTGCGGGACGCCGCGCACCCAGACACCGCCGCGCAACGAACGGACGTGGTCGCGGTGCTGGACGGCTTGGTAAAGGACGGCGCGCTCGATGGCGATTGGCCGTCGCGGTCGATCGAAGTGCTCAACAAGGCCGACTTGATGGGCGGCATCGCCAACGTGCCGCCGCGAGCGGGCAGCGTGCCGATCTCCGCCATCACGGGCGAGGGGCTCGGACACTTGCTGGACGCGATCGATGACCGCATCGCACGGGGCATGGAGCAGGCGGACTATGCCATCCTGCCGGCCGATGGGGCCCGGATTGCCTGGCTTTATCAGCACGGGGAGGTCGTTGGGCGAACCGACCAGGATAATGCCGTTCGGCTGACGGTGCGCCTGCTGCCAGCTGATCGAGCGCGGTTCGAAGCGGGCCTGTGACCGGCGCTTGCGTGCCTGCCGCTACCTGGGACGAGGTGGTTCAACTGCTGCGGACGGCGGCGCAGGAGGAGATCATGCCCCGGTTCCGCCGGCTGACAGCCGACCAGGTGCGGACGAAATCGGGCCCGACCGACCTAGTGACGGAAGCCGACGAAGGCGCGGAACGGCTTATCAGCGCCGGCCTCGAACGGTTGTTTCCCGGTTGCGTCGTTGTCGGCGAAGAAGCCGTCGCTGCCGACCCGGCGTTGCTGAACCAGTTGAGCGGGGCGGAACTGGCGTTCGTGGTGGATCCGATCGATGGCACGTCGAACTACTGCGCCGGGCTGCCGCTATTCGGCTGCATGGCAGCGGCCGTGGCGCGTGGCGAGGTCGTCGCAGGCGCCATACTCGACCCGGTCTGCGATGACGTCGCCATTGCGCTGCGCGGGAAGGGCGCCTGGCTCGAAGCGCGGGACGGCAGCCGCATGACCCTGCGCGTTGCAGCGCCTGCTGCACCGGAGCGGATGACGGGCTGCATCTCCTGGCGCTATATGAGCGAACCGTTGCGCGGCGCCGTCATGCGCAACATGGTCAAGCTCGCCGGCGTGTCCGATTATCGATGCGCCGCGCACGAGTACCGGATGCTGGCCGCCGGGCACTGCGACTACCTGGTGTTCAATCGCTTGATGCCGTGGGACCACCTTGCGGGCTGGCTGCTGCACCGGGAAGCGGGTGGCTACTCGGCACATTTCGATGGCAGCCCTTACCGACCGGACGACCGTATTGGCGGACTTGTCTGCACCTCCGACCAGGCAAGCTTCGAAGCTCTATGCGAGACGCTGCTCGGATCTGGCTAAGAGTCCTTTTCCGCGGCTTTTACCCACTGCCAATGTGCTTCCATGTCCGCCAAGGTCGCGTCGAGGGGGGTGCGTCCTTCCGCGGCAAGACGGTCCTCGACAGCGTTGAAGCGGCGGGTGAACTTGGCGGTAGCCTGGCGCAAGCAGGCTTCCGGGTCGAGGTCGAGCTTGCGGGCGAGATTGGCGAGCACGAACAGCACGTCACCCAGTTCGTCGGCGAGTCGGGCCGGATCGGCGTTTGGAAGTTCGGCGCGTAACTCGCCGACTTCCTCGGTAAGCTTGTCCAGCACAGCGGACGTGTCCGGCCAATCGAACCCGACGCGGGCAGCACGCTTGGTAACTTTGACCGCCTGGGTCAAGGCGGGAAGGGAGAAGGCAACGCCATCCAGTGTCCGTGCCTGGTTGGTTCGCGCGCTCTCGGCCGCCTTCGCTGCCTCCCACGCATTTGGCAGCAGCGCGGCATCGCCGAAGACGTGTGGGTGCCGCCGGACCATCTTGTCCGAAATGGCTCGCGTTACGTCGACAAAGCTGAACATGCCAGCTTCTTCGGCCATGCGTGCGTGATAGACGACTTGGAACAGCAAATCGCCCAGTTCGTCCGGCAGCGCCATCCAATCGGCCCGCGCGATCGTGTCGGCGACCTCGTACGCTTCCTCGACCGTATAGGGCGCGATGGATTCGAAGGTTTGGACCTTGTCCCAGAGGCAGCCTGTCGCCGGATCGCGAAGGGTGGCCATAATGTCGAGCAGCCGAGCCAACTCGGCCGCTGCGTGTTCGCCGGCGCTCAAAGTCGCATAATGGATATTATGGAAAGAAAACCCTGCGTCACTCCATGTCTCCTGGAAGCTCCAGGGTTAATCCGTCAAATCCAGGCTCCACCCCCGGCGGCAGACGCGACTGAAGCCATGCCCAATCCATGTCAGGCCCCATATGCGTCAGGATCGTTCGCCGAGCGCCAACGCGTTTGGCCCAAGCAAGAACGCCCTCCAAATGCACATGTGTTTTATGCGCGTGGCGCTGAAAGCAATCGACGACCCAGGTGTCCACGCCTTCCAACACCGCAAACGCCGCTTCGTCCAATCCCACGACATCGGTGGAGTAGCCGAAATTGCCGACGCGGAAGCCAATCGTCGGAATATAGCCATGATCCTGCTCGAATATCTTTATCTGCAGCCCAACGATCTCGACCGTATCGCCGAATGTGACCGGATTCGTCTCCAGCACCGGCCGAAAGAACATCGGCGGCTGCCAGGGCCGGAATGCGTAGTCGAAGCGCTGCGCGAGTTCGCCCAAGGTGCGTTCGGTCGCAAATGCTTGGATGGGCCGCTTGACGATGCGGTTGAGAATGCGAACGTCATCCAATCCGGTGATATGGTCGGCATGCGCATGGGTAAACAGGATGGCGTCTATGCTGGAAATGCCGCACGCGAGCAATTGGGTTCGCATGTCCGGCGAGGTATCGACCAAAAACCGTTGGCCTTGCCCGCTTTCGACGACGATGCTCGATCGCGTGCGACGGTTGCGCGGCTCCGATGGGTCGCAGGCGCCCCAGTCACCGAGACCGTCGACGCCGCCGATATGCGGCACGCCAGCGGACCCGCCGCACCCAAGCATGATGACGCGCAACGAGCTACGCCGCGCGCTTGAACAGGTAGCGGAAGTTAGCGGTCGTCACAGCGGCCAACTGGGCCGGCTCCAGGCCCCGCACCTGCGCCAGCACGGCGGCGGTCTCGGCCACCCAGGCTGGTTCGTTGCGTTTGCCGCGATGCGATTTCGGGGCCAAATAGGGCGCGTCAGTCTCGACGAGCAAACGATCGGAAGGAAGATCACGAGCAATCTCCCTGATGTCGGACGATTTTGGGAACGTCAGGATGCCGGAAAAGCTGATGTAGCCGCCGAGTTCGATGGCGGTTTCGGCAAGCGTCCGGCCAGAGCTGAAACAGTGCAGCAAAAAGTCGAAATGGCCCCCCTGCCCTGTTTCATCCCGCAGAATGGCAGCGATGTCGTCATCGGCATCCCGGGCATGGATCGCCAGCGGAACGCCCGCCAGTCGCGCTCCGCGGACATGGGCGCGAAATGAGGCCTGCTGCACGTCGCGCGGCGCCTTGTCATAGAAGTAGTCGAGTCCAGACTCGCCGATCCCCACGACCTTTGGATGAGTAGCCATTTGCGCCAGGGTTTCGGGTGACGGCACCGGTGCTTCCGCCGCGTTGTGGGGATGCACGCCGATGGTGCACCACACGTTCGGCAGGCGTTCGGCCAAGGACCGGATCACCACCGATTGCGCGAGCGTCGTGCCGATGGTCACCATCTCGCCAACTCCGGCGATGGCGGCACGTTCCAGCACATCGGGCAACTCGGCGTCGCTAAAATAGTCGAGGTGGCAGTGAGAGTCGATGAGCATCAAAGCCTCAAGGAGCGTCTTCTATGTGGCGCGGGAACACGCCCTGGGGCGCCGGCAACTGACGGCCTGCCGAAAGAGGCTGGGCGAGTGACGCCAGGCTGCGCTCGTCCGGCATCGCGCCAAGTTGGTCCAGCATGGCCGACATGCTGCCGGGCATGAATGGCTGCAGCACCGTCGCGACCACCCGCAGCGCATCGGCCAGAACGCGAAGCACGTCTGCCATGCGCGCCAGGTCGGTTTTGCGCAACGCCCAGGGCGCCTGCCGGTCGATGTAGGCGTTGCCGGCGCGGATCACTTTCCACGCCTCGTCCAACGCCTCGTGGAATGCCTGCCGGTCGAGCCGGGATGCCACCATCTCCGGCAACGCGCCGGCGGCGCCCAGTAACTCCCGGTCCTCATCGGTGAGAACGCCTGATTCCGGCAGCCGCCCGTCGCAATTGCGCGCAATCAAGGACAGCGCTCGCTGCGCCAGATTGCCAAGGTCGTTCGCCAACTCGCTGTTCATGCGGCCGATCAGCGCCTTCCGGCTGAAATCGCCGTCGTTGCCGAATGGCACTTCGCGCAAAAGGTAGTAGCGCACCGGGTCGAGCCCGAAGCTGTCCACCAGCGCGCCGGGGTCGATCACGTTGCCGACCGACTTGCTCATCTTCTCGCCTTCGACGGTCCACCAGCCGTGCGAGTACACCCGGCGTGGCAATGGCAGGCCGGCGGCCATCAGGAACGCCGGCCAGTACACTGCGTGAAAACGCACGATTTCCTTGCCGACCATGTGCAAATCCGCCGGCCAGAACGGCCAAAGTGGCGCGTTCGGATCCGGGTAGCCGACCGCGGTGAGATAGTTCGCGAGCGCGTCGAGCCAGACGTACATGACATGCGCCGGGTCATTGGGGACGGGAATGCCCCAGCGAAAGCTGGTTCGGCTGACGGACAGGTCGGACAGGCCGCCGCGGACGAAGCTCACGACTTCGTTGCGCTTGGCCGCTGGGCCGATGAAGTCAGGATTTGCGTCGTAGTGCGCGAGCAGCCGGTCCTGGAACGCCGACAGGCGAAACAGGTAGTTGGCCTCCCTCACCCGCTCCACCGGCGAGCCGAACGGGGACACGCGCACGCCGTCACGGGTGAGCAGCTCGCCCTCCGTGTAGAACGCCTCGTCGCGGAGGGCGTACCAGCCTTCGTACTCGCCGAGGTAGATGTCGCCGGTCGCGACCAGTTTCTCCCAAAGCGCGGTGCAGGCGCGCCGGTGCCGCTCCTCCGTGGTGCGGATGAACGCGTCGTTGGAGATGCCCATCCGAGCGGCCATGGCGCGGAACTCGGCCGAAACGCGGTCGGCGAACTCCTGCGGGGCGAGCCCGGCGTCTGCTGCGGCTTTCTCGACCTTTTGGCCGTACTCGTCGGTGCCGGTCAGAAAAAACACCTCGTCGCCCGCAAGCCGGTGCCAGCGCGCCAGCACGTCAGCGGCGATCGAAGTGTAGGCATGCCCGATATGCGGCGCGCCGTTGACGTAATAGATTGGGGTAGCGAGATAGAACCGTGTGGTCATGAGCCATTCAATAGCGTGATGGACGAGATGAGTGCCTGCCGTTTATCGAGGTTCAGCCGCTCCGTCTCGTCCTGGATTTGCGTCAGGGCGTGCCACAGATCGGCCCACTCGGCTAGGGGACGAACCGCTGTCAGGCGTTGTTCCGCCCCGCGCGCGGCGCTGCGAACGACCACAGACAGCGCGTCGCGTAGCATGGTCATGAAAACGGAAAAGCTGTCCTCCGAGCCGCGGCCGCCCACTTTGTCCGCAATGTCCAACGTGCGGCGCAGATCGATCGCCGGGACGCCGCCCAGCACCTCGTCCACCAGCGTGGCGAGCGCCAAGCCCTTTCCTTCCGCCAGCAGCACCGCGCGTCCCGGGGAGCCCGCCGCCAAGGTGGCCAGCTTGGCCCGTTCGTCCCCCGTCGCATCAGGCATCAAGCCTGCCAGCACGCGATCCATGTCCCCAGGCCCCAGCACGTCCAGGCGAAGGCGGCGGCAGCGGCTGCGGATGGTCGGCAGCAGCCGACCCGGCGCCGCGCAGGTCAGCAGCAGGATCGCACGGGATGGCGGCTCCTCCAGCACCTTCAGCACGGCGTTGGCGGCATTGCGGTTGAGGTATTCGGCCCCGTCGACGACAACGATGCGCCAGCCGCCCTCCGCCGGGGTGCGGCGCAGGAAGCCGGCGATCTCACGGGCGTCATCGACCACGATCTCGGAACGCATGCGACCGCGCTTCTCGTCGAAGGCGCGCTGGATCGTCAGCAGGTCGGCGTGGCTGCCGAGGGCGACGCGGCGGAACACCGGGTCACGCGGATCGAGCGCCAAGCTGTCGGTGGCAGGCAGCCCGGCGAACAGCCGGCGCGCGAAGCGGTAGGCCAGCGTCGCCTTGCCGACCCCGCTCGTGCCCGTGATCAGCCAGGCGTGGTGCATGCGGCCGCCGCGCATCGCTGCGAGCAGCTCGACCTCTGCGGATTCGTGTCCGACCAGCGACGGATTCTCGCGCGGTTCGAGCAGGTTCATGCCATCCGGGCCCGGACCGCTTGCAGGATGGCGGCATGAACTGACTCCAGGGCGCCCTCGGCGGAGATGACGACGCAGCGCGCCTCGCGGGCCGCGATGGCCTGGAACCCGGCGGCGACGCGGGCGTGGAAGGCCGGGCCAAGCCGGTCGTAACGGTCCGGTGGGTCGCCACGTTCGGCAAGCCGGCGCGCCGCGACGGCTTCCGGCACGTCGAGCACGATCGTCATGTCGGGCGACAGATTGAGCAACGCTGTCAACGCCATGATGCGGTCGCGGTTGGCCCCCTGGCCATAGCCCTGGTACGCCAGGGTCGAGTCGGCGAACCGGTCGCACACGACGATCATCCCGGCGTCCAGCGCTGGCCCGATGGTGCGCGCAACGTGCTCGGCCCGAGCGGCAAAGTGCAGCAGCGTCTCGGCTTCAAGTGACCAGTCGTGCGCGCCCGACAGCAGCAATCGGCGTAAGGCTTCGGCGCCGGGCGCCCCGCCGGGTTCCCGGGTCAACAAGGTGGCGCAGCCTGAGGCCGCCAACGCGCAGGCCAGCAAGCGCGCCTGCGTCGACTTGCCGGCCCCTTCCCCACCCTCCAGCGTGATGAACAATCAAGTTCCGAGGACGTAGTGCGACAGGACCGAAACCGCCCGGCCTGGCAGGCTCATGCGTGCGACGTCGGCCCCGGCGAGCAGCGGCACCTGCATGTCGGGCACCCCCTGACCCGACACCAGCAGCTTGCCCAGCGTGTCACCACGATTGATCGGGGCGGGCACCGGAGAGGCGTACTCAACCTGCACCTTTGCCGTCTGGCGCCATTGGCGAGGCATCGTGATGACTAGGTCGCGTCCACCCACCAGCGGCACGGTCGGCGTCGAACCCAACCACACCTTCGCCTCTTCCACCGTGTCGCCGGCGCCGAACAGGGTCACGTTCTCGAACTCGCGGTAGCTCCATTCCAGCAGGCGCTCGCTCTCCTCCGCGCGCTGGTGCATCGAGGTCATGCCGTTCGCCACCAGGATGACCCGCCGCCCGTTCCGCTGCGCGCTGGCGGCCAGGCCGTAGCCGCCCGCCTCGGTGTGCCCGGTCTTGAGCCCATCGGCGATGCCCTTCTGTACCAACGGATTACGATTCTGCTGTTCGATGTTGTTGTATTTGAAGGTCTTCTCGCTGTCGTAGCGGTAGTACTCCGGAAAATCCAGGATGATGCGCCGGGCCAGCATGGCGATGTCGCGGCAGGTCATGTGCTGCTCGGGATCGGGCCAGCCGGTGCAGTTGCGGAACACCGAGTTGGCGAGCCCCAGTTCTTTCGCCTTCGCGTTCATCAACTCCGCGAACGCCGTTTCCGACCCGGCGATCGCCTCTGCCAGCACGATGCAAGCGTCGTTGCCGGACTGCACGATCATGCCGCGGATCAGGTCCTCCACCTTCACGCTGCCGCCCTGGGGCACGAACATCTTGGAGCCCTGCGTGCGCCAAGCGGTGTCGCTGACCGGCAGGTCCTGGTCCAGCTTCAGCCGCCCGAGTTTCAGCATGGAATACACGATGTAAGCCGTCATCAGCTTGGTCATGGAGGAGGGCGGCATCTTGGCGTCCGCCTCCTTGTCGAGCAGGGTGGCGGTCGTGTTGAAATCCATGATGATGGCGTAGCGGGCGGCGGTGTCGAGCGGGCCAAGCGGCGTGCTGGCCCCGCTGCCAGGCGGGATCGGGGTGTCCGGATGGCGGCTCGGGCGCTGGGCGGATTGCGACGCCGGGTGACGCTCGGCCCACGCGGGCGAGGCAACCAGGGCCGATCCGGCCAATAGCAGCGCGCGGCGGTTGAGTAAGCGGGTCATGCGCGGCTTCCTCTACTCTATAACAATTCTTGCATCGCTTACGCCTGCATGGTGCGCCAGGTCCAGCGCGGCGTCGGCCTCCGAAACGGTCGCATATGGGCCGGCGCGCACGCGGTAGGTGTCGGTCCGGCCGCCATGGACACGTTCCACCGTTCCACCGATGCGGGCGGCGGAACGCTGGGCGTAGTCGGCCCGGCCGAACTCGCTGGAGCGGATGAACAATCGACCGGGTTCCGGTGGCGTCTGCAACACGATGTCAGGCAACCGGGCCGGAACCGTCACTTCGGCCGCCTGGTCCGCCGGCTGCGGCAGCATGAGCGACAGCGCTTGCCTGACCCGGCGGGACTGCGAGGCGCCCTCTGGAAGTGCCAGCAATTCCGCTTGCACCTCGGCCACAGGCGCGGTTGCCATGTCGATTTTTGGCCCGCCCCCGAGCTGCTCGGCCAGGAAATGGGTCATCGCTTCATCCAAATCCAGGCGAACCCGGGCGCCGTCTTGCGCCTGCAACAGCGCGGCTGCGTGAAGCGTCAACGCAATAAGGCGGGACGGAGCCGCCGGGCCACGATCGTTGAGGCGCACGAGGATCGCCCGGCCATTGTCCAGGTTCGTCACGATGGCGATGGCCGGCAGTTGCAGGGTCTGGTGCGCCGCGGCCAGCGCCGATGCGTCGAACATCTCGCCATCGGCGGTGCGGCCCGGATGGTCCGGAGCGACCGTGGCCAATCCGGTGGCGGCATACCGAAGCCGCGCCTGCGGATAATACCAAGCGCCCTCGGCCTGATAAGGATCGCCCACCACGTAGTGCGCCCCGTTGAGCGATGCCGAAGCCTGCCGACCCGTATGGGAGCAACCCGGCAACAGCATCAGCCAGGACAGGGTGACGCAGCGGATCACCCGACGGCGTTGCCCAGCACGCCGACCGCGAGCGCGTAGAAGTCAGACGGGTTGTAGCGGCGGATCGCGGCGAAGTTGCGGAACACCATGTAGGCTTCGCCACCGGGTCCGTCGGGCAGCAGCACCGCGCCCGGCACGTCGCCCCGCGTGAAGGCCGACCCATCGCTGCGTCGGACCCCAATCGCCTGCCACGTGGCGAGGCTGCGGAGGTTGTCCCGTCCGGTGTCCGCGAGGGGAAGGCTGGCCGGAACTTGGATCGGCTGGCCCCACGGTTCGTTCGCGCGCCAGCCGGAGTGGGCGAGGAAATTGGCGATGGAGCCGAGCACGTCGCCGCTGCTGTCCCAAATGTCGCGCCGTCCGTTGCCGTCGAAGTCGACCGCGTAACGCAGGTAGGAGTCGGGCATGAACTGCGGCTGGCCCATGGCGCCGGCGTAGCTGCCGAGCATGCGGCCGGGTTGCACGTCGCCGTGGTCGAGAATCTTGAGCGCGCTGATCAGCTGGTTGCGGAAGAAGCTGGCTCGGCGTCCCTCCAAGGCCAACGTCGCCAATGCTTCCACGACGTTGTAGCTGCCGGTGTTGGCGCCGAAATTCGACTCCAAGCCCCAGATTCCGGCGATCACGCCCGTGTCGACTCGGTAGCGCGCTGACACGGCGTTAAATAAGGCTCGGTTGGCCGAGACGGCGGCGCGGCCCCGCTCGACTCGCGCAGGGGAGACGGTGGACACCCGGTACTGCGCCCATGTCATAGTGAACTCGGGCTGGCGGCGGTCGGCGTCGATGACTTTCTGGTTGGGGCTGATCCCGGCGAAGGCGCGGTCGAGGGTGGCGGGATGGATGCCGGCCCGGCGCGCATCGCCGCGCACGCCGTTCAGGAAGTCGCTGAAGCTGTCTTGGGCACGGGCTGCAACCGGCAAGGTGAGGGCCGCGGCGAGCAGGCCGCGGCGGCGCATGGTCAGAACCGCACCGACGCTGCCAGCGAGCCGAAGTTAAACAGGCCACCCTTCTGATGATAGAATTCCTGCGTCTGCCAGGTTTGCGAGTAGGTCAGGCGGACGCCGTAAAGCATCAGCGCCGCCCCTGCCTCGAGTTCGCCCACGTACCATTTCTGGGCGACGCCGCGGCTGCTTTGGAAGGTGTTGCCTTCGATCGTGAGGTCGCGCCCGACCGCCTGCCCGTCGGCGCCGGCGAAGACATACCATGCGAACGGGCGCGTGGGCGTGTAGGCGTCGGTCCCGCTAAGCCCGGGCTGGATGCGGGCCACGCCGAAGTCGCTGTTCAGGCCCTGGCCGAAGCGGACCACGACGCCGGGCTGGATGTAGTCGCGAAGGTTGCCGACGCCGACCTGGATCGACGGCAACGCGTCGAACTCGACCCCGCCGGCCTGCGCGATCGGCAACCGCCAGGTGCGCGACGGGGTGATCTCGAGCACCGGCTCGTTGCGGAGCTGGGTCGACCAGCCGCGGTTGGGCGTGTCGCCGATGATGTTGTGAAAGCCGTTCTGGACCTCCTTGCCCTGCGCGAGCGGCCCGACGACGCCGAGTTCGAGGCCGAGCACGGTGCGCGCGACATCGGTGTCGTGGATGATCGACCCGGTGAGCGCGAGCACCCCGGCGTAAGGGCGGTCACGCGGGTCGGGCGGATAAAGCTGGGTGCCGCGGGGGGTGAACAGCGATTGGTTCAGGTCCACGCTGATGCGCTGCACGCCGTCGCCCCAGACTTCGTTGAAGAAGTGCTGCACCCCGTCCGGCAGGGCATTGGTGCCGGAGGTGAACCCGAGCCGCAGCCCGCTGGTATAATATTGGTCCGACGTGCCGCGCAGGGTCGAGACGGCGTCGTTCTCGACCTGGAGCGTCACGATGCTGGCGGTGTCCTGCAGGGGCGCGGCGTGCGCAGGCCCGGCAAGGAGCGTCAGGCCGGCAAGAAGGGAGGCGGGCGTGGCGTGGCGAACCATCAGGTTGCTTTGCGAAATGTCATTCAACATAACTAAAGGATTGCCGTTCGCAGCGACAGTATGTCGGCTGGCCGCATCGCATATACCTTTTAAGTGTGCCCGGCGTGCCATGATTGCTAGAAATAGCTAGAATTGCTAGGCAACAGGCGTGGACAGGTGGCCGAGCGGTTGATGGCTCCAGTCTTGAAAACTGGCGATCCTTTACGGGATCCGTGGGTTCGAATCCCACCCTGTCCGCCAGCGTCCCTCCGCACTGCAAATTGGTGCGCCGTACGGGATTCGAACTGAGGAGATCGGGTTTTCCATTATTTTAACGATTTAGCTCGCGTGTTGATGACCGTTTAGATTGCCGTTTTGGATTACTATGCTGCTTATTTCAGTTTCGTTGACCATATTGTGAAAACACTTTTCCGATCTCCCCCGTCTACCGAAAGTCACTTTCGTCCGTCATCTGCTTGGACCGCTTCGTGATCGATACAATCTTGGCATCGGCCGGGCAACACCCCGCGCGTCTTCCTTCTCGTGATCGGGGAAGCGTTCGTCGCAAGACGGGTCAGCTTAATTTTTCCCGCCGGGAAACCGGCTCGCTTTCGTTTCGATAGTGGTGACAGATCACGGCGCGATTCGGCGTGGAGATCATATGACTTGCTTAACTTCGAGACCATCCATGCTGGCCTAGACGTGCATCTGGCTCTCGACGATCACTCGTTGACTTTCCTGATCGCCGTGCTTCAACTCTGGTTTGGCAAGCTGTAGTTCCGCCATCTTGTGGGTGGCGTCACAGTCGTAACGCTACTCACATTACCCACCATCCCTGGTAGCGTCCGACCTCGTGGTGGAAATTTGCTGACGAAAACGGTGTAGGTGTAGCGGCTTGCACTTATCCGCGGTTGGGCGCGCGCTTGCGTGAGAATATGGCTCACGATTGGGTTCTTGATCACTTTCGATACTGCTGGCGAATTCCTGTCAGGCAGCCTGTGCCATCAGCGTGCGGAACTTCGAGCGCCTTGTCGTTGCTAGATCGGCGCCACCGAGCCATTCG
>JAABUJ010000857.1_pt1 | contig 52311 bp, 42 predicted proteins | sample 5559131 | NCBI WGS metagenome assembly JAABUJ01 (sample SAMN10711875, study PRJNA513366) | rock metagenome | isolation source: Antarctica rocks | place: Antarctica: Victoria Land, Mt New Zealand nord | collected 2016-01-07
GACTTTCTGTGCATGCCTGCGACCGAGACAGTTCGGGTAAGCCGGATGCGGGAAATCCGCCAGTCCGGTTTGAAGAGGGGGGAGGCGGTTGGTAAGCCCAGTCCCTCCCCTACTCGACCGGTTCAATCTCTTCCCCCCGGTCCGGCTTCTCCCGAGGGCTCGAAATGCTTACCATAAGCCGAGGTTTTCGAACGGGCCACCGGCGCGACGGAGCAGATCCCGCGATGCAGATCATCCTGGCGAATCCCCGAGGCTTCTGCGCCGGGGTAAACATGGCGATCGAGAGCCTGGAGCGGTCGCTCGACTTCTTCGGCGCGCCGGTCTTCGTCTACCACGAGATCGTCCACAACAAGTATGTGGTGGAGCGGTTCAAGAGCCGGGGCGTCCGGTTCGTCGAGACGCTCGACGAGGTTCCCGAGGGGGCCCCGCTGCTCTACAGCGCTCACGGGGTCTCGCCGCAGATTCGCGACCAGGCGCGATCCCGGCGGCTCCGGGCGATCGACGCGACCTGCCCGCTGGTCACCAAGGTCCACCTGGAGGCGGTCAAGTACGCCCGGGAGGGGTACACCATCGTCCTGATCGGCCACGAAGGGCACGACGAGGTGATCGGGACCATGGGCGAGGCCCCCGACCGGATGGTCCTGGTGGAGACGGCCGCCGACGTCGAGGCGCTGGACTTGCCCGCCGACACCCAGGTCGCCTACCTGACCCAGACGACCCTGAGCGTGGACGACGCCAACCTCGTGATCGCCGCGCTCCGGGGGAAGTTCCCGAGGATCGCCAACCCGCCCAAGGACGACATCTGCTACGCCACCCAGAACCGCCAGGAGGCCGTCCGCGAGCTGGCCGGGCGGGCCGACGTGGTCCTGGTCCTGGGAAGCCAGAACAGCTCCAACAGCAAGCGGCTGGCCGAGATCGCCCACTCGCTCGGGCCGCACGCCCACCTGATCGACGGCGTGGCCGACCTGGAGGGGGCCTGGTTCGAGGGGGCCGAGACCGTCCTGATCACCGCCGGCGCCAGCGCCCCCGAGGACGTGGTCCAGGAGTGCATCCGCTACCTGCAAGGCCGATTCAACGCCACGATCGTCGAGGAGTGGGTCCGCGAGGAGAGCGTCCACTTCCCGCTGCCCCGATCGCTCCGCGAGCTGCTTCCGCCGGCCGTTCCCTCAGGCGCCCCGGTGGGGGTCTGAGCGGGTGAACTCGTCCCAGCCGGCCTCGGACCGGGACGGGAGGAGGTCCTTCCGGCGGTCTTCCGCGATCATCTCGCGGAGGACCCGGCCGCACGACCGCCCGGCCAGCAGGCTCAGCGCGGTCACCTGGACGAAGTTGATGGCCACCAGGACCAGCCAGCCCAGCAGCAGCATGATCGAGCCCGGGTTGAGCGGGCGCTCGCGGAGCGGCCAGAACGGCGGGCTCCAGTCGGTCTGGAAGTAGAAGAACGTGAACCAGAGCATCGCCCCGGTCGTCGAAAGCGACCGCGACGCCTTGCCGAACTCGATGGCCCGGGGCTCGCCCAGGTTCGAGGCCATCTCGGCCGCCAGGCCGGCGATCAGGGCCATCTCCGACCAGTTGATCGCGTTGGTCAGCGAGTGCCGGAACCATTCGTGGCCCATCTTGACCTCGGAGAGCCCCAGCTCTGTGGCATGCTCCATCGACCAGAGGGCCACGTCGACCAGCAGCATCAGCAAGAGGAGCCCCGACCGCCGCTGCCAGTTCCGGTCGGGCCAGCGGCCCCAGAGCAGGGCGACCCCCGTCAGCGAGCCCCAGACGATGGCCGACTGCTCGTAGAGGTCCCAGTGGGGGATCCCGAAGACGGCTCCCAGCGGCTGGGGCCGGCCCGAGAACAACAGGACCAGCCAGCCGATCGTCGTCAGGCTGGCGATCAGCAGCGCCAGGCCCAGCGTGGAGAACCCGAGCCCGAGGCGGCGGAGGCGCCGCCGGAGTCGGATGCGCTCCTCGACCGGGTCGACCCACTCGGCGGCCGAGGGGTCGGGGAAGTCGAGGCTGGACGGGTGGTTCAGATCCATGGGCTGTCCGACTCGATCCGGAGAATCCGACGCGGGCGACGCCGTCTCGATGGCCGTATTATAAGCGACGCCGCCCCGGACGCCAACGCGCGACCGGCGGGGCCCGGCGATCGAGGTCATTCAACGAGATCATGATATGATCCGGCTCGCGGAACCGGCCTGGCTCGTCCTGCTCGCCCTGGCCCTGCTCCCCTGGCTCCGGGCCCGGCGGCGGCCCCGGCTGGCCTGGCCGACGCTCTCGGGATTCGAGGGGACTTCGGCCTGGCCGGCGCGGCTCCTCGGGTCGGCCCCCGCCCTGGCCCGGGGGGCGGCCATCGCCTGCCTGGCGGTGGCGATGGCCCGGCCCCAATCGCCCGGGGGTCGGGTCCGGGTCGCGGGCCGGGGGGTGGCGATCGTGGCGGTGATCGACCGGAGCCCGAGCATGAACGCGGCCGACTTCCCCTCCGGCCCGGGCATCAAGGTCACCCGCCTGGAGGCCGCCAAGGCGACCCTATCCCGGTTCATCCGGGCCCGCGAGGACGACCTCGTCGCCGTGGTCCAGTTCGCCAACCATCCCGACCTGATCGCCGCGCCCACGCTCGACCGGCGGTTCCTCCTGGAGGCGGTCCGCTCGATCCGGCCGGCGGGCGCGGCCGACGTGGGGACCAGCCTGGGCGACGCCGTGGCCGAGGGGCTGGGGGCGCTCCGGGGGGTCCCCTCGGTCCGGAAGGTCCTGATCCTCCTGACCGACGGCCGCGACGAGCCGGCGGTCCCCCGGCCGGTCGCTCCAATGGCCGCCGCCGCGATGGCCCGCGACCTGGGCGTGACGCTCCACGCGATCGCCGTCGGCCGGCCGGTCCGGGATCGGGCGGAGGACGGGCCGGACCTGGCGCTCCTCCGCCGGATGGCCAAGCTCGGCGGTGGCCGGGCGTCCGAGGCCGCCGACTCCGAGGCGCTGGGGCGGGTCTTCGGCGAGATCGACGCCCTGGAAAAGAGCCCCGTCGCCGGGATCGTCCGGACCGTCTATCGTGAACGATACGCCCCGTGGGCGGCGGCCGGGCTGGCACTCCTGGCCTTCGACCTGGCGCTGACCTCGGGGCGATTCCGGCGGCTCCCGTGAGGGGCCATCCGGGATCGGAAACGGTTGATGATCAATGGGTTATGGTCGACAAGCGGGACGGCATACGATGCCGATGCCGGGGAAATCTCCGGGGATTTCTCACCCATCAACCATCGTCCATTGGCCATAACTCATTGCCCGGTCAAGTCTGTTTCTGGACAGCCTCTGTTTGAATGCCGATCCGGGATTTTCTTGAACCATCACCCCGATGCCATGACCCATGGCCAGGCCCCGGAAAAATGACCGGATCGCCTCGGGGCCGGAGGGACCGATGCTCGGGATCGACTTCGCCCACCCCGGCCGACTCTGGCTCCTGGCGGGCCTCGCGCCCCTGGCGGCCTGGGCGGCCCGGGGGGCCCGGCTGAGGCTCCGGGAGTGGGGGGCGTTCGGGCAGGGAGGCCGGCCGCCGGGCGACGGCTCGATGGGCCGGCTGGCGGCGATGGCGCTGGTGGCCCTGGCCCTGGCCCAACCCCGATGGGGGAGGTCGCCGGGCCCCGAAGCCCCGGAAGGGCACGACGTCGTCCTCTGCGTCGACGTGAGCCGAAGCATGGCGGCCGAGGATGCGGTCCCCGACCGACTGGGAGTCGCCGTCGGGGCCGCTTCGAGCCTGCTCGGGGCGATCGCCGAGGAGCCCGGCCCCCGGTCGGCGGTGGTCGCCTTCGCCGGCCGGGCGGTCGTCCGGTGCCCGATGACCGCGAACCTCGGGGCCGCCGAGGAGGCGCTCCGGGCCCTCCGGGTGGGCGAGGTCCAGCCCGGCGGGACCGACCTCGGCGCCGCGCTCGAAGCATCGGCCGGGGCCTTCGACGAGGGGGATCCGACTCCGGGGCGGACGGTCGTCGTCTTCACCGACGGCGAGGATCACGCCGGATCCTGGCCCAAGGCGATCGACCGGCTCCGGGCGGCCGGGATCTTCGTCCATTGCGTCGCGATCGGCGACCCCGACCACGCCCATCCGGTCCCCCGGGACGGCTCGAAGCCGGGATCCGGGCCGCCCGCCGAGACCCGCCGAGCCGACGCCGCCCTCGTCGCGATCGCCCGGGCGACCGGCGGCGTGATGGTCCCGATCGGGCTGGCCTCGGCCGACCTCGGCGCCCTCTACCGCGACCGGATCGCGCCGACCGCCCGCCGCCGTCGCGAGGAGATCCGCCCGCCGGAGCGGTCCGAGCGATTCCCGGCCTTCGTCCTGGCGGCGCTGGTCGTCGGGCTGGTCGGGCCATGGCCTTGGCCTTGGCCTTGGCCTTGGCCTTGGCCTTGGCCTTGGCCTTGGCCTTGGCCTTGGCCGGGGCGGGCCGGGCGGTCGGGGCTCCGCCTGGCGTTCGTGCTCCCGGGCCTGATCGCCCTCGGGATCGGGGCGGGGCCGGGGGGCGAAACCCCTCGGGGGCTGGTCGAGGAGGGCCGGGCGGCCTACGGACTCGGCCGGTTCGCCGAGGCCCTCGGGGCCTTCGATCGGGCGATCGCCGGGGATCCGGCCGCCGCCGTCCCCCGCTTCGACGCCGCCTCGGCCCTGTTCCAGCTCCGCCGCTACCCCGAGGCCATCGCCCGCTACGAGGAGGCCCGGGACCGCGGCGATCCCGGCCTGGCGACCAAGGTCGACTACGCGCTGGGGAACGCCCGCCTGGCCCTGGGCGACGTCCCCCGGGCCCTGGTTCATTACGACGCCTGCCTCGCCTCGACCTGGCCCGGCCCCGCCTCCGACGCGGTCCGGCGCGACGCGGCGGAGAACCGGGCCTATGCCGCCGTCCGGATCCTGCCCCCGCCCCCGCCCGAGGGGCCCGGAGGCGGATCACCGAAAGCCCCCCGACCGGATCAGCCCCGCCCGCCGCCGGGACCAGAACCCCAGGCCGGGAAGGATCGTCGCTCCCCCTCGACCGCCCCGGCCGATCCCTCGAAGGCCGCTCGGGGGGGCGGGCCGGCCCCGTCCCCGGGCGCCGGGGGGCCCGGCGGCCAGGGCGAGCCGAACCCGGACGGCGGTTCGCCCGAGGCCCGGCTCGACGCCGCGCTCCGCGAGATCCGCGAGGCCCGGCGCCACCGGCCCCCCGACGCCCCTCCGGTGCCCGCCGGCGGGTCTTTCAAGGACTGGTGACGGCCCCTGCCGGCCGGTTTCAGCGGGCGATCAGGCCGATCGAGCGGTGGATCGCGTTCGGATCGGGCCCGGCGGCCGAGGAGAAGGTGGCCGCCCGGAACAGGTCGGCCAGGGCGAGGATCTGGCCGAGGTCGCCGTCGACGGCCTCGGCCGGCCTGCCTGACCGCCCGGCCAGTCGGCGGGCGATCGGCCCCCGGATGGTCCGGACCTCGCGGACCAGCCGTCCGAGGTCGACGACGGCGAAGGTCTCGGCCTCGGGGAAGTACTTCGCCCGGACCTCGCCGAGGAGCCCGGGGTCCGGCGCGACCCCGAAGCGGGCGACCTCGCCGGGGACGTTCCCCAGGACCACCCGGCCCTGATCGACCCGGTAGCCCAGCAGGGGGCGGAGGCCGTCGGTCAACTCGGTGACCCGGGCCTCGCCGATCGTCCGGGTCTCGACCCGGTGGTGCGTGGCCTTCCGCTTCGGATTGAGGGCGTAGAACGCCAGGGCGGTCCGGAGGGCGTTGTCCAGCGGGGCGGTCAGGTCGTCGTCGGGGCGGTCCTTCCAGCTCAGGGCGGCGACCAGGGGGAAGCGGGGCCCCGGGCCCAGGGTCAGGAGCATCCCGGGCCCGAACCGGGGGAGGATCTCGGTGACGGGGTCCCGGCCCATCAGGATCCCCCGGAGGGCGAGCCTGAGGTTATCCAGGCCGGGCCGGTCGGCCTCGGGGACCAGCTCCCAGAGGGCCCCGCCGATCGCCTCGGGGTCGATCGAGACCGAGACGACCGCCAGGGCCGACTCGGGGACCTGGCCGGCGAGCGTCAAGGGCTCCGAGGGGCCGGTCAGCCATCGGCGGAGCCAGGGGTCGAGCCGGGCGGGGTCGATCGCCTCGTGGGTGTGGAGAAAGACTCCGTCGCGCCACTGGAGCGAGGCCCCGGCGTATTCGACCGCCCCGACGTAGCGGCCGAGCATCGCCGCGACCCGCTCGTCAGCCGGCTTGGCGGGCCGGGGCACCTCGGCCATCGCCCGCTCGACCAGCCGGGGGTTGACGAACAGGCTGGCGACCGACCGCTCGGGGAGCCCCTTGCGGACCTTGAGGAACGCCGGGTCGTCGCCGAGCCCCTTGCCGCCGGAGAGCTTGCGGTCGATCACGCCCAGGAGCATTTCCTCGGAGTTCGACCAGGCGAAGGCCCCCCCCTCCAGTTGGGCATAATATTCGGACGGGCGGTCGGCCTGGCGGAAGTTCCGGGCCGAGTACCGGACCTTGTCCCGGGCCCTGGCCTCGACGCCGAGCAGCTCCCCGCTCCGGATCTGGGCGTCGTTGAGGGCGGCCATCAGCCGATCGGCCAGGGCCCGGTCGCGGGGAAGGGCCAGAAGGAGCCCCCGAGCCTGCTCGGGCTTGCCGGCGGGGCCGGGCTGGAAGGCCAGGACGACGGCGTCGCCGACGAGCTCGTCGCGGATCGCGCCGATCGGGAGTCGGAGCGCCGCCTCGACGTCTCGGGCGGCCTTGGCCAGGGCCTTCGACCCGTCCGAGGCGAGCCAGGCCCGGGCCGCGGGGAGGTCCTGGAGCGCCGCCAGGAGCGGCGAGCCGCCGATCTCCCGGGCGTGGTCGCGGAGGTCCTCGACCGCCAGGGTCACGCCCGAGTCGGACGGGACCAGCCGGAGGATCGGGTCGGCCGGGCCCGACGCCCGGGCGGCCGGGGCCGTCGAGCCCAGGATCAGGGCCAGTTGCAGGAGCGAACGCCGCATGCCCGGAGCCCTCGGGGGGTGGATCGCCATCAGCCCGGGAGCCGGGGACGACCCGGGCCCGTCGGAGGTCCGGCCGGCCCGGGGGACCCGGCCCGGGGTGGGGCGGCTCGGGGCCGGAGCTTCCGGGCCTCGTCGCCCCGGCCCAGCCGATCGAGCAGGCCGGCGTAGTGCCCGGCGACCTCGGCCTTGGGCTCGTCGCCGGCCGGGGAAAGCCCCTCCCAGATCCCGATCGCCCGGCGATACCGGGCCTCGGCCTTGCCGGAATCCCCCACCGCCTCGTCGATCCGGGCCAGCGGGTCCAGGGTCCGGGCGATCGAGGGGTCGGCGGGCCCCCGGGCGCGTTCGAAGATCGCCAGGGCCCGCTCGAAGAGGGGCCGGGCCCGGTCGTACTTCCTCTGCTCGAAGAAGGTCCGGGCCAGGTTGCTGGCGGCGTCGCCGGTCTCGGGGTGGGCCGGGCCCTTCGCCTTCTCCTGGAGCGTGAGGGCCTTCGCGAAAGGGGGCTCGGCCTCGGGGAAGCGCCGCTGGTCGACCAGGATCAGCCCGAGGAGGGTCTGACTCCGGGCCAGCTCGGCCGGGTCGGGCCGGGCCCCCTTCTCCTGCTGGGCCACGGCCCTCCGGAGGAGCGGCTCGGCCTCGGCGGGCCGGCCGGATTCGGAATACAGGGTGGCGAGCTGGTTGAGGCTCCGGGCGACCGGCGTGGATTCGGGCGGGAAGAGGGCCTCGCGGGAGGCCAGGGCCCACCGGGCGAGCGGCTCGGCCTCGGCGTACCGGCCCTGCTTCTGGAGGGCCCAGGCGTAGTCGGCGTAGCTCCGGGCCAGCGGTCGGCCGTCGGCCGGGCCGAGGCGGCGGGCAGCCTGGATCGCCGAGAGGAACTCGTGCTCGGCGGTGTCGTAGAACCCCTTGCCGATCGCCCGCCAGCCCGCGGCGTCATAGAGGGACCAGTCGGCGGTGGCGTCGAGCATCCCGGGGTCGTGCGGGGTCGTCCGCTTGGGCAAGGCCCGGAAGAAATCCTCCCGGCTGACCTGGGCGTGGGCCGTCGCCGGGGCGGCCAGAATCAGGGCCGCGACGATCGTCCGGAGGCGGGTCATTCTGGGCATGGTCGCCGCCTCGTCACGGGGGGGCCCGGTGCCAACCGGGAGGGTCGTCGGGGATGGCCCACGTCGAGGGATGCATGAGATCGAGGAGAGTCCCGGATCGCCCCTCAAAGGCTGTCCTGGTCGGCGTGCGTGGGGCCGGTGGGGGGCGGGCCGAGCAGGAAGCCGAAGGCGTGCCGGGCGGACCCGGAGATCGGCCGGACGCCCGCGTTGACCCGCTCGCCGACCGCGTGGAACATCTCCGAGGGTTCCGGGCCGGGAGGGTCGGCGACCGCCGGGCCGGAGTCGAGGTCGAGGTCGGCGGCCTCGTCGAGGCCGCCGAGGACCTCGCGGCCGATCCGGGTGGCGGGGGCCGAAGCCTCGCGGGCCAGCTCGATCGAGGCCGACCTCGCCTCGGCCAGCGCGGGGCCCAGGGGCCGAGGAGCCGCGACCGGGGGCGAGGGCCGCGCGATCGGGCCGGGCAGGGGGGGCGGGGCCGGGACCAGGCCCGGCGTCCCGGACCAGGCCAGGGCGAGGAGGGCGGCGGCCGTCGCCAGTGCCGCCCAGACGACCCTCGGGCGGGGCCGGGCCGGGTGATGGGCCGGGACGGTGGCCATCAAGCGGAGGAGTCGCCCGGTCGCCTCGGCCGAGGGGACCGGCGGCGGCTCGAGCGCGGCGACCGCCTGGCGGAGGACCTGGTAGCCGACCAGGCTCGCCCGGCAACCGGGGCACCCGCTCGCGTGCGCATCGAGGCGGTGCTCCAGCTCCGGGGTCGCCCCCGACCGGGCGTCGAGCATCTCGTCCAGGAGGTCTTCGAATCCCGCGCAGTTCATGCCCATCCCCCGGCCATCGGCCCTCGCCCTGATGCCCCCCGGACCGCCCCGGTCAGCATCGGATCCCCCGGCGGCTGAGGTCTTCGGCCAGCTCGGCCCGGGCCCGATGCAGCCAGGTCTTGACGGTCCCGACCGGCCGACCGATCACCTGGGCGATCTCCTCGTAGGGTAGCCCTTGCTCGTGAAACAGGCTGAAGACCATGCGATATTCGCTCCGGAGGTGGCCCAGGGCCCGCTCGAGTTCGCCGGCCAGGCCCTCGGGGTCGGCCAGGCCGGGCCGGTGGTCGACGCACTCCTCGACCGACTCCGCCAGGATCGGCCGCCGCCCCTTCCGGCCCAGGGCGGTCCGGCATCGATTGGCGGCGATCCCGAGCAGCCAGGGGCGCAGGGGACGGTCCGCGTCGAAGCCGGCGATCCCCCCGAGGGCGCGGAGGAACGTCTCCTGGGTCACGTCCTCGGCATCCTGGCGGTGGCGCATCATCCGGTAGCAGAGGCCAAAGACGACGCCGTGGAACTGGCCAAGCAACAGGGCGGGTGCCTGCGGGTCGCCGGAGCGGAGCGCCTCGACCAACGCTCGGTCATCCATCGTCTTCGTCTCGGGCCTTCGCCGGACGTGCGGGGCCCCGATCGTGCGGTCGGTCGTCCCGGGATACCTCCATCGGGAGGATCACGTTTCAGGATTCGCGGCGGACGCCCCATTATTGCAAGCCAGGTCCGGCCCGGGAATGAGTAGCCGGCCGGGGTCCCGGGACGTCTCGCCTTCGATCGGTCTCGGCCATGATGCCAAGGCGATCCGATTTCGAGCGCGCACCTGGGCTTGAGCGAGATTTCGGACGCCCGCCATCTCGTTGGCAATATCAGGCGGAACTGGCCGGGCGGATCGGGGTCAGGCAGGCCAACATCTCCCGGATCGAGAATCGGGGCGAGATCCTGGTCAGCACGCTCTCGAAGATGATCGCGGCCGTGGGCGCCACCCTGACGATCACAGCCCGACTCCCCGACGGACGCGAGCGGAGGTTGGACCTCTGATCCGAGGCATCCTCCTCCCCGGGTGAGGAGGCAATCGCCCCGGGCCGGGCTCCGGCGATCCCGGGGGGAAAAGGCGACGGCGGCCGGGGCCCTTCGATGGGGGCTCGGCCGCCGTCGGCGGGCTCGGGGGGCGGTCCGGTGGAGATCAAGGGCCGCCGGCGGAGAACTCGGTCAGGTCTTCGGCCGACGACTCGTGGAACGACTGGCCGTGGCTCCGGAGCCCCTCGCCGAGGCTCAGGGCGATCTCGTGAAGCTCGGGCGAGTCGATCCGCCAGGCGATCTCGGCGAGCTGGTCCGGGGTCACGTCGGCGAGCCCCTGGCCCAACCGCTCCAGTTCGGATTCCAGGCGGAGCATCGTCTCCAGCATCTCCGCGTGCGTCTCCGGAGATCCCCCCAAGAGGATGCACTGGTCGCCGGTGCTGAGCCTCTGCTGGTCGTCGCTGCCGTCGAGACCGAACCCGATGATCGCGGCTCGGAGTCTTCGGGGACCGGCTTCGGGTAGAGTCATGGCGAGAGTGACCTTTCGCTTCTGGAGGCTCGATGGGATGGCGAACGGCCGGGGGTCCCGGTCCCCTCCTCGGCCCGCCTCGCCGCGAGTTCTTATCGGCTCACCGGCCCCGGTTGGACAACGGGCCGGGGGCGGATTCGATCCGGCGGGCACGGGCCCCTCGGCACGTTGCTTACGACCCGCCCAGGCATTCCTTGGCGGTGGCCCGGGCCACCCGGTAGGCCGCCCGGACGGTGATGGCCCGGGCCTCGATCTGCTCCTCGCTGAAGAGCCGGCCCTCGCTGGGAGGGAGTCCCGCCAGGGAGACCGTCAGAGGGAGGAGGTCGAGGAACTGGCGGTACTTCTGCTGGAGGTCGGCGGCCGGGGTCGTCTCGGTGCTCATGGTTCGGGCTCCTGCTTCGAGGGGGTCCGGAGGCGCGGGGCGACGGCTCGACATCCCGGGCCCTCCGCGGCGACCCGGGACCGTCGCGGTCCCGACCTCCTCTCATGCCCGAGAGTAGCGGAGCGGCCCGGCGGTCGGCAAGCGCCGGCGGGCCCCGACCCGAGAAGGACGCCGGCCGGGCCACGCCGCCGGGCCCTCGCGGACGGGATCCGGCCGACCGTCGCCGATCGGCGCAAAGTCTCACGCTCGGCCCGAATCGGGGTGGGCTGGCTTTGACGGACGTGCGGGGTCGGGGTATATTGGGGGTGAGATCGGGCAGTCGCGTCTTGACGACCCGCTCTGCGTCACCCAGGCGTCACATCACTCCAGGAGGTTTGTTTGATCCAACGCGCGGTGGAGGAATCCCCACCCGGATTCCAATCGATGGGCCTGAGCCGACCCATGCTCGAGGCCCTCAGGCGGGTCCGCTACGAGACCCCCTCTCCCATCCAGGATGCCCTGATCCCCGAGGCCCTGGAGGGCCGGGACGTCATCGGGCAGGCCAAGACCGGCACCGGCAAGACGGCCGCCTTCGGCATCCCGCTCATCGAGATGCTCGAGGCCCGCGGCCAGGGGCCCCAGGCCATCATCCTCGCGCCGACCCGCGAGCTGGTCCAGCAGATCGTCGTCGAGATGCAGAAGCTGGCCCACGGCCAGGACGTGGCGATCTGCGGGATCTACGGCGGCGAGCCGATCGAGAAGCAGCTCCGGGCGCTGGAGCGGGGCGTCGACATCATCGTCGGCACGCCCGGCCGGGTCCTGGACCACATCGAGCGGCGGACCCTGTACCTCGGCGAGATCTTCCACGTCGTCCTCGACGAGGCCGACCGGATGCTCGACATCGGGTTCCGGCCCGACATCGAGCGGATCCTCCGCAAGGTGCCCGACCCGCACCAGACCATGCTGCTCTCGGCCACGATCAGCGACGAGATCCGGGCGCTCGCCCGGCGTTACATGTTCGATGCGATCGAGATGAACCTCTCCAAGGACGAGCCGTCCGTCGAATCGATCAAGCAGTATTACGTCACCGTCGAGCACGACCGGAAGTTCGACCTCCTGGTCCACCTGCTCGACCGCGACCATCCCCGCCAGGCGATCGTCTTCACCCGGACCAAGCGGGGGGCCGACAAGCTCGCCGACAAGCTCCGGGGCCGGGTCGCCGGCGTCGCCACCATCCACGGCGACCTCACGCAGTCGGTCCGGAACCGCGTGATGCAGGGCTTCCGGAACGGGACCATCCCGGTCCTGGTGGCCACCGACGTCGTCGGCCGCGGGATCGACGTCAACGACATCAGTCACGTCATCAACTTCGACGTTCCCGACGACCCCGAGAACTACGTCCATCGGATCGGCCGGACCGGCCGGATGGGCAAGGACGGGATCGCCTACATGTTCGTCTGCCCCGACCAGGGCGAGCCCCTGACCCAGATCGAACTCCTCATCAACAAGTCAATCCCTACGCTCCCGCTCGACGGGTTCGTGGCCTATCGCCGCGAGCAGAAGCGCGATTCGGCCTTCCGCGAACTCTACAGCACCGCCAAGTCGCGGTCGACCTCCTCGTTCGCCCGCAGCTAAGCTTAAGCTCCGTCGAGTCCCAGCCTGCCACGACGCGGCCCGCGAAAAAGGCCGCGTCCGACCCGCCCCGGGTCGGGCCTCCCGGACAAGGGATTGGTGAGTGCGGGAGGCAGTTCCCGATCGCCGCGTCACACGCCTAGCGGTCTCGACTGCCTCCCTCGGTCCCTTCACCCGCCCCGGCCCCCGCCGCCTCTCCCAACCGCTCCAGCAAGTCGCGACCCCGGGCGACCCATCGCCCGGCGCCCTCGCCGCGTCCTCCGAATCGCGCCCGGTCGCACGACTCGACCAGCCGACCCGCGTCGTCGGCGAGGTCGCCGTCGGTCGTCAGCCGGGCCACGTCCTCGCGGGCCTCGGCCGGGGTCAACGCGCCGATAGGCCGGGCCCCGGCTCTCCGGAGGAATTCCGCCAGGGCCTCGCCGACCCGGCGCGCCGCGTCGGCGTCCGGTTCGAATCCGGGGTGATCCGACCAGACACCCTCCCCATCGAGCCCCCGGGCCAGGTCCCGGGCGACCCGGCGGAGGTCGGGCCGCCTCGCCGCCCGGGCCCGCCCCCTCAAGATCCAGGCCAACCCGACCGTGAGGGCGACCAGGATCCCCACGCCGAGGCCGACGAACCGCGGGGCCCATCGGGCGGCCGTCGCCTCCTCGACCCGGTCATCGAGCAGGGCCGGGTCGAATCGGGGCGGCGCCTCGACCTCGATCGGGACCCCCGGCGCGACCCGGGTCGCATATCGCCGGGTGGCCGGGTCGAACCCGGCGACCGGCACCGGCGGGAGGACCAGCCGACCGGCCCGAGCCGGCCGGATCCGGTAGCGGAACGTCCGGCTCGCCGGCTCGCCGGGCTCCAGCCGGCTTTCGAGCGGCTCGACCCGGAACCCCCCGGAGGTCGCCGCCCACCCGCCCAGATCGGGCGGCCGATCGCTCCCCCACGCGGCCGGTCCGGTCAGCCGGAGCCGATATTCCAGCGATTCCCCGAGCCGGAGTGCCGCCGGATTGGCCTCGGCCCGCGCCTCGAATGGGCCGACGCCCCCCAGGAACGCCGCCGACCGCCCGCCCGTCGGGACGTTCTCGATTGCCAGCCGGGTCGGCCGCGAGAGACCCGACCGATCGCCCGATCGGACCCGGAACGGCGGGATCACCAGCGGACCGGGCTTCCGGGGGACCACGACGAACCGGAGAGGTTCGCTCGGGGCCAGCCGATGGACCTCCGCGTCGGTCGGGGCCGGGCGGGGGGCTTCGACCTCCGAGGGCCCCGCCGCCCCGTCGAGTTCGAGCCGGATCTCGACCCCCTGGCCGACCAGGGGCGGGCCCGGCGTCAGGACCCGGGCCGTCACCCGGAGCGGGCCGGCGTCGGCCCCGAGCCCGCCGTCGGTGAGGGCCCCGAGCAGGATCGCGGCGAGGCCGAGCGGGCCCGGGGTTGGGTTCATGCCGTTCGGCCTGGATCCGGTGGTCGGGGACCTTCGGGCCGGGGCCCGTCGAGCCGAGGATAAGGGATCGAGGCGCGGCCGGGAAGGGCCCACGATTGACCGCCGGGGCGACCGGGTTGATAATGTGTAGGACAACCGTCGTCGGCCGCGACGGATCCCCTCACCCGCCGGTCTCGTCCGGGAGTCTCGCACCGTTGGGAATGCTCGGACGCGCCAGATCGATGATGCAGGCGTGGTCGGCCGCGGCCCCGGCTCGCGAGCAGCCCTACCGCGTGGCCTGCTCCGAGGGGCACCGGCTCAGCGGGATCCGGACCGAGGGGTATCAGGCGCTCCGATGCCCGACCTGCGGCGAGGGGATCTTCGTCCTTCCCCGGAGCCCGCTCCCCGAGCCGCCCGAACCGGCCTCGCCCCCGAGGACCCGCGTCACCGAGGCCATCGCGGTGTTCCCCGAGGACGACCCGCTCGCCTTGTCCGACCCCTCGCCGCTGACCACCACCTCCGCCACCGCCGCCCCGCTCGACGAGCCCGAGGTCGAGATCGACTGGGTCGACGCCGGCCCGGTCGGGGGTGGGAGCCCCGAGCCCCCCGCCATCGCCCCGACCCCCCGGCCCCGGGAGGAGCCGCGCCGTCCGAAACCCCGACCGGCGCAACCCAAGCCTCGAAGCGAACTTCCGGAGCCGCCCCCGGCCGTCGCGACCGCACCGTGGCCGAGCCTTTCCGATTGGGCCTGGCGGCGCCGGAACGCCCTCCTGGCCGCGGGCGTGGTGTTGCTGGTCATCAGTGCCGTCGCATTCCGGTTCCACCGCCAGCGGCTGGAAGACCTGCCCCGGATCGCCGAGATCGGCCGGACCGAGGGGCTCCGGAAGCTCGACCAGGGGGAGTTCCACGCCGCCAAGAAGCTCCTGGGCGAGGCTTCAAGCGCCGTCGACGGCCTCGGCGGGGGCTACGAGGGGGCCGACGCGATCCGCCAGGGGGCCCGCGAGGCGGCCATCTTCACCGACCTCGTCCCCGAGTCGCTCGACCGTTTGCTCGAAGAGGCGGCCACCTACCGCGACGGCAAGGAATGGCCCGCGCACTTCGCCGGGATGTACCGGGGTCGCTCGGTGATCCTCGACGCCCCGATCCTGGCCGTCCCGGGCCCCGAGAAGCCCGGATCGAGCTATCAAATCGACTGCCGGATCTACCTCGGCCGGGGCCCGAAGCCCGAGGGCAAGGCCCGGATCGACCTGACCGGGTTCCGCCTCTTCGAGCTCGCCGAGCCCAAGGTCGGCGAGCAGAAGCCTTTCGGCGCCCGGCTGGCCGCGCTGGAGCTGGACGCGGCGACCAACGAGTGGGTGTTCACCTTCGAGCCCGACAGCGGGGTCTTCATCACCCACCCCCGGGCCCTGGAGGCGATCGGCTGGCCCTCGTTCGAACCGGCCGAGGAGCCCCGCCCATGACCCGGACGCTCCGGGCCGCCCTCCTGGCGGTCCTCGCGCTGGCCCGGCCCGCCCTCGCCGCGCCGGTCGAATCCGTCGAGCCCTCCGAGCTGGCCCGGCGTCCCGAGCTGGTGGGTCGGGAGATCGTGGTCGACGACCGGGTCCGCTACTTCCTCGAATCCAAGCGCGGCCAGGGCTACGACGAGTTGCTGCTCAAGCGGACCGAGGTCCCGTTCCGGCTCCCCTCCCGGATCCGATACGCCCGGCCGCCGTCCGAGCCCAACGCCCGGGTCGTGGGAACCTTGAGGGCCGACCAGGGCCAGCTTTTCGTCAACGTCTCGGCGATCGAGATGCAGCCGAACGACCTGGACCGCCTGGAAAAAGAGGTTGGCAAGCTCCGCCCCGGCGACTCCGAGGGGAAGCGGACCTGGGCACTCTGGGCCGAGCGGCGCGGCAAGGAACTGAATGACGCGAAGCTGGAGGCCCGGGGCGTCGTTCTGGAAGGGGAGGCACTCTGGTCCGAAGCAGAGCGGCCCGACGCCGACGGCCTGGCACTGGCCACCCGGTCGGCCTCGCGGCCGATCCCGGAGGCGGTCCGGAACGCTTTGGCCCACCGGGGTTTCCGCGACCGGCTCGCGCGATCGAAGACGCCCGACGATCTCGACGCGCTGGCCCGGCAGATCGAGGTGACCCTGCCGGCCGCCGCCGACCCCAAGGCCGCCGCCATCGCCGACTCGACCTGGGCCGACGCCTACGCCAAGGACCCCGCCGCCGCCTACCGCGACGCCCCCGGGCCGGTCCGGGCCGCGCTCGACCGCCGGCTCCTGGCCGACGCCCTCCAGCGCTCGCTGGAGAAGCGGGTCGAGGCCGCGCCCGGCGAGTCCGGGCCGCTCGCCGACCGGGCCAGGACGATGCTCCCCGACCGGCCCGAGTTCGCCGAGCGGCTCCGCCAGCGCGGGCTCGGCCAGGCCGAGTCGAAGGTGGCGTCGATGCGGCAATCCGAGGTCGAGGAGCTGGCCCGGACCTTCCGCGACCAGGGCCAGGACGATCGGGCCCGCCGGTTGTTCCAGTCCTGGCTGGCCGACCGCCGCCGGAACCGCCTGAGCACCACCGACGCCGAAGGGCGGATCCTCCTGGCCGGGAGTTACGACAAGCTGCTCGGCGATCGGGCGACCGCCGCCGACCTGCTCCGCGAGGCCCAGGCGATCGACCCCCAGTCCCGGACCGCCGTCGACGCCTTCCTCCGGATGGGATTCCGCAAGGGAGAATCCGGCTGGTTCGACCCGACCGGCGAGAAACCCGGCACCGCCAACCCCTCGGAGCGGCCCGAAGTTTCGGCCGGCGGCGGCGACTCGCTCAAGGGCCTGACCCGCGCCCAGGTCCGCTCCCGTCTCGGCGGCAAGCCCGACCGGGTCGTCCGGAGCGCCACGCAGGGGCGATGCATTGAGCAATGGATCTACAACAACGGCAAGGGGATGCAGGTCGTCAACTTCCTCTTCGAGCCCGGGACGACCGAGCCCCGGGCCTCCTCGTACTACTCCGACCAGAGATAGCCCCACCCCCCGCCTCGCCCCCTGGACGCGACCCCCGACGGCCGGGCCGATCGGACCCCGGGTTGCGTCGGGGAAACATCCGAAGAAAATGGCAATTTTCGGAAAACATTCCTGTCCGGCCAGCGTACTATGCTTGTCTTGAACGAAAAGGCTCGCCGCTCTTGCCCATGGCGCATAATGTGCCTGTCGAGAGGCGTGTGACACCGGCGGATCCCCGACTCCCGGGTGATCGAGTCTCGAGCCGGGTCTCATGGGATGGCGGTTGAACCGATCGCCCATTCGTCGACCGGATCCGCGGAATTATCTGCGATCGGGTGGGCCCCCATTCTTGTCACCGCGGCGCTTCGGACTGCGACGCCATCGTCGCTCAGCCGCGAAGCACACCTGGAGGTGTAAATTGGTTCGCAAAGATGCTTTGCTTCGTCTTCACTCGCGGCTGGTTGCCCGCCGCGATGCGCTCCGGAAGGCCCTCAACGGCGACCTCGACGCCTACCGGGAATATGCCGCGATGAACGTCGTCGGCGACAGCGTCGACGCCGCCGTCGATACCGCCAACGACGAGATCAGCTCGCAGATCGTCGAGATCGAGAGCCGCGAGTTAGGCCAGATCGAGCACGCCCTCCAGCGAATCGTCGAAGGAGTCTACGGCCGGTGCGAGTTTTGCAGTAACAAGATCGCCGAGGCGCGGCTCAACGCACTGCCGTACACGAACACCTGCATCGAGTGTCAGCGGGAGAACGAGCGGCACGGCCAGGCCTTCGGCCGGACCGCCGACGACCAGCGCTGGGCCAAAATCTACGACAAGCCGATGGCCGACGGTGACTCCGAGGCCGACATCAGGTTGAGTGATTTCGAGATGGATCTGAGCGAATCGGGTCGCTGATCGATCGCGGACCGGATCCGTTGTGAGGGGCCGCCGGCGAACCCGGCGGCCCTTCGCCGTCGACGGGCGTGCGCTATTTTTTGCCGGGAGCTGTCAAGAGCCACCGCCGATTCCCGCTTCGATCCGGGTCCCAAGTGGTCCACCGCCGCTTTGCCGGATAGAATAAGAATCATTCTCGATTCGTCTGCCCGGATCGCCCGCCGGAGCGCGGACGAGTCCGGGCCCGGCCCCGCCCCGAGGATCCTCGTCATGGCGGACCCCGCCCCGCTCGGACCGCCTGTTGCCCAGGGGAACGCGGAGGACAAGTTTCGCGAGTTCCTGGAGATCCGTGACGAGAAGCTCACCGAGCCTCGGCGGATCCTGGTCCGCCACATCTTCGATTCGCACAAGCACTTCGACGCCGACGAGCTGGTCGCCGACCTCCGGGGCGCCGGCCGTCAGGTGAGCCGGGCGACGGTCTACCGGACCTTGCGACTTTTGGTCGAAGCAGGGCTACTCCGCGAGCTCCGGCTGACCAACCGGACGGCTTACGAGCACGACTTCGGGTATCCTTCACACGACCACATGCACTGCACCGAATGCAATCGGGTGATCGAGTTCCGGAACGACGAGATCCGCCAACTCCGCGAGGCGATCAGCCTGGAGCACGGCTTCCGGGCCTCGGCCCACCGCTTCATCATCACCGGGGTCTGCACCGCGTGCAGCCGGGCCCGGAGCCCCCGACGACGGCTCGACCTGATCTGATCCGTCGACCGCCCGGGATGGGATTCATTCCAGGTAGCCCAGGTCGGCGAGCCTCTGCTCGATCAGGGCCTGCTCCTCGGGGGTGTATTCGAAGCCGGCCCGGTGGGGCCCGGTGAGGGCCTCGTGCCCGGGGTCGCGGCGCTCGGACCGGCCGTCCCGACCGGAGCCGACGAGGCAGGCGAGCGGCTCCCCTTCGACGTGGGCGGGGATCGGCAGGCCGAACCAGGCCAGGATGGTGGGGGCGATGTCGCGGAGCTGCGCCCGGAGGGTCCGGCCGGGGGCGATCCCGGGGCCGGCCAGGGCCACGATCCCCTCGGGGCGATGGGTCCCGGGCATCATCGGGTCGGGCTCGACCCAGGCGTCGCCGGCCGAGAGCTTGCAGCGGACCCAATACGGCTCGTCGGGCGGGGCGATCAGGTCGGGGAACCCCTCGCGGGCCGGATCGATCCCGTACGCCTCTGCGGTCGAGATCACGGCCGGGAAGAGGGGACGGCCGGTCTCGGGGTGGCGGGCGTCGGCGAGTGCGGCGGCGGCGGCGGCCCGGGCGTCGTCGACCTGCCGGGGCGTGGCGAGCGGGGCGCCGGGGCGGCGGTCGGTGGAGTTCAGGTAGACCATCGCGGCCGTGTCCTGGTGCGGGGCGAAGGCCAGGGTCCGCTTCCAGTCGAAGGGGAACTGGGCGGCGATCGACTGGTCGAACGAGGCGGACCGGGCCCCGGGGTCGTCGCGCTTGGCCCCCCAGAGCCGGAGGTGGTCGCGGGCCTGGGCCGCCCGGCGTCGGAGCCGGCCAGCGACGCCCGGCATCCGGGCGACCCCGGCGTCGACCAGGATCCGGTTGGCGTGGACCCGCCCCAGGCAGGGGCCGAAGCCGTGGTCGCTCACCAGCATCACCCCGGCGTCCCGGCGGTCGGCCAGCTCGGCGAGCCGGCCGATCGCCCGGTCCAGCCCGGCCATCACCGAATCGGCCAGGTCGTTGAATCCCGGGTCGTCGGTGCCCGTCTCGTCGACGTTCAGGAGCCGCCAGGCGCGGTGCTGGAAGGGGTCGAGGGCCTGGAACTGGACCAGGAGGGCCGACCAGTCGGGATTCATCCGGTCGGCGAGCCAGCCGGCCTCGGCCTCGGCCTCGAAGAGCAGGACGGTCTGGCGGGCGTTCTCGGCCATCTCGGCGAGGTCGCGCGGGGGGCGTTTCCAGAGGGTCCGGAGGTGGTAGCCTGGGACCTCGGCCCGGAGCCGCTCGGCGAAGGCGGGAGCCCCGGAGAGGGCGGCCTCCAGGTGGGGGGCGTCCATCCCGGAGACGACGATCCCCCGGACCGGGAGCGGCGGGTAGGTCACCGGCAGGTTCAGGCTGACGACCGACCGGCCCGAGTCCGAGAGCAGGTGCCAGAACGTGGGGACGCGGACCCGCCCGGCGTGGTTGACCTTGAGCCGGCCGGCGGCGGAGTCGAAGTGGCGATGGTCGAAGACGCCATGCCGGGCCGGGCCGCAGCCGGTCATCATGGTGGTCCAGGCGGCCGAGGTGACCGGCGGGACGCACGAACGGAGCGTCCCGTGCGCCGAGCGGGCGAGCAGGGCGTCCAGGTTGGGCATCAGCCCTCGCCCGCGGATCGGGTCGAGCACCGACCAGGTCGCGCCGTCGAGCCCGAGGATCACCAGGCGTTCCGTCCTTGGCATCGCTGCTTCCTCGCGGGTGATGGATGGGCGGGGGCCCGGGGTTCCGGTCCGGGGGACGATCCGTCCTTGGGTCGCGGTGCGCGGATCCTAGACCAAAGCCGGCGGGGGGTCAATCCGGACCGAGGGGGCGCCGGCCCACCGCTTCCTGTCGTCTCCGTGGCCCGATTCTCGATGGTCTCCGGGGGGGACGGGCCGGGCCTCCTCGCTTGCGAATGCGATGGCGGTCCGCTACCCTGCAACCATCGCGGATGACCCCTCGAATCGAACGCCCTCCGATGATCACGAGCGCGGGATCGGCCCCGCCGGGCCGGACCCCACCGACGGATCGTTCCTTCGGGCGACCCGCCTCGCGTCAGGGAGAGAGGAAACGGATGTCTCAACTCACCACCTCGCCGCATCGTTCGGACCGCTCCCAACTGGAGAAGCTCTGCACCTCGATCCGGGGCAAGCTCCAGTTCATGGACTACCTCGTCCGGGCGGCCGTCGCCGACGTCGATCGGTTCGACGGCGAGTCCGACCCTGGCACCCGGATCTTCCTCCGGCAGTTGATCGAGATGCACTCCTCGAACCTGGCCGTCGAGTGTGAGAACATGCGGCTCGTCGGCGAGCTCTGCCACTCCCTGGAAGCGGCCGTCAACGGCGGGCCGGCCCCCTATCAAGCCAACGGAGACGCGGCATGAGCACCATCAACCGGGGCCCCCTGGGCAGCGCCTACCTCGTCGGCCGCGAGCCGGCCCCCGCCTCCCCGACCGCCGCCGAGCCGGAGGGCCCGCCGATCCCGACCCCCCGCGCCTCCTACCTGTCCAACGAACTGGTCCGGTCGCTCGCCGAGGTCAAGGGGCAAGCGCAATTCCTGCTCTATCTGGCCGACCAGATCGAGGACTCGCTCCATCAGCTCGTCGACGAGCACGACGACTGCCAGAACACCTTCCTCTGCCGGATCCTGGGGATGTACTCGGCCCAGCTCGAAAGCAAGCACCAGGGCCTGGGCGACAAGATCGCCGAGACCTGCCAGGAAGTCTACGTGACCGTCCGCGAGTTCGACGTCTCCTCCTGAGCGGGGAGGGCCGGCGGGCGACCCGTCAGCCGGCCCTGATCCCGAGCACGGCATCCACGACCCAGCAACCCCGGACGTGGCCGCCCGGTGACCGGCAATGGTCGAGGATCTCGGGCCGGGCGCAGCCGGCCTCTTCGAGGGCATCCCCCAGCGCGGGCATCCCGTCGAAGTCGCCCGACTCCTCGATCGCCCGGGCGAGTCCGGCAACTCCCGCCGACCGCCAGGCGGGGTCGAACTCGATCGGCCGGCAGACGTTGCCGAAGACCTCGCGGACCAGCTCGGCCTGCGCGGCCTCCTCGGCCTGGATGGCCGCCTGCCAGCTCTCGGCGGCCTCCTCGGACCGGATGGCCAGCCGGCCGCCCCCTTCGAGTGCCCCCGGATGGAGGGCCGCGGCGCGGGCGTACGCCGCGTGGTAGGCTGAGCCGGCGACGCGCGCGATCCGGTTGATGACCGGCCCTTCGGGGCGTCGCTGGTGATCGTCTTCCCAGGCCACGGCATTGGCCGCGGCCTCGGCGGCGTGCATGGCCCAGGGGACCTCGGTGTGAGTCCACGCGGCGATCAGGGCCTCCCGGGCCAGGGCCGTCATCTCCCCCTCGTTCGATCGCCCATCCGCGAATCGTTCCAGCCCGTCGACGGCCCGGCGGGCCGGTTCGTCCAGGAGGTCCCAGATCCTCCGGCAGCAGGCCACCGCGACGAGGCGGAACTTTCGGGCTTCGGAAGGGCGGCGGACCTTCAACTCGTTGAGCATCCGCGAGGGGCGGGTGCTGGCGATCCACGTGGCTTCCTGCATCGCGACCCCGTCCCCGGAGGGCAGCGACTCAGAGGCTGTCCAGGGTCGAAAATGGTCAATGGCCAACGACAGATAAGCAACAGTGAATTCGCGGCCGTATCGGCTGCTTCTCCGGGACTTTCTTCACCCATCAACCATCGCCCATTTACCATGACCCATTGCCAGGCCCCATGAAATGACCGGATCGCCTCTCAGGAGAGGCGGGCCCGCCGGAAGGGCCGGCCGACTCCCAGCTCGAAGATAATCTGGAGGGCCTTGATCGCCTCGCGGCTGTTGATCTTGGAATAGCCCGATCGGCGGTTCTCGAACAGGATCGGGGTCTCGCCGAACTTGCAACCGACGGTCCGGCACCAGTAGAGGATCTCTTCCATGAACGAGTACCCGCGCGACCGGACGCCATCAAGGTCGATCTGGCGGAGCTTGGCAACGCGGTAGCAGCGGAACGAGCCGCTGTTGTCCCGGGTCCGGAGGCCGAGGAACAGGCGGGAGTAGACGTTGATTCCGGTGCTCATGAACTGGCGCTTGATGTTGAAATCCCCTTCGACGCCGCCGCCGGGGACGTACCGCGAGCCGATCATCACGTCGTTCTCGGCCATCCCGGCCAGGATCGCGGGGATGAAGCGGGGCGGATGGCTGAAGTCGGCGTCGAGGTTGAGGAAGTAGTCGAAGCCGTGGTCGATGGCATACTTCATCCCCGCCAGGACGGCCGTACCGAGCCCGAGCTTGCCGGGCCGGTGGATCACCTGGATCTCGGGGAGCGAGGCCCGGATCTCGTCGGCGATCCGGCCCGTGCCGTCGGGTGAGTTGTCGTCGATGATCAGGATCGAGGCGTGGGGGGCCTGCTCGCGGATCGCCTCGACGAGCGGGCGGAGGTTGCTGGCCTCGTCGTAGGTCGCCAGCGAGACCAGAAGTCGAGGCGGCGCATCGGCGGGGGCGGATCGGATTGCGGTGGTCACGGCTGCGAAATCCCCGTTGTCGGCCTGGGCTGCACGTCGGTCCGTTCGCGCGACTGACAGTCCATTGTAGCTCGGGGCCGGGGCACCCTCGAATTCTTTCGAAGGCCCGGGCTCGCCGGTGGGGCCGGTCCCTGGGTCCGGGGAGAAGAAGCAGGTGCCGCCCCTTCCGCCGGCGTCCTCCCTCCTCGGGAGAGGGAAGGGCTTCGGGAGCACCGAATTGACGTCGGGGCGACACCTGCTTTTTACGGTCGGCGACGCGCTCCGCTTCGGGCGGGCCGTCGTCCCGGGTCGGTCGCGACCTGGCTCAATCGGGGTCGCGGGCCTGGGCCATCCGCGAGAAGAGTTGTCCGAAGGGGGCAAAGGGCTGCTCGCCGTCGGCCCAGAGCGTCGAGCGATCGGCCAGGGACGACCGGGATCCGGCCTTCTCGGAGGCCTGGGCTTCGGGCTCCTCGGCCGCTTCGGGAGCCCGGGGGGGCAGGGTCGCGAGGCCGAGGCGGGCCTGGTTCTCCGACCACTCGCGCCAGGCCTGGAGGGCCGCGTAGTGGTCGCGGACCTCTTCCTCGCCGGCCTCGGCCGTCGAGGCGACGCCGGGGAGGCTCGGGGCGGTGGCCTCGTCGGGGTCCGGGTGGTCCTCGGGCGACCAGCCGACCTCGATCAGGTCGTCCTCGACGATCAGCGGGGGCCGGGCCCGGCCCAGGAGCGGGGCGTTCGGGGCCGGCGGGGACGGCTCAGGCGTGACTTCCCGGGTCGGGCCGGGCGGGGCGACCTCGGCTGACCGGGCGGGCTCGGCCGGGCCGACCCTCCGGAGGAGGCGGCCGGGGTTCCCGGCGGCGTCCCGGTGGAGGGCCTCGACCTCGGCCAGGGTCCGGGCCCGACCCGGCCGGAGCCGGGCCAGGAGGTCGCGGACCTCGTCGGCGTCGATCGGGCCGAGGTGCGCCCGGGCGGCCAGGCGGGATTCGATCGCGGCCAGGGGCCGGGTCGAGAACCGCCGGGCCAGCGCGGTCTGGCCGACCAGGACCAGGCCGGCGAAGCCGCCGGGCTCGCCGAGCCGGTTGGCCAGGATCCGGACCTCCTCCCAGACGGCCGGCGAGAGGTTCTGGGCCTCATCGACGATCAGGACCGGCCGCTCGCCGTCGTCGTGGCGTTCGGCCAGGTAGTCGACCAGGCCAACCCGCGAGCCCGCCGGGCCAGGGTCGGCCAGTCCGAGGGCGCGGCCGACCAGTCGGTAGAATTCGGCCGGGCCGTCGGCGGGGGTCAGGTCAACGCCCAGCCAGGGGAGGGAGGGGGGCGAATCGGCCCCGAGCCGGCGCCAGAGCCAGGTCTTGCCGACCCCGGCCTCGCCGGTCAAGAGGATCGGCCCGGCCTCGATCGCGGCGCGGCAGGCGTCCAGGGCCGGGCGTCGGCTCGGCAGGACGAAAGCGTCGCCGGGGGCGATCCGCGGGCCTCGGGCGTCCGCGTCCGTGCGGGTCGTCGGTCGATCCATCGGGCTCCCTTTCCGGGCCACCGGGCCCCGGGGCCGTCCCGCCCCGAGCACCCCACCCCGGCCGATCCTGGCCGGAGATCTCGGGGTGACCTATGAGGGACTATCGGAGCCCGGCGGTCCCGGCTTGAACCCGGAGGTCCCCGATCGTCGGGACTGACACTCAGGGGTGCATGTTCGATCGGTTCTGCGAAGTCGGTCAGGTGACCCTTCGCGGGTTGCCGAGAAGATGTAGGGTTGCGTCGAAGCGCAGCGAGGCCCACCAAATCCATTGGCCTCTCGGAAGGTGGACCTCGCTGCGCTTCGACGCCACCCTACATCTCCTGAAATCATCCCATTTGAGGAACCGATCGACCCTGCCCTGGGGGTGGGCGTTGTCGGCCTCCCCGGCTAGAATGTCTCACTCGGCCGGGCCCTTCGGGCGACTCCGGGCGATCCTTTCCGGCACAGGGCGACCGACGATGGGCGATTGGGCCATCCGAGTGGCGGGCCTCCGCAAGCAGTACCCCGGGCGCGACGGCCCGGTCCTGGCCGTCGACGGCCTCGACCTGGAGGTCGGCACCGGCGAGTGCTTCGGCCTGCTCGGGCCCAACGGGGCGGGCAAGACCACGACCGTCGAGATCCTGGAGGGGTTGAACTGGCCGACCTCGGGCGATGTCGAGGTTCTGGGCCGCCGGTGGGATTCCGACGCCCGCGAGATTCGCGAGCGGATCGGCGTGACCTTGCAGGAGACGCGGTTCCCGGACAAGTCTACCCTCCGCGAGCTGGTCGGGATGTTCCGCGGCTTCTACCGGGGCGGCCTGGAGCCGGGGGACGTCCTGGGCCGGGTCTCGCTGGAGGGCAAGGCCAACAGCTACGTCGAGCAGCTCTCCGGCGGCCAGCAGCAGCGGCTGGCCGTGGCCGTGGCGCTGGTGGGCGACCCGGAATTGCTGTTCCTGGACGAGCCGACCACCGGGCTCGACCCCCAGTCGCGCCGGCAGCTCTGGGACGTGATCCTCGACCTCAAGGCCCGGGGCCGGACCACCGTGCTGACCACCCACTACATGGACGAGGCCGAGCGGCTTTGCGACCGGGTGGCGATCGTGGACCGGGGCCGGGTGATCGCCCTGGGCTCGCCGGCCGACCTGATCGCCCGGCTCGGCGGCGAGCACGTCGTCGAGTTCGCCCTCGGGGGTGACGCCCCGCCGATCGAGCCCTCGGCCTTCGGGGGACTGGCGACGGTCCTGGGCTCACGGGTCGAGGGGGACGGCTACGCCCTGACCGTGGGGGCCCCGCACCGGGCGATCCCCGCGCTGCTGGAGACCCTCGAATCGGCCGGGCGGCCCCTGGCCCGGCTCACGACCCGACAGGTGAGCCTCGAAGACGTCTTCGTGGCCCTGACCGGCCGCCACCTCCGCGAGGACGACGCCGCGGAGGCCGCCGGCACCCCCAAGCCGGGGCGGAGGCGGCGACGCTGATCCAACCTCGACGGCCCAGAGAGACCATCGGACGCATGTCGCACTACCACCCGCTCCGGGGGCTCTACCTGGCCCGGCTCCGGGAGTTCTACCGCCAGCCGGCCCGGCTCTTCTGGGTCTACGGCTTCCCGACCGTCCTGGCGCTGGGGCTCGGGCTGGCGTTCCAGGGGCGGGTCCCCGAGAGCGTCCCGGTCGACGTCGTCAGGAACGCCGCTTCCGGGCCCATCGAGAAGGCCCTTCGCGATTACGACGCCAAGGCCCGGGCCGGGAAGCGGCAGGGGGTCCAGCTCCGGGTCGAGCCCGAGGCCGAGGCGTCACGGCGGCTCCGGACCGGCAAGACCCCACTGATGGTCGTCCCCTCCGTCTCCGGGCCGGTGACCTACCGCTACGACCCGACCCGCCCCGAGGCCACCTCGGCCCGGGGGTTCATTGACTCGATCCTCCAGCGGGACGCCGGCCGGGTCGACCCGATCCGGACCGAGGATGCCCTGGTCGCCGAGCCGGGCTCGCGGTACATCGACTTCTTGATCCCCGGGCTGATCGGCCAGAACACGATGGGCGGCGGGCTCTGGGGCGTCGGGTTCCTGCTGGTCAACTTCCGGATCGGCAAGCTCCTCAAGCGGTTCACCGCCACGCCGATGCCCCGGCGCGACTTCCTCCTGGCAATCCTGCTGGCCCGGCTGACTTTCCTGATCCCCGACGTGGCGGTCCTGCTCTGCCTGGGCGTGTTCGGCTTCGGGATGCCGCTCCAGGGGAGCCTCTGGCTGGTCGGGGCGCTGGAGGTCGTGGGAGCCCTGGCGTTCTCCGGGATCGGCCTGCTGATCGCCAGCCGGGCGCAGTCCACCGAGACCGTCAGCGGCCTGATGAACCTGGTGATGCTGCCGATGTGGGTCTTCTCGGGCCTGTTCTTCTCGTCCGAGCGGTTCCCCGAGGCCATCCAGCCGATCATCCAGGCCCTGCCGCTGACCCAGCTCCTCAACGCCCTCCGGGCGGTGATGCTGGAGGGGGCCGGCTGGTCCAGCCGGGTCGTCCTGGTCGCCCTGGCCGTCCTCTCGGCCTGGGCCGTCGGGACCTTCGCGGTCGCCTTGAAAGTCTTCCGGTGGAACTGAGGGCGAGGGCCGGACGAACCTCGGCGCCTTGAGCACGGCCCGGAGGTCGCCCCCGATTCCCGAGACCGGCGGGGACGCCAGCGGGGGGACCTCGACCTCCTCGATCACCTGGGTCAGGAACGTGGCCTTGGCCAGGATCTCGATTTCGAGGAACCGCGACGACGACTGCGTGACCACCCGCTCCAGGGCCGACCGGCGGTGGATCCGGCAAGGGGAGAAGGGGTCCTCCAGCGGGAGGGCGAACAGGACCCGCCAGGGGAGCGTCCGGAGCCACCGAGCCGCCCGCCCGCCCGGCCGGCGGCCGATGACGTGGTCGCGGGCGTCGATCGCCTTGAGGAGCGGGTCGAGGTGGGCGGCGGTCCAGGGCTGGGACGCCGTCGTCACCAGGATGATCGGATGCGTCCCGTCGCTCAGGCCCTGGGCGAGGGCCCCGGCCCAGCCGACCTGATCGGGCCGGACCACGAAGGCGTCGGCTGGCCGCTTCCGGGCCTCGAGGAGGTCGAGCAAGCCCTGGCCGATCGCGTCGGCTCCGGGTCCGTCCCCCGATCCCATCACCACCACCCGGACCCCCCCGCCCGGGATCGGATCCCGCTTCGCGGCGGCGTCGAGCGGGTGGATCCAATCGTCCTCGGGATCCGGGTCCGGCGGTCCGGGGGCGGCCCTCATCGGCCGAACGCCGGCGCGGGGATCTCGGCATCCAGGCGGGATCGGTCTTGCATCGGGAAATCCCCTCGTTGGCCGGGAGCCGCCGGACCGGGACCGGGCTCGACCATCCGAGGCCGGATCGCCCGCCGATCCCGAGATCACGTCGGCCCGCCCATTCTACCCGCTCGATCGACGCCCAACTCCGAACGAATTTCATCGGTTCGAGTGAAGTGCGCCAAACCCTTCGTTAACGATCAATCGGAGCGGCATTCGTGAATTCGTGCCGTTCGTGTCGTTTGGTTCAGCTCACAATGGCCCACGGTAAAACGATTCGCGGCTGGAGATCGATCACCAAAATGTGAACGATCAAGCTGCCGTGGGTCACGACCCGAAGTCTTGATCCCGCGCTCCGAACTCAGGCCGGGTCCGGGCCCAGCCAGCGACCGAGGGCCGCCCCATAGGCCGCCTGGAGCTTCCGGGTGATCGGGCCGGGCTGGCCGTCGGCGATGGGCTGGCCGTCGACGGCGACGATCGGCATGACCTCGATGGTGGTCCCGACCAGGATCGCCTCGTCGGCCTGGAGGAACTCGGCCAGGGTGACCCGGGCCTCGGCGAAGGGGATCCCCTCCTCGGCGGCGATCCGCTGGGTCAGGAACCGGGTGGTCCCGGGGAGGATGGCCGAGTCATTGGGCGTCCCCTCGACCCGGCCTCCGCGGACCCAGAGGACCGAGGAATGGGTGGCCTCGGTGATGATGCCCTCGGCGTCGACCAGCAGGGCCTCGAAGGCCCCCGCCCGGGTGGCCGACTCCAGGGCCATGACGTTGGCCAGGAGATTCGTCGACTTCACGTCACACCGCTTCCAGCGGAGGTCGGGCCGGCTGACGACGGTCACGCCCTGCTCGCGCTTGCCGGCGGTCGCCCGGTCGTCGTAGGGCCGGACCACGATCAGCTCGGTCGGGGGGACCGGCGGCCTGGGGAAGGCGTGAGCGCGGGGGGCGACGCCCCGGGTGATGTGGATGTAGGCCGTCCCGTCGCCGACCCCGCTGGCCCGGATCGTCCGGCGGATCCGGTCGCCGAGGACCCCGAGGTCGACTTCGGGGAATTCCATCTCGGCCAGGCTCCGGCGGAGTCGGGCCATGTGCTCGTCCTCCAGCCAGGACCGGCCCCGATAGAGGCGGAACACCTCGTAGACGGCGTCCCCGAAGAGAAAGCCGCGATCCGAGATCGGCACCCGGGCCTGGTCCACCGGCATCAGCTCGCCGTCGAGGCACGCCAGACTGTCCATCAGTTCGGGGTCCTTGCCGGGAGGAGGGGGCTTCCGCCTTGAAGGTATCGCCCGCGACGGCCCGGATCAATCTGGCAGGCCCGGAGTGGCGACCGCGTTCGAACGCCGAAAGGCCGGCCTTCCCGGTGGAGGAGGCCGGCCCTTCGGTGGGTTCTGCGAGGAAAGGGCAGAGCAGGGGTGTACGGTCAGTCCCTGGCCCCGAGGGCGACCTTGCCGGCGAGGGTCTTGTCGAGCAGGATCTCCAGCTCGGCGGCGGTCCGGAGGCTCCGATTGATGACCTTGCCGTCGGGGTCCACCAGGAGCATCGTGGGCAGCGAGATCACGCCGAACTCGGTGGCCAGGCGGCTCTCCATCCCGCCAAGCTCGAAGAGTTCGGGCCAGGGGAGGGGATTGGCCTGGAGGAAGGCGTCGAGGTCGGCCTTCTCGTTGTCGAGGTTGACGGCGATGATCTCGAAGCCCTTGGCCTTGTACTTGGCGTGGAGCTTGGCCAGGTCGGGCAGGTCGCGTTTGGCCGGGGTGGCCCAGGTCGCCCAGAAAGTGACCAGGAGCGTCTTGCCGCGATACTGGGCGGCGTCGATCGACTGGCCTCGGAGGTCGGCCCCCTTGAGGGCGATCGGCTTGCCGACGATGTCGAGCCGTCTCAGAGCCCCGGCGGCCTTCTTGCCCCACTCGGTGGCGGGATAGTCTTTGGCGAGGGTTCCGTAGTACTTCTTGGCGTCGGCCTCGCGGCCGTTCATCTCGTTGGTGCTGGCCAGGAAGAGGAGGGCCTGCGGGGCCTCGTCGCACTGGGGGTACTTATCGACGAACGCCTTGAGCTTCTCCAGCCAGGCTTCCTGGACGGCCATGTTGAAACCCTGGTTGGCGTTCCCAAGCGTGAATTCGGCCTCGATCTGCTTGAAGGCGGCGTAGGTCCCGACCTTGCCCCCCTTGGCGGTGAGGTCGTCCAGAAGTTTGGCCCCGGCGGGGTAGTGCCCCGTCGCGAGGGCGGCGGCCAGGCTGTCGACGATCAACTTCTGGTGGTCCTGCTCGACCTTGGGCTGCCCGGCGGCCTCGGCGGCCTTGACGATCTTGTTGAGCGGGCCGACCCTGCCGACGTGGAACCGGGCCTGGTTCTTCGAGTCGGGGTCGGAGGCGAGGGCCTGGTTCTCCTTGTCGAAGGCGGCCAGGGCCTGCATGGCCTCGGCGACCTGTGGGTTCTCGCCGCCGCCAGCGGCGGCGCCGGACTCGCGGAAGACCCAGGAGCGGATCCCGCCCTCGACGGCGGGGATCGTCCCGTTCTTGTTGGGGTCGATCACCCGGGGGAGGTCCACGAACTTCCAGACGTCGCCGATCTTGACCATCTCGCCGACCTGGAGGAAGGCGACCTGCGGCCCCTTGGCCGGGGCGTTGGGCGAGCCGGCGAAGATCACGGCGTTCTCGTAGAGGACCAGGTCCTCCTTGAGGCCGGCGTCGGCGGGGATCAGGTGCGGCAGGGCCCCGTCGAGCCGGAGCCAGGCGGTAGTGGCGTCCCAGCCGACCAGCCCCGTGCGGAGCGCCTTGACCTGCGCGACCCGCTGCCCCCCGGCCGCGGCGACCTGGTCGACCTCGCCCTTGGGGACCCCCAGCGATTCCACCTCGGCGTGGGTGGCCATCACCGATTCGAGCAGATCGGAGTCGCCCGAGACCAGGGCCTGGACGAAGACCTTGCTGGCCTCCTCGGCCGAGATCCGGGCCCAGGCGGTCACCTTGCCCCCGGCGATCCTGGCGACCCGGGTTCCGGCCGAATTCATCCAGCGGGCCTCGTCGATGCTCTTGTCGCCGTTGAGGTCGACGTCGCGGTAGATCTCGAAGCCGTCCTGGTAGTAGCTCCACTGGTCCATCTTGCCGTTGCCGTCGCGATCGACGAACCGGCAGACCAGCTTGCCCTGGCCATCGCGGAGCGCCCAGCCGATCGAGGCCCCCTTGGCGTTGGTGGCCGACTCGACCTTGCAGGCGGCGATGGCCGCCGGCTCGGAGGGCGCCTCGTACTCGACCCCCTTCTGGGTCGGCCGGAAGCCCAGAAGCTGCTCGGCCGTCGGGGCGGCCCCGGCCAGGGCGATCGCGGGGGCCAGCCCCAAAATCCAGGCCGAGGCCCATGTCGTCCGGAAGGCCCGCATCGGCGTCTCCTTACGTCAAGAACTCTGGCTGGGCCGAAACCCCGCCACGATCGTCCGCCCGGCGACCACGGCGGCCCGAGGAAGTCGTCCCCGGGTTGCCATCCCGACCCTCATGATCGGCAGATCCGGCCCTCGCCTGCAACTCTCCCGTCGGAATATTCCGATCAGTCCCGGGATCTCTCCCGACCGGGACGGACCGAGCCATCGGGAGATTGGCAAACCTCGCGCCGCCTGATCGGGTCGGTGAAGATTCGCCGGGAATCGCTTTGAAACAGGCATCGAGGACCAGCCCGGCGGCGATCCGACCCGCGGGGCGTTGGTCATTTTACCAGGAACGAGGGCCGTCGTTACAATCCGGATCACGCGAAAGTCCGGCGAATCTCCGAGGGTCGATCCCCGGGCGAGGATCGGCGATCATGCCAGGATCTGCCGGACCACCTTGCCGTGGACGTCGGTCAGGCGGAAGTCGCGGCCCTGGACCTTGTGGGTCAGCCGGGTGTGGTCGACCCCGAGGAGGTGGAGGATGGTGGCGTTGAGGTCGTGGACCTCGACCGGGTCGCGGACGATGTTGTAGGAGAACTCGTCGGTCTCGCCGTGGGTCGTCCCGGGCTTGATCCCGCCGCCGGCCAGCCAGACGGTGAAGCAGCGCGGGTGGTGGTCTCGGCCGTAGTTGTCGGCGGTGAGGGTTCCCTGCGAGTAGACCGTCCGGCCGAACTCGCCGCCCCAGATCACCAGGGTGTCGTCCAGGAGCCCGCGTCGCTTGAGGTCGCGGACCAGGGCGGCGGAGGCTTGATCGGTATCGCGGCACTGGGCCTTGATCTGGGCCGGGAGGTCGCCGTGCTGGTCCCAGCCCATGTGGTAGAGCTGGATGAACCGGACGTCGCGCTCGGCCAGGCGGCGAGCCAGGAGGCAGTTGGCGGCGAAGCTCCCCGGCTTCCGGACATCGGGGCCGTACTCGTCGAGGACCGACGCGGGCTCGCCCGAGAGGTCGGTCAGCTCGGGCACGGACATCTGCATCCGGTAGCCCAGCTCGTACTGGGCGACCCGGGTGAGGATCTCGGGGTCGCCGGATTCGGCATGGTGGAGGCCGTCGAGTTCACCGATGTCGTCGAGCATCTGGCGGCGGGTCTGGGTGGTGCAGCCGGCCGGGTTGGCCAGGTAGAGCACTGGCTCCTTGCCGCCCCGGAGCTTGACGCCCTGGAACCGCGAGGGGAGGAAGCCGCTCCCCCAGAGGCGGTCGTAGAGCGGCTGGTCGGTCCGGCCCCGCGAGAGCAGGACGACGAAGGCCGGGAGATCGCGGTTCATGCTCCCCAGGCCGTAGGCGGTCCAGGCCCCCATGCTCGGCCGGCCGGCGAGCTGCGACCCGGTCTGGATGTAGGTGATCGCCGGGTCGTGGTTGATCGCCTCGGTCTGCATCGACCGGATGAAGCAGAGGTCGTCGGCCACGCCCGCCGTGTGGGGCAATAGCTCGCTGAGCCAGGCCCCGCTCTGTCCGTGCTGGGCGAACTGGAAGATCGAGGGGGCGACCGGCAGGTTCTTCTGCCCCGAGGTCATCGTGGTGATCCGCTGGCCCTTCCGGATCGAATCCGGCAGCTCGGACCCGCGCCGGCCCTGGAGCGTCGGCTTGGGGTCGAACAGGTCCAACTGCGACGGGGCGCCGGACTGGAACAGGTAGATGACCCGCTTCGCCTTGGGGGCGAAGTGCGGGAGCCCGGGGAGCCCGCCAACCGGGGCCGGTTGCGCCTCCGCTCCGGCGGCCGACCGGCCGGGCCCGAGCAGCGAGCCGAGGGCGATCGAGCCCAGGCCAAGACCCGAGCCGGCCAGGAAGTGCCGGCGGTTGATCCGTTGCGCGAGCGTCAGTCCGTCGTCCACGGTGGGGCCTCGGCTTATTCCAGGGAGATCGTCTCGTCGAGGTTCAGGATCACGGTGGCCGTGGCCGCGTAGGCCGCCAGCTCGGAGGGGTCGGCCCCGGGGGCGGGCGGACTCTCACCGTGGCGGAGGAACCGCTCGGCCTCGGCCGGGTCGGCGAAGGCCCGGCGGTAACGTCCCAGGCCCCGGCCGATCACCTCCCGCTCGCGGGCCGAGGGATCCCGGGCCAGCGCCCGGCGGAAAGCATAGGCGATCCGGTCGTCGGGGGTCGCTCCGCCCTCGGCGAGCATCAGGCCGGCGAGCCGGCGGGCGGCCTCGACGTAGGTGACGTCGTTGAGCAGTTCGAGGGCCTGGAGCGGGGTGTTGGTCCGCGCCCTCCGGACCTGGCAGACCTCGCGGCTCGGGGCGTCGAAGGTCGCCAGGGCCGGGTGCGGGACGGTCCGCTTCCGGTAGGTGTAGAGGCTCCGGCGGTAGAGGTCGGCCCCCTGGGCCTGGACGTAGGGCCCCTCGCCCGCGCCCCCGGCCAGCTCCTCCCAGAGCCCGGCCGGTTGATACGGCTTGACCGACGGCCCGCCGACCCTCTCGACCAGCAGGCCGGTGATGGCCAGGGCGTTGTCGCGGACCACCTCCGCCGCCAGCCGGTGCCGGGGCCCCCGGGCCAGGAGCCGGTTCTCGGGATCGCGGGCGATCAGGGCGGGGTCGGCCCGGGACGACTGCCGGTAGGTGGCCGTGGTGACGATCAGCCGGTGGATCGCCTTGACGTCCCAGCCCGACCGGACGAACTCGGCGGCCAGCCAGTCGAGCAACTCGAGGTCCGAGGGGGCATCGCCCTGGAGCCCGAAGTTGTCGGCGGTCTTGACCAGGCCGGTCCCGAAGTGGTGCTGCCAGATCCGGTTGACGGCCACCCGGGCGGTCAGCGGGTTCTCCGGCGAGGCCAGCCATTCCGCCAGCCCCAGGCGGTTCCGGGGGGCGTCCGAGGGGAGGGTCGGTAGGTTGGCCGGGACGCCAGGCTCGACCGGCTGAGCCTTGTCGGGCTGGTCGTACTGGCCCCGCTTGAGGAGGAACGTCTCGCGAGGCTTCGCCAGCTCCTCCATGACCATGACGCTCGGGACGTCCTTCTCGGCCTCCGCCCGCTCCTTCCGGAGTCGGGCGACCTCGTCGCGGGCCCCCTTCAGGTCGGCGGCGATGGTCGACCGGAAATGCTTCGCCAGCAGGTCCTTCTGGACTCCGGAGCGGCGGTCCTCGGGCGTCCGGGCGGCCTCGACCGCCGGCCGGTCGGCGACGGCCCGAGCCTCGTCGGCCGGGAGCGTCCGGCGGTAAACGCGGAGGTCGGCCAGGTCGCCGGACAGCGGGATGCTCGCGGTCCGTTGGCCCAATCGCAGGGGTTGCTCGGTCGCGATGGTCCCGGAGAGCTTGTCGGCCTGGACGTCCACTGCGGCCGGCCGGCCGTCGACGTAAACCGCGACGCCCGATGCCTTGCCCGAGCCGTCGTACGCGACGAGGACATGGGACCAGGCGTCCTTCGGCAGGACCTCTCGGGTGGTCACCTTGATCGCGTCGTCCGGCCAGGCGTGGACGAGGTGGACCTCGACCTTGCCGCCCTCGATCAGAAGGTCGAGCCCGAGATAGGCTTGCCCCTCGTCCATCTTGCTCAGGACGGCCCCGTCGCCGCGCGGGCGGACCCATCCGCCATAAGTGAAGCGGTCGGCCCGATCCAGCCCGTCGACCGGCCCGGCCTCGACGAAGGAATCCGGCTTGCCGTCGAGCCGGATCGCCCGGCCCGATGGCCCGTCGACCCAGGTCGGGGGGCCTTCGCCGCGATAGGCGGGCTCGGACCCCGGTCCGGAGCGGCGGAGGTCGCCGTCGAGCCCGAGCCGGACGGCCCAGTCGGTCGGCTCGGTCGGTGCCGGGCCGGCCTGCCGGTCGCGCTCCCAGGCCATCTGGCGGGCGGGGAGGTCCGCCTCTCGCTGCTTGGCCGATCGCTCGGCGTCGGCGATGGCGGCTCCGAGCCGGGCCAGGCGGTCGCGGTGCTCGGGGCCGGGCAGGGGGAGCAGGGGCGGGACGTTCCCGCGCTGCTCGGTGTAGACGCCCTTCTCGTTGACGCTGTTGAAGAAGGCGAAGAAGCGGTAGAACTCGCGCTGCGAGATCGGGTCGAACTTGTGGTCGTGGCAACGGGCGCAGCCCATCGTCAGGCCGAGGAACGCGGTGGTCGTGGTCTCGACCCGGTCGACGGCGTTCTCGACCCGCCATTCCTCCTCGATCGAGCCGGCCTCGGTGACGGTCCGGTTGTTCCGGTTGAAGCCGGTGGCGACCTTCTGCGCCGTCGAGGCGGCGGGCAGGAGGTCGCCGGCGACCTGCTCGACGAGGAAGCGGTCGAACGGCTGGTTCCGGTTGAAGGCTCCGATCACCCAGTCGCGCCAGGGCCACATGGTCCGGGCGAAGTCGTTCTGATAGCCGTTGGTGTCGGCGAACCGGGCGGCGTCGAGCCAGTCCATCGCCATCCGCTCGCCGTAGCGGGGCGAAGCCAGGAGGCGATCGACCAGCCGATCGTAGGCTCCGGGGGTGGGGTCGGCCAGGAAGGCGGCGACCTCCTCGGGGGTGGGCGGGATCCCGGTCAGCCCGAGCGAGACCCGGCGGATCAGCCGAGGCCGGTCGGCCTCGGGGGATGGGGCCAGCCCCTCGGCCTCGATCCGGGCCAGGACGAAGCGGTCGACCGGGTTCCTCGGCCAGGTCCGGTCGCGGGTCGCGGGCGGCTCGGCCCTCCGGGGCGGCTCGAAGGCCCAGTGCCGGCCCCACTTCGCGCCGGAGTCGACCCACCGGCGGAGGGCCTCGACCTGCCGGGAGGTCAGCTTGTGGCCCGATCCGGGGGGCGGCATCACCTCCTCGGGGTCGTCGCTGGCGACCCGGAGGATCAGCTCGCTGGCGTCGGATTGGCCGGGGACGATCACCGGATCTTCCGGGCGGAGCGCCCCTTCCTTGAGATCGAGCCGGAGGTCGGCCTTGCGGGCCCTGGCGTCGGGGCCGTGGCAGGTGAAGCAGTTCTCGGCCAGGATCGGCAGGATCTCGCGGCCGAAGTCCGGGCCCTCGGCCGCGCCGGCCCGGGCGATCCCGGCCAGAATCAGGGCCGAGGCCAGGGCGACGCCGGTCCGTTGGTGGTAGGTGCGGGATGTCGGTCGCATACCTGACTCGGTCTCGCTCGCGGGTGCCGAAGGGCCGGCGGGGAGGTTGCGTCCATTATCGGGTCCGGCGGAGGTCCGGCACAACCGGGGCGCGGCCTCCAGTCGGGCCGCCAGCCCCTCGGCGGCGGCCCTCGCCTCGGTTAAGGTAGCCCCGGCGACCCGGACCCCTCCCTCGGACCCTTCGGAGCGGCTGCGATGAATCGGACCCGGATGTTGATGGTCTTCGGCCTGGCCGCGTGGGTTGGATTCGGGGCGGGCGAAGCCCCGGCGGATGGGCCGCCCCCGCGCCGGACCGAGGACGTGATCTACGGCCGGAAGCACGGGACCGCCCTGACGATGGACGTCTTCCGGCCCGAGAGGGAGGGCAACGGCCTGGGGCTGATCTACGTGGTCAGCGGCGGCTGGTTCTCGTCGCACGACGGGATCAACGTCGGCTTCATCACGCCGATGACCGCGCGGGGATATACGGTCTTCGCGGTGGTCCACGGGAGCCAGCCGAAGTTCACGATCCCCGAGGTCGTCGCCGACATGAACCGGGCCGTCCGGTTCATCCGGACCCACGCCGGGGACTATGGGGTCGACCCCGACCGGCTCGGGGTCTACGGCGGTTCGGCGGGCGGGCACCTCTCGTTGATGCTGGGCACGGCCGGCGACCCGGGCGACCCCACGGCCAAGGACCCGGTGGATCGGGCCTCCAGCCGGGTCCGGGCGGTCGCCTGCTTCTTCCCGCCGACCGACTTCCTCAACTACGGCAAGCCGGGCGAGGACGCCCTGGGCCGGGGCGTCCTGGCGGACTTCGCGGCCCCCTTCGACTTCCGCGAGATCGACCCGGCGTCGAAGAAGTTCGTCCCGATCGCCGACGAGGCTCGCTTCCGCGAGATCGGCCGGACCATCTCGCCCGCTAACCACGTCAGCCCCGATGACCCCCCGACGCTGATCGTCCACGGCGACGCCGACAAGCTGGTCCCGATCCAGCAGGCCGAGGAGATCGTCGAGAAGCTCAAGGCGGCCGGGGTCGAGGCCAAGCTCGTCGTCAAGCCCGGGGCCGTCCACGGCTGGCCGGGGATGGACAAGGACCTCGCCACGTTCGCTGCCTGGTTCGACGAGCACCTCAAGAAATAAGAGCGCGACCGCCCGTAGGGCAGGGCTTGCCTCGCCCTATGGGTGGTCGGACCACGCAGGCGGCTGGAATCCCGCCCGCTCAGATATCGGCGGTCGCGTTTTGGCCGGATCGGGAGGCCGTGGAGCCCCGGCAATCATCGAAGAATCAGAAAAGTTGGATGTCCCCTTTTCTGTCTTCCGCACGCCCACTGGCACCGTGGCGACCTGCTCGACAACCGGCCCTCCGCCACCGGCTGGCGGAAAACCGGCCACGGGCACCCCGGGCTTCTGCTCGATCGGCGCCGCGGGTCCCGCGCCAGGCGCCGATAACTCAACCTACGGCAATCAGTGCTCGGCGATCACCTTCGGTAACACTCAGGGTGGTGGAGCCGCCGCATGCTCGGTGGCCGACCCGCCCGGTACGGGCAGTTGCTCGGTCTCGTCGGGGCAAACCGGCGGGAACAACAACACTCAATGCTCGACTTTCCCGCCCAACGGCCCGAGTGGTACCGCTGGCAATGCAACCACGGCGACTTGCAGCGCCTACAACCCGACGACGGGCGCACCAACGGCAGGTTCAAACGCCGCGTGCAGCGTCATCAACCCCAACGGTGGCGGCATGATCCGGGGTCCCACGAAGAATCCCACAACGGGAGGAACAAGTTGCGGCGGTCCTTACAACGGCGAAGGGGGAGTTTCGCCTGATCCGACGACTCCAACGACAAGCCCGTGAGCGCTCAGTAAACTTGCCGATCGCTGGACAAGGGCCAGGATGACACTCCGTCGTCCTGGCCCTTCGATCTCATCGGCTCGTGGTGGGTTTCTTCCCAGGGCACCGCCGGGGTGATACCTGGAACATTTTGGCAAATTCAGTCAAAATGAAGCGGTGGGACTGGCTCGGTTCGACTGGGAACGTCAACCTATATCATGGCATCGAGTGGTGCCCGCTCCGCACTTCCGCGACATCGGTCGATCTCGTGCAGGGGGATTCGAGATGAACAAATCCAAGGTCTTGCTTGTCATTGGGTTCCTGGTCGCGGTCAACACCATCATCGTCGTCAACTTCCTCCGGGGTCGGTCCTCGCACCCACGGACCTCAAGCTACGTCCGGGAACTCTACGCCGATCGCAACCAGCTCATCAGTCGCGACCTCGAAGGTCAGGCGATCATGAGTCGAGGTCAACCGATCAACCTCGTCGGCAACTTGGTCGATGGGGGACCGTACTGGTCCACGGTTTTGAAGCTGACGGACGAGCAAAAGGAAACGATCAAGAAACTCAACGACATCGCGAGCGAAGCGCGCAACCTGGCGTTGCTGAGGGACGCCCAGCCGTATGAGGGGGACACCAGCCTGCGCAATGAGAAAATCAGGGCGAATGGAGCTCGACGCAACGAGGCGATCGCGCAAGCGCAGCGGCTGGTCAGCGACGCGATCATCGATGGCGACCAGGCGACCTTCGTGATCCACCGGTATCTCAAAACGGTGGGCTTCAATGCTCTCGATCAAGATCGGTTCGTCGAACTCCTGGATCTGACTCCCGCCCAAAAGCAGTCGCTGACGCAGGTCTTCCTCGATGCCACGGAGGCGGACTACGCGGCGAATTCCCTGGCGGTTCAGGCCCCGGGCCCGATCCAGGCGCCCGATCAGCCCGTCCCGACGGCGGGGCCCAGCAGCGAACAGCTCCGCCAGGGCTTGAAGCAGAGTTTCGACAAATCGGTTCGATCGGTGCTAACGACCGCTCAACAGGAGCGCTGGGCGAATCTGACAGCGCCGCTCGCGCCGCCCGCGCTGCCGTCCCCCGACTCCAGGCGCCTGGAGCCGTCGGGGCCCAACCTGGTCGCCACCGCCCGCGCTGCCTCCCCCGGGTTGCGGACCCTGGCCGAGGACGGGTTAACCCTCAACCTGGGTGACGACCAGAAACATCTGCTCGCGGATTTTGAGGAGTTGGTTGGTCAGTGCCTGCTATGGGCCGCCCGGGATCAGGCGACCGGATCGACCGACCCGGCGGGCAAAGAGACGACCGGTGCCATCGCTCGTTCGCGCCCGTCGTTCCTCGGCGCGGTCGAACGCTTCATCCGGTTCGGCATCCTGACCGAAGCGCAAGCGACAAAACTCGATTCGCTCGTCAAGGCCAGGGCCGTGCCGCATTGATCGTTCCGCCGCCATGAAGCGCATTCGGGCCATCGGTCGTCACGACCAGGTCGACCGCGACCGGTACAAATTTCGGGCTGGGAGAGATCTGTTGCGCCGGAAGAATGAAAAGGGGACATTCAACTTTACAGAAAAGTTGAATGTCCCCTTTTCGCTATTCGCTTGTGCAGTGAATATAATATAAGTACTGGACAGACGCCATCAATTGCGTAACTCCTACCATCATGAGCCCAAGCTTTTTCCATCGGAATCTTTCGAGGCGACCTCAAGTTCTTAGTATGGGCATCGCCGCCCCTGCGTGCCGAAAGGCAAGCCATGCCCTAGGGGTCATTAAGCCGCGAAATCGGCCAAGCTTCCACGGCCCCCGGCGGGTCCGTCGCCCCCCAGATGTCGAGGATCGGGGCGGCGGTCGCGCTCTGGCCGGCGTGGGGGAGGTTGTAGAGGTCTTCCAGGGTCCGGAGCAAGTGGAATGGGGTGATCGGCTCGTCGTAGAGTCCCGGGACGACCATCGGGCCGACGAACAGCGTCACCACCCGGCTTTCCCGGAGCGGGGCCCCCTCGTCGAAGGTCAGGATCAGCAGGCTGTTGTTGGCCATCGCCCAATCGACGTACCGGCCGAGGCCCCATTGGAGCCACTCGTCGCCCGAGCGGATCGAACCGTTGTGCATGTCGTGGTCGAGGTCGGGCACGACGAAGCTGACCGTGGGGAGCCGGCGGAAATCGTCCGGGAAGCTGGCGAAGGGTCGATTGGCCTCGGCCGGGATCGCGTGGGCGGGCGACCCCTGCCAGGAAACCCAGGGGTTATGCCGCCGGACGTAGGACCCCGACCGGCAGGCCGTCGAGCCGACGCCCGGCAGGCCCTCGGCATAGCCGGCGAAGCTCAGGCCCGCGTCGAAGAGGGCCGCCCCCAGGTTGGGCGTCTCGAACGGCCCTGACGGGCAGGCGTTCCGGGTATAACCCTGGTTCGAGCCCGAGAAGAGGGACAGGTAGTTCGGCAAACTCTGGCGGTCCAGGTGGTGCGACCGGGTGAACAGCGCCCCGCGTCGGGCCAGGGCGTTGATGAACGGGGCCCGGGGCGAGCCGATGATCTGCGAGAACGAGTGCCGTTCCTCGATCACGACGACCACGTGATCGGGCCGGGGTAGGGGCCGGGCCACCTGCGCCGCCGAGGTCTGGGCCCAGGCGGCCATCAGCAGCAGGCCAACCGCCGCCGGGATGGGCCGGCGGATCCGTGTCGACTTCCCGGTCCCCGCGATCATGGCCGTCTCCTCGGGGCCGGGATCGGCGACCGCCGTCCGGACCGCGCCGGCGCGGGCGGACCGGCTTCGAGGCCCCCGATGGATCCTTCATCGGAGCGGGCGATGCGTCCGGATCACACGAATCGCGGGGCCATCGCCCGGGGCGATCGGCCGCTCAGCCCAGGAAGTTCTTGTAATCGAATGGGTCGAGGTACTGCCAGGTGAAGGCGCGGACCTCGGCCTGCTCGCGGTCGGAGAGCTCGCGGGCGGTCGCCAGGTTCTGCTCGGGGGTTGGCTTGCGGATCGTGCCCCAGGGGTGGATCTCGCCCCGGGGGGTGCCGTTCCAGGTCGGCGTCCGGAGCGACTCCGCCCGCTCCAGGCCGAGCTTCTCGGAGAGGTCGCCCAGAGTCCCGAACGGGTCGCGCATCACGTCCTCGGCGCGGACGATGTGGAGGCGGTCGGGATACCGCTCCTTCAGGAGGAGAGCGTGGTACTGGTTGATCGTCCAGCCGAGCATGTAGTGCCGGAGCGAGAGCGGGACCGCCCGCTTCTTGGTGTCGGCGTAGGCCGACCAGGGGTTCCGGACAACGTGGAGGAAGTGCGAACCGGGCAGCTCATCGAGGATCTTGTCGGCGTCGACGACCAGGATCGGGCTGTAGCCGACGTGGAACACCTCGCGGCCGGTCCTGTTGTAGTCCTTCCAGGCTCCGAAGGTCGCCTGGAAGAAGGCCGCGACGTTGTTCGGGCGCGACCGGCCGGTCTTCGCGACGTACTCCCGGTAGATCCGGCAGCGCTCGTCGTCGGAGAAGTCGAAGGGCGCGTCGCGGAACTTGCTCACGAAGGGGGTCCGGGCCCGGACCTTCCCCTCCTCGTCGATGATCGCCTTGTAGTCCTCGGCCGGGGTCGCCTCGAGCGCGAAGACCGGCCAGCGGTACTTCACCGGGAACATCGAGGACAGGTCGTCGGCCACCAGCCGGGTCCCGAGTTGCGACTCGAACGGGTAGACGAACAGCTCGGGGTGGCCGTCGAGGAACCGGTGGGTCATGTTCCCGCCGTTCTCGTACATCGCGCCCAGCATCAGCAGCCGGAAGTCCTGGCTCATCGGTTCACCTCGGTGTCGTAGGCATAAAAAAGGTTTTTGATCCGTCCCGGCCGATCGCGCGACGCCAGCCAGGGGAACCCGCCCGACGACCCGGCCGGCAGCCAGTCGATCGCGAAGACCTGGTTGCCGTAGGGCCAGGTCAGGCCGGCCCGGATCGCCCCGGTCCGGAGGTCGACCGCGTGGATCCCGCAATGGCTCGAATCGACGTCGAGCCCCGGGGCGTAGGCGCGATACTTGGGGATCACCCGCGAGGTCCCCACGAAGGCGAGGTCGCCCAGGATGCAGAGCCCGCGCGTCCAGCCCGGGAGCCGCGCGACCGCCTCGAACCGGCCGTCGCGCGCGATTCCAAGCTCGCCGTAGCCGCTGTTGTCGACCCAGACCGTGCCCCGGTCGAGCCGGGCCGAGTGCGGGCGGGTCAGGCCGGTGGCGATCGGCTCGCGCGAGGCCCCCGAGAAGATCACGCCCTGCCCGTCGACCGGGTAGTTCAGGTGCCCCGGCCGGCGCCGCGAGACCCGGCTCGACGATGCCGAGAAGAACGACCCGGCCAGGTCCGGCCCGGGCGCGATCGAGTTCAACTGGATGTGGTTCCGGCCGAAGAGGGGACCGCCGGGAGCCTCGATGCACCGGGGCCACCAGGCGCGCTCGGCCCGGCCGTCGTCACCGAGCCGGACGACGGCGTTCTCGCCCACCGCGTTGGCGAACAGCTCGCCGCCGATCAGCGCCAGGTCGTGCAGGTAGAGGCAGCCCGGGTAGAACCGCGAGCGGACCGGGACGAGCTCGCGGTCCGTCTCCGGCCCCGAGTGGTCGAAGCGGTCGCGCGTCCCGCTGACCGGCATCAGGTCGAAGACCTGGTTGGGGTTCCGCGTCGAGGCGACGTGGACGACTCCCCGGACGAGGTCGACGGCCAAGCCGGACGGGTGGGGGATCGAGAGGTAGGAGACCCGACCGGCGGCCGGGCCCGGTCTGAGGGCGAGGATCAGATGCTCATGCTCTCTCGTGAGCAGAAGCGTGATCTTGCATTCGTCGAGGATGTCCCACCACGGCCCCTGAACCCGGTGCTGGAACAGCCGGGGGTCGACCGGGCCGGGTTGGAACGGGTGGTCGATCACCCGGGCGGGGTCGCGCCAGGCGCGATGCTGGGACTGGTGGAGGGCGGCCCGGTCGTCGTCGGGTCCGGGCCCGGTGGGTGGCCGGCTCATGGGCCCTGGTCCCGCCAGATCCGGAAGGCGCCCCGGTAGAGCTTCGCCGCCGAGCCGAGCCGGGTGGTCGACTCGCCGCCGTGGCGGGGCCCCGCGGCGATCGGGACCTCCAGGACGGGATAGCCCCGGAGGCGGCAGGCCCGGAGGAATTCGAGGTCAATCAGGTCGTCGTCGCGCGTCAGCCCGAGCAGGCGGTCGAACGCCCTGGGGAAGAACTTGGGCGTCCCGTTGACGTCCTGGCAGGGAATCCCGTGGAGCAGTCGGCATTCTCGATTGTAGAGCGTCGAGCCGAGCCTTCGGAGCCCGGCGCGGCCCAGGCGGGTCGCCTTGACGACGGAGTCGGGATGGAGGATCGCCTGGAGCAGGCACGAGGCGAGCTGCGCCGGGGTGGTCCGGGCCGAGTTGGTGTAGCCGACCAGCGTCCCCCGGGCCTCGCCCAGCCCGAGCCGGACGCCGAGGCCCCAGCCACCGGCCTCGCTCTCGACGGCCCGGACCCTCGGGTCGCGCGCCGCCAGATCCCGGCAGATCGCCGCCGAGTCGTCGCGAGAGCCGTTGACGGCGAGGATCAGCTCATATCGGCACGCGAGATGGGCGAGCGCGGCCTGGTGCCCCGCGACGATAGGCGCGATGTGGTCGGCCTGGTTGTGGACCGGGAGCACGATCGACACGAGTCCGGCGACCGGAGCCGGCGGGCTGGCGGCGGCGGCGGCGTTGATCTCTCAGGACTCCCTCGGGGCCGGGTGCTCCGCCGCCCGACGGACTTCGCCCTCGACCACGAAGGCGCGGCGGATGAAGTGGGGCCGGCGCTTGACCTCTTCGAAGATCCTCCCGACGTATTCGCCGATCAGCCCCACGGCGAATGCGTTGAGCGCGCCGAAGAACAGCACGAACAGCAGGACCGTCGTGATCCCGGAGGCCGAGCGCTCCGGAAAGACAAGCCGGAGGATAACTTGTGCGATCCCCAGAAACAAGCTGATTCCGAACAGCCCGAGCCCGACCAGGCTCAGGATTGTCAGCGGGACGTTGCTGAAGGAGAGGATCCCGTTCTTGGCCCGGCGGAACCGGGCGACGAACCCCTCGCGACCCCGGGAGGCCGGGACCGGCTCGGGCTGATACCCCACGCCGACCTGCCGGAACCCGGCGAAGGCCCGGACTCCCCGGAGGAAGAAGTCGCGTTCGGGGAACTGGAGGACCGACCGAGCGACCCGCTTCTCCAGGAGGCAGAAGTCGCAGGCGTCGCGGGGGATCTGGATGTACGAGAAGTCGTTGAAGACCCGGTAGAAGATCGCCGAGGCGAGCCGGGCGAAGAGCCCCGCCTCCCGGCCGCTCCGGAGCCCGTAGACGACGTCGTACCCCTCGCGCCACCGACTCACGAACGCCTCGATCAGCTCGGGCGGGTCCTGGAGCCGGCCGGCGATCAGGACGCAGGCGTTCTTCGAGGCGACCTCCATCCCGCTCCGGTACGCCGCCTCCGGGCCGAAGTGCCGCGAGTGGCTGATCCCCGAGACCCGCCGGTCGAGCCCCGAGAGCGACCGGATCACCTCCTCCGAATCGTCGGTGCTCCCGTCGTCGACGAAGACGACCTCGAAGTCGACGTTCAGGCGGGCGAAGGTGGCCTTGAGCCGCCCCAGGAGGGCGGGGATCGACGCCCCGTCCTCGAAGCACGAGACGACCACGCTCACGCTGTAGACCGTGTCCAGGCCGAACTTCTTGGAGACCTGGTGATAGCGTTCCCGGTCGGGAAGGGCTCGATACCAGGCGATGGTCCGCTCCAGCCCCTCGGCGAAGCCGACTCGGGGCTCCCAGTCCAGCCGGCCCCGGGCCTTCTCGATGTTGGCGTACCAGTCCCGGACGTCCCAGGCGCGGTCGGGCATGGTGAACTCCGGCTCCTCGGCGATCCCGAAGAGGGCGCGGGCCGTCTGGGCGACCTCGCCGATGGTGGTCTTCCGGCCGGTCCCGATGTTGAACGACTCGCCGTAGAGGTCCCCCGGCAGGTTCAGGGCGGCGTCGACGAACGCCTCGGTCGCGTCGTCCACATAAAGATAATCACGCGCGATGGCCGGGTTGACGAAGGGGGGCAAGGCGCCTTCCAGCCCGCGCCGGATCAGGCTGGGGATCAGCCGGGCGGAGTCTTCGAGCGGCCCGTAGACCGAGTAGAGCCGGAGGTTGGCGCAGGGGAAGCCCTTCCGCTTGCCGTGGAAGCGGATCAGGTTGGCGGCGGCGAGCTTGGAGACCGCGTAGTCGCTGTTGGGCGCGGGCGGGGCGTCCTCGGAGGGCCCGGCCGCGTTGTCGCCGTACTCCGAGGAACTCCCGGCGTGGATGTAGCGGGCGACCCCGGATCGTTCGAGCCGGGGGAGGAGGCGGGTGAGGAGGTCGAAGTTGGTCCGGTAGATCAGCGGGGCGTCGACCTCGAAGGAGTAGGCCCCGTAGGCGACGAGGTCGAAGACGGTCCGAGGCCGGATCTCTCCGAGGAGCTGGTCGAGGTTGGCGTCGACCAGGAGGTCGACCATCCGGACCCGGCCCTCGGGCAAGTCTTCGAGCCGCCAGGCCGGCTTCCGGGTGGTCGTCCCGTAGACGTCCTCGCGGACCCCGTGGAGCGACCGGAGGAGGTTGGCCCCGACGAACCCGCTGGCCCCGAGGACCAGGATCGGCCCCGGGAGCCGGGCGACCCGCTCGGCGAGCGTCAAGGTCGTCATCGGGGGGCGTCCTCACGGCTCAGGAAGGCGAGGATCGAGGCCGGGTCGAGCCCGGATTCCTTCCGGTGGAACTTCTGCGAACCGTACCGCCCCGAGACGTAACCCAGGGCCGACCGCGCGGCGAACCGCTCGGGGGCGTGGCCCCCCTCCAGCAGGGCGGCGGCCACCATCGAGGCGACCCCGCCGTGCGCCACGTGCTCCTCGACGACCAGGAGCCGCCGCGACCGCGCCAGGTCGGCCAGGAACTCATCCGGGAACCCCGCCAGGGGGAGTTCGCTCAGCAGCCACAAGGCGGGGCGATGCCCTTCATCGAGCCCCCGGGCCGCCTCCCAGATCCCGCCGACCAGCGGCCCGGTCGCCAGGATCACCCACCCCCCGCCTCCGAGGAGCCGACGCCAGGGGGCGAACGGGGGGACCACGGCCCCCGGCGGCTCCTCCGAGAGGCCCAGCCGGACGTAGGACGGGTGTTCGGTCGTGAACATCCGATCGAATAGCGGCCTGAGGTCGCCGTCGAAGGCCGGGACGTAGGCCCGGAGTCCTGGCAATGTGAGCAGAGCCCCGTAGTCCTCCAGCGCGTGGTGGGTGGCACCCATCACCCCATAACCATAACCGCCCCCGTTACCGACCATGATGACCGGGAGGTGGTGCAGGCAGACGTCGTTCCGGATCTGCTCGAACGGCCGGGCGTAGAGGAACGGGGCGATGCTATAGACCCAGGGGCGGAGGCCCGACCGCGCCAGCCCGGCGGCGACCGAGACCATGTTCTGTTCGGCCACCCCCGCGTTGAGGAACCGATCGCCCAGCGCGTCGCGGAGCGGCTCCAGCGCCATGAAGCCCAGGTCGCCGGTCAGGAACACGAACTCGGGGCGGTGGGCGGCCTCGACCAGGAGGTCGCAGAAGGGCTTTCTCATGCCGCCTCGATTTCCCGGATGGCCTGGAGATACTGGCTCTCCGAGAGGGCGAGGTAGTGCCAGTCCACCCGGTCGACCATGAACGAGACGCCGGACCCCTTGCGGGTCCGGGCCACCACGGCCTCGGGTCCGGGCCCCCGGCCGGGCTCCAGGGCCCCGGCGATCTCGTCGTGCGAGTGCCCGTCGATCTCCCGGGTCGGGACCGAGAACGCCCGGAACTTCTCGGCGAGCGAGCCGAGGTCGGCGACCTCGGCGGTCGTCCCGAACCCCTGGAGCCCGTTCCGGTCGACGATGATCGTCAGGTTCTCCAGCCGGTGATGGCGGGCGAAGATCAGGGTCTCCCAGCACGAGCCCTCGTTCCACTCGCCATCGGACATCAGGCAGTAGACGTGCCCCGGCTCCCCCTTGAGCCGCTTGGCCAGGGCCAGCCCCGAGGCCAGCCCGATCCCGTGCCCGAGGCTCCCGGTCCCGAAGAGGATCTCACCGATCGCCCCCGCCGCGGGATGGCCGGCGAGCCGGGTGTCGTCCTTGTGGAAGGTCGCGAGTTCCTCGTCCGCGAGCTTCCCGAGCGTCCAGAGCGTGACGTAATACGCCCCCGCCGCGTGCCCCTTCGAGAGCACGAACTGGTCGTCCGGGCCGAGGATCTCCTGGTGGAGGAGCAGGATCAGGTCCAGGCACGAGAGGTTCCCCCCGATGTGCCCGACCCGGCTCTCGTAGTGCATCCGGAGCAGGCGCAGCCGGGCCCGCCGGAGTCGGTCGTCCCAGGTCTCGGTCGGATCCGGCATTGCTGGCACCCTGGATCATGGTCCCTGTCGTCGGCCCCCGGCTTCGACGATCACCGCGTCCCGATCGCCTGGCTAGGGCGGGCCGGCCGCCCTGCCTCGGCCGAAGACGATGAACTCCTCCAGGCCGGGAACCCGGACGGCTCGCCGGTGATCGGGGAACTGCCCGAGCGCGGCGTTCTTCCCCCAGGCCGCCTGGAAGTGGGGCGGGAAGGCCACGTAATCGGGGGACCTGGGCAGCATCCCCTCGGACCCGAGCGCGTGCGGGCCGCCCCCGGGCGGGGGGTTGTTGACGATCGCGTCCTCGGTCGCGTAGAGCTTCCCCTCGGCCATCAGGACGGCCAGGGCGTTCCAGGGGAAGTAGGCCGAGCCAGGATGTCCCTTCGCGTAGTCGTAGGCGACCTGATTGGGGTTCTCGCGGAGCCGACGGGCCACGACGGCCCACCGGAGCACGATCGGGGTCGGGGCCAGGACGACCTGCGACACGATCCACTGGGTGCAAGCCAGCGCGGCCACCGCCCGGACGGCCCGCCGGCCTTGCTCCGGCGAGGGGCCGAACCCCCGGCTCGCCCCCTCGGCGACGAGCATCGAGGCGACCGCCGCGAGATAGTACAGCGTGTAGCTCATCGAGTTCGTGTCGCCCCCCATCTTCATGGCTCCCACCAGCGCGATCGGGAGGTTCCCCAGCCCCACCAGCAGGGGGAGGGCCCAGGGGTCCAGGGCCAGCCGGCTCCGGAGCGTCGTGGGCGGCCGGGTGGTTCCGCCCGGCGCCGATCGGAGGTACAGGGCCGATCCGATCAGCAGGGTCGGCAGGATGGCCATCGCGACCAACTGGCCGGTCAGGTCGGGGATCCGGGACACGACCAGGGGCATGGCGCCCTGGACGCCGAACAGGTAGTGGGCCAGCGTCCCGGCCCCGTAGACCCGGATCAGGCCCAGCCCGAGGACGAGCCCGATCCCCCCCAGGAACGCCGCGTAAGCCAGCCCCGCCCGGAGGCCGAACGCGATCGCGCAGGAGAGCGTCAGGGAGGGGAGGATGAACAAGGCATTCTGCTTGGCCAGGACGGCCAGGACAGCCAGGGCCGCCGAGAAGGCCAGGGGCCGCCAGCCGATCGACTCGCGGGCCACCAGCGGGAGGCAGGCCAGGAGCCCGAACCCGAGCGCGACCGCGTCGTGGGCCGGGCTCATCGTGCTGTAGACCAGCGCCGGGTTCCGCGCCAGGATCGCGAACACGAGCAGCCCGAGGGCGACGCCCTCCGCGCGGCCGGGCCCGCCCCGGGTTCCGATCAAAAGCAAGGCCAGGACCGGCCCGAACGTGTAGGCCAGCGTCAGGACGCCCGCCCCCAGCAGCGCCCCCGAGGGGTCGCTGGCGGCGACAGCCGGGAGGTAGGCCAGGACCGTCATCGGGCCGTAAGTGTAGCCAACCGGCGGGCCCCCTCCCGCCTTCGGGTAGAGCGAATAGCCGCGATAGGCCGCGAAAACCGGCGCCAGCCGCTGGCCGTCCCAGATCTCGGACATCCGCTCGACCATCGCCTGGGCGAACGAATCGAGATACCAGAGCCCGACGAGCCCGAAGAAGGCCCCGGCGACCCGGCCCCGGCGCCCCCCCGGATCGCCTCGATCGGGCGTTCCCAAATCCGCCATCGTCCATCGACCCCCGAAGACCCCCAGGCCGGACGGCCCGATCCGGGCCGGGGAGACGTGCCCCGCGATGGTCCGAGGGTAACCTTGCGCCGCGGGGTTGGCAACCGGGAGGATCGGTCGGCTCAGTCGCCCTTCTCGATCTCCAGCGGGCCCAGGATGGTCCAACCCTCGTGCCGGGGCAGGGCGCTGGCGAAGCCGACGACGGGGCGGGCTTTCCACGGGTCCCGGATCCCCGCTGGCCGCGCCCCCGGATCTCGGGGGATCTCGCCTCCTCCAGGGCCGGGCCGTCGGGCCGGGACGGATGTCGATCTTTCGAAAAGGGCGGACGGCCCGGCGGGGAGAGTCGCCGGGCCGTCCGGTTCGGTCGCGGCGCCGGGCGGCGGGCCCGGCGTCCTGCGACTCGATTACTTGGAGGGCTTGGCCAGAGTGAAGAAGCGGCCCTGGCCGGCGGGAGTCTGGGCGTAGAGGGTCAGCTCGTCGGCCTTGTCCGCCAGCTCCTGGAACTGCTTGGGCGAGGTCAGGGCGTTGACCTTCTTGTCCCGGACGACCTTGGTCACCAGCATCCCGGCCTCCAGGCCGTTGGCGTCGGCCGAGCTACCGTCCTTGACGTCGGCGATGACCACGCCCTTGGCGTCGGCGGAGTAGCCGAACTGCTTGGCCAGTTCGGGGGTCAACTCCTGGACGTCGAGGCCGAAGCCTTCCAGCTCGACCTTGGCGGCCTCGGGCTTGCGCTGGGCCGGCGGCTCGTCGGGGCGGTTGCCCCGGGCCATCCGGGTCTCGTAGGGGACCAGGGTCACCTTGGCGACCTGCTCCTTGGCCTCGCGGATGTAGGTGAGGGCGAACTCCTTGCCGATCTCGCTGGTGGAGACCAGGTTCCGGAACGAGGGGACGCTCTTGGCGGGCGTGCCGTTGAAGCCGGTGATCACGTCGCCCTGCTGGAGACCGGCCTTGTCGCCAGGGCTCCCGGGCAGGACGCTCCCGACCAGGACGCCCTTGAGCTTGGGATCGTTGCCCAGCTCGCGGGCCAGGGCCGGGCTCAGCGCCTGGAGCTCGATCCCGATCATGGCCCGGGTGACCTTGCCGTCCTTGATCAGCCGGTCGGCCAGGTTGGCCGCCATGTCGATCGGGATGGCGAAGCCGATCCCGGCGCTGGAGCGGGTGGCGGTGGCGATGGCCGCGTTGATCCCGATCACCTTGCCGTCGAGGTCGACCAGCGGGCCGCCGGAGTTGCCCGGGTTGATGGCCGCGTCGGTCTGGAGGAAGTCCTCATACCCGTCCGAACCGAGGATGTGGGCGTCGTTCCGGCCGATGGCCGAGATGATTCCCGAGGTCACCGTCTGGTCGAATCCGAAGGGCGAGCCGATGGCCAGGACCCACTCGCCGACCCGGACCGTGCCGCTCTTGCCCTTGGGGAGCGGTCGGTAGTTGGTCGAATCGACCTTGATGACCGCCACGTCCGCCTTGGGGTCGGTCCCGACGACCTTGGCCGTCATCTCCTCGCCATCGAAGAACTGGACGGTGATCTTCTCGGCCCCCTCGACGACGTGGTTGTTGGTGACGATGTGGCCCTTGTCGTCATAGACGAAGCCCGATCCGGTTCCCTCGGCGATCCCGCCGAACTGCTCCTTCTCGAACCGGCCGTCGGGTCCGAAGAACTTGCGGAGCATGTCCTCCAGTTCCTTGGGCCCGAGGTTCTCGTGCGGGTCGCCGGGGGCGTTGGGGCGGCCGGGGATCCGGAGGTTGCCGACCCGGGCCTTGCGCTGGACGCTGATCTGGACGACCGAGGGCTTGACGTATTCGGCGACCGCGTTGAATGCGTCGCCCAGGGCCCGGGCCTGCTTCTGGCCTTCGGGCGAGATTTGGAGGGCGGCGGGGACGGCCCGCGTCACGCCCCGGGAGCTGACCAGGGCGGCGGTCGAGAGGACGATGGCCGCCCATGCCAATGCGTTGCGCTTCATGGTTGGGGAAAACTCCTTGCGGGGCCGGGCCGGAGCCCGGCCGGGGAAGCGGGAAACCTCACGGACCCGGGTCCCTCCGAAGGGCCACCCGGGCTGCCATCCCTTGTTACGAGCGATCTTCCGCGAAGGTTTGGGCCGGGGATTCGATTCTCCGGACCGCCCCGGGGCGGGCGAGCGACCTCGCGGACCGTCTCGCATCCCCGGGCCGGCCGGGGTGGCGGAGGGTCCGCCCTCCGCGATACTGTAGTGCTATTCGCCCCAAGGTCGAGGACATTTTCGAGATTCGCCCGGGAGGGCTTCGCCGTGTGGGACCCTCGCGACCAGACCCCCGGGGCATTCCTGGCCCGGACCCGGGCGCTGGGGGTTCCTGACCTCGCCGCCCGCCGGCTGACCTCGGCGATCCTGGGCCACGGGGTCCACGACCCCGCCGCCTGGGGCCGGTCGTACCAGGTCCCCCGGCTCCTGGGCGACCGGGTCGCCCCCCTGGCTCGACTGGCCCTGGATGCCTCGGTCACCTCGCCCGTCGACGGCTTCCGGAAGCTCCGGTTCCGGACCGTCGACGGCCTGGCCGTGGAGACGGTCCTGATCCCGCTCCACAAGCCCGGCGCCGTCAGCATCTGCCTGTCCTCGCAGGTCGGCTGCGTGATGGCCTGCGCCTTCTGCGCCACCGCGACGATGCCGACTCGCCGGAACCTCGCCACCTGGGAGATCCTCGACCAGTGGGTCCAGGCCCGCGACCTGGCCCGGTCCCAGGGGCTCCGGGTCACCGGCGCGGTCTTCATGGGGATGGGCGAGCCGTTCCTCAACTACGACCGCGTGATCGCCGCCGCCGAGCTGCTCCGGTGTCCCTACGGCGGCTCGATCGGGGCCGGCAAGATGACCATCAGCACCGTCGGCCTGGTCCCGGAGATCGACCGCTACACCCGCGAGAGGCACCGCTTCCGGCTCTCGATCAGCCTGGGGGCCGCCACCGACGCCCAACGGGCCCGGCTGGTCCCCGTCGCCGCTCGGTGGCCGATCGCCGAGGTCATGGCCGCCGCCCGCCGACACGCCCTGGACCGCCGCGACCGGGTGATGCTCTCCTACGTCTGCATCGCCGGCGAGAACGTCGGCGAGGACGACGCCCGGGCCCTCGGCCAGGTCATCGGCGACACCCCGGTCCGGCTCGACCTGATCGACGTGACCGACCCGACCGGGCGCTTTCACCCCCCCTCGCCGGGGGAGATGTCCGACTTCCGCGACGCCCTGAGCCGCCACGTCGGCCAGCCCGTCGTCCGCCGCTACTCCGGGGGCAAGGACATCCAGGCCGCCTGCGGAACCCTGGCCGGAGGGTTTAAAGGCTATCCGGTATCGAAAATGGTTGATGACCAATGAGTGAATGGCACTGACGGAGCCGTAACTCTTTCCATCGGCGGGGGATGTACAGGAGGGCCCTCCTCGCCTCCAATCGAGGGTATCTCACCACCTTCGACTGACAACAAGGAGGGCTCCCATGTCCGA
>JAABUJ010000858.1_pt1 | contig 52285 bp, 48 predicted proteins | sample 5559131 | NCBI WGS metagenome assembly JAABUJ01 (sample SAMN10711875, study PRJNA513366) | rock metagenome | isolation source: Antarctica rocks | place: Antarctica: Victoria Land, Mt New Zealand nord | collected 2016-01-07
TCAGCTCAACCAAAGCACGACGATCCTTTGGACGAACGGCGAGGCGCGTTGCTGGGCGATTCGGCATGCATCAATACTACCTCCACCGTGCGCAATAAGCAAGCCTATTTATGGGTCAGCACACTAGCGACCCGCGCAGAGAGGTCGAGCTATTCCCGGCGTCCGCTTGCTACTTAATCGTGCATGCTGCGAACATCGACCGGCTCATCCTCATACTCAGCCACAGTCTCTTGGAATCGCCGTGCCCAATCAACGGCATCCTCCCCCATTTCGCGATCAAACCTCATTCGAATCAGTCCGGCAGCGGAGAAGCACCGCTGCGCGAGGTCTGCAACAGTAAGGTTTGGCGCCTTCATACGGCTGTCGACGTTGATTATAAGATTCTTATCGTCATCCGACGTCACGACGTTATTTATATCAACCGGCGATGCGTGAACCACTGTACTGCCGTACACCCAATGGACTCGATACGATGACTGGAAGTTTTTGAAGAACCACAGCGCGAATGGGTTCGACTCCTGAGCTTTGAAAAATCGCCGGTCCCGCTTAAGCGATTCCATTATAGCGGCGAAATCGGTCTCACCTACAGTTGCATCCTCAAAGGCCTTGATCTGTTCGGCGCTCCATCTTGATGTCAGGTCGCTCCCGACCTGCCTCCAAAAACAGAAATCGTGAACATCTAAGGACTTCATCACATCGCGCGCACGTTCTGGATAGTGATCGAAATAGATCATCTTTAGAAAGTATTCGTACTGGGCGCGCGCCATTATAATAGCCTCACGACCTAACCGATGCGCCACCAACATGCTGCCTCCGACCGTTGATCCATGCACGCGCGCTGCGAAATATACAAGAAGAATTCGTGAAGCCACGTCAGGCGCATCCCAATTAAGCGGAAGGCCCTCGAGCGACTTATCCAGGTAGTTCCAAGCCTCCGCTGTAAGCAGCAGGAGCCTCATGTCAAGACGATCGTCGGCCTCAAACGTAGTGCGTCGTTGTGCCGACACAAAAATGGCTTCACTCAATCCCTCAACCATTCATGAACCCTTTGCGATATCCAAGCTCCAGTCGCATCTGCCATCTTAGCGCTGAGTCATGCTTCCGGGCCTGTTCACGCTCACGCTGAAGTTCGACCCCGGCTTCTTCAATCTGGTTTGCCGCATATACAGGTGCACGGCGCGGCGAAACGCTCGCAGTGAGCTGGTCCGACCTCGATCTGGACCAACATGCGGTAAGGATCCGTCGCTCGCTGACGGATACGAACGATGGGCTGAAGTTCAAGGAACCCAAGAACGGAAGACCGCGCACGATCACGTTGCCGCCGACCCTTGTTGCGGTGTTGCGATCGGCGCGGTCGGAACAGGAAAAGGATCGCACTTTCTTCGAGTCAGCGTACCAGGATCACGATCTGGTATTTGCCTGTCCGGATGGGAAGCCCGTACCACCGTGGACTTTCACCGCATCGTTTCGGTATTTGGTGCAACGGGCCAAGGTGCCCCGCATCCGACTACACGACCTGCGGGACACACACGTAAGCCTCTTGGGCAAGCATGGGGTACCGCTCGAGGTGGTCTCCAAGCGTCTCGGCCATGCGACGATCGGCATCACGGCCGAGCGCTACCTCCACGTCTACCGCGAACGTGACGAGGAGGCCGCAGCTGTGTTCGAGCGGCTCGCCGGCTAACGGTTTTTCGAAATTCTGTTAGAAAATTGTTAGACGGAGGGCCGGAAAAACGGCTGATTGAGGCGGAATCCCTGCCATACGGGCTTTTCATGGTAGCGCCAACGGGAGTCGAACCCGTCTCTCAGCCTTGAAAGGGCCGCGTCCTAACCGATAGACTATGGCGCCGCGAGTGGGCCCGGCTGGATTCGAACCAGCGCGCAACCAGTTATGAGCCGGCCGCTCTACCGCTGAGCTACAGGCCCACGGTTTGCGGCTTTTGCGCGGCGACAGACGACGAACCTGCCGCAACCTGAGCGTGACGAAAAGCCGTGAGGCCGGGATAACGGGCGGCCGAACCGAGTTCGAGTTCGATTGCCATCAGACGGTTGTACTTCTCGACGCGCTCGCTGCGGGACAGGGAGCCGGTTTTGATCTGTCCGGCGCCGGTCGCGACCGACAAGTCGGCGATCGTCGTGTCGCTCGTTTCGCCCGAACGGTGCGAGATGACGCAGCGATATCCGGCCTTGTGCGACATCTCGATCGCGTCTAACGTTTCCGTGAGCGTCCCGATCTGATTCACCTTGATCAGAACTGCGTTGGCGATCCCCTCGGCGATGCCGCGCGCCAGCCGCTGCGTGTTCGTGACGAAGACGTCGTCACCGACAAGCTGCACGCGATTACCAAGCCGCTCGGTGAGCGTGCGCCACGTCTCCCAATCGTCTTCAGCGCAGCCGTCCTCGATCGATATCACGGGGAACGAGGCGCAGATGCGCTCGTACAGATCGACCATCTGGACGCCCGTAAACGCCCGCTCCGGCGTATCGGGATAGTACGAACCGTCGCGGTAGAACTCGGTCGCGGCGGCATCGAGCGCAAGTGCGATGTCGCGACCCGGTTCATAGCCGGCCGTGCGAATCGCTTCCATTAGGAGCTCGAGCGCTCGTTCGAGCGTGTCGAGCGGCGGCGCATAACCGCCTTCATCTCCGACGAGCGTCGGCAGTCCGCGATCGTGCAGCAGCTTGCCTAGCGCATGAAACGTTTCAGAACCGTACCGCACCGCTTCGGCAAACGACGGCGCGCCGACGGGCACGATCATGCACTCTTGAAATTGCAACGCGCCCGCAGCGTGCTTGCCGCCGTTGATGACGTTCATCATTGGAACCGGCAGCGTACTCGCCGACGGACCGCCGAGATAACGATACAGCGGCAGCCCAAGACTCGCGGCCGCGGCTCGCGCGGTCGCAAGCGAAATGCCCAGCAGCGCATTGGCACCGCAGCTGGCTTTATTCGGCGAACCGTCCAGCTCGACGAGCTTATCGTCGATTTCGCGCTGCGCCGTCGCATCGAGACCTTCAAGGGCCGAACCGAGCACGTCGTTGACCGCCTCGACAGCTTTGCGCACGCCCTTCCCACCGTAACGTTGCTTGTCGCCGTCGCGTCGTTCGACGGCTTCGTAGGCGCCGGTCGATGCGCCGGAAGGAACCATCGCCTCCTCGACCGCGCCGAACGTCGTCGCCACGGAGACGGCGACGGTCGGGTTGCCGCGCGAATCCAAAACCTCGCGCGCGAAAACGCCTTCGATGAGCGGACGGCCACCACCGCGTAACGATTCGATCACGGCCGCGCGTGTTCTGGGATGGGCCGCAATCTTCCCCGTTGAAGTGCGCACCACAAAGGAGCTAACGAATGTCGTTCATGGATGAACTGGGTAAAGCGGCTGAAGGTTTGGGCAACGCGGATCCCCAGCAAACCGCGGATGCTGCCGGCGATACGGTGGCGAAAAGCGATCCGAGCGAACTTGCCGACCACATGACGCAGAGCGTCGGCAATATGGACGGCGGCTCGCTTTCCAAGCTCGGCGGTGAGCTGCTTCAGGCCTTTAACAATAAGGGCGGTGCAGCCCCCGACGCGAGCGGTGCAGCGCAGGCGGCCGGCGTTTCGCAGGATGCCGTCGCGAGTGGCGAACCGGGCGCGGTCGGCGCGCTGCTTCAGTACGCGAAGGCCCACCCCGACGTACTGAAGTCCGCGGCCGGCGCCTTTCTACAAAAAAATCCGAGCGCCGTCAGTTCGCTCGCGCCGGGATTGCTGCAAGGCATTATGGGACGCCTGGGCGGCGGCGCATCAAGCTGAAACGAGCCAGCGCTCCATATCATTGACCGGCGTCAGACATTGGGCGGGCTCGAACCAAAGCGCGATCTCCCGTTGCGCGCTCTCGGCTGAATCGCTGCCGTGCACGAGATTGCGGCCGATCGTTTGACCGTAATCGCCGCGGATGGATCCGGGCGCCGCTTTGATCGGGTTCGTCGCACCGATCGCCGCACGAGCGCCCTCGATTGCATCCGAACCTTCGATGACGAGCGCGACGATCGGCGCACCGGTCAGATACTCCACGAGGCCGGCGAAGAACGGCTTGCCTTCGTGTTCCGCATAGTGGCGCTTCGCGAGCGTTTCGTCCGCCTTCACAAGCTTCATCGCCACGAGCGTGTAGCCGCGGCGCTCGAACCGCGAGAGAATCTCTCCGACGAGCCCGCGTGCGACCGCGTCGCCCTTGCACAAAATCAGCGTTCGTTCGATTGCCATACGGTCAGGAGAAATCGTGTTCCGGCTGCGCTTTTCCTCGCAAACCGATAGCACGAACGACGACGCCGCGCGGCTGCTCGGCACGCCGGGCAGCGAAGGTCTGGTTCTGCAAGCCGACTACCAAGTCGCAGGACGCGGGCGGCTTGGCCGCGCGTGGATCGCGCCGCCCGGAAGCGCCTTGCTGTTCACGGCGATTCTGCCCGAGCCCATATCCGCGGCCGCTCTGTGGTGCGTGACGTTCTGGACGGCGCTCGGCGTTGCAGCAGGCATCGAACGGGCAACCGGGTTGAGGCCGGCGTTGCAATGGCCGAACGACCTGCTGCTCGATGGACGCAAGTGCTGCGGCATCCTGTGCGTCTCACGCATTGTCGGCGCGCAAGCGTGGATAGGCTGCGGTGTCGGCCTCAACGTCCACCGCCCACTCGATGACACGAGCCTCTCCGCCATCGAACCGCCGCCCGCATTCCTTTCCGACCGTGCGCCCGATGTGGACCGAACGATGCTCCTGGAAACGATCCTCTCCGAACTGTGGACGTCGCGTTCTCTGCTCGATGATCCCCCGAACGTCGCGCGCCTATGGGAACGCCGAGCGCGAGTTGCCGGGACCCGATACCACCTTCTGCTTGACGCGGATAACCAAACAGTCAAAGGCATCGCGCGACGCCTGGAGGACGACGGCTCGCTAATCGTCGCATGCGACGGTATCGAATGTCGCGTCCAGCTTGCTGACGCGCGGGTCGTGCGCGAGCGTACGGCGTAAGCGCCGTTGGCACCCAGACTTAAGGCTTTGTCGTGCCGACCCGTAAATAGCATGACACAAAGCGCCAAGCGACCATCATGCGACTTATGGGTCGGTACCATAGCTTTCCGCATGATTCGGTGCAGCCGAATCGTGCACGGGTTTAGCGCAGCGAAATCCTGCTATGTACGGTTGACGCGAATGCGCTTTTCGCAATGCTCGCAGAAGTGCGAGAGCTTGTTGTCGGTATCGTAGATCGAGTTTGAAAAATACATCGCGCAGCGCGCGTTGAAGCAGTGTTTGAGGCCGAAGGCGTGGCCGAGGTCGTGAACGGCCTCTTTGAGCGTCCGCTGAAAGAGGACATTACCGTCGACCCGCCCGCCGTAATACTCGTTACGAAGGCGATGAAGCGAAACGATTGCGACGCGCTGCTCTTCGCTTGCATCTCCGAAGACGAATTGATGTGAGGTCTTGTAGAGGTCGTAGTCCGTAATCGCAAGGCGTATGACGTCGACTGCAGCGGGCGAAACTGTGACCCGGGCCACGAGCGTATTGAAGAACATCTGCTTGCGTACGCTGTTGAGCGACGTACGCGGAACGCGTACGGTCCGCTCCAGCCTGCACGCGTGCAGAAACCGTTCTTCGAGGCAGAGCGCCAGACGCTCCAAGAAGCCGACGTCCATCGCATTGACCGGGACGATGCTGATCTGCCCCACGGATTGCATACTTAGCGCCACGGCGAACGGAACCTTGTGCAGCGATACGCGCCCACGCCCGCGAACGGGAACGCATGATCGTGGGTATCGGTACCGATCTTGCGGAGGTGGAGCGTTACCGTTTCGAGGGAACGCGCTTGGCGTGGTTTGCACGTAGAATTTACACGGAGGAAGAGATGCGGTACGCCCTACGCAAACGTGCGTGGCCCGAACGGCTTGCCGGGTTCTTCGCCGCCAAAGAGGCGGCGCGAAAAGCCTTCGGTCATGCGATTCCGTGGCGCTGCGTCGGCGTCATTCACGAGCCTAGCGGAAAGCCGGGACTCGCGTTCTTCGACGACTATGCCTCCTTGCCGGTGTCGCGAAATGTCAGCCGCGTCCATCTGTCGATCACCCACACCGCGTCGATGGCTTGCGCCGTCGTCGTGCTCGAAGGTTAGCGATGCGCGTCGTTACGACCGATCAAATGCGCGCCGCCGATGCAGCGGGCGTCGCGCAGCGCGGTGACGTCGCGCTCATGCGCGCAGCCGGCGACGCGATTGCAGAAGCGATGCGGGTGCTTGCGCCTGACGCGCGGCGGATCGTCGCGTTCGCGGGACCGGGCAATAACGGCGGCGACGCATATGCGGCCCTCGCAAGCGACGCCGGCCGCCCGGGCGATTGCGAGCGAATCGTCTATGCAATATCGGCGCCTTCACTCAGTGGCGCGCGGCGCGACGCCGAAAGCCGTGCCGCGGAGGCCGGTATCATCACGCGTCCTTTTCCACAGGACCCGGCGGAAGCGCGCCGTGCGCTCGAGGGCGCCGACCTCGCGCTCGACGCCATGCTGGGCACGGGCGCGCGTCCCGCTCCATCGGCGCAATTGCAGACGACCGTCGATGTGCTGAGCGATTGCGACGTCGCGGTGCTCGCGGTCGACATCCCCACCGGCATCGATGCGGCCAGCGGCGCAGTCGCCGTAGCGGCCGTGCGCGCCGCGGCCACGGTAACGCTCGGCGCACCGAAACTCGGGCTTCTCCTCGAACCGGCGCGCAGTTACGCGGGTGACATCTTCGTCGGCGATCTCGGACTCGCTGCGGCGCTCGCACGGAGCGATGGTATGGCGTTTGCGGCATTGGACGCTGCCGAGTTCTTGGCGCTCTTGCCGCGACGCCGCGATGAATCCGACAAACGCGAAGCGGGCGCACCGCTGATTATCGCGGGCAGCGAACAGTTTCCCGGCGCGGCGGTGCTGTGCGCTCACGGCGCGGCGCGCGCGGGCGCCGGGTACGTGACGGTCGCATCGACTGCCGGCGCCGCACAGGCGCTGCGTGCGCATCTGGTCGAGCAAGTCGTCGTCACCTTCGATGAGTCGAACGTCGAGCGAGCGATCGACGATCTGGTCGATCTCACGAAACGCTCGAACGCCGTCGCCTTGGGCCCGGGGCTCGCGCTCTCCGATGCGACCGGCGCGATCGTGCGCGGCTTCATCGAACGACTCGACCGGCCATTCGTAGCCGATGCGAGTGCGTTGTTCCATCTCGCCAAGCACCTCGACATCTTGCGCGGCAAACGCTGCGTGCTGACCCCGCACGCAAGCGAATTCGCGCGCCTCTCGGGCGAAGGCACGATCGCGCCGGGCGCGCGCGTGGCACGCCTGCGTTCGTTCGTCGCGCGCACGAACATCACGACGTTACTCAAAGGCAACGCGACTTTGATTGACGACGGCAGCACGATGCACGTCAACGTGACCGGTTCGAGCGCGCTTGCGACCGCGGGCACGGGCGACGTGTTGACCGGCGTGATCGCAACGTTGCTTTCGCAGGGTCTCGCGCCCGTCGATGCCGCACGGGTCGGCGCGTACTGGCACGGCCTTGCCGGGCGGCATGCCGCAGCGCAGCGGAACGTCGGCGTAGTAGCAGGTGACGTAGCGGAAGCGCTCGGTCCTGCGCTCCCGCAATCGTCGGCGCAATACGCGCACCTTATCCGGCTAACCTAGGATGCTTGCTTACGGTGCGATTGTGCTCGAAAACAATAAACGTACGACGGAGCGTCCGGGCGCGTTACGTTGGCGGGTACTTTCTCGTCTTCTTCACGAGGACGTGCCGCGCAGACCAGGAGTCTCGATTGTCACGAGCATCGCGTTGGACTATCCGAAGGGCCCAAATTGGATGGCGGATATCGTTCGCGATGCCGGTCCTCCGTCGCTAACCAATGGAAAGCGCCCATGGACCGTGGCGCTATGGTGCTTCGGTTTCAAGTGCAGCAATATGGAACGCACGGTTCGCGATTACAAGTCCCCACCGACGCTTCTCGTCGACCGACAATCCGGCTTCACCTTGAACGATGCCGGTGCGGTTACCAACGTCAGGATAGCATCCGCCGAGAATTGCATGCACACGGCATCGTTCTTAAACCGTAAGCTTCAACATTGGGTTCCCGTGGCGTTATTGTGTTTCGTTACGGCGTGCACGCATCAGCGGTCCAACGCTCAAACGGTTCGTCTCCTAAACGGCGTTCCACTCGCTCCCAACATCACGTGCGCGAGCGACTGCAGGGGTTACAACGTGCACCCGTACGTCCTCAAGCGTTCTCGATATGGAGTGACATGTTTGGGTAATGTTCCGCGCGGCACGATCCCGAACCAAGACCCTCGTCCGCAAAGTTATCTCGTCCGCGATATCGGAAAGCCGGGGTTCCCAGCCTCACGCGTTTTCAAGCGTTGCTTGTGAAACGCGTCCTCCAACGCTCGCATTCAGAGACCTTGCGAATCTCATGGCTTGGCGGATTGGAGTTCATCGTATTTGACGCAAGAAATGGCCCATGCGAACCCGCTCCCTACGAAGTGCTTACCGAAGGGGGTGGGCACAGCGACGAAATTTATGAGCCGGGAGAAAACCCTTACCACACGGTGCCTGTACCGCGGGCTTGATCAAGGCCAAACATTTGACAAAAAGCAGAGGCTGGTTTCAAGACCCGAGCAGAGCACGCAAACCCGCTTCATCCACGACCGAAACGCCGAGGCTTTCTGCCTTCGCGAGCTTCGAGCCGGGTTCGTCACCGGCGACGACGTAGCTCGTCTTCTTGCTGACCGCCGAGGCGACTCTTCCGCCGGCCGCGAGGATTGCAGCGCTCGCTTCCTCGCGTGAAAGGCTCGGAAACGTTCCCGTTAAAACAAACGTTTTTCCGACCAGCACACCTTGCGGTTCTCTGTGTCGCAGCGGCGCCGTTAAATCGACACCGCGCGAGCCCAGGCGATCGATCACGTCGCGGTTTTGCGGCTGTGCGAAGAAAAACGCTACGCTCTCGGCGATCTGAGGACCAATGCCCTCCGTCGTTGCGAGCTCTTCTTGCGTGGCGGCCGTCAACGCCTCGACGCTGCCGAGGGCGCCTGCCAGTAACCCCGCGTTCTGGCTGCCGATGTAGCGAATGCCAAGTGCGGCGAGTACGCGTGCGAGACCGCGGCTCTTCGAAGCCTGCACTTCGCGCAGCACATTCCGCGCCGAACGCTCGCCCATGCGCGGAAGCGCGAGCAGCGCCGCCTCATCGAGTGCATACAGATCCGCAACGTCGTGACACACGCCTGATTCGACGAGCGCCGCCGCCAGCGCGTCGCCTATTCCCTCGATGTCCATCGCGCCGCGCGAACACCAGTGACGCAAGCGTTCGCGGAGTTGCGCGGGACACGCGATGTTCGTACAGTAGGCGAACACGTCGCCCTCCGGATGGTCGACATGCGAGCCGCACACCGGGCAGCGCTCCGGGAGCCGATAGACAGCCGCACCAGCCGGTCGCAGTTCAAGCACCGGGCCGACGACGTAGGGAATGACATCGCCCGCGCGGTGCACGACGACGGTGTCGCCCGCACGGATGTCTTTGCGGCGGATGTCGGCCTCGTTATGCAAGGTCGCCATCTTGACGGTGACTCCACCGATTGCCACCGGCTCGAGCACCGCATACGGGTTGAGCTTGCCGGAACGGCTGACGTTGACCGCGATCTCACGAAGTTTCGTGCGCGCCTCTTGCGCGCGAAACTTGAACGCGATTGCCCAACGCGGGTCTTTGCCAGCATACCCCAGGCGCGCTTGCAACGCCAGGTCGTCGACCTTGATGACCACGCCGTCGATCTCGTAATCGAGGGTCGCGCGCTCGTCCTCCCAACGCCGGCAGAACGCCAGCACGTCGGCGACTGTAGCGCACGTAGTCGCATGTTCGTTGACGCGCAGACCGAGGCGCTGCAACATCGCAAGAAGCGCCGTCTGGCTTGGGGGGAGCGGTTCACCGTCGTACGCGCCGACCGCATAGGCGAAAAATGACAAAGTGCGTTCGCCGGTTATCGCCGGGTCTTTCTGCCGCAACCCGCCGGCCGCCGTATTGCGCGGATTCGCGTAGAGCGCGAGGCCACCGGTTGCGCGGGCCGCGTTGAGTGCGGCGAAGGCGCTCTTGCGCAGATAGATTTCTCCGCGCACGTCCAGCCTGGCCGGAAACGGTGCTTGCAGCCGCCCGGGGATTTCGCCGATCGCGCGTACGTTCGGCGTGACTTCCTCGCCTACGCTGCCGTCGCCGCGCGTTCCGGCCGAACGCAGTACGCCGTGCTCGTAACGCAGCGAACTCGCCACGCCGTCGATTTTCAGTTCGCATACATAACCGGGTCGGCTGCCCGCGAGCTTCTCGACGCGTGCGTCGAACGCGCGCAGATCCGCTTCATCGAAGGCATTTGCAAGCGAGAGCATCGGAACGCCATGCCGATACGGGGGAAAATCGGCGGACGGCGCGCCGCCGACTCGCTGCGTGGGCGAATCAGCGTCGGCGAGTTCCTTGTGCGCAGCTTCAAGATCGGCAAGCTCGCGCAGCAGCGCGTCGTAGGTTTCGTCGGTGATGAGCGGCGCGTCGAGGACATGATACGCATGATTCGCCTCGACGAGCTCGGCGCGGAGTTCACGCACGCGTGCGGCGGTTGAGTCCGTCGTAGCCACGCGGCCCTTTTACGACGGTCGGCATCTTGGGCCCGTTCTCCCCGTCGCATGAAATTCGCAGCGGGCCGCCAACGGAGCTACCGTCGTGGCCAAACGCTTTCGCAACGTACCGTCCCTTGCAACGGGCGTGCTCTTCATCGCGGCCGGAACGTTGCACTTTCGGTTTACGCACATGTACGAGGCAATCGTGCCGCCGGCATTGCCCGCGCACCGCGAACTCGTCCTGATCAGCGGCGCCTGCGAAATCCTCGGTGGCTTCGGCGCCCTGCTTCCTCCGACTCGACGCTATGCCGGCTGGGGCCTCATTGCGCTGCTCGTGTCCGTCTTTCCGGCCAACCTGTACGTGGCGGTGGATGCACGGCGCTTTTCAAACCTCGCACCGGCCTGGGCGCTGGTTGCGCGGTTACCGTTGCAAGCGCTTCTTATCTGGTGGGTTTATGCCGCCTGCGTGAAGCGACGACCGGATGAAAAGTGAATCGCTTAACCGAGCATCCACAGAGCTCAAACGAGACAACGGTCACGAACGCGCCAGCGCCCCCCGACCATGACGTCGCTCGGCGCGGCGCGATCGGTTGCGAAAACGTAGCGGTCGAGCGCCGTTTGTGCGTCTGCATCACCCCAGCCGTCAACCACAACGAGGTCCGCGCGGCACCCGGCGGCCAGAGCCCCGCTTGGGCGTCCGCACGCTTGTGCGCCACCGGCCGCCGCACCGGCATAGAGCACTTCTCCGCAAGACGATGCGGCATCCGCCGCCGCGACGATGCGTCGGCGCGTGATGAGCCGCTGTCCGTACTCGAGCCAGCGCAACTCCTCAACGGGCGAGATGGAAACGTTGCTGTCCGAGCCGATTCCGAAACGGCCGCCGGCACGGAGGTACGGACCCAGCGGAAACAAACCATCGCCGAGATTCGCCTCGGTCGTCGGACACAGCCCCGCGACGGCCCCACTGCGCGCGAAGGCAAGTCGTTCACGTTCGTCGACATGCGTCGCATGGACGAGACACCAGCGCGCGTCGACGTTATAGTTCTCAAGTAACCACCCCACCGGCCGTTCCTTGAAGACCGCTGCAAACGCATCGACTTCGCGCGTTTGCTCGGCGATGTGCAAGTGGATCGGTACGCTCGGGGGCGCCCCCGCGACGAGCGCCCGCAGTTCTCCCGGCGTGACGGCGCGGAGTGAATGCGCGCACACGCCCACGGTGACGTCCGAATCGTCCACGTACGCCGCTCGCACGGCAGCGCCGATTTCCAACACATCGTCGACATCGCTTGCGAAGCGGCGTTGGTCGTTGCGCAGCGGCACGCCCCCGACGTCGGCGTGCGCATACAACGCCGGCAACAGACAAATTGCGATCCCCGTTTCCCGCGCTGCGGCGACCAGCGCGCGCGACGTAGCCGCACGCTCGGCATACCATGCGCCGCTCGGATCGCGATGAATGTAGTGAAACTCCGCTACCGCCGTGTAGCCCGCGAGCAGCATCGCGCGATAGGCATCATGCGCCACATCGTACAGTGCGTCCGGTTCGATCGTCGCCGCAAGCGCGTACATCGCTTCACGCCACGACCAGAAGTCATCGTCTTCCCTTCCGCGGCGCTCCGCGGTACCTGCCATCGCGCGCTGGAAGGCGTGCGAGTGCAGGTTTGCCATTCCCGGAATAACGAGCCCCATGAGGCGCTCGGTATCGCCGGGAACGCTGTCGGGCGAGATCGTGACGAGCGTTCCGTCGGATGCGATGTCGATGAGAACATCGCGCGCAAGGCCGTCGGGAAGCAATGCATGGCGCGCGAATAACCGCATCGGTTCGGCTTTCCCGCTCGAACCCTCAGCTTCCGCGGCCCAGTTCGATGCCGAACGGTTTCCGTTGAATCCAGGTCAGGCCGGGGAAAACTGCCGATGCCCATTCCGTAGCTCGCCCGCAAAGCATACGCGGGCCCTTCGAACCTGCACACCTTCGTCATGCGCGGGCCCTTCCGGCAGAACGTGTTCCGACAACGAGCGCGACCGTTGCGAGAACGCAAATCATCACGGCAAAAGCTGCGTTCGCGGCAAGCGAACTCGTCAATTCTCCGAGCACGCCGATGCCGATGACCGGCAACGCGTTGCCGCTATAACACGCGATCAGATAGCTGGAGACGACTTCGGCGCGCCGCTCGCCCGGCGCGATCTCATTGATCACCGCAAGACTGCCGCGATACCCGAGAGCCGCGGAAACTCCACTGCATGCGGTTCCCACCAGCAGGATCGGCATCGCACGGAGCGCCTGCGCGAGAACAAGCAGCGCCACGCTCGGAAAGAGCAGCGCCAACCCGCCGCGCATCGCGCTGCGGCTCGTCCAAGTTTTCGTCGCCACGATGGTCGCCGTCGAGGCAACGAACAGTTCGCCGACCACGGCGCCTGCGACCGCGTTGCTGGTTTGATGCAAGCTGCGCGCCAGCAGGCTCGGCGTCAGTGCGGCATAGAAGCCGAGCAACCCAAAAGTCGCAAACGCGGTCACGGCCGGCGCCACGAAGGCAAGCGCAATCTCCTTCGGAATGCCGATGCGCGGGTGCAGCGACACGTTCGGCAAACGGCTCGGTTCATCGACCGTTTCCCGTGCCTTGGTGACCAGAACCGCGACGGCGATGAGCACGGCAAGATACAGTCCGAAGCAGAGCCGAAGCGGCCAAGGTCCGTACGTGGCGAGCAGTCCGGCGACCGCCGCGCCGACGCCGAGGCCCGCTACGTTGAAGGCAGCCGCCGCGACCGTGGCGCTCGCCTTATCCTCACGCGGGTGCAATTCCGCAATCCACGCGGTCACGGTGCCGGCACCTAGCCCAATGGCGAGCCCGCTTACGATCCGAGCAGCAAACAACCACACCGTTTCGCCGGCGAACAGGAACAGCAACGTGCTTACAGCTGCCAGTGCCAAGGCCGACATCGTGACGGAGCGCCGACCAATCTGATCGGAGAGTCGGCCGAGCGCGAAGAGCGCGGTAAGGTTTCCGAGGACGTAGGATGCGTAGATCAACGTCAACACGATCTCGGAGAACCCGAACGCGCGGCGGTAGTCGAGATACAGCGGCGTCGGCAGCGTACTACCCACGTACAAGACCGCAAGCGTCAGGGCGGCGATCCACATTGCCCCCGAGCCGCGCGTAGTCCGGTCGGTGTTCATCGAAGTATGCCGTCGGTACAAAAAAAACCGCGGCGCTTAAACCGCGGCTCGGGTCGACGAGAATGGACGGGGCTAGCGGGAATGTTTGGGATCCTCGGGCGGGTTCACCGGGCCGCCATGCAGCGGTGATGAATCCCGCTGATCGTCGGTGCGTCCCGCTTTTTCGGCCTCCTTGGCGGTGTCCTCGCCGCGCTTGGTGACACTTTCGTCCGTACCCTTGGGCGGTAAACGGTCATCTTTCATATAGGTCCTCCTCTGTCTAAGCGTGTACCCGCCCAGGGGAGACCATGCACGTGCCCGATGGACGAAGATTCCCGCAGCCGTCGCCGTACGATGCGATTTGGACGAACGCGCGCGTTGCGACGATGGTCCCGGGGGAGGCCCCGTACGGCGCGCTCGAAGGTGCTGCGCTCGCTGCCACGGACGGCACCATCGCATGGCTTGGCCCGCAGGCCGAGCTCCCGGGCGCGCCCGAGCGGCTTGCCGACCGCGTGATCGATGTGGGTGGGCGATGGGTGACGCCGGGTCTCGTGGACCCGCACACGCATCTCGTCTTCGGCGGCGAGCGTGTGGCGGATTTCGAACGGCGCGTTGCCGGAGAGAGCTACGTCGTCGCGGCCGCGGGCGGAAGCGGCATCGCATACACCGTCGCCCAGACGCGGGCCGCCGACGAAGCGAGCCTGTTGCGAGACGCTCAGCGGCGCCTGCGCATGCAGATCGCAAGCGGCACGACGACGATCGAAATCAAGTCGGGCTACGGCCTCGACGTCCAAACCGAACTGCGGATGCTGCGCGTCGCGCGCCGGTTGGGAACAGAAAGCGGCATCTCGGTGCGGACGACATACCTCGGTGCTCACGTCGTTCCGCCCGAATACGCGAACCGGCGCGAGGCGTATCTCGAGCTCGTGTGCGATGTGATGCTGCCGCGCATCGCAAATGAAAAGCTTGCCGATGCAGTCGACGTCTTCTGCGACGCGATCGCGTTCGGGCCCCAGGAAGCGCAACGCGTGCTTGCGAGCGCACAAGCGCTCGGCCTCCCGGTAAAAGTACACGCCGACCAGATTGCCGACACCGGAGCCGCCGCGCTTGCCGCGCGTTACAACGCTCTCTCCGCCGATCATCTCGACCGCACGGATGAGGACGGCGTACGCGCGCTCGCGGCCGCGGGCACGGTCGCGGTCCTGCTACCGGGGGCCTACTACTTTCTGCGTGAGACGGCGAAGCCGCCGCTTGCCGCGCTACGCCGCCATGGTGTGCCGCTGGCGCTCGCAACCGACTGCAACCCCGGAACGTCGCCCATACTCGGGCTGCCGACGGCGATGAACCTCGCCTGCGTCCTATTCGGCTTTTCACCCGAAGAAGCGCTGGCCGGCGTCACGCGCAATGCGGCGCGCGCGCTCGGCCTCGGCGACCGAGGCGAGCTCGTGGTCGGCAAACGCTGCGATCTTGCGCTGTGGGACATCGATTCGCCGGCCGAGATCGCTTATTGGCTCGGCGGCAACTGCTGCGCGGGCGTCGTGGTCGCGGGAAACGTCCGCTGTGCGGAACGCAACAGCGATTGACACGCCGCCCGTAAGGTTACGGACAGCGGCGCTGCCTTGGCGGCGTCCCACTGGTGATGTGCTCTCCTGGCAACACTCGCGACCCGCCGGTCGCCGGTCGCGGGGTAGAGCGCGACACCGTGCCCGAGGCGCGAGGAATCGGCGAAGTAGGTGCGCTGATTGAGTTCGATCTGCAGCGCGTGAACGTTCGCAGCGGGGTCGCCATACCGGCGGGTAATGAAACCGCCCTTGAATCGCCCGTCGATGACGCAACCGTATGGCGAGCCGGCGAAGACGTTGGCGACGATATCGCACAAGGCCCGCGAGCACGAGCATCCGCTATTGGTTCCGAGGTTAACGTCGGGTAACTCGCCGTCGAACAAAAGTGGAAGCCGGCCCCAGATGGAATGCGCATCGATGAGCAACGCATAGCCGTGCCGCTCTCGGACCCGCGCGATCTGTTCGCACAGCGCTGCATGATAGGGCTCCCAGTAACGTTCGCGCCGCGCGGCAAGCTCGCTCGGGTCCGGTTCGTCGCCGTCCGCGTAAAGCGCTTCGCCCTCGAAGGTTTCCGTCGGAATCAGCGACGTCGTGCGCGCGCCCGGATACTGTGAGACGTCGTGCGGATCGCGATTGAGATCGACGACGTAACGCGAGAACCGCGCGAAGAGCGTCGTGGCGCGAAGTTCGCCCGCAAACGGATACAACCGCTCCACGTCCCAATCCGTATCGACGAGAGCCCGTCCCGGCGGCGTCAGGCGCGCGGCAATTTTTTGCGGCAGTTCGCGGCCGACGTGCGGCGCACTCACGATGAGCGGACCGTCGCCCGCTTGCAGTTCGAACACCGCTTCGCTCACGTGCGTGTCGTCGCAAAGAGTTCGGCAACCAGCGGCGTAAAGCGGCCCGCCAGCACGAGCCTTGCGACGCGTTCGATTTCCGGTGCAAGATACCGATCGCCGCGTTCGCCACCGTCGGGTGCGACCTCCGCCAGCACGGCTTCGAGCGCATCCGACGTCCGCAGCGGGCGCCGGAATCCGATGCCGCGCGCCGCCGAGAGCAATTCGACTGCGACGATGTTCGCCGCATTGCGCGCCATGTCGCCCAAACGCCGCGCGGCGTGCGTTGCCATCGACACGTGATCTTCTTGGCCCGCGGATGTGGGGATCGTGTCGACGCTCGCCGGAAACGCTCGCCCCTTATTTTCCGAAGCGAGCGCGGCCGCCGTGACCTGAGCGATCATATAGCCCGATTCGAGGCCGGGCTCGGTAGCAAGGAATGCCGGCAGCCCGCTGAAAGCCGGATCGACGAGCAGCGCGCAGCGGCGTTCGGAGATATTGCCGATCTCGGCGAGCGCAACGGCGAGCGCATCGGCCGTCAGGGCCACCGGTTCGGCGTGGAAATTGCCGCCGGAGAGCACTTCACCCGTATCGGCGAAGACGAGCGGATTATCGGAGACGGCATTGGCTTCGTCGACGAGAATCTCAGCGCAGTCGCGCAACGTACGCAGGCACGCGCCGAGCACCTGCGGCGCGCAGCGCAAGCTATACGGGTCCTGCACGCGTCCGCAATCGCGATGCGACTCGTTGATCTCCGTACCCGCTACGAGACGCCGCAGCGCGGCCGCAACGTCGCTTTGCCCCGCGTGGCCGCGCGCCGCGTGAATGCGCGGATCGTACGGCGTCACGCTGCCGAGAGTGGCTTCCAGGCTGAGTGCGCAGGCGACGAGCGAGGCGCCCAGCACGTCTTCGGCGGCGACCAAACCCGCGAGCGCAAGCGCCGTGGAAACTTGCGTTCCGTTGAGCAACGCCAGCCCTTCCTTCGCCTCGAGTTCAATCTGCGCGATTCCCGCCTCGGCGAACGCATCGGCGGCGGCATATCGCCGGCCGGCGACGACGGCATCGCCGATACCGATCAACGCAGCCGACAGATGCGCGAGCGGCGCAAGATCGCCCGATGCACCGACCGAACCTTGCGCGGGGATCGCCGGCAACACGTCGCGCTCCAAGCATGTGAGCAGCGTCCCGATCACGCTCCAACGTATGCCGGAATATCCCCGCGCAAGCGAATTCACTTTGAGCGTCAGCACCAATCGCACGATGTCGCTCGGCAAAAGTTCGCCGACGCCGCACGCATGCGAGACGACCAGATTGCGTTGCAGCGCGGCGAGTTTGTCGCGCGGGATGCGTGTCTGCGCGAGTTTGCCGAAACCGGTGTTCACGCCATACACGCTTGCGTCGCGCGCCGCGATGTGCGCCACCACCGCGGCGGCGCGATCGACGGCCGCGCGCGCCTCATCATCGAGCACGACCCGCGCGCCATCGCGCAGAATAGCTCGCACGTCGCGTCGGTCGAAAGCGCCCGCCCGCAGGCGTACCGTCGCACGGTCGAGAGCGTGGGCGCTCATCGCTCGAGCATCGGAAGGCGCAAGCCGTGCTCGCGTGCGCACGCGATCGCGCTTTGGTAGCCGGCGTCGGCGTGGCGGGCGACGCCGCTGGCGGGATCGTTCCACAGCACGCGTCGCAGCCGCGCCGCCGCCGCGTCCGTTCCATCGGCGACGATCACGAGTCCGGCATGCTGCGAATATCCCATCCCGACGCCTCCGCCGTGGTGGAATGACACCCACGTCGCGCCGCCGGCGACGCTGAGCATCGCATTGAGCAGCGGCCAATCGCTGACCGCATCCGAGCCATCGAGCATCGCTTCGGTTTCGCGATTGGGGCTCGCGACCGAACCGGAGTCTAGGTGATCGCGCCCGATCACGATCGGAGCTTTGAGTTCGCCGCGCGCGACCATGGCGTTAAACTCGAGTCCGACGCGGTCCCGGTCGCCGAGGCCGATCCAGCAGATGCGCGCCGGCAACCCTTGAAACGCGATGCGTTCGCGGGCCATGTCGAGCCAGCGGTGCAGCTTCGCATCGCCCGGCAAGACGCGTTTCACCGCCTCATCGGTCTTCGCGATGTCACCCGGATCGCCGGAAAGCGCGACCCAGCGGAACGGGCCGATGCCGCGCTCGAACAGCGGCCGGATGTAGGCCGGCACGAAACCCGGAAACGCGAAGGCATCCGCCCGGCCCGCGTCATGTGCCATCTGACGCAAGTTGTTGCCGTAATCGAAGGTCGGCACGCCCATGCGATGGTAGGCGAGCATCGCTTCGACGTGCGCCACCATCGACTGCTTGGCTGCACGAGAAACAGCCGCCGGATCACGTTCGCGCCGCTCGCGCCATTCTTCGAGCGTCCAGCCCGCGGGCAAATAACCGTTGACCGGGTCGTGCGCGGAGGTCTGATCGGTGACCGCATGCGGACGTACGCCGCGACGCACGAGCTCGGGCAACAGTTCGGCGGCGTTGCCGACGACCGCGACGCTGATCGCGCGCTTTGTACGTGACGCGTCAGCGAGGATCGCGAGCGCTTCATCGAGCGAGCCCGCGAGCCGGTCGAGATAGCGCGTCTCCAAACGCTTTTGCACGCGCGCCGGATCGCACTCGATTGCGAGCATCGACGCACCCGCCATCGTCGCGGCGAGCGGCTGCGCGCCCCCCATGCCGCCCAGGCCCGCCGTGAGGATCCACTTGCCCGCGAGGTCACCACCGTAATGCCGGCGCCCCATCTCCGCGAACGTCTCATACGTGCCTTGCACGATGCCTTGCGAACCGATGTAAATCCACGAACCGGCCGTCATCTGGCCGAACATCATCAGACCTTTGCGATCGAGTTCATCGAAATGTTCCCAAGTCGCCCAATGCGGCACGAGATTGGAGTTTGCGAGCAAGACGCGCGGCGCATCGGGATGCGAACGAAACACGCCGACCGGTTTGCCGGATTGAATGGCAAGGGTCTGGTCGTTCTCGAGCCGTTTGAGTTCCACGACGATCTGCTCGAACGACGGCCAGTCGCGTGCCGCACGCCCGATCCCGCCGTACACGACGAGATCTTCAGGCCGTTCGGCGACTTCGGGATCGAGGTTGTTCATCAGCATGCGCAGCGCCGCTTCGGTCTGCCAACTTCGCGCGCTCAAAACGGTGCCGCGCGGCGCGCGTATCGTACGAGCGGACGTTGCGATCATCGGTTCGGCCTCACCGTGCATACTCCGAGCCCGGCGCGGGCGCTACCTGTGCCCGGAGGCGGCGCGGACCTTCGCCTGAGGCGAGCGCTTCAGGCACCGCTCGTTTCGGCTAGCGACGGGCCGGCGAGTTGCGTCAACTCGATCAGCTTCGCGAACATGCGCTTGCGTAACGCCGCACTTGTCGAACCCAGCTCGAGCACACTGCCGAGCCACAGGCCGTCGGCCGCCGAGCGCACGAGTTCAGCGATCGCGGGGTCGATGCCGTCATCCTCCAGGCGCTCGCTCCAAGCCGCGTAGCGGGTGCGTAACGGAGCCAGGAGCTGCGCGTTGATGGCGACGGCGGCCACGATGCCGGCGCTCACCTTGATCGTGCGGGTCACGATGCCGTCGCGGTCCACGCACGCGCGTAGGAATGCCCGTGCGAAGCTGCCGGGACCGTGTTCGCCTTGCATGTTGCGTTGCAAATCGCTCTCGAAGTGCCCGGCGACGTCTTCGATCATCGCCGTTATGAGGGAATCCTTTGTGGAGAAGTGGTGCAAAAGGCCGCCCTTCGAAAGGCCGCACCGTTCCGCTACCGCGTCGAGCGTCAAGTGCGACGCGCCGTGGCGCACCACGATCTCAGCCGCCGCCGCCAGCACGCTGCGGCGCGTCGCCGCACCCGAGCCCCGCTTGGCCATTAAATAGAGATTTCGGTTGACGGAAGGAACCGCCGCATGGTAACCGACATACCGTCCGACGAGACGGTATTCCCCCTAAGCGGCAAGCAAGCGGAGATCACACTTTCGCGAATGACGATCCTCGAGAACCTACCGGCGCAGCCTCGTACAAGCGTCCGGACACTTGACGGCGCTATCGACGGCGCCGTTGTAGCGCTGCTGCGGGCGCAACGCTCCGACGGTCACTGGGTCTTCGAACTCGAAGCCGACGCGACCATTCCCGCCGAGTACATCATGCTCGGCCACTTCCTCGACGAAATTGATGCCGAGCTCGAGCGGAAAATATGCGTCTACCTGCGCCGCGTTCAAAACCCCGACGGCGGATGGCCGCTCTTCTATCGCGGTGAGACGGGCTTAAGCGCGACGGTCAAGGCGTATTACGCGCTCAAGCTCGCAGGCGAATCGCCGGCAGCGGCGCACATGGTCCGCGCGCGCGAACGGATTCTCGAGCGCGGCGGCGCGGCGGCGTGCAACGTGTTTACGCGACTCGCGCTCGCGCTGTTCGAACAAGTCCCGTGGCGCGCGGTTCCGGCCATGCCGGTCGAGATCATGTTCGCGCCGCGCTGGTTTCCGTTTCATCTCGACAAAGTTTCGTACTGGTCGCGCACGGTCATCGTCCCACTGATCGTGCTCGCAGCTCTGCGGCCCCGCGCTCGCAATCCACGGCGGGTCGACATCCGGGAGCTTTTCATCGTCCCGCCCGAGCACGAGACGAAGTACAATCATGCCGCCGCACCGACGCTGCGTGGACGCACGTTTTTGTTCGTCGACACGCTCGTGCGCGCCGCGGAACCGCTGGTGCCGCGGCCGATCCGGGCGCGCGCCATCGCGGCCGCCATGCGGTTCATTCTCGAGCGCCTCAACGGCGAAGATGGTTTAGGAGCGATTTTTCCCGCGATGGCCAACAGCGTCATGGCGCTCGCGGCGCTCGGATACGAGTGCGATCATCCGGCGCGCGCCGCGGCGAAGCGCGGGATCGAGCGGCTCGTCGTGGAGCACGATGCAGAGGCGTACTGTCAACCATGCGTTTCGCCGATCTGGGATACGTCGTTGACCGTGCACGCGTTGCTTGAAACCAAAGACGTAACCGTGACGCAGGCGATTGTCGATGCGAACGATTGGCTCGCTTCACGTCAAGTTACAGGCGTCGTCGGCGATTGGGCGCGGCAGCGCCCCGGGTTGCGGCCGGGCGGTTGGGCCTTCCAATACTGGAACGACTATTATCCCGACGTCGACGACACGGCGGCCGTGGCGATGGCGCTGCACCGTGCCGACCCAGCGCGGTATCGGAGCGAACTTGCGCGCGCAGCGGAATGGGTGCTCGGGATGCAGAGCCGCAATGGCGGCTGGGGTGCGTTCGACGCTGAGAACGATCATTACGCGCTCAACGAGATCCCGTTTGCCGATCATGGCGCCTTGCTCGATCCTCCGACCGAAGACGTGTCCGCACGCTGCGTCGGCATGCTGGTCCAGATGGGTTACGGTAAAGACCATTCCGCCGTGGCGCGCGGTATCGACTATTTGCGCCGCACACAGCAGTCCGACGGTTCCTGGTTCGGGCGCTGGGGCACGAACTACATTTACGGCACGTGGTCCGTGCTCAATGCTTTTCTTGCGGCCGGTGAAACCAGCGTGAATTCAGCGACCGTGCGGCGGGGTGTTTCGTATCTGCTGCACTCTCAGCAAGCCGACGGCGGCTGGGGCGAGGATGGGACCACGTACGACACCACACGGCGGGGATGCTGTCCGGAAAGCACGCCCAGCCAAACCGCTTGGGCGCTACTCGGCTTGATGGCCTCGGGTGAGGCCGCTCATCCCGCCGTGGCGCGCGGCATAACGTACTTACTGGAGCGGCGTAACGCGGCCGGGCTGTGGGACGAGCCGTGGTATACCGCGGTCGGTTTTCCGCGCGTGTTCTATTTGCGTTATCACGGGTATCGCGCATTTTTCCCGCTCTTCGCGCTCGCCCGCTATCGCAATCTCGTCGAGCGCGGTGAGCCGCTGCCGGCGCTGGGGTTCTAAAGCCGGCAGGACGAAGGTCTCGGCGGTGACGCCGCTGCTGATCCGCTCGGGAGTTGCGGCTGCGTTCGTCGCGGTGGCTGCGCTCGCGTGCCCGCTTCCATCCGTTTCGCGACCGGCGTCGCGGACCGTCGTCATACTGCTCAAGTATGCCGATGTCAGCGAGGTCGCGGGCGTGCTTGTCTCGGGCGCGAACGTCGCGAGCAACGACACGTTTGTGCCGCAGCAATCGAACATCGGGGCATCGTCGCTCGCGGGCTCGTTCGGCGGCGGCGGTGCCGAGGCGACCGGCGTCGGCGGATTCAATGCGGCAGGTCAGCAGCAAAACTTCGGCGGCGCAGCCGTCGGCCAGCAGCAGCAAGGCCTCGCACAGCGAATCAGCGACAACGTCGCGATCGATCGCCGCCTCAACGCCATCATTCTGACCGGCACGGCCGACGTCGTCGCGGCGCTGCGCGCGACGATCGATAAGCTCGACGTCCCCGTTCCAAGCGTGCTGCTCGAAGCGCAGATCGTCGAATTGACCGACACCGCGGCGCGCAACATCGGACTCGACCTCTCACCTAGCGGCAACGGCATCGTCATCAACGGTACGAGCGGGAGCACCGACACCAGCACCGGCAATACCACCGGCAGCGGCTTCACTTCCAAGACCGGCGCATTTCCGGCCGGGCAGCTATCGTTTGCAGCCAACCTCTACGCACAGATCAGCGAAGGCAACGGACGCGTCATCGCGAGGCCGCGCATTCTCGCGCAGAGTGGGCAGCCCGCCTCCATCCTGACCGGCGACGCGCTGCCCATCTTGACCAACGTGCTCATCGCGGGCAATACGGGCGCCGCGGCGCAACAGGTCAACTACATTAACGTCGGGGTCAATCTACAGATTCAGCCTCGGGTCAGCTCCGACGGTTACGTGACCTCGCACATCTACTCGGAAGTCTCGAGCGTGACGGGTTACGTCAGCGGTAACATTCCGCAGATCAGTCAGCGCACCGCAAGCACGATCGCGACCGTCCGCGACGGGCAGTCGATCGTCATCGGCGGCCTGCGGCAAGACAACGAGATTCGCAATCGGTCGCGTCTGCCGCTGGTCAGCGATATTCCACTGATCGGGTCGCTCTTCAAACATGTGAGCACGACGAGGACGCGCGATAATCTCTACATTATCATCACGCCGCACATCGTGCCGTTACGTGGGACGACCGCGCCGATGCCGGCACGCTTGCCGATGCCCGTCGGCATGCCGTTGATCGGACCGACACCCCCGCCGCAGGTTACGCCGCCGTCCCCGCCGCGAACGCACGCGCTCGTCACGGCAAAGACCCGTTCGTTTCCGGTTGCGCAGACGAATCTTCTTGCAGTGGCGCAGACGAATCTTCTTACAGTGGCGCAGACGCATCCACTGACGGCGACCTCCATGCGCGGTTCGAAGCGAGTGCCGTACGGCACGCATACGATCGACGCTGCTCCCGACCCTAGGCACTTTCCCGCCTTCGCATACGAGGGTCACTGGCAGCATAGACGCGGCAGCGATCATAACACCGTCGAGTCCAACAGTGCGAGCCTGCAGCCCGGCTCGCGTGTTACCTTGGCATTCCTCGGTACGCAGGTGCGCCTCTTCGGCATCGTGGGACCGACCGGGGGTCGAGCCGCGCTGACCCTCGACGGCATCCCGCAGAAAGTCGACGCCGGGTTTTACGCGCCGCTCCTGCGGGCGCGCGCGCTGGTCTATCGCAGTCCACGCTTGCGCTGGGGACCGCACTGGGTAACCGTCACGGTTATGCCGCCGTCCTCCTCCCAATCGAAAGAGCGGTACGTCAACATCGCGGGCGCGGAATACGATTCCTAAGCGAGAACACGTCGCTCGTGGCGCTCCCAACGATCGTTCTCGACGTCAACGAAACGCTGCTCGACATGAGCGCGCTCGATCCGCTGTTCGCGGACGCTTTCGGCGACAAGGGCGTTCGCCGCGTGTGGTTTGCGCAGAGCATCCAAACCGCGATGGCGATGACGCTCTACGGCAACTACGCGCCCTTCGGTGAGATCGCACGAGCCGCACTCGAAATAACCGCGCTTAAACGCGGAGTACGACTCGACGATGAACGCGCGCGTCGTATTCTGCACGGACTCGGCGCCTTGCCGGCTCACGGCGACGTGCGCGACGGCCTAACGCGGCTGCGTGATGCCGGCTACCACATCGTCGTCCTCGCACAAGCGACGCAAGAGGCGCTGGAAGCACAGCTCGATCACGCGCAGTTGCGCGAGTTCGTCGAACGTATCTTTTCGGCCGACGCGATCCGACGCTACAAGCCGGCGCCGGAAACGTACGCACTCGTGCGCGACACCTTGGACGACGAACGGCCGCCGCTGCTCGTTGCCGCGCATGACTGGGACATCGCAGGGGCAATGCACGCCGGCTGGGACGCCGCCTTCGTCGGCCGCCACGGTGCGGCACTCAACCCGCTCGAACCGGCCCCCGCGCTCGTCGCCCCCGACATGCGCGCGCTCGCCGATGCCATCGTCAGCCGCGGCGCAGCAGCCTAGCGATGCCCCGGCGGTCGGTCGATTGATCGGCGACGGAAATCTTGGGCGCATTCCCTTTTCCGACGAGCAGGTAAAGCCACGCCGCGATCACCCCGCCTACGATCGGGCCGCCGGTGTAGGTATACCACTCCCCAAAGGTACGTGAGACGATCATTGGCGCGAGCGCTCGGGCGGGGTTCCCGGCGCCGCCGCTCAAAGGGAAACGTTTAGCAACGGCCTTACCCAAAAACCGGATGTCGCGCAGGCAGAGGTCCATGTACCGACGCGCGAAGCAACGAAGACTTTTAAAGGTTAACGATACGGTACGGCACACGATCGACGCCCAATCAACACGCTGGGCCGTGCCCGGCTGGCCGTTCAGAGGCGCGCACCATATCGTTGAACTGCGCGCGGGCCAACGCGTAACACTCGCAGGTCGCGTCTTCTAGTCCTGCGCGATCGAGAATCACGACATGGCCCCGTTCGTAGTGAATGAAGCCGGCCTGTTGCAAGGTGCTGGCAGCGATCGTGACGCCTGAGCGCCGAGAACCGAGCATCGTGGCCAAGAACTCGTGCGTGAGTGGAAATTCGTCGCGCTCGACGCGGTCTTGCGTCATGAGCAGCCAGCGCGCGCAGCGTTCGTAGACGGAGTGTAAGCGGTTGCAAGCTGCGAGCTGACCCAGCATATTGACGTAGCCCTGCAAGTACCGGTTCATCACCGAACGGAAGACTCTGCTTTCATCGAGCAAGCGGGTGAAGGTAGGAACGGGCATCTTCCAAGCGAGTCCGGGAAACTGGCAGAAGCTTTCGTTCGCGCTATGCGTCGAGCCCATCATAAGCGGGATGCCCGTCGTCCCTTCGCGCCCGATCGTTCCGATCTCGATCATGCTGCCGTCGAGCATGTGAGTCACGACCGAGAGCACGTTATCGAGCGGAAAGTACGCTGCGTCGATCGCCGCTTCGTGGTGATAAACACTTTGACGCAGCGCAAAGTCCACAAGTTCGCCGTCGGCGAGCGCGGCTGCGCGATCACCATCATCTAACGCCCCGAGAATGGCGTTACGGGACGTCGCCTCGCTGCTCGCGAGCGCGTCCTTGTCCCTCGTTACCGTACTCTGCAACCCCATGATCGGCCCCTGAGACTACAATGTCCCTCGCATGATCTCCCGATCGGACTACGCCGAGACGCTGGCCGGCGCGCCGCTCTTGCGGGGTTTATCGTGAGGTGACCCTACGACGTGGGGCTGCTCCCAGCCGAGGACTTTCGAGATCATGCTGGAGCGATTCTGCGTATCGGTTTTGCGCAGCAGGTTTGTGAGGTGGTCTTGCACGGTTGAAGATGTGATGTGAAGCCGTTCCGCGATGACGTTCAATTGAGCGCCGTCGAGAAGGAGCGCGAGCACCTGCGCTTCGCGCGGCGAGATGCTGAACCGTTTCGCGGCGTCGGTCAACGACCGGTCGGGTTTCGAACGCTCAATTGTGACGCCGATAAAAAGCCCGATCGGCCCGGCCATCGGCCGTGTGCGCACGACCAGGAACGGGACGGGTTGCGAAACGCCGGCGTGCTGCGTCTGCGGGTTGGTCGTCCAGGCCGCCGTCAGTTCGCGAATCGCTTCTTCAACCACGAGCGGAAGACGATTTTCGAGCGGCGCCGCAAGCGGCGTCGTCGCTACGCATCGCTCGTTCTGGTTCGTCCACGCAAGGACGATGTCGAGTTCGCGATTGAGTATATACTGTGCCGATTGGCACGCCATGACATCCGGCGCCGGAGGTTGCGCCGCATCGTCCAGACGGAATCCTGCGATGCGTTCATCCTCCGATTCCATCAGGCGTAGCTCGGAGAGGTGATCCGAAGCGGCATCCAAGGCGAACGTAAGCGCTCGGATCTCACTGGACGTAAAGGGCCCGAGTTCGCCCGTCCGCAGGAGCGTCAGAATACCGAATCGCATTCGATTGTCGGCAAACAGCAAAGTCAAACCGCTCTCATACGATCCGAGCGGCCCTAAGGTCGCGGCGATGCCCGGCCCCGTCCCGACGCGGTCACGTTGCGCGACGAACTGCTTCTTGATGCGCTGAAACTCGTCGGTGTTCCCGGTCGCAGAGAGTAGCTGGTCGGAATTACCGTCTCCCTTGAACCGCGCGAAACTCCAGTGCGAAACGGCGACGAGACCGAGAATGCTCGTGATGATCGGCCGAATCGGATCGTCCTGCGGCACGTCGACCAGCAGGCAATCGTCCGCGTTCGAACCGGCCGCGCGCTCGTCTACCACCGCGGCCCTACGGGCACGTTAGGAAGTCCACAACTCCTAACCATACGAACGCCGAGCATGCTCATCAGTACGGTTTGGCAAACGCGTGACCCGCCCGCTTGTAGTACGGCCGCTCCGACTAGAAACGAACGCTTGCTAACTTGTGTCAGAGGCGAAAGGGAGCGCTCGCCACGCTTCCCTTCGCCCGGACATAGTATCGAGCTTAGATGGCACCCTTGACGCGCTTCATGACGTCGGTCTCAATCGCGCTCTCGGCCCCTTGGAGCGGCGAAGCCGCTGCGTCCGTACTTGGCGAATTATTACCCGCCGCGCTGTTCTGCGATTGCTGCTGCGGGGTGCCGCCCTGTTGCTGCGCCGCGTCACCCGTCGACTGCTGTGCGCCGCCCGCGGGAGTCGCTCCGGCTTGGCCGGATGGGTTCTCTAGGTCTCCGGCAACTTTGCTCAACTCGTCTTTGAAATTCACGCTGTTCTCCTTTGGTAGATGATCATCGGCGTGGCTTGGCATTTGTGTTCTTGCTGTAGCGCCTGTGATGATACGTACGACACTTGGCTTTTATACATACTTTATAGGTGAACCTTGAACGGAGCGTTCAAGTAGCTCTGTGGAAACGTGGAGAGCACACCGCACTTGCAGCGAGGCGTGCTCTCCACGAACGCCCTATCGCTTGCGCGTCTCTTGTCCGTCGACGATCAGCTCTTCGTGCCGGACCGTATCGCTGACGCGCTCGACGCCGGCGACCTGGCGTTTCCCGACCTCCACCTCTTCGGTGACGACGGTGCTCTTGCTGACGTTGACGCGCTCCTCGCTCAGAGGAATGCGGATCTCCTCGTTTTGACCGATCGTCCCGCCGGCCTTATCGCTGTTAACCGCATGGCGTTCGATCACGAGTTCTTCGTGCGAAACCGGTACGTCGATCGTCTGCGTCTCGGTGACGACTTCCTTGCGGACGCTCGCCTCGCCGTAACCGACACGCTGTTTGTCGACTTGGAGACGTTCTGCACGCAGTTGCATTTCGCGGTCGCCTTGCGTGTCGTTCCCGGCCACGGGCGCAGGTGTCGGTGCCGCGCCTGAACGTGCCGAGCGCACGTCGGCCTTATAGCGCTTGAGGATGTCCATGGCGTTTGCGGTATCCGCGCCGGCGTCGACGGTCACCATGGCGCCGCCGCTCGTGATTCCGCCGACGAGGTCGTGCGCATCGTTCTTCGCAAAGCCGAGCTTCGTCAACTCGCTTTCGAACGACGCGGGCGAACTGTCGTGCTCGCGAAAGAACTTCGCGTCCGTGGCGCCGGCCGACGCCGCCGCTGGAGCGCTCGCCGCGCTCGCTTTCTCGACTCCGACGCCGCTGATCTCAGCCCGCGTATAACCAGCCTTCTTCAGATCCGCAAGCGCGCGCTGGCCTTGGTCGGAATCCTTGAACAATCCGGCGAGGATGTTTCCGCCGGCCGCGCCCGGATTCATGCTATTGGTGTTGGTCTGCACAATCAATGCTCCTTTGAAGCCCCGCGACTGACGGGGCGAGTGGTAGGTTTTGTGATGACCACCGGGCGCCGCGCGCTCGGTGCCCGATCAGCGAGACGAGGTCCGGATCGGCATCCCGGCGTTGTTTGCCGAAAGCGAGGGGGAGGGCGTCGTCGGCTTGGGTGGCGTTGCCTGGAGTTTGCTCGCAGCATCACCGGCCTGATCGGCCCACTGCTGCGTCAACTTCGCTGCGGATTCACGTCCGCCGAGACCGAACGCGAGCGCGAATGCCAGTGAGAGCGCCGCAAGGACGGCGATGTAGAGTGAGTCGATGACGATCTGCGCGACTTGGAGTTGGTTGAGCGCTGCGATGAGTGCGAACGCGATAACCGCCGTGTGGGTGACCTGCGCCATCAGGTCGGCTCCGCCGACTTTGGCTTCCTTCAGGGAGCCCTTGACGAGGCCGGCAAGAAGCTGCGCGAACCATGCGCCGGCAGCAACGATCAAGATGGCGACGATGATGTTCGGGATGAAGGCGACCGCGCGATCGATGATCGCCGTAACTTGTGGCAGACGGAGTTGCTCTGCGGCCAGGTCGACGAAGATCAAGAAGATGGCCCACTGCACGACCTTACCGAGCACTTTGCTCAGCGTGAGCTTCGAGCCGGATTTTTGCATCATGTCGTTGATACCGGTTTTGTCGCCGACGTGATCGAAGTGCGCCGCCTCCGCGACTTTAGCAATGAGACCGCCGATGAGTTTGCCGACGAACCAGCCGATGACAAGTAGAATGATTGCGCCGATGATAAACGGGATCGCGCCGATCAGCAGGGCGAACCCCGCGGTGACACCGGTGATGATGCTGGTGGTCCAGTCCGTAACCTGATTCATAATCTTTCCTTAACAGGGATCAGAGCGTTGCGACTTACCGGTCGCTGCGGGTTGAGATCGTCGGACTCGTTGTACCCGAATTCGTAGTACCCGAGCGACTCGGTATCGTCGGCTCACCTTGTGCCGACCGGGTCGTCGTGATGGTCGGTTCGGCTTTGCCGCGACGCATCAACGCGAAGAGTATTGCGAGAACGATGAGCGCGAGGATAAGCCATACCCACCACGGGATGCCGCGGTGCACGACGGGAGCGGCCACCGGCGCAGCTGCAACCACCGGTGCGGTCGCCGCGAGCTGTACTCCGGAGATGCGGACCGTCCGCGGGTTGCGGCCGTAACTCACAGTCGCGCCGGCCGCCTCACTGATGAGGCGTAGCGGAACGTAGACGCGATTGCCCGCGCGAAACGGCGCCGCATCGAGGCGCAGCGTTGCGCCCCGCACTTGCGCGGTTCGACTACCGAGCGTGAGATTAGCGAGCGTTGTTCTCCCTTTGCGCGCAATGACGTTGCCCGACCCCGTGTAATCGACGGCGGCGCCGATTTTCTCAAAAACGCTCCGAGCCGGAACGAAAACGCGGTTGGCGCGTTGGAGCGCCGGAACGCTCGTTTGCGCTCCGTCGACATAGATGGTCGGCGCTTGCGCTGCCGCCGTGGCCAGCACGCTCGTCGAAAGCAGAAGCGACCCGGTGATTGCGAACGACTGCAGAATGCGGCCTAGAAGTGAACGGCTGCTGCCGACGCTCCGCGCAGATGAAACCATGAAATCCCCCAAGTTCTTGCGTGCGATGTTGCGTGAGGCTCGTGAGCTTTTGAGGAAGCTTGGATCGGTGAAGCAGCCACTCTCGCGAGCTTGCTGCAATCCGTCGCTCAGCGCGCCCTCATCACTCGCTTTGGAAAGGAGACAGTTAGCGCCGGCCATATGACATCCAACGGCTCGCTCGCGCGTGAGTTCGCCCGTGTAAACGGCGATCAGGCAGTTGGGAAGCACGAAGCGCACCATGCGGAGCGTCTCATACGGATCGGCTTCGAGATGATCGAGGTCGACGATGAGAACGCTTGGAGCGAGAAGTCCAAGCTGCGACACGCCCACGCCGTCGACGACGATCGCGGGCATCAAGCCGAGCTGCGCAAGTGAAGCGGACAGCAGCCCGACGTGGCCCGGGTCGATACCCGCTAAGCATGCGGCGATTTTGGTCGATGCCTCTGGACGTTCTGCTTGCGGGGCCAGGACGCGCAAAACGTCGACGAGCGCGCTTGGAGCAGGGAAGCTCGGCCTCTCGTGGTTGGTAAAGCGCTGCATGTTGCAGAGACTAGCAGGTTCGTGGAATCTTCAACACCGTGAATTTACCGGGGGTCGATGCCGCGATGCGCGCCTGATGTCAAAACCGTACCGACATCTCCAGCGATTACTTGCATGCTCTACGTCCGGGCGAGGCTCGGTTTGGAGGGCTCATGCTTTACTCCATGGCCGACGGGTCATCATACGTTTCACCCGATTCATCGTTCATTGCACTCAGCGGGGACCTCGACCATGCGCGGCGCCGTGAGTTACGGGCGCTTCTTCGGCCCGCCAACGGAGCGCGCAGCGTTACGCTCGACTTCAGCCGCGTCACGTACATGGATGCCGGGGCCCTGGGCTGTTTCATTGCTCTGCGCAAGGCGCTTCCCGCAGGCGGGAAGGTCCGGGTGATCCACGCACCGCTTCGAGTGACTCGTCTCTTCCAACTCGTCGGACTCGATGCCGCGTTCGGACTCTCACCCGACGCTAAGCCTTCACCCGTCGGCGCGAATGATGCGCCGTGCAACCTCGAGTGCCCCGCTGCGGGTTGAGTTTCTACTCTGCCGCAGTTGAAGCGTATTCTGGAAGGCCGTGTCCCAGAGGCCTTTGCGACGGCACGATCAAGCACCGGACACCGCTGCAACTTCTCGTTTCAGACCCGTCTGAACGCGCCCAAGTAGCCGTGACTGTGTAGAAAAGTCCGCCGCGGGCGAGACGCGCCACGATTGCCGTCAGGCCTCGACGGGAACGCGTTCTTCGGCTGCGAGATCGTGCAGTTGCGCGAAGTTTTCGCGCTCGAGGAATTCCATGTGCGCGCGATATTCCGTGTGCACGACGCCGCGCGAGCGCTCGTCGGTCAACACGCGCGCGACGTAGCGACCGGTAAACGATTCCGGTGTCCGCGCGATCTCTTCCGGCGTGCCGGTCGCGACGAGCGTTCCGCCGCGATCGCCACCTTCGGGCCCGAGATCAATAACGTAGTCGGCCGTCTTGATGACATCGAGGTTGTGCTCGATCGTCAGCACCGTGTTGCCGAGCGCGACCAGCCGCTGCAACACGTCGAGCAATTTGTGGATGTCGGCAAAGTGCAAGCCCGTCGTCGGTTCATCCAGCACGTAGAACGTTCGGCCGGTTGCGCGCTTGGAAAGTTCGGTCGCGAGCTTGACGCGTTGCGCTTCGCCACCCGAGAGCGTCGTGGCAGGCTGCCCCATCTTGATGTAACCGAGTCCGACGTCGACGATCGTCCGCAAGCGCGAGTGCACGCGCGGAATCGCGCTGAAGAAGTCCGATGCTTCGTCGACGCGCATCTCGAGCACGTCGGCAATCGACTTTCCCTTGTACTTGATCTCGAGCGTCTGTGCGTTGTAGCGGCGGCCTTTGCACACTTCGCACGGCACGTACACGTCGGGCAGGAAGTGCATCTCGATCTTGATGATGCCGTCACCCTCGCACGCTTCGCAGCGCCCGCCCTTGACGTTGAACGAAAAACGTCCGGGACCGTAACCGCGTATCTTCGCGTCGGGCACGAGCGAATAAAGTTCGCGAATCAGATCGAAGGTGCCGGTGTAGGTGGCGGGATTGGAACGCGGAGTACGGCCGATCGGCGACTGATCGATGACGACGAGCTTGTCGAGCGCCTGCGCGCCCGCGACCGTGCCGTACGTTCCGCCGGCGGGCTGACCGTGCAGGTGCTGGTTGAGCGCTTTGACGACGATCTCGTTGACGAGCGTGGATTTGCCGCTGCCGCTGACGCCGGTGACCACGGCGAACACGCCGAGCGGAATGTCGACATCGAGTCCCGCGATGTTGTTGGCCTTGGCATTTTTGACGCGCAGCCAACCGCGCGGCTCGCGCCGGTGCTTGGGAATCGCGATGAACTGACGTCCGCACAGATAGGCGCCCGTCAACGAGTCGGGATGCTTGACGATTTCTTCGAGCGGTCCGACCGAGAGGATGTGGCCGCCCTCGGCTCCCGCGCCCGGACCGATGTCGACGATCACGTCGGCTTCGCGCATCGTATCCTCGTCATGCTCGATCACGATCAGCGTATTGCCGAGGTCGCGCAGCGTTTTCAAGGTCGCGAGCAGCCGATCGTTGTCGCGTTGATGCAGACCGATCGATGGTTCGTCCAAGATGTACAGGACGCCGACGAGCGACGAACCGATCTGAGTCGCCAGGCGAATGCGCTGCGATTCGCCGCCCGACAACGTCGTCGCCGAGCGCGAAAGGCTCAGGTAGCCAAGGCCGACGTTGCCGAGGAAGCCCAGACGGGCCCGAACCTCCTTGAGTATTTGGTGTGCGATCAACTCTTCGCGCGGATTGGGCACGAAGGCGCGAAAAAACGCCTCGGCCTTCTCGACCGACATGGTCGTCAACGTTGCGATGTTGGTATCGCCCACGGTGACGGCGAGGGCTTCTGGTTTCAGGCGCGCGCCCTTGCACGTCTTGCACGTCGTTGCCGACATGAACTTTTCGATCTCTTCCTTGACGTAATCGGAGGAGGTCTCGCCGTGGCGGCGCTGCAGGTTGTTGACGACGCCCTCGAACTGCGCCTGATACGTCCAGGCGTGACCGCTCTTGGACTCATAGGTGAACTGCTGCTTGCCTTCGACGCCGTACAAGATCGCTTGTACGAGGTCGGGCGGCATCTTGTCAACCGGCGTCGTCATTTTTACGCGGCGCGAACGCAACAGCTTTTCGACCTGCTGCATGTAGTACGGGTTCATCGACGGATACTTGCCGCCACCGAGCGACTTCGACCATGGCACGATCGCCCCGCCTTCGAGCGATTTCGAACGGTCGGGAATCACTTTCCACGGATCGATCTCGATCTTGACGCCGAGTCCGGTGCAGTCGGGACACGCGCCGTAGGGTGAATTGAACGAGAAGAGCCGCGGCGCAAGTTCTTCGAACGAGAGCCCGCATTCAATGCAGGCGAGCTTCTCGGAAAACGTCAGCTCGCGCGCCGCCGGTGCGGCCTTTTCCGTGCCGGCGTTGACCTGCAGGGCGCCCGGGCCCGGGTCCCTCGGTGGCTCCACCAGCACCGTCACGATCCCGCTCGAAAGCCGTAAAGTCGTTTCGATCGAGTCGGTCAAGCGTTTACGCACGTCGGGCTTTACGATGATGCGATCGACGATCACCTCGATCGTGTGTTTGCGTTTCTTGTCGAGCTCAATCTTGTCGCGCAGTTCACGCGTCTCGCCGTCGACGCGAACGCGGGCAAAGCCCTCCTTGCCGATTTCCTCAAAGAGCTTCTGATACTCACCTTTGCGGCCGCGAATGACCGGCGCCAGAACCTGGATTCTCGAACCCTGCGGCAAGCCAACGATTTGGTCGACGATCTGCTCGCTCGATTGAGCGCTGACCGGGCGCCCGCACTCGTAACAGTGCGGTTTCCCGATGCGCGCATACAGCAGCCGCAGATAATCGTAGATTTCCGTAACCGTGCCGACCGTCGAACGCGGGTTGCGTGAGGTCGATTTTTGGTCGATCGAGATCGCAGGCGAAAGCCCTTCGATATAATCGACGTCGGGCTTCTCCATCTGCCCGAGAAACTGACGCGCGTAACTCGAAAGCGACTCGACGTAGCGGCGCTGTCCTTCGGCGTAGATCGTATCGAAGGCCAGCGACGACTTCCCCGATCCCGACAGCCCGGTGATCACGATCAAGCGGTTGCGCGGCAGGGTGAGGTCGACGTTCTTGAGGTTGTGCTCGCGCGCGCCCTTGATCGTGATGCGATCGAGGCCGTGCGGCGCCGTGCCGTTGGAGCTTGACTCTGCCACGTCTCTGTGTGACCGTTCGCGGCTGGGTTCCGTTGCGTTCAGCGTTTCCGGTGGCAAGCCGATACCAGATTCATGCACTCGTCTCCCGTCCCCGCGCGTGACCGAGTCCGCTTCGAACTCTCCCGCCTTCAAACCGGCCGGCAGTTCACCGCGGTCCTCGACTACCTCTTCGACATCCGGCCGCGACGCGTGCAGCCGGTCTTCGCGGAGCTCGTCATCGTGGATGAGTCGCTCGTCTTCGCGCGACCCGAGGGCGACGCGTGTGCCGGGTACTTCGTCGGGCGTCGCGAGAAGCTCGAAGGCGAGCTGGCCGGCTTTGCGGCCCATCTCGGTCTGGTGGGTGGCCAGCGGGACTACGTTCTCGGTCGCATCGCGGCACTTCCGCGCCGCTAAGCGAACTTTCACGGCCGGATCGGCAACGCGGCCTCGACCGCGTCGATCCCCGTAACGACGGCGTCGGGTTGTGGTCCGGTCGAAGGAAGAGCTTCGGCGCGGACGTTCATCCAGACCGTAAACATGCCGGCCACCTGAGCGCCGCGGACGTCGCGTTCGAATCGATCGCCGACCATGGCGCACGCTTCGGGCTCGACCCCGAGGCGCTCTGCCGCCAAGCGAAAGAGACGCGGATCCGGTTTGAGCATTCCGACTTCATCGGCGATGAGCAGTTCATCGAAGGCGTCCTCGAGGGCCAAGAGCGCGATCTTCTCGCGATGCGTCTCGGCGAAGCCGTTGGTGATCAGGCCGAGCTTTAGTCCCCGTGCCCGCAGGTGCGTCAATAATTCGAGCGCGCCCGGCCAAAGTACGAGCGCCTCGCGCCGGTAGCGCTTGTACGCGTCGGCGCAGGTCGCGGGGAGGTCCGCATCGTGCAGTGCCACGGCCCCCAGCGCAGCGGCCCAAAGGCGCGCGCGCACTCCGGCGAGCGGCGCTCCGAGGGCATCCGGCGCGAGCTCGTGCCAAAAGCGCTCGGCTTGCGTCACGTACGCCTCGAAGAGCGTCGCCGCGTCGCAGCCGTACTTCTCCGCCACGTCCGCGGCAACGCACTGCGCCGCTTGGCGGTATGTTGCCGTATCGTCGTGCAGCGTATCGTCGAGGTCGAACAAGACCGCGGCAAGCGGCGGCCGCATCAACGCACCTGCACGCGAAACGAGCGTAGTTCGTGCGGCGTAAACACCGCGACGAGCGCTCCGTCGGCAAGCGCCGCTTCGCGCGAGACCGGCCGCTCGTGCGCATCGACGGACTGCACGCTGCGCGCGCGCACCCCGCACTGCAAGCGGGCCTCGCATGTGCCGCCGTCGCACTCACGAGCGCGCACGATGATGCCGTCACCATCGTCGGCAAGCTTCACGGCGGTGACCAGTACGGCGGGATCGTCACAAAAAAACATTGCAACCGACGGCTCGCGAGCGAAGCGTTCCCACACGGCTTCGAGTTGGCCCATGCCGAGGTGCGAAAACGGGACGTATGCGAGCGAAAACGCGTGCTCGCCGCGATCGGCAGCGGGATCGGGCCACGTCGGTGCGCGGAGCAACGAATGGCCGAGCTGCGTTGCATCGCCGGCTGACGTGACGCTCCAGCCGTAGGTGTCGAGCGTCAACATGGCGAGGCCGCCTTGCGCACCGTCGATGCGTGCGAAGCGCTGACCGGCCGCTTCATATTTCGCGCGTTCGACCGGCGTCCGCGGCGCGACGGCCCGGTCGACCGCACCGTGCGGCGCACCGAAACGCGCACGCGTTCCGGCGAAGGCCAGCGCATTTTCGCAGCGCAATACCGCGTGACGCTCGTGCCATGCGACCGCCAGTTCCACCCGCAGAAAAGGTTCGTTCGACGCAAGCGAGACGCGCGCGACCGCGAGTGAAGCACCCAGCGCGTACCGGATTTCAAGCGCGTCGTCAACGACGGCGCACGATGTCGCACGCAGCCGACGCGGCCGGCTACGATACGAACGGTCGAGATTCCACGCGTCCCAACAGCGCGGCCGATCGGCATATAGCGCCAACCGATTTGCGGCGCGCACCAGATTCGGGCCGCCAGGGATGCGTAGTTCGGCGATTGTACCGTCGCGTTTCAGGCGTGCCACCAGCATTTCGGACACCAATGCATACGCGTCGCCTTCCTGGCTCGGCGCGATGAAAAGTTGAGAACACCCGGTTCCGCGCGCTGCGCTGGGAAACCGCACGGTCTCCCCCGCTGCGCCGGCGGACCGGGCACGAGCGGTCGGTAACACCGAGCGCGCGCCGGAGGCGACGTGCGCGACGAGCCGTTGTGCTTCGTCGTAAGAAGCGAACGTGTCGGCGTATACCGGTGCGATCGCCGTTCCCGGCAACACGTCGTGGAATTGCGCGCGCAGCACGATCTCCCACGCGCGCGTTAGTTGCTCCCGCGCTTCGTCGAGGAAGAAGGGCGTCGCACGCAACGCATACGCCCACGCGAGCGCCTCCTCCGCATCGCGCAGAGCTCGTTCGAGCGCGGCGTTTCCCGCCTTGACGTCGTGATGCGTCGTTGCCGTACCGCGGTGTTCTTCGAGATAGAGTTCGTCGCGAACCACCGGCAGCGATTCGGAGTTTGCCGCTACCCGCTCGAACCAACCGCCCAAGGTCGTCCAGCGGCCGAAACGCGGCGCAGCGGCGAGCGCCGCGTCGGGCGCTCCGCCCCCGCCGTCGCCTTCACCGACGAACAACAGATCGCCGCGCTCTCGCGCACGGCGCACGCGCAGCGGCGCGAATGCGCCCGCAATGGAGGCGATCTGCGCGGCGACGACCCGGCTGCCGTCGGGTCCTTCCCACACGAACTGCGCGTGCGGAAAGCGCGTCGTATCGTTCCAACCGAGCTTCGTCGTGCCGAACGCGTGCACGCCCGCGTGCGCGAGCAACGTCGGGACCGTGTTTGCAAAGCCGAACGAATCGGGCAGCCACGCGACGCTCGGCGTCGTGCCCAATTCGCGTTCGGCGAAGCGCGTGCCGAACACCAGTTGCCGCAGCAGCGACTCTCCCGAGGGAAGATTCGCATCGCTCTCGACCCACAGCGCCGCACCACTCGCATCGAAGCGCCCCGCGCGCGCGAACGCAGCAACCCGCCCAAACAGTTCGGGTTCCGCGTCGCGCACGAACGCGTACAGTTGCGGTTGGCTCTGCGTGAAGATGAAGTCGGGATCAAGTTCGAGTTGCCGGACCGCGGTTGCGAACGTGCGCACGGCTTTCCGCGCCGCCTCGGCGTAGGTCCACAGCCACGCGACATCAAGGTGCGAGTGACCGACCAGCGCAAGGTCGCGCGCGCCACCATGCGACGCGGACGGTGTGCGGTTCGCCGGCGCACCGCGCGAAGCCGGACGTGTCGATGGAACGGTGCAACGCAGCCCCGTAGCGGGACGAGCACGGGCGCGCGCGAGCATCCACCGCCAGCGTAGGCCGTCGCCCGAAGGCAGCCCTTTGGTCGGCAGGGAGCGACGCTCGACCTCAAGCACAACGGCGCCCGGGAGGGCGCCCGGTAGTCTGATGTTTCCGTGTTCTCGGTCGAATGCGCCGCGGACCATGCCGCCGATGCGCAGCAAAGCACCCGTGCGCGTGTGATAGCGCAGCTCGCGCACCGTGCCGGCTTCCGCATCCAGTTTTACGTCGGCACGCAGCTCCGCGACGGCGTTGTCGTGCGTCACCCGTCGGAGCCGCAACGTCATCCGACGCCGCACTCGGTCCGCACCTCAGCTCGCGCGGCGGCCGGTGCAGTCGACACCAAAGCCGGCAAAGCGAGAGGATTCACTCGCGTCGTAGTAGTCGAGTACCGGATTATCGCGAACGAGGTGCCCCGTTTTCTCGACGAGCAACTTGTGCGACTTCGGGTAGAAGCATACGTCACGCTCGTCCACGTTGTTGGCAACTGCGAGGAATACACAGGCCACGTCGCCGTCGTTGACGAGCTTATGCATCAACCGCAGAGAGCCGGCGGGATACCCCACAGCGCGTCCCCGACGATCACCGTCTTCCATTTCGCAACGTGCAGCGCGAATTCGCCCGACGTTTTGAGGCCCTCGAGCGCGATCACGCGACGTTTCGCTCCGCTTGCCACGCCGACCACATCGTGACGCCGGGAACGACGGTTTGCTGCATACAGCGACGTTCCGCTCGGGGCGAGCGACTTCCGCCGCATCGTATCGCAGGAGCCACGCCGCCGCGCGCCGCACGAGCGCCTACCACCGTATGTTTACGCTCGGGTTACCACTTGTCTTTGCGGCGGCGCTTAGCGGATCGCCGTTTGACAGACCCGTGTATACCGGTCCGCCCGACCTCGCCACGACTTCCGCGCTCACGTACGCCGGCGGGGGAGTGAAGGTCTATTCAGCCCGCCGCGCGCTCAATGCGATCATCGGCGTCCAACTCCTGGACGCGGAGACCCAAGCTCTGCAAAAGCAGTACGGTGCATCTGCGGTAGACTCGTGGATGCACATCTCCGGTTATGTGATCAAGGACGCCGCACCGCATGGCGCTCGAGCCGGCATGCGGTTACCGATACCGCCGGGGCCCCTGGTCGGCAAGCGTCTCTTTACGACGCTCGTGCACGATGGAACTGGCCGCGACGGTGCCTTCTGGACCGGCTTCTGGCTCGACCGGCTCTTTTCGCACGCCGTTACGCTCGAAGTGATGCACGACGTCGACGCCCATTTCGGCCACGCTGCCGACGCGCTTTACAACCGCGTCAACAATCAGGCGATGTACGACCTCGATCATCAGGTCGGCGGCTCAGTCGGTCTCGCCGCATTCCATTAAGCACAGCCGAACTATTTCGTGGCTTCTTTGCGGCACGATCGCAAGACCTCGATTTCTTTGAACCTCCGCCCACCGCCGTGACAACCGTGCAGGTTCTGAAAACCGCGCAAGGCGTTACGTCCCGACCAACTCCTTGAGCGCGTGTTGAAATATTTTGGGGGCGCGGCCTTGGAAGAGGACCGACTCGTTGCCGCCGATCTGTTTGCGTAGCTCCAGTAACTCGTCGCGGAGCGCGGCGGCTTTCTCGAACTCCAAATTAGCGGCGGACTCTTTCATCTTCTGCTCGATGTCGCGTGCCATCGCCATCGCCACCTCGCGCGGCAGTTTGTCGCCGCGCAGCTTTGCGGCGTTGGTGGTCGCCTCGTTCGTCGCAACGAGGTCAAGGATGTCGCGCACTTCCTTACGCACGGTCTTCGGCTCGATGCCGTGCTCCGTGTTGTGCGCGACTTGTCTTTCGCGACGGCGACGCGTCTCACCGATCGCCCGGGCCATCGATTCGGTCACGACGTCGGCGTACATCAGAACTTTGCCCTCGACGTTGCGGGCGGCCCGGCCGATCGTCTGAATCAACGACGTTCCGCTGCGCAAATAGCCTTCCTTATCGGCGTCGAGGATGCCGACGAGCGACACCTCGGGAAGATCGAGGCCTTCGCGCAACAGATTGATGCCGACGAGCACGTCGAAGAGGCCACGGCGCAGATCGCGCAGGATCGCGATGCGTTCGAGCGTTTCGACCTCGCTGTGCAGGTAACGAACCCGCAGACCGTTTTCGAGCAGATAATCGGTCAAGTCTTCGGCCATCTTCTTGGTGAGCGTCGTCACCAAGACGCGTTCGTTACGCGCGGTGCGCAAGCGAATCTCTTCCATCAGGTCGTCGACTTGATGCTTGGTCGAACGCACCTCGATTTCGGGATCGACCAACCCCGTCGGGCGAATGATCATCTCCGCGACCTGCGTCGACTTCGAGAGTTCGTATGAAGAAGGCGTCGCACTGACGTAGACGACCGCATTGAGATGCTTGCTGAACTCGTCGAAGGTCAGGGGCCGGTTGTCGAGCGCGCTTGGAAGCCGGAAACCGTGCTCGACGAGCACTTCCTTGCGCGAGCGGTCGCCTGCATACATGCCGTGCACTTGCGGGAGCGAGACGTGCGACTCGTCGACGAACAGCAACCAGTCCTTTGGAAAGAAGTCCAGGAGGCAAGACGGCGTCGAGGCCGGTTCCCGTCCGGCAAGGTGACGACTGTAATTCTCGACGCCGTTGCAGTACCCGACTTCGCGCAGCATGTCCAGATCGTAGCGCGTGCGCATCTCGAGCCGCTGGGCTTCGAGCAGCTTCCCCGCATCCCTGAAGTATTTCAAGCGCTCGTCGAGTTCAATGTCGATCGACGTCACCGCGCGGTGCAGCTTCTCTTCGGGCGTGATGAAATGCTTGGCCGGAAAGATCGTCACCTCGTCCTTGGATTCGACGTACTCGCCCGTCAGCAGGTTAACGACGTTGATGGCCTCGATCTCATCGCCGAAGAACTCGATGCGATGCACGAGCTCTTCGTCGACGCCGACGAACTCGAGCGTGTCGCCGCGAACCCGGAAGCAGCCGCGCACGAGGTTGAGATCGTTGCGGCGGTACTGCATGTCGACGAGGCGCCGCAGAAAGACGTCACGGTCGATCGATTCGCCGATCCGGACGCGCAGCGACATCTCCATGTAGTCGGCCGGCGACCCCAAGCCGTAGATGCACGAGACCGACGCAACGATCAGAGTGTCCGGACGACTCAGCAGCGACTGCGTCGCCGAGTGGCGCAGCCGCTCGATCTCATCGTTAATCGAGCTATCCTTCTCGATGAAGGTGTCCGTATGCGGGATGTACGCTTCAGGCTGATAGTAATCGAAATACGAGACGAAGTACTCGACCGCGTTATTCGGAAAGAAATCGCGGAATTCGGCACAGAGTTGCGCCGCGAGCGTCTTGTTGTGGCACAGCACGAGCGTCGGCTTCTGCACGAGCTCGACCACCCGCGCCATCGCCATCGTCTTGCCCGAACCCGTCACGCCGAGCAACGTTTGGGCCCGGTCACCGCGCAACACGCCCTCGGCGAGTTTATCGGTCGCCGGGACTTGATCGCCCGCTAGGGCGTACGGGGAAACGAGCGCGAAACGGTCCGACATCGCCTTTCATCAGACCGCGCCCGAGGCTTGCGCGGTTGCACCGCACGTGGCACCGCGGTCGAACGCAACGAGTCGCCTCGCAACTCGCTACGCGGTGACCGGGATGGAGGACGTGGGAACTACCGTGCGCGGCATCCGAATGGTGAAGGTCGAACCGGCGGCCGGATCCGTGCGCACGTCGAGCGAGCCGCCCGCGCGCTCGATGGCGCGCTTAGCGATCGGGAGGCCGAGCCCGGAGCCGTCGACATCGCGACGCTTCCCGCGATAGAAGCGATCGAAAACGTGGCTGACCTCAGCGGACGCCATGCCGGGGCCGTCATCGCCGACTGCGACGACGACCGCTGCGCCGTCGGAACGTACGGCGACGCGCACCGCGCCGCACGTGTACTTGAGTGCGTTATCGAGCAAATTGGTAACGGCATGGGCCAGATCGCTCGGGTCGATCGCGGCCAGCAAGCCGGATTCGACGACGACGCTGACCGTGCGCGACGGTTGCGCTTCGGCAAGCGGGGCAACGACGTCGCCGACGAGCTGCGCGACGTCGATCGGTTCCGGCCGCGCCGGCACACCGCGCTCCCACTGATCGAGCAACATCAGTTTTTCGATCAACGAGCCCATCACGAGGCTCTGCCGGTTCATCGTTTCGAGAATACGTTCGCGGTCCTCGGGCGTGCGCAACTCGCCCTTTCGTAGGATGCCGATGAAGCCGCGAATGACCGTCAACGGCGTGCGTAATTGATGGCCGGCATCGGCGATGAACTGCCGAATCGTCGCATTGGCGGCGTCGCGCTCGGCGAAGGCACGCTCCATCTGTTCGACGGCACCGTTGTACGCGACGCCGAGCGGCGCGAGTTCGCCGCGCCGCTCGGCCGAGATCGGCTGCGGCGAGAGATCCCCTGAGGCGAAGCGGTCCAGCGCCCGTTGTACGTCGATCAGCGGTCCGATCAGTTGCTGCACGAGGACTCGCGCCAGCAGAAACGCAGCGACGAGCGCGAAAACCAGTGCCAGTGCCACCGGCAGCAAGAACGACGCGGTCGTCGCAACGAGCGCAACTTCGTTCGGCTTGACGAGCACCTCGGCGTTCCCGATCGTCGCGCGCGCAGAATGCAGCCCGAAGGCCGTGGCTAGCCCGAGAATCGGAGCCGCAAGCGGACCCCCCGCGCGAGGATCGGCCGGCACCACCCCGCGCGAGGAAGCCGTAACCGTTACCTCGGGATCGCTGCGATGCGCGCGGAAAACCGAGAAGCGTCGGCCGCCCTCGAAAAGCACGACGACGAGGTCCGAACGAGCGTAGCGCGATTCGACGACCTCGCTTGCGACCCCGGCGTCGCGCTGCGCCGAACCACCACGCAACACCGCTTGCAGTTGCGCGAGCGTCGAATCCGCCTCGGCACGTAAAGCATTGGCATAAGCGTTGAAAGCGAACAGTGCGACGGCCAAGATGAGCACGCCGAAGACGACACCGATCTGCACCGTCGCAAGCGAGATGAGCCGTCGCCGAAAGCGCGCGATCACGCCGGCAGCGCTCGCAGAGTGTAGCCGACGCCGCGCAGGGTTTGAATGAGCTTCACGCCCTCGCCGCTATCGAGCTTGGCACGCAAATACGAGACGTAGGTTTCGACCGTATTGGGGACCACGTCCCGATCGACGCCCCAAACGAGATCGAGCAGCTGCGACCGTGTGAACACGCGCTCGGGATGCCGCACGAACATCAGGAGCAGCTCAAATTCGCGCGCGGAGAGTTCGACCCGGCGGTTGCCGCGATGGACGCTGCGGCGCGAGACGTCGACGGTCAAGTCAGCGTACGCAAAGGTTTCGCGTAATTCCATGCGCGGCCGCCGCAGCGCCGAATGCAAGCGCGCGATCAGTTCCTCGAGTTCGAACGGCTTGCCGACGTAGTCGTCGGCCCCGCGCGACAGACCCGCCACCTTCTCGGCGGTTTCCGTTTTCGCGCTGAGCATGACGATCGGGGCGTCGGTCAAGCGCCGCAGGGCGGGCAGTAGCGTGAAGCCGTCGGTTTCGGGCAACATCACGTCGAGGATGATCACCTCGGGCGTCCACGTTCGCACCGCCTCGAGGGCTTCCCGGCCATCGGCGGCGCAGCGTACGGAAAACCCGGCCTGACCCAGACCATAGTCGAGCAGGTCACGTATCCCGGCTTCGTCATCGACGACGAGCACGCGCGCTCCGACCGTTTCCATCCCTTTAACCGTAGCGCACGATTCTGGAACGGACCTGGATTCCGAGCGACGGTCAAGCACTTCGGCGCCGCGCGGGCGCGTCGGCGGGCGCGCTCACGCCTGGACGGCGAGATTCCCGAGAGCCGTCCGCGAGAACCGGCGCTTCAAGGGTGATCGCGCCGCTCGCGGGGAAACCGCTCGGCACAAGCCACCCATCGTCGTGAGACCGCGGTCTCCCCGGAGGCAGCAGTGTGTCGGCCATCCAGAAGCCCTTGCTCTTCAGCGGAAACTCGAACTTCGGACTAGCCCGCGAGATCGCCCAGCGCATGGAAACGCGCTTGGGCAATGCACTCGTCGATAAGTTCAAGAACGAAGAGTGCCGCATCGAGATACGCGAAAACGTGCGCGGCGCCGAAGTGTTCGTCATACAATCCATCTGCCGCGCCCCAAACGGCAACTCGGTCAACGATTCGTTGATGGAGCTGCTCATCATGATCGACGCCCTACGGCGCGCGTCAGCCTATCGCATCACCGCGGTCGTGCCGTACTACGGCTATGCCAAGCAAGACAAAAAGAGCAAAGGGCGTGAACCGATCTCGGCCAAGCTGGTCGCCAACCTCATCGAGAAGGCGGGTGCCGCGCGCCTGGTAACCCTCGACCTGCACGCTGCGCAGATTCAGGGCTTCTTCGATCTGCCCGTCGACAATCTGTTGGCTGCGCCGACGCTCTGCTCGTACCTCAAGGGTCAGGGTCTCGAAGGCCATCAGATCGTCGTCGTGTCGCCTGACGCGGGCGGTGTGCCGCGGGCCGAAACCTTCGCCAAGAAACTGCGCTCGACGCTCGCCATTGTCTTCAAGCGCCGGCCGGAGCCCGACGTGTCCGAAGTGACCGAGATCGTCGGCGACGTAGCGGGCAAAACGGCCGTCGTGGTCGACGATATGATCTCGACCGGCGGTACGCTTGCCAAAGCCGCGGAGGCCTTGCGCCGGCGCGGCGCGACCGGCGTCTATACCTGCGCAACACACGGCATTTTCGCCGGCGATGCGGTGCGCGTGCTCAACGAATCGCCGATCGAGAAGATCATCGTCACGAACACCGTGCCGAACATCGAGGCGGTTCTTGGACCTAAGTTTCGTGTTCTCTCGATCGCGCAGATCCTCGCCGATGCAATCAAACGCATCACCGCCAACCGCTCGGTTTCCGAACTGTTCGCGAAGGACGATGAGCCGCCGACCCTCGGCCCGATCGGACTGCCCGATCTTTTCACCCCCACTGCCCCCGCCGTAACGGCGACAGGATAATCTGGCAATATGGCAACCACGACCAACGGCCTTACCGCAACCTCCCGAGCGAAGACGGGTTCGACGGCGTCGAACGCACTGCGCGGCGCGGGTCAAATTCCGGCCTCGCTCTTCGGACACGGCTCGGCGCCGACGGCGGTAGCACTGGACGCCAAGGCCTTCGACGCGCTGCTGCACGCGGGTGGAAAAAACCAACTGCTCGACATCACGCTCGACGGCGGCGCGCCCGACACGGCGCTCGTGCGCGAAGTGCAACGCGATCCGATCACGCGCCGCGTCGTGCACGCCGATCTCCAGCGCGTGAGCGCAACCGAAGAAATCGATGCGTCGCTGCCGCTCGTCGCCGTCGGCGTTGCCGAGGGCGTCAAAAACGCCGGCGGCGTGATGGACATCGTGTTACACACCGTGGACGTCTCGGGGCGAGCAAACGCGTTGCCCGAAACGCTTGAAGCCGACGTGACGGCGCTCGTCATCGGTCAACACTTCACGGCGGGCGATCTGCAGTTGCCTGCCGGCCTCAAGCTCGAGATGGATCCCGCGACCGTGTTGATCTCGATCGAAGCGTCGCGCACGGCGGCTGAGGCCGAGGAAGCGGCACCGGCGCCGCCGGCCGCAGAACCGGCGCTCGTCGGCGAGCCGGCTGCGGAGTCGTAAGCCGCGGGCGGCACGCGTATCGTGGCAGGGCTCGGGAATCCCGGCTCAGAATACGAGCGAACGCGACACAACGTCGGCTTCCGCGTCGTCGATGAAGTTGCGCGCCGCTTCGGCGCGCCGCGTTGGAAGTCGAAGAACGTCGCGCTGCAAGCACATGTTGCGCAGCACGCCGTGCTGCTACTCAAACCGCTTTCGTACATGAACGAAAGCGGCAATCCCGTCGCGGCCGCCGCTGCCTGGTGGAGGACGCCGCCCGCGGACGTGCTCGTCGTCAGCGATGATCTCGACCTTCCGTTTGGAAGGCTGCGCATGCGCGGAAACGGTGGAAGCGGAGGTCACAACGGCCTCAAATCGATCATCGCGCGCTTCGGGGAAAATTTTCCGCGCTTGCGCATCGGGATCGGCCGAGGCCGTAGTGATGCGATCGACTACGTTCTCTCGACCTTCGACCCGGGCGAAGAACGCGAGTTGCCGATGTTGCTCAACGTTGCTGCCGACGGTATCGAACGTTGGCTTAGCGGCGACACCGACTCCGCCATCCAGTACGTCAACGCGTGGCGCTCGGCCGCGCCGTCGCCCGGCGAAGAACCGTCGCGAGCGTCGTGAACCTATTGCGCAGCATGATCATCCCCCGGACGTGCGCGGTAGTCGGAGCCGTAGCCATTGCCGGTATGTTGTTCCCTCCCGTATCTCCCGTGCGTGCCGCCGCGCCTGCGGAGGGCGGTTACGTCGGCAAGGGAACGCTTGTCGTGCGCGCTCCGCTTCCCGGCACGACGACGCCGATCGACGTCGGCGCGCACATAGCGTTCGAACAGCGCGGCTCTCTGTTCCGGCTCGATATCATCGACATTGCGTTACCGGGTGCCGGTGTGGTCGGAAGCGCGCTCGCGACGCAGCTCTTTCCGCCGGGCGGCGCCACGGTCATGGTCGATTCGAGCGGCAAGCGTTATACCGTGTGGTCGAACACCACGCGCAAATACTACACGACGTCGTTTGGCGCGAAGCCTTCAGGGTCGCCCGCGCCTCCGCCGGCCCCGAGCGCTTCCACGGCCCCCAACCCCTTCGGCTTCGAACGATCGCTACGCGATCTGGCCGCGCTCAACATTTCGCTCTCGCTCGCCGGTCACGGCAACGTCGACGGCCATCCCGCGACCGGCGTGAACTATGGGTTCACGCGTACGACGGCGAGCGGCGAGCGGACCGACGCGCACGGTACGGTCGAGTTCGCCGACGATCTCGACGGCGTGCCGGTGCAATTGACCGCCAGCTTCACGAACAAGAACGTATCGGGCATCTCGCTGCGCGCGGACGCGACGCAACTGAGCAGACAGGTTCCCTCAGAAACCGATTTTCAAATACCGTCCGGCTTCGCGCCCGCGAGTTCCATCGGCGATGTGATCGGGCGAACGCTACCGATCCGCTAGAGCTGGAACGGCGAGACCGTCATGGAACGCGGCTCGAGGCGCACGCGTGGGCGAAGTCGCCTTCACAATGAGCAGGTGTATGCAATGATAGGGTGCGCTAAATGACGGCGCGGAAGCACGTTGCGAGATGGTCGTCGACCATGCCGACGGCCTGCATGAAACTATACACGATCGTGGGACCGACGAAGCGGCAGCCGCGCGAGCGGAGATCGCGCGACAGTTTTCCGGCGAGCGGCGTCGTCGTCGGCACGTCTTCGCCGCGGGGCGGACGGTTGCGTAATGGGGCACCGTCGACATAACGCCACAGATATGCTGCAAAGCTTCCGTACTCGGCCGCGATCTCCAGCACACAGCGCGCATTGGAGATAGCCGCCCCGATCTTTGCGCGGTTCCGAACGATGCCTGCGTCGGCGAGAAGCCGTGCTACGTCGGCATCGCCGAAGGCAGCTACCCGCTGGGGCGCAAAGCCAGCGAACGCCGTGCGATACGCCGCGCGTTTGGCAAGAATCGTCTCCCATGAAAGACCGGCCTGCGCGCCCTCAAGCACGAGCAACTCGAACAACGCGCGATCGTCGCGCACGGGCGTACCCCATTCACGATCGTGATAGGCGATCGACGCCGGCGTTCGTGCCCAAGCACACCTCGAGAGTTCCACCAAGACAATGTTCCGGTTTATTCCAGTACCGCAGGTGTGGATGCTCCCGGAAGAACTCACGGGCACGGATTACGGTGCTGAGCCGCCTTGGCGATGCGCGTTCCGAGCGGCGGACTGTTGTAGAAGTAAAGCCGCACGGCGCGGGAGGGACAGAGCGGCGCAAGCGTTTCGTCGGCGATACGCACGTAAGCGCGCACTGCCGCCGCGCGATTCCCCGCGAGCGCGAGCCCATAGGCATCCGCGCGCGATTCAAGGTTGCGCGAGTATGCATTGTAGACCGGCGTCAGCACGAGACCGCCAATTCCCATTAAAGCGAACACCAGCGGAAGCCGGGCCAAGGGATCATCGTCGCGCCGAAAGGGGATTCGGTCGGCCATCAAGACCGCAGCCGCAGTTGCCACGATGAACAGGAACGTCCAGAACAGAGAGAGCCGAAAATCGTCCGCATGGGCATAGTGTCCGAACTCACGCGATGCGAGGAACAACACCTCGCCTTGGGTTGCATCGGCGAGTAGTTCATCACCGAGTACGATCCTTTTGGTCGGGCCGACACCGGCAATGTCCGCGGCGATTGCGCGCGAGCGGCGCGACGTGTCGCTGACCTCCAGTGGCGCCCCGACGATGCCCGCGCGCGCGGCCAGCGCATCGAGGGGTTTACGAATCGCCGCATGCAGCGGCAGCGGGCGGATGCGATTGTAGAGCGGAGCAACGGTGATCGGCTCGAGGAACGCAAGCAGCAAGGTCACGCCGAATAATCCGACCGTCGCATAGGCCCACCACAGGCGCGTGCGGTCGACTAGTGCGAAGATGGCGGCTACCACGACACCGACGACGACCGCATCGACGGTTGCGTTCACGAAACCGTCGCGCACCCAGCTCGCCGACGTCTCGAGCGCGGTACCGAGCGCGAGATCCACGCGCCAGTGCGCGAAGGATGCCGGAAACGAAGCGAGGCCCGCGATATACGCGAGCAGAGCGCCGAGTGCGAAGCGCATCACGAACGGGTGGCGCACGCGCCGCCGCACGGCCTCACGCAAGCGAGCAGCATAACCACCGGTCCAGAGCGCAAAAAAGGCGGTGATCTGCGAGAGGGCCCACAGGATGAAAAGCGGCCGGTCGTAACGCCGGAGGCGCTGCGAAGCCAGCTGCCTGCGGGTATCGATCAGGCGCTCGGGCGGCGCCGTCAGCAAGACCCGTGCCGGGATAGCGCTGACGCGACGGTCGACGCTAGTCGGTGCGCAAAGCGCCCCCACCGGCTGCACCGCAAGGACGCCGAGCAGGAGCACGATCAAGAGGGCGCAGCGCGAGGCGAGGTGTGCGGCTCTCGGTGCATTTCGGGTGTGACTGTTGCGTTTAGAGCTTACGCAACTCGTCGAATATCTGCTCCGGGTCGGGCCGTTCGGAGATCTCATGAACGTCGATGTAACGAACGGTGCCGGACGGGTCGACGATGACGAGCGCACGTTCGGCCATGCCTTCGGGGCGGAAAACACCGTACGCTCGCGCCACCGCTCCGTGCGGAAAAAAATCACTGAGCAGCGGGAACGTGATGCCGCCGAGTTGTTCGGCCCACGCCGCGGTTGCGTACTTGTGGTCGATCGAGATGCCCACAACTTGGGCATCGTGCGCTTGAAAGCGAGCGATGCTCGCCATGTACGAGCGCAATTGGGACGTTCAAACGGGCGAAAACGCGAAAGGATAGAACGCCAGTACAACGTTCTTTCCTCTCGATTCCGAGAGTTTCCATATCGGACCATCGTGCGACGTCAACTCGAAGTCCGGTGCCGCGTCGCCGACTTTTAACGTCGAAGTCTGAGGGGATCGCGAGGTTCGTCCTGTCATTTCATGTCCTCCGAGTGCTCCTTGCATGCAGTCATTGCCGCTTAACCGGCGAGCGCGGCGGTTTGCTGGTCGGCGACGATCTCGCTGCTCGAGCGCTCGGGACCGTCTTCGTCAAGCCCCGCACGGCGCCGCGCGGCGACCGGATTCTTGACGACGATATAGCGCGGACATTCGGGGCCGTTGGGCTCGTTGCAGTAGCCGCGTACGCAGGTCGCACCGGCTCGCACGAAAAGCGCAGGTGCCGCGCGCTTGGCTAAGCGCAGCATTGCAAAGGCGAGTTCGCGGATTTCCCACTGAGCGTTATTGCACGTCCGCAAGGTGAAGAAATCCAGCAGAGCACGCGCATTTGCCGTGACGACGATCTGCGTCTCGGCGGCGTTTGGCAGCGCAAAGCGGGCGTCTTCGGCCGGGGTGCCGGCGGCAAGGGCCTCTGCGTAAAAGGCCGCGATTTCGCCCATCAGATCGTCGTATTTTGCTTTGATCTCCGGCCTCGCGGCAATCGAAGGCGTCGTGACATACTCGAACGGGCCTTTCACCTTGATATAACGTTGGCTCTTTTGTTCGAACGACATGTGGCGGTGACGAACGAGCTGATGCGTGAGCGCGCGCGAAACGCCGGAAACGCCGAATGTAAACATCGTGTGTTCGAAGGTGGAAAGATGCCCGGCATCGCGCACGCGCGCGACCATCGCCTCGATCCCTTCGGGCGTCCAGCCTTCGTCGATCGTCTCGATGTCGCGGGGGCTATAACAATTGCGGGCGGCCGTGGCAACGGACTGCTCGGGATGCGGCGAGTGCGCGAGCAGAACGACTTTGAGCGCCATGCCCGACCCGTTCTCGCGTCGGGTCGGGCCTCCTACGAAGCCGTCGAGCCACGATGCGACCGGCGTCGACGATGCTAGCGATATTGCGGCGCCTACGTTGTCCTTTTCGGAAGCACCCGCGCCGGATTGCCGACGACGCACTCGCCCTCCGCCACGTCGCGAATCACGACGGTGCCCGCTCCCGTCGAGGCACGGTCACCAATTTCCAGCGGCGCGACGAGCGATGAGTTCGAGCCGATGAACACGTCTTTGCCGATCGTCGTGCGATGTTTTTGCGTGCCGTCGTAATTGCACGTGATCGTGCCCGCCCCGATATTGGAACGTTCGCCCACGCGTGCGTCGCCGATGTACGTGAGGTGAGCCGCTTTGACGCCGGGGGCGAGATCGGCCTTTTTTACTTCGACAAAATTCCCGATGCGGCAGCCCGTGCCGATCGTGCTCTTGCCGCGCACGTGCGCCCACGGGCCCACGAGCGCGAAATCACCGAGCACGCTGTCGACGACGATGCTGTCGGTAACGACCGCGTGCTCGCCGATCAGCGCATCGCGCAGACGGGCGTTGGGACCGATCTCGCTATGCGCACCGACACGCGAACGGCCGCAGATCGACGTATTCGGATGGACCGTCACATCGGCCGCGAGTTCGAGATCGGGTTCGAGATACGTCGTCGCCGGGTCGACGATCGTGACGCCCGCGCGCATGTGCTGCTCGCACAGGCGCCGACGCAACGACGTTGCCGCGGCCGAAAGTTCAACCCGATCGTTGACCCCGAGCACGCTGCGGTGGTCGCCGGCATCGACCGGTAAGACTCGTTCGCCCGCATGCACGAGCGCGCCGATCGTGTCGGTGAGATAGTATTCGCCTTGCGCGTTGTCGGGGCGTAACTCGGCAATGATGCGACGCAGTATCGCTTCGTCGAAAGCGTACAGTCCCGCATTCATCTCATCGAGCGCGAGTTCGTCGCCCGTCGCGTCTTTGGCCTCGACGATGCGCGTGACGCGCTCGCCGTCGCGCACGACCCGGCCATAGGTCGAAGGCAACGGCATACGCGCGGTGACGAGCGCCAACGCGCACTCGTCGAGCAGTGTGCGGCCAATGAGGTCCGCTTCGACGAGCGGCAGGTCGCCGTTGAGGACCAGCACTCGTGCACCACCGCTCGCCTTTAGATGCTCAAGCGCGATCTGCACGGCATGGCCCGTCCCGAGCTGCGGCTCCTGCAACACGGCATACGTGGCGGCATGGCCGGCATCGCGCGCGATCGCCTCGACGTGCGGCAATACGTCAGCATTCGTAACGACGACGACTTCGAGGATCTCGGCGTCGCGCAGCGCCCGCAGGACGTGCCACAGCATCGGTCTGCCGCACAAGTCGTGCAGCACTTTCGGGCGTGAACTGCGCATGCGCGTGCCTTTGCCGGCAGCCAAAACGACGGCGCGGATGCGGCCGTTCATGCACCGTCGCCTTCGATAGCCGCGGATGCCAGCTCGCGCTTCCACACTTCGCTTTCGGCTTTGGTCGCGCCCCCCAAACTTTGCAGCGCGACGCGTAGCCGCTCGCGTACGAGATCGCGTCCCAGCAGCACCATCGCATCGAAGAGCGGGACCGACTGCGGCGTACCCGTCACCGCGACGTAGAACGGCCGAACCACGTCGCGCAGTTTGGCTCCGAGCAGTTCGGCCACGTGCCGGACCGTCCCCTCGATCGCTGCGAATTCCCACACCGGCAACGCATCGAACGCCCCGGTGGCAAGCACGAACGCTTTACGCAACGCGACGTCGTCGAGCTTATCGCCGCGAAGCGCCTCGACGGGAACGTCGAGGCGGCCCGCAAAGAAAAACGTGCACAGCGGACCGAGGTCCGAGAGACGTTCGATACGCGTCTGAGCGAGCGGCGCAATCGCGCCGAGATAGCGCTCGTTGAGCGCCCACGCGCGAACGCGCTCCATCAGCTGCGCCACGTCGAGCGTTTCACGGATGTAGCGAGCATTGAGCCAATCCAGTTTCGCGACGTCGAAGACGGGGCCGCCGAGCGAGATGTGCGAGAGCCCGAAGCGCTCGACCATCGTCGGCAGGTTCATCAGTTCTTCGCCGGCGAGCGGCGGAACGCAGAAAAGTCCAAGGAAGTTCGTCAGCGCTT
>JAABUJ010000859.1_pt1 | contig 52226 bp, 44 predicted proteins | sample 5559131 | NCBI WGS metagenome assembly JAABUJ01 (sample SAMN10711875, study PRJNA513366) | rock metagenome | isolation source: Antarctica rocks | place: Antarctica: Victoria Land, Mt New Zealand nord | collected 2016-01-07
ATGCCCTCCTCATCAAGGAGAACCACAGCGCGCTGGCCGGGGGGATCGCCGAGGCCGTGCGCCGCGCCCGGGCGTCCTTTCCCGATCTTCCCCTGGAGGTCGAGTGTCGCACCCTGGATGAGATCGACGAGGCCCTGGCCGCCGGCGCCCCGCGCCTGCTGCTGGACAACATGACCCCGTCGGCACTGCGCGTGGCGGTCACTCACGTCGACGGCCGCGCCGAGCTCGAGGCCAGCGGGGGCATGACCGTGGAGAGCCTGGGGGAGGTGGCGGCCACCGGCGTACAATTCATATCGGTGGGGGCGCTGACGCACTCGGCGCCCGCCCTCGACGTCTCCCTCATCCTCGAGCCCCTGGAGTGAACGCCGTGAAGCTCCCCATGGCCTCCCCGCCCGGACCGTCTCCGTCGATCCCGGAGGACGTGTCAGCGTTGCAGGCCGAGGTGCGTGCCCTGGCCCGGGAGCGAAACGCGGTCATCCTCGCCCACAACTACCAGCTCCCCGAGGTCCAAGGGGTGGCTGACTTCGTCGGTGACTCACTGGGGCTCTCCCAGCAGGCGGCGCGTGCCGGAGCCGACACCATCGTCTTCTGCGGGGTGCACTTCATGGCCGAGACGGCGTCGATCCTGTGCCCCGACAAGCGGGTCCTCATCCCCGACCCCGACGCCGGCTGCTCGCTGGCCGACTCCATCGACGCCAACCAGCTCGCTGACTGGAAGGCCGAGCACCCCGACGCCGTGGTGGTCATGTACGTCAACACCACCGCCGAGGTCAAGGCCCTCACCGACTACTGCGTGACCTCCTCAAACGCGGTGGCGGTCGTCGAGCACATCTACGCCGCCCGCGGCGAGGAGACAGAGATCCTGTTCGGACCCGACATGTTCCTCGGGGCCTATGTCGAGAGGATGGTGGGGCGGCGCATGCACGTGTGGGACGGGGAGTGCCACGTCCACGCTGGTATCCGCCCCGACGACATCGCCGCCACCCGCTCGGCCCATCCGGGCGCCGACTTCCTCATCCATCCCGAGTGCGGCTGCTCGACCAGCGTGATGGAGTACGTGGCCGCCGGCGACGTCGACTCCGCCGGGGTGCACATGCTCTCCACCGGGGGGATGCTCGCCTACGCCCAAGCGGCCCCGGCGGGAGCGACGGCCATCGTCGCTACCGAGACCGGCATGCTCTACCCCCTGCGCCAAGCCGCCCCCGAGGTCGACTTCATCGCCGCCAACGAGCACGCCAGCTGTCGCTACATGAAGATGATCACCCTGCCCAAGCTGCGCGACGCCCTGCGTTACGACCGCTACGAGGTGCGGGTGGCCGATGACGTGGCCCGGGCCGCGCGGGTGCCGATCGAGCGCATGGTGGCGATCTCCTGAGATGATCTCCGCTGCGAAGGCCGACGGCGACGAGCCTACCCCTCCGACCACCGGCGGCGCGACACCCGCCTGGGTCCTCGTCGGGGTGCGCTACGTGATACCGGCGGTCACCTTCGTGGGTGGGGTGGTGGTCATGGCCCTGGGGGGCAGCTCCAACCTGGAGGGTGGGGCGGGCATCATCAGCGCCGGGGTGGCCGTCCTCTTCCTCAACTGGCTCTACCGGCTGGGCGTAGAAGGTGACCACGAGCGTGAGACCGAGGAGGCGGCACGCCGGTACTTCGACCGCTACGGGCGCTGGCCCGACGACGGCTCGCGCCCCCCGTCCGCGCCGGCGGCTGGCTCCGAGCCGGCCGCTGCGCGCGTCTCGGGCCCCGCGGCCCATCCCCCCGTGCGGATCTCTCGGCCCTCATACCCACAGCGACCGCGACGCTGACTCCGTCAGCCATGCCCACCGGGTAGCTGTCATGTCGGTAGCCTCGCCGCCGCGCCTGCGTCGGCTCCCGCTGGCCGCTGTCGTGGCTCTGCGTCCCGTCGAGTGGATCAAGAACCTCTTCGTGCTCGCCCCGCTGCTGTTCGGGGGACACATAGCCCGAGGCTCGGCGGTGATCGAGGTCCTGCTGGCGGCCGCTGCCTTCTGTGCCATCTCCAGCGCGGGGTATCTGATCAACGACCTGCTCGACGTCGAGCTTGACCGCCGTCATCCCGTCAAGCGCTTTCGTCCGATCGCCGCCGGCGAGCTCCCGCGGGCCCTGGCGATCGGTCTGGCGATCGCTCTCACCGTCGGCGCGGTGGCCATCGCGGCGGCGGTGGGCGCAGATGTCGCCGGCGTCGTCCTCGGGTACGGGCTGCTCACGGTCACCTACTCGCTTGTGCTCAAGCACCTGGTGATCCTCGATGTGATGGTCATCGCCGGATGCTTTCTGCTGCGCGTGCTCGGAGGATCTTTGGCGGCGGGGGTCACCGCGTCATCGTGGCTGCTGTTCTGCACCGGCATGCTCTCTCTGTTTCTGGGCTTTACCAAGCGCCGCCAAGAGGCGGTGCGCGAGATCGACGGACAACGACCCACGCGCATGGTGCTCGAGCACTACTCCCTCCCCTTCCTTGACCAGATGGTGCCTCTGGTCACCGCCGGGGCTCTGCTCAGCTACGGCATCTACGCGATCAATTCACCGCTGGTGGGGGGTCGCATGCTGGCCACGGTGCCCGTCGTGCTCTACGGGCTGTTTCGCTACCTCTATCTCATCTACGCGCGCGAGGAGGATCGAGACACCGCCGCCCTGGTCACATCCGATCCGGGGCTGATTGCCACCATGGTGACCTGGGTGGGTCTCGTGGCCCTCCTTCTCTACCTGTAGATCGGCGACGCTGCCTTTCCGCTCGGGCTCCAGGCGGGCGACACTGCCCACGGTGGTCTGCGCAAGGCCGATTACAGGTCGAGGCGCCGAAACAGGGGGGCGGGTAGGTGGCGCAACACGAACATGACCCCCCGCAGCGGGCCGGGGACCCACACGACGCGGGCGTTTCGGCGAACTCCGGCCACGATCGCGGCGGCCACCTTCTCGGGGGTGGTGGCGAACGGCACCGATTTCATCCCCCTGGTCATCTTGGTGTGGACCATCCCGGGCCGCACCACCAGGAGGCTTATGGCGCTGGCGGCCAGCTCCTCGCCCAGGCCCTGGGCAAAGCCGTCCAGACCCGCTTTGGAGGAGCCGTAGATGAAGTTCGAGCGGCGCACACGCTCTGCCGCCACCGAGGACAGCACGACCAGGCTCCCGTGGCCCTGGGTGCGCAGGCGTCGCGCCACCGCGAGCAGCACGGAGACCGAGCCGGTGAAGTTGGTGTGGACGAGCCCTGCCGCCTCCTGGGGGTTCTCGAGCATCGAAGCCTGGTCGCCTAGGCGCCCAAAGGCGATCAGCACCATGTCCATGTCGCCGTGGCGGTCAAAGATCTCGTCGATGAGGCGATCGTGTGAGCTGATCGCATCGGCGTCAAAGGCCACTGCCTCGACGGTCTGGGCACCGGCGCAGCGCAGCTCGGCCATCACGCCGGACAGGCGCTCGGGCGCGCGAGCCCCCAGGATCACCTTGCGGGTGCGATCGGCGACCAGCAGCCGTACCGTGGCCAGCGCGATGTCTGACCCGCCTCCCAGGACGAGGACGCTTTGCACCGAGCCCAGGGAGTCCTTCATGACTGGGTGGCGGCGGTCGTGCCCAGTCCGAGCCGGCGGCTCAGATCCGAGCGCATGACCCGGTTGGGGTCCAGTCCCCGGCGCACTCGCTCCCAGCTTGCCAGGTCCGGGTACATGGAGCCCAGAAGCGCGGGACGCAGCCTTGAGTCCTTGGACAGGTAGACTCGCCCTCCCGCGTTGGCCACCAGGAGGTCAAGGGCGTCCAGGAGGCCGACCAGATCGCCGGTGGCCGGCAGGTCCAGTGCCAGCGTCCATCCGCTCGTGGGAAACGACAGAAGCCCTCGCCCTGACCCCAGGCGCTTGAGGACGGCCAGGCAGGTGGCGGCACCGCCCCGGCTCAGACGCTCGAGGATCATGCGCAGCGACGCCTCAGCACCGAAGGGCAGCACCATCTGATACTGCAAAAAGCCCCGCCGACCGTACATGCGATTCCAGTCTCGCACGGCGTCCAGGGGAAAGAAGAACCCGTGCAGCGGTTGCAGGCGACCAAGCTCGCGGGTGGGTGAGCGGCGGAAGTAGGCCTCGTTGAAGGCGGCGACCGTCGAGTGGCGCAGCAGGCCGTTGGGCATCCAGCGCGGAGCGGCCAGGCGCGCCACCGGGACTACGGATGAAGCGGATCGGCGCCGGACGTCAGGCGCATCGCGGGCCGCGGCGTGATCTCCGCGGATCAGGACCGAACGCCCAAGCTGACGGCCGTGGGCCAGACAGTCGATCCAGGCCACCGAGTAGCGATAATGCCTGTCTCCTGACTGCATGGCGGCCATGACCTGCTCGAGGTCGCCGGCGCGCTCGGTGTCGACCACCATGTGTGGCGTTTCGATGGCCAGTAGGCGAATGGTGGCGCTGACGATCACTCCCGTGAGTCCCATCCCGCCCGCGGTCGCCGCGAAGATACCGGCGGGCGTCTCGGGCGTCACCGTGACCTGGTTTCCTTTGGCCGTGACAAGCTCAAAGGACTCCACATGGTCGCAGAAGGAGCCTTCGAGATGGTGGTTCTTGCCGTGGATATCTGACGCTATGGCCCCCCCGACGGTGACGTGCCGCGTCCCGGGGACCACGGGCAGGAACCACCCCAGGGGAACCAGAACCGCGATCAGATCTCCGAGGCTCGCTCCGGCGCCCACGGTTATCCGGCCGTTTTTCAGGTCTAAGTCGTGCACCCGACCCAGGGACGTCATGTCCAGGACCGTGCCCCCGGCATTCTGGGCGGCGTCACCGTAGGCTCGACCAAGGCCGCGAGCGATCACCCCGCGGCCGGGCTGAGCGCGAAGAATTGCCGCCACTGACTCCGCCGAGGTGACCGATCCCACCCGGGCCATGGTGGGCGCAGTCCGTCCCCAGCCGGTCAGGCCACGCATAACCTCCACCATCAACGGCTCGGATCGTTTCTGATGCTGGCCAGGGGCCCTGTGGTACCACAAACGGGCTGTCCCCCCGTCTCGTCGCTCACCACTTGGTCCATCGCGCTGGCGCCCTGGCGGCGGCGATCGCGCCATCGCCGTGCTCTGGGTTCCTCCGGCCTGGTGGACCTTTGCTCTGGCTTTCGTGTGGTGTCCTCGCTTCACCAGGCGCTTCTGAACTGCGAGCACGAGCGGTGCACCGCAAACTCCTTCCCAACCGCCGCTTGAACGAGCTCGTGGGTGCGGAAGGCTATTTCCCACGGCACCGGACTCTCTTCGACGTAGCTGCGCTAGGTCAGCTCTCAGGGGACGTGGGCTTCGCAATCCTCGTGGTGGAGCCTGCTCCAGTCCGCTTTCACAGTAGGGGATGTGAATCTGCCCGGTGACCGTGACACCGCGAGTCTCGACGTGGAGATGCGCGAGCCGGCCGCGTTCTCGGCGCATCGATGCGCGTCGGCAAGGTCATGACCGCAGGGCGGCAAAGCCTGGCAAGCTAGCCGAGTGACGGAGCGGCGATGCAGATACCTGCTCTGGGTGATCCTCGTCAGTGGCGTGTGTGTCTCCGTCGTGATTGCCTACACGACTCACGGCGACCCGTACGACATTGAGTCCTTGCGCCTCGTGCGACGATCGCTGGAGGCCGCGCCTCTAGGCGTGTACACCGGCTTTGCTCGCGCCGGCACACCGCGATGGCCCTATCCGCCCGGCTTTTTCCCGGTCATCTTCTTGGCGGGTCGGCTTGCCCACGCCGCGGTACCGTTTGAGTTTCTCATCAGGCTGCCGTCGATTGCCGCAGACGCAGCTCTGGCCTGGGTGGTCTACCGGTACCTCGGCTGGCGTGGTGCGGATGCACGGACGCGACTGTGGGCTGCGGCTCTCGTGTCCCTGGGGCCATCCTTCCTGGTCATATCGGGCTATCACGGCCAGATCGATGCTCTCGCCATCCTGCCGGCCGCGATCGCCCTGTACGTATGGGACCGCCCGACCCCATCCTCGTCGCGCGCGTTGACGTCCGGTCTGCTCATCGGCGTCGGGGCAGCGATCAAGACAGTGCCCGGGCTCTTCGTCCTAGCCTTGCTGCCCTCGGCGCGTTCCAAGCGCGAAGGAGTCACACTGATGATCGCGGCATTGGCCCCGACCCTCCTGGCGTTTGCGCCCTACGCCCTGACGGGCGGCTTACCGCCACTTCACATCTTCTTATATCGTGGTCTTCCGGGCGCTGGGGGCCTGAGCCTGGCCGTCCAGCCCGACATCGCCGTCGCCGTCCTGAAGATAGGGCCCGAGCCGTTCTCCCCGCTCTCCGTGGCAGTTGCGAATCACGGTGCCATCATCGTCGCCGTCGGACTCGTGTTGACCGCGTTCGTCGGCTATGCCGCCCGGCCGCCCGCACGGGTGATGGCGGTGGTGCTCTGGCTGAGCGTGTACACATTTGGGGTCAACTTCTTCTTTCAGTACGTGCTGTGGGGACTTCCGTTCTTTCTGATGGCTGGCTACGTCCGCGAGGTCGCCGTGGTGCAAGCTGCCCTGCTAGGTCCCACCCTGATTTTTTACCTTCGTCCATGGCACCGTCCGATCGTCGCGATCGTCTATGCGGCGCTCATGATCTTGGTGTGGGCAGCGGCGTGTGCCGGACTGGCGGCGCACGGCCGAAAGCTGCTCAGGCACCGCACGGTGGCTCGTTCGACGGCGCATTGAGCGACGCTAGAGCTTGCCCGGCCCCCCCATCAGCCGGAGCTCATAGACCGTGGCGCATCCGAACCCGTGGCGTCTGAGCAGCAGGCCTCCGAGAGTGGCCGTGAGATCGCCCGCGACGTTGCAATCAGCGAGAATGTAACGGGCGCCGATCTGTTGGAGCAAGGGCCCCGCCTGGGCTGTCCGCACCCGACCGGCGAACAGGTCTGACGCGATGCCAGCTCGACGCTTGTCGCCGGGGGTCCAGATCCCGTGACCCCGCCATGATCTGTGCCCCGTGTATGCCGGAACCACAGCGGCGATGGTCGGTGATGGTAGGACGCCCCCGCTGTCCGGTGCCCGATCGATGAACGCCAGCGCGCGTAGCTCCGCTGGCCTGAGCAGGTACGGCTGATCGCCAGCGTCCACGGCGCGTCGATAGAAGTCAGCCGTGGACAGGAGGCCAGGAACCGTGAGGGCTAAGACGGCGATCAGGGCCAGGGCGGAGGGGAGGCCTAAGCGTCCCCATCCACGCACCGCGAGCACCGCGAGCGGTAGGGAAAGGCCCTCCAGGGCGTGGGGTGGATATGAGGTGGCGAACACGAGGTAGACGCTCAGGCTGGCGATCGGCCACAGGAGCAGAAGCCGCTCCCGCGCGACAAGCGCGCCGCGGGGGCGGCCCAGGACGGCGAGGATGGCCAGGGGCGCCGTGGCCAGCAGGAGGACCCACACACTGGGGCGCGAGAGAGGGGTTTGGGCCTGGGCAAGCCTCCAGGCGCCATCCAGCTTCGACAACGCGAAGTAATAGAGCAGCGGCGTGATGGTGGCGAAAACGGGGAGAACGAGCTCCTTCCACCGTCTCCACAGCTTCGACCAGACCACCAACCCGGCGACGATGAGCAGAAGAGTCTCTCCCTGCCAGGGGTGCAGCCACGAAACCAGAAGGCCGGCGAGGGAGGTGGCACCCACGTACCACCTGCGTCCGTGCGCGGTCTCGCCTTCTGAGGACCCGAGCATGCGCTCCAAGCCCAGCAGGAACAGCGGCATGAGGCCGATGGTCAGAACGATCGGTGCGTATCCCCACAGTTCGTCCGCGGGAGAGAGCTCGCCCGAGAGCTCGGCGATGCGCCCCGGATTGGCGGCCCACGTGAGGAAGGGCGTTACCGGCGAGACGAAGAAGATCGCCAGCATCAGGGCGGCGCCACGACCCCGTCGTGAGTCGACCGTGTGGCGGACGTAGGCCAAGCAGCCATAGAACAGGGTGCCCGCGGCGATCGGTGTCCAGAGCACCAACGAGAGCGGGAGGCTCAGCCCGGCCCGGACGGCGAGTCCACTGAGGGTGAACATCGGGTGGACGAAGACGTGACCGCCCGGGCGCAGGTCAAAGCCATTGGCGGCAAAGAAATGATCGCTGGCGCTACGGATCCAGCTCAGGTACTGAAGCTGATCGGCGATGAAAACGCCCGGACCGGCGCTGATGCTTGCTCCCGCCGCCTGTGCCTTGGCGACGAGGAAGAGGAGGGGAGCAGCCCCCCAGGCCGCCAGCAGGCACAGGACGAGGGCCGGAAGCGCCACCGTCATACGCTGCGAGGCAGCGGGCTGCTCGGCCTCGGCCATCGGTGCGGAAAGGGATGGAGGTTGCGGATTCATGGCCAGCAGACATCCGCCCCAGGGTGTATGCCTTACTCCGATGCGCCGGTACGTGACATTGGCAGTTGGGGGCGCTCGCCCTCCCACGGCTGCCCTCGGCCGCGACCGTCGTTCAAGGCTAATGGTTTCTCGCGCGCTGCCGATGGGTGGACCATGACCGCCCCGCTGCTCATCCTCGTCGGAGCGTGGGCGTCGGTGTGCACCCTGGTCCTGAGCACCTGTCGCAGCGCGGCGCGAGGCGACGAATCGACCGTCGTCGAGGATCGTCGACCTCGACTAACTAGCCTTGACGCCCCACAAGCCCCTTGGTCGCGTCCGGCTGAGCCGCCCGGGTTGCCGGACTGAAAGCATGCTCTTGGGCACCTCAGTGCGACGGCTGTTGTTTTCCTGAGAAGGGGCTGGGCGTCAGGAGCCTCGTAGGCTAGAGTTCGGGGTGCGCATCTACCTGCGCTGATGGTTGAGCGGCCAGGAGGGTCGACTCACCATGATCTGCGCAGGTTCTCGATGCGCAGGACGTTTGAGAGTGAGACTTCGATTCCACGGAGGGAGAGGGACAGCGCCACGCCGGCCACTCGGAGGTTCGATGCCCACGGCGACCGGCAAGTCAGGGACATCGTGAACAGCGCCGCTCAATCACGTCCCAGTGAAACTGGGCCTGATCGCCGGCACCGGGCGCAGGCGGGCTCTCCCCTGCGCCGCGGAGCCGATCGCCCGATCGTCGATTCCCTCGATCACTCGAAGGTCGTCGAAGGACTGGGATCGATGGTCAGCCAGCACGTCGTCGCCCAGCGCGACCGCCTCTTTCGCCGACTCCTGATCCTCGCCGACGCCTTGGCCGCGATGGTCGCGCTGGCGCTGACCACCGCGATCACCGGCCACACCAGCCTGGAGTGGAGCAGCCTGGGCGCCGTGCCGGTGGTCATCGGGGCCAGCAAGCTGCTGGGGCTGTATGACCGCGACGAGCTCGTGTTGCACAAGACCACTCTGGACGAGTCGCCCGCTCTGTTTCAGCTGGCCACCCTGAGTACGCTGCTGGTGGCGATCTTTCGCGGGGCCGTGATCAACGGGCCCCTGAGCACCATCCACATCGTGGGGATCTGGGTGCTTCTCTTTGGAGCGGTGCTCTGCGCGCGAGCGGTTGCCCGCCGCCTCGCCCGGGCGCTGGCCACCGAGGAACGCTGCCTGGTGGTGGGCGAGCAGGAGGTCAGCGATGCTGTGCGCCAAAAGCTCGAAACCGCCGCCACCAAGGCACGGCTGGTGGCGGCGCTTCCCCTTGCCCTCGACGTCGAGCACGAGGCCGAACTGCGAGCCATCGAGAAGGTGATCCGTGAGCAGCGCATCCACCGGGCGATCCTGGCGCCCCGAGTGGCCGATGGCGAGGCCATGCTCGACGTCATCCGCTTGGTCAAGCTGCTGGGAGTCAGGGTGAGCATCCTGCCCCGCCTGTTTGAGGTGGTGGGATCCTCCGTCGTCTTTGACGATTTGAGTGGCATGATGGTGCTGGGCGTGCCGCAGTTCGGCCTGAGTCGCTCCTCGAAGGTGGTCAAGCGCACCATGGACATGGCGGGCGCCGTGATCGGGCTCATTGCCATCGCCCCGGTCGGCCTGGCCCTCGCTGCGGCGATTCGACTCGAGACGCGCGGTCCCGTGCTGTTTCGCCAGACTCGGGTGGGGCGTGATGGCCAGCCGTTTGAGATGCTCAAGTTTCGCACCATGGTCGACGGGGCGGAGGCGATGAAGGCCGAGCTACGCCACCGTAACGAGGCCGAGGACCTCTTCAAGATTGCCGACGATCCCCGCGTCACCCGCATAGGTAGGGGGTTGCGGCGCACTTCGCTGGACGAGCTGCCCCAGCTCCTGAACGTCCTCAAGGGCGACATGAGCCTGGTCGGTCCGCGTCCCCTCATCATCGACGAGGACTCAAAGATCGAGGGCTGGCACCGGCGTCGTCTGCACCTCACGCCGGGGATGACGGGACCCTGGCAGGTCCTCGGCTCCTCGCGGATCCCCCTGCACGAGATGGTCAAGCTCGACTATCTCTATGCCGCCAACTGGTCGCTGTTCTCAGACGTCAAGCTCATCCTGCGCACGATTCACTACGTCACCAGCCGTTCGGGTATGTAGCGGAATAGGTCAGCTCTGAGCCTTGCGCCGATGATCCGGCTGGCGAGGACCTGACGACCGCATCCCTGCCTTCGAGTGAAGATCGCCTTCGTCAATCACACCGCCCGGTGGAGCGGCGCCGAGACCGCCTTGATGCGACTGGTGCAGACTCTCGCCAGATGCCATGAAGTCGTGGTCGTCTGTCCGCAGCCGGGGCGTCTGCTCGACGAGCTCCGCGCACGCGGCCTGTCCTGGCTTGCCCTGCCCGAAACGGCGGCGAGCCTGCGCCCGCATCCGATGCGCACGCCCCTGGGGATGCTCCAGCTTGCCCGAGCGGGGCTTGCCCTCGAGTCGATCGTCCGCCGGGTGCGCCCCGATGTGATCCACGCCAACGGACTGCGGGCCGGTCTGATCGCCGCGCCCGGTGCTCGGTGGCGTAGGTCGCCGACCCTGGTGCAGGTCCATGACCAGCTCCCCCATAACGTCATGGGCAGCACCATACGCCGCACCGTCTCGGCCACCGCCGACGAAGTCGTCGGCGTCTCAGACAAGACAGCGAGCGACTTCAACTTCGGCCTGCCCGTCGCCAAGGCGCATCGGATCTACATCAGCATCGACCACGAGCGCTTTGATCCGACGATTGCGGCGTCCAGCACCCTGCGCGCCGAGCTGAGCGTCGGCGACGCTCCACTGCTCGCCCAGGTGGCTCAGATAACGCCCTGGAAGTGCCAGCACACCGCCATCGAGACCCTCGCGCGGCTGCGCGAGATTGAGCCGTCGGCTCAGCTCGTCCTCGTCGGTGCGGTGGTCTTCGCCAGCGAGCGCTATGACAACCAGGCCTATGAGCGGGAACTGCATGACCTGGCCCGGCGCCTGGGCGTCGAAGGGGCGGTTCACTTCGTGGGTCAGCGTGAGGACGTGCCCGAGATCATGAAGACGGCGGACCTCACGCTGCTGCCCTCCGCCGACGAGCCGTTCGGCACGGCGGCCGTCGAGAGTATGGCGATGGGTACACCCACCCTGGTCAGTGACGATGGGGGGATGCGGGAGTTCGTCGAGGATGGCGTGAGCGGGTGCGTCCTGCCTACCCACGACCCGGTCGTCTGGGCGCGCACGGCAGCCGACCTGCTCGGCGATCGACACACACTCGAGCGCATGGGAGCCGAGGGGATACGGGCGGCGCGCCGTTTTACCGATCAGCAATACGCGGCGCAGATGGAGGCCGCCTACGAGCGCATGCGGGCGGCTCGAGCTCGTCGTCGCGCCTCATGACGCCTGGCTTGGTCCCGTCTGAGTGGGGACTTGGCCGATCGCTGCCGCCACGGTGTCGCGCAGGCGTTTCTGAAAGCGCTGGGTCGAGAAGGACTCCGCGTGCGCCGTGAGGCGAGCGGGCTCGAAGGAATCGAAATCGGTGTGGCGCAGGATCTTGGCCAGCGCGCCGGCGTCACCCGGTGAGAAGAGCACCCCGGTCTCACCGTCGATGACGGTCTCCAGGCTGCCGCCTCCGCGGGCGGCGACCACCGGCCTTCCCGCCGCTTGGGCCTCCACCGCGGCGATGCCGAACTCCTCGACGTTGGGGACGATCAGCGCCCGGGCGCGCGCCAGCAGCGAATCGAGCTCGGCGTCTGACACCCGGCCCAGGAAGTCGGCGTGGCTCCCGTAGCGGGCCTGCAGCGCCGCCAGCTCCGGCCCGGTGCCCACCACCTTGATGGTCTGACCCGCTCGCCGGGTTGCCTCCAGCGCCAGATCGGCGCGTTTGTGGGCCACCAGCTCGCCCACCAGCAGAAAGTGGTCCTCCGTCGGCGCGGGGGAGAAGCGCTCGACGGCCACCGGCGGGTGGATCACCGTCGACTCGCGCCCCCAGAAGTCTCGGATGCGTGCCTGGGTGATGCGCGAGTTGGCGATGTAGTGGGTCACCCCGGCTGTCGACCGGCGGTCCCAGCCTCGCAGCCGGCGCTGGAGCAGGCTCATGGCCGGCCGTAGGGGGGCCGGGGTCTCCTGGAGGGCGCGCTCGGACTCGTGCCAGATGTAGCGAAGGGGGGAATGGCAGTAGCACAGGTGTACGGCGCCCGGCCGGGGCCGTACACCGTGAGCGAAGGCGCTGCTGCTGGAGATCACCAGATCGGCATCGCTGACGGGTAGGCGACGCGCCGCCGGCGGGTAGAGCGGGAGCATGCGGCGAAAGCTGTCCTGGTCGGGATGCAGGCGCTGTAACGGAGACGTGCGGATCTCGTGTCCGTCAAAGCGTCCGGCGGTCGCGGCCGGATCGTGCAGGAGGGTGGCCACCGGTGCCTGGGGCCAGCAGTCGGCCATTACCGCAAACGTCCGCTCCGCCCCCCGGAAGACGAGCAGGTAGTCGTGTACGAGGACGACCCGAGGGACCTGCTCGGCGTTCATCGCCGAGCAGGCTCGCGCCCATAGCGAGACCTATGGGTCGTGACCTCGTCGTAGATAGCCTCGAGCCCGTCGATCACGCGCTCCCACCCGTAGCGCTCCTCGACGAGCGCCCGGTTGAACGTACCCATGGACTCTCGCAGCGCCGGTGATCCGAGCACCTCCACCAGGGCCCCAGCAAGCGCGTTCGCATCGTCGGGTGCCACGGTACGGCCTCCCTCATCCCGGACGAGGTGGACCATGCCCCCCACCCCGGTAGCAACCACGGGGCGGGCACAGGCCATCGCTTCGAGCACGCTGATGCCGAAGGGCTCAGCCCGTGACGGCAGGCAGAACACATCCGCCGCCGCCATCAGGGCAGGCACATCGCTGGGCGCCACCCGGCCGAGCAGCGTTATCCGGTCCCGGTGGGGCGAGCCCGCGGTGATGGCCCGGACCTGGTCGCTAGCGGCCCCCTCACCGGCGATGTGCAGCTCGGCACCCGGAAGGCGGGTCGCCACCGACTCAAAGGCCTCCAGCAGGGTGAGGATTCCCTTGCGGACGTTGAGATTTGCCAGGAACAGGATGGTCGCGCCGGCTGGCGTCGCCGCCCTCGGCGTCGGCGGCGCCCGGAACACGCCGATGTCGACTCCCGGGCTCAGATAGCGGATCAGCGCGTGAGAGCTTGGGGAGAGAGCCAGCTTGCTCTCGGCGGCCGGGCTGGAGAGCAGCAGGGCGCTGGCTCCGCCTTGCTCCTGGCGGCGGATCAACTGCTTGGCGCGCATGGCCGTCAGATAAACCGCCTGCTTGAGTGGGTTGGCATCCTCTCCCAGCCTGACGCTGGGCGGCCAGTCGGGAACATAAGGGCCGAGCACCAGCGGCGGCTTGTCCTCCGGCAGCAGGAGGCTCAGCCCTAGGGCCACCGGATTGAGCTGGTGGATGATGTCCACAGGCTCCACCGCATGGACGCGCTCGAACGTGGTGCGGATCCGATGGGCGCAGACAATCTGATCGATGGGCGAGCGGGGTCGCCGGGGCGGAATCGGCCACACCGTTACGTTGGCGGGCAGCGGATGGCGCAGCGCCACATGCTCGGCCACCACCTGCAGCCGATGCCCCCGATCGGCCAGGCGGCGGATGAAGTTAAACGCAGTGAGAGCGTCGCCGTGGGTGAGATGGTCGGTAAGCAGCACCGAGGGATGGGCGATGAAGATGGACTTCGGTGAGGGCATGGAGAAGAGCGCTGCAGGCGGGCGGCCATGGTATCCGCGGCGTCCCGGTTATCTCAGCCACGGCGAGGTAGCCTGGTGACCAATGGTCCCCGAGGTGAGCGTCGTCGTTGCCACGCACAACCGTCCGGAGTCGTTGGCGGCTCTCATGCGGTCCTTGGCCGGCCAGACGCTGGCAGGGGAGCGCTTTGAGGTCATCGTGGTGGACGACGGTTCCGATGACCCCCAGGAGATCCAGCGGGCCACCACCGGCCTCGCCGGGCTCGAGGTCAGGCTGCTCAGGCATCCCATCGGCCGTGGCCCGGCCGCCGCCCGCAACACCGGCTGGCGGGCGGCTCGGGCTCCCCTGGTGGCCCTCACCGACGATGACTGTCGCGTTTCAACCCAATGGTTGTCAGAGATCTTGAAAGCTGGCGGCCACGCTGGACAAGCGGTGATCATCCAGGGGCGCGTCGAACCGGTGCCCGAGCAGCGCGGCGAGATCAGGCCGCTCAGTCACACCATTCAGGTGCTGGGGTTGAACCGCCTTTTTGAGATCTGCAACATCGCCTATTCTCGCGAATTGCTTGAGCGTGTGGGCGGCCTGGACGAGTCATTGCGGCGCAGCGGCGAGGACGTCGATCTCGGTACTCGCGCGGTCAAGGCTGGAGGCGTTCCCCGTTTCGCCGACCGAGCCCTCGCCTATCACGAGGTCAGACAGCCCAGCCTGATGGACATGATTCGCCACACCTCGAAGTGGACCGATTCCGTCCGCGTGATCGCCAAGCACCCCGAGTTACGCGATCTGCTCGTCGGGCGCGTCTTCTGGAAGCGCACCCACGTGTGGCTGTTCCTCGTCGCGGCCGGGGTGGGGCTCAGCCTGCGCACCCGGCGCATGCTTCCCACGGTGGTCGCCTCGGGCCCGTATCTCGAGCACTATCGGCGCCTGTACGCAGGACACTGGCGCCGGGGGGCGCGAGCACTTCCCACCCACGTGGTTATCGACGTATTCGAGATCATCACGGCGCTGTGGGGAAGCGCTCGCCACCGGACGCTGATGCTCTAGCCGGTGGCCTTTATCGGTAGCGATCGAGCGTTCGTCGCGGTGCCAGGGCATAGGCATGTCCCAGTGTCCAGCGCCCCAGCCCTCGGCGTCGGGCCGACCATTGTCCTCTCCGGGCTCCGGCCAGCACGGTGAAGGCCCCATAGCGCAACCCCGAGCCGGCGAAGTTGATCCCGCCCACGACGGCGGTGCGAGCCCGGCCACGACGGCGCAGCATCCAGGAGTAGGCACAGCGCTGCCAGTGCAGATGCAAATCATCTCCCCACACCTGGCCTGTCGCCGCTGACTCCTCATGGTCTATCCGGGCCCGGGGCTCATAGCGGGTCGCCCAGCCCGCGTCACGCATGCGCCAGCCGAGGTCGAGATCCTCGGCCGACATCCACTGCGCGGGATCGAAGCCGCCGACCTGATCCCAGGCTGCGCGGCGAACGAGCAAAAACGCCCCCACCGCCCAGGGCACGCGTCGCGCTCGCTCGGCGTTCCAGTGTCCGCGCAGCGCGAGCCGGTCTCCCAGGCCGGCAATGACGCGGTAGGCGGCAAGGTTCTGGAGCGCGGTGGCTGGAATGGTGGGAAACGCCCACACCGAATGCTGGGTGCTCCCATCGGGCAGGAGCAGGCGAGGGGCCACGATCCCCGCTCCGGGGTCGGCGTCGCCTGCCTGAATCAGCCACTGCAGCGCGTCGTCTCTGAGGGCGATGTCGGCATTGGCCAGGGCCAGCCAGGGGGACGAGGTCCGCTCCGCCACGAGGTTTACCGCTGGGCCGTAGCCCAGATTCTCTGACGAGGCGATGAGTTCTACCCAAGGGTGACGCTCTCGGACGAGCTCAGCCGATCCGTCGGTCGAGGCGTTGTCGACCACCCACACGCTGGCGATGCCCGCCTCCGCCGCTGGGGCCAATGAGCGCAGGCAGCGGTCGAGCAGATCCCGCGTGTTCCACGACACCACCGCCACGGTCACGGTGAAAGACCTCTCAACCGGGAGGACGTCGCTGACGGGGGGATGCTCCGAGCTCACCGGCGCCAGGGTAGCGGCTCCTATACTCGCCAAAGTGCGCATCCTCACGGTGGGAAATCTCTACCCACCGCACCATTTCGGTGGCTATGAGCAGGTTTGGGGCTCTGCCGTCGAGTATTTGCGTGAGCGTGGGCATGAGGTGCGCGTGCTGGCCACCCGGTTTCGCCATACCGGCGTGCCTGATGGTGACGAGCCTGACCTGTTCCGCGAGCTGCGCTGGTATTGGCGCGATCACGAGTTCGAGCGTTTCGGGCTGCGTGAGCGTGTCCGGATCGAACGTCACAACCATGCCGTGCTCGCGCGCCACCTTAATGAGCTGACCCCCGATGTCGTCGCCTTCTGGTCCATGGGGGGAATGTCGCACTCCCTCATCGAGTCGGTGCGCCGCTTGGGGATTCCCAGTGTCGCCTTCGTGCACGACCAGTGGCTCGACTACGGTCGCTTCACCGACCAGTGGCTACGGCTCTTTTATAATCGTCGGTGGCTGCCTGCACGGCTGGCCGAGCGGCTCATCGGCGTGCCGGCCTACGTCAACTATGCCTTTGCCGCCAGATACGTGTTCGTCAGCGAGTTCGTCCGTCGGCGAGCACTCGCGCTTTCGCTCGGGCTGCGTGACACAACCGTCGCTCATTCCGGCATCGCCTCTTCGTTCCTGTGCTCGGGTTCTGGACGGGTGTGGGGGTGGCGGCTGCTCTACGTCGGGCGCCTGCACCCCGACAAAGGGATTCATGATGCCGTGGCGGCGCTGGCGCTGCTCCCCGATGAGGCCACTCTCACGTTCGCGGGAAGCTGGGATCCGCGTGAGGAGGCAGGTTTGAGCGACGCCGTAAACCAGCTCGGTCTCCGAGACCGCGTTACCCTGCTCGGTCAGTTGCCTGCTGACAAGATCGGGGAGTTGTACCGAAGCTCTGACGTCCTGCTCTTTCCAGTGCGCTGGGACGAGCCCTGGGGGCTCGTCCCGCTCGAGGCCATGGGTAGCGGATGTCCAGTCATCGCCACCGGGCGTGGAGGCTCAGGTGAATATCTTCGCGATGGGGAGAACTGCCTGCTCGTACCCACAGAGGCGCCCGACCATCTCGCCGGCGCGGTGGGCCGACTCGCGGCTTCTGACGAGCTCAGGCAGCGGCTGCGTCGCGGTGGCATCCGGTCGGCCCCTCAGTACACGGAGACGATCTTCAACGAAGCTGTCGAGGGACATCTGATCGAGATGGCCAGCCGTTCCTCGACACCACCGCAGTCCTCACCAGGGTGAAGCTCTCCGTCATCATCCCTACCTACCGGCGTCCCGAGGTGCTGGCGCGATGCCTGGACGCGCTGGAGCGCCAGACTGCTCCCAGCGACGCTTTCGAGGTCGTCGTAGTCAGAGACGCGGGCGATCCATCCGCCGCGGCCGTTAGCGCGGCGGTCGCAGCCGAGCATCGTCGAGTCCAGGTCCGCCTGTTGCATAGCTCCAGCCGAGGGGCATCGGCAGCACGTAACCTGGGCTGGCGCGAGGCGCGGGCACCACTGATTCTCTTCCTGGGAGACGACATCCTCGCTTCGCCTCATCTCGTGCAGGAGCACCTGGACTGGCATGAGCGCCGAGGGGGGCCCGACGTGGGAGTTCTGGGCCTCGTGCGCTGGTCTTCCGAGATACGGGTCACTGCCCTGATGTGCTGGCTCGAGCGCGGCATCCAGTTCGATTATCCCGCCATCTCCGGGGATCAGGCGAGCTGGTTTCACTTCTATACCTCCAACGTCTCTCTTCCCCGCGCTCTGATGCAGGAGATTGGTGGGTTCGACGAGGAGCGCTTCCCGTTCAACTACGAGGACATCGATGTCGGCTATCGACTGGAGAAGCGTGGCTTCCGCCTCCTCTACAACCCTCGGGCGTTGGGGGAACACCTCCATTGCACTGACCTGGACCAATGGCGTTACCGAATGTCTACAACGGCCACGGCCGAGCGCCGCTGGATCAGGCGCTATCCGGAGCATCCGGCCTACTTCCATGACAAGCTGGCCGAGGCGGCCGCGTTAGCGCCCGCCCGGGGGAGAGGGAGATTTCTTCTGCGTTGGATCGGGCCGGACTTTCCCTTCCTTGGCACCCGCGTGTGGGCTAGCGCCGACATCTATTACCGCCAGCAGCTGGCCTCCGCGTTCTTAGATGTATGGAATCGCGAGGAGGCCCATCAGGCTGAGGCGCCCGCGAACCCCGCACGCCCGCGTAGGTAGCCGACCGACTCGCGCAGGAGTCTGCGCTCCGAGAGGTAAGTAGTACCTACGGCCACAGCGGCGAAGGTCAGCCACTGTGCGGCCACGTGGCCGGGGGTCTCGCCGCCCATACCAAGCGCCCGCACTACGAGCACGCAGGCGGCGGCGAGCAGGGCGGGGCCGGTCCCGCGAGCCACGTGCCCCACGATGGCCAGGCCGGAGAACAGGCGCCTCAGATACCACATACGCACGACCACCGACACGCCGGTGGCGGCGATCATCCCGTAGCCGAATCCCACCAAGCCCTCGGTGGCCAGCAGCGGGACGGCGATCGCCATCACGGCCACCAGTCCGATCACACTCGCCGCCCCGACGGGCCGCGTGTCTCCCCGCGCACGAAAGAAGGCCGTCCAGTTGAATCCGATCTGGTTGAGCGCCGCGGTGATGCCAAAGGCGGCGATAAGCGGCACGGCAAAACGCCACTTCTCACCGATCCCGTAATGCACGAAGTCCCCGGCAAAGAGGGCGGCGGCAGCGCCGAGAGGTGCTGCCCAGAGTAACGCGAGACGATTGGACTTCCAGAAGGATTCAAACAGGAGATCCGGTCGGTCTTTGACCGCACACAGCGCCGGGTACAGCGTTTGGGTGATCACGCTGTCTACTCGGGTGGTGAACTGGGAGATGTTGTTGGCCAAGGCGAGTCCCCCTACCGCCACCACGCCCAGTAGCCGGGAGCTCAACACCACCGGCACCTGCACGAGCAACACGGTACTGAGGGCGCCGACCAAGAGAGGCCAGGAGAACCTCGTGTACTCACGCAGCGCCTGTCGCTCCCACCGCAGGCGAAGGGGGTAGGGAGAGGAGCGGACGATCACCAGCGCCGCACACCAGGATCCGAGCAGCTCGCCGATCACCAGAGCCCAGATGCCGAGGCCGGCCGCAGCGAGCCCGAGGACGGCCACGATGGAGACGAGCGGGTCGACCACTTGCAGCGATCGCTGCCGGACGAAGTCCATGCGCCGGTAATGGACCCATAGCGGCGTCTGGAGAGCCAGGGCCGGGAGGGCCAGTGCAAAGGTCATTCCCGGGGCGACGACCTCGGGTCGTCCGTAGAGCTTGGCGAACAGAGGCATGCCTGCCAGGATCGCCACCATGAGCATCCCTCCGAGCAGGACCTGAAAGGTAAAGGCGATCTCGAATGCCCGTTGCTGGTCCTCATCGTCCTGCTGGACGTACTTGTCATCGACGCCCACCGAACCGAGCAGGAGAATGGTCGAGAATCCCGCCAGCAGCAGACCCCACGTCCCGTAAGCAGCCGCGCTCAAGAAGCTTGCCACCGCTAGTCCCTTCACCAGGTTCAGCGCGTTGCTTCCCACCAAAAAGGCGCCGTTGACCATAGTTCCTCGGGCGGTCCGGGCGCGCAGGCCTTTGGTGGGACTACCGTCAAATCGACCGTCCCCGACGACTTCGGGGCTGGACGGTTGCTCCTCGAGTGCGGACATCCTGTGCAGATGGTAGAGGCGATGTAAGCTTGCCCCGCAGGATGCCGAGTATTCCCGCCGCTCAGCCCACCCGGGTGCTGCTCGTCTGCTCAGGCCTCGACCATGCATCTCGCGGCTTTGAGTCCTTCGCCCGTGAATGCTTCGTCGCCCTGCGCGACGAGCCGGCGCTGGACTTGAGGTTGATCAAAGGCAGCGGTCCCCCAGACGATCGCGAGCGCTCGGTACCCACCCTCCGACGAGACGGGAATATCGCCCGCGCGTTCGGACGGATATTCGGTAAAGAGCCATTCCGCTTCGAGCAACTGGCGTTCGCGCTCAGCTTGCAGCCATTGCTCATCTCGCGCCCGCCAGAGGTCGTCTACTTCAGCGAGTGGCATACCGGGATCGGACTCTCTCTCCTGCGCCGCATTACCCGTCAACGCTTCCGGCTCGTGCTGTGCAACGGCACGTCGGCGGCGGAGGGATTCAAGCACCTGGATCTCGTCCAGGAGCTCACCCCCGCGGCGCTCGACACCGTCCTCGAGCGCGGTGCCGACCCGACCAGGCAGACGATGCTTCCGCTTGGCTTTACCATCGAGCCGTCGCTGGAGCTGCCCTCGCCAGAGGACCGCCAAGCGCTCAGACGCCGGCTGAACTTGCCCGTTGACCGCCCGATCGTCCTCAGCGTGGCTGCGCTCAACCGTCAAAAGCGCATCGACTACCTCATCGAGGAGCTGGGCCGCATGCCCGAGCCCCGACCCTTCCTGCTTCTGGTCGGCCAGGCGGAGGCCGAGACGGCAGATCTGCGGGCACTTGCCAGCCGCCGCTTGGGAGACGATGGCCACAGTGTACGAAGCGTGCCCCAGCCCGAGGTCAGCGACCTCTACCGCGCCAGCGATGCTTTCGTCCTCGCGTCGCTGGGTGAAGCTTTCGGTCGGGTACTCATCGAAGCGATGGCTCACGGTCTGCCGTGCTTCGCCCACGATTACGCCATCACCCGCTTCGTACTCGGCCCCTACGGCCATCTCGCCGACCTCACCCAGCCAGGCGCCCTACAGCAGCTGATCGTCACATCACTGGCCGGAGCCGAGGATCACCGCAGCGCACACGAACGTCACCGTTTTGCTTACGAGAGCTTTGGCTGGGAGCGCTTGCGTCCTCGGTATGTCCAAATGCTAAGCGGGGCACGCACGAGCCCTGTGAGCTGAAACCGTTGCCTGATCAAGCGCGAGGTCAGGCGGGCCTTTCGTTCTTGACCATCTCCCGCGTGCTCCCAACCACCGCGCGGGGCTGCCGACCGCCACTGAGAAATCCGGAATGGTGCCCTTTACAACGCTGTCGCCGTCAGCGCGCGGGATCGCCTCGCCGCAGTAGGACGGCACAGAACTCGGTTCCCTCGCCATAGACGCGCTCAACGCTGAGCCCCGACTCGGCGGCGACGGCCCGCAGCTGAGTCAGATCCACGAAGGACCCAAGCCATGCCCGGTCGCTCTCACCGCGGGGTGCGCGGCGCATGAGCGCTGCCAATCTCCTTGACGTGGGCAGGGGGCGTCGACGGTGGTGCTCGGGATCATTTGAGAACTCGAACGCGGCAAAGCCACCGGAACGAAGCACTCGGCCCATCTCACGTACGTATCCAAGGGTGATGGCCGGGTCCGGGATGTGGCGAAAGACGACGTGGGAGATACACGCGTCCACGCTTGCGTCAGGCAACGGACGCAGTGACTCTCCGTCGCCGTGGACCCACTCGACGTTGGAAAGGTGGGCGTTCAGGTCACGCGCGCGCTCGAGCATCTCGCTTGAGACATCCGTGGCTATGACGTTGTGCGCCTGTCGTGCCAGCGGCCGCGTCAACCGACCGAGGCCACAACCGATGTCGACGACCACCTGCTCAGGCGACAGTCGGGCTTCCAGTACTTCGAGGAGTCGGGCCACGGCAGCCTCACCACCAGCCCAGAAAGCGTCTTCGTCGGGGGCGCCGTACTCCAGTCGACTGTCGACGAAGTAGTAGGGGTCCTCACGTGCTCGGGCGTTCCAGAAGCGCTCCATGTGCGAACCGCTCACGCGGCAAGTCTACACTTCGACTCTTGCGGATCCTTCACGTTGGCCGGGACTTCGCTGCGCTGCGCCCGTGTGGTCTGACGCTCTACTCGCAGGCACTCATGGAGGCACAGGCGGCTCGCGGACATACCGTCGCCTACATGTTCGCGGGACGCCACTACCCGCTGATCCATCGACCCCGCTTACGGCGATGGACGAGTGGCGGCGTCTCTATGTACGAGCTGATCGGGTCGCCCATCAACCTCCACTGGGACGCGGGTACACGTTACCCGGAGCGCGATCTTCACGAGCCTGTCAGCGAACGGGCCTTTGCGGTTGCTCTGAGGGAGGCACGTCCTGATGTCATTCACGTACAGGAGCTCGCCGGACTGCCCTCATCGCTGATCGAGAAGGCCAAGGCGGCCGGACTTCCCGTAGTCATGAGCCTGCATGACTACTCTCCACTGTGCGCGACGGTGCGCCTGCTCGACGGAAGCGGCACGCGGTGCATGCGCCTCGATGTCGGTGAGGACTGTGCGCGAAACTGCGCAGCAGCTCCCCACGATGACACTCACCTCATCGAGGAGACGGTTCGCTACGAGACGCTCAGGGCCAAGTCTGCGCTTCCGCTGGTTCGCCGGATCGACGACGCCAAGCTCGAGCCCTTCGTGCGCAGAGTGTCAAGATGGCGTAGCCCGGTCGCTGGCCTAGTACCCGGGGCCAAGGCGCACCCTTCGAGCCAGTACATGTTGGCGGCCTCCTTTCAGCGGCGTCGAGACGTGAACACTGCCCGACTGAGCATGTGTGACCGGCTTGTTGCTCCGTCGGCCCGAGTCCGAGAGATATACGCGGCTCTCGGCGTCGATCAGACGCGGATTGTGACCCAACGACTCACTCTCCCGCATCTGGAACGGCTCACTGTGCAACGGGGACCGGAGGTGAGGACGCCGCTGACCTTCATAGCGCTCGGCGCGGGTGCTGAGCCATCCAAGGGCTCACGCGTCCTGCTGGAAGCGGTACGTCTTCTCGAAGAAGCCGGGCGAGGCCAGGACTACCGCCTGATCGTCATGGGCTTTGTCGAGGCAGGGGTAGCCAGAGAGCTAGGGCGGATGCCGGCCGTAACCATGCTTGGCATCTACCGGCCCGATGAGTTGGACGGTGTGCTCAATGACGCTGACGTCGGCATCGTTCCTTCCGTCTGGGAAGAGGCACACGGATTCGTCGGTATCGAGTTGCTTGCTAAGGGACTACCCGTGATCGGCAGTGCGCTCGGAGGCATACCCGAGTACGTCAAGGATGGAAAGACGGGCTGGCTGAACCACACCGCCACCGGGAAGGAGCTTGCCGCCATCATGGCATCAGCGATCGACGATCCCGCTGGAGTGGTGCGACTGCGTCAGTCGGTTCGGCTGCTACGAGGTGAGCTGGTGAAACCCATGGCCCCGCACGTCGATGAGGTCGAACGTTTGTACGGCGCAGTCATTGCGGGCTCTTAGCCAGTTGATCTCTCGAGGCGCCATTCCTGCGCTTGCACCACCTCTGCCGCCGGCTCGTGTTGCGGCGTGGCCGGCCAAGACACCTCCGGCAGAATAGAAACCCGACGCGCCGAAGCGTTATCACCCGGGATGGATGGCGTCATCCCGTCGACCGCTTTGAGATCCTCCATACTGCCTCCACGGTGTCCTTCGCCCCCTTGTTGCCGCGTCCGGCGCAGACCAACTACTAAGCTCAGACCCCGACGGGTATGTCTTTTTGGGACTCGTGGTACTGGCCATCGATGCTGTCCTGAAACGTGCTTGCCGCGCGAGCTCCTCGTTCTATGGTTCCTACCGACGCCCATCGTCCTCAGTGTCGTCTTTTATAACTTAGATGCGCTGCCGGATCCCGATGTCCCATTCCAATTTTCCGCGTGGTAGGAGCGGGTACTCGCGCTCGGAGGCACTTCTCGCGGAAAGACCACCTCCCCGTCGCATCCGAAGCGGCTGTGGGACGATGCTCAGAGCAGTAGGGAGGCGCAACGACCTCTGGGGCGGACTGGTCGTCGGCCTCGTCGTGTCCGGGGCCTACTCGATCGGGGCTGGACGAGCATACGGGCTCGACGCCTCGGTGACGGTTCATCGCTTCGTGGCCACGAGTTCGATCCTTGATCCGTTCGATCGCCAGGTTGTCTACAACAACCACGTCCTCTTCTCCTTCATAGACCACCTCGTCTATTCGCTGACCGCCAACAGCCAGGAGTATGTGCTCCGTGCCGTCCCGATTGCGGCGTCGGGTCTGGCCGTCGGAGTTCTTGCCGCCGCCGTCGCTCGCAGGCTCGGTTGGATACCGGCCCTGGCGGCTGCGACGTTCATTGCGTCCAGCCCGATGCTCATTCTCACCGGAAGAGAGGTCCGCGGCTACAGCCTGCTGATGCTCGCGAGCGTACTCTCATCGGTCTTGTTCGTTGCGCTGCTGAGGACGAAGCAATCGTCTCAGCGGCGCATCGTGGTGGGCTACGTTCTCGCTCTGGCACTCGGAATCGGTACGCATCTCTACGGTCTGGCCATGGTCGTCCTTCACGCCGCCGCCGTTGGAGACGACCGGGCTGAGCTGCGGCGGTGGCTGCCACGCTGGATGGCGGGTAGCGCCATCGGTCTCGCCTGCCTGGTGGGCGTCGCCTCGACCATGATCCACGCCCACCGGGGCCGTCTGTTTCGTCTGTCCTTCCCCGTCGACTTGACCGAGACGCTCCTCGGGGGCACATGGCCCATCGTCTTGCTGGTGGCTGTCCCTGTTGCCGTGGGGGTCCTGGCTCTCCGCTCGCTTATGCTCCTACGCGTGACCTTGGCGGTGCTGGCCCTGGTGCTCGCCGCTTGGATCGTGGGTCCAACGGATCTCTACCCTCGCTTCTTCGTATGGCTCCTGCCCGGCGTGGGACTTCTCGTCGGGGAAGGCGTAGCCCGCTACCGGTCTCTGGGACTGCTCGTAGGTGTAGTGGTGCTCGCCCAGATCGCGCGACTCGGCCCCACCCTGACCAGGGATGACCTGGGCAATCGTCAGGCAGCCCGGATCGCCAAGCAAGTGGCCACCGAGGGCCGCTCCCCGTGCGCGTTAGGAGGGCTCACCGCGGCCGCGATGGAGGCTTATTATTCACCCATCAAGGTCGTCGGACTGACCTTTCGGCCCCCCGCCTGCGTTGTCGTCTTTCAGCTGACTCCTGGACCATCGGCCAAAGATGTGGAGGTGCCGGACAGCTGGCGAGCTGCATTTCCGTACCGCACCATCCTGGATCCACCCAGCCGAGCGGTAGCTTTCTCGAGTATCCGTCTGGTATATCCGGCGGTATCTACAGCAGCGCACCATGCACCCTGATCTCAATCTACACTCTGAATCGGATCAGGGCCCCTATCGCTCTGATGCCATCCTTCCAGGTGATCTTCTTGCCCTCGGCTGGCGAGCGTCCGTAGTAGGAGATCGGCACCTCGTACAGGCGGATGTGAGGCACGCGCAAGACCTTAGCCGTGACCTCTGGTTCGAAGCGAAAGTCATCGGAAACGAGCTCCAAGGAGCGTATGAGTTCGCCGCGGAAGGCTTTGTAACCGACCTCCATGTCGCTGATCGTCGTGTTGAAGAGGACGTTCGTCAACAGTGAGAGGAAGCGGTTGCCGACATAGTGCCAGAACAGGTGGGCCCGCTGTGGTTGACCCCCGCGAAGCCGGCTTCCGTATACGACATCGGCCTGCCCGGCGATGATGGGGCCTATTAGCGTCGGAAGGTCATGGGGGTCATACTCGAGATCTGCGTCCTGGATGACCACTACGTCGCCCTGGGATCTGAGGATCCCTGCGCGCACGGCGGCTCCTTTACCCTTGTTCTCCTGGGTGATGACAGCGAGGTTCGGCAATTCTTTCGACAAGTCGGCCAGGATCGACGGCGTGCCGTCCACCGAGCCGTCGTCGACGGTAATGATCTCCGTGCGAAACGAAAGGGCGCTGACGCGGCGTAGCACGTCCGCGATGGTAGGGCCTTCGTTGTAGGCCGGTACGATGATGCTAACCAAAGGGTCATGAAGTGATGATGTCGTGTTCAAATGGACTGTCGACATACCGTCGATGCGAGTTCGCCAAGCGCGAGGCGCGACCGAGCCTGCAGGCTAATGGTTTTGGACTTTACGGGGATGCTCATTCCGAAGTCTGGTAGTCGTGCATCTGCTCGGCGATGGCCTTTGAGCACGCTCCGACGTCGTGTACGCAAAGTCTTTACTCGGGCAGGCAGGAAGGAGCTCCTGCGTTGGCTGCCTTACCATCTGGGCTATGTGCGGGGCCCGCGGCTCATGTCATGGCTGCGCATGCGGTGGGTCATCATGAGGCACCCACACGGTGAGATCCGTTTCGGGCGTAACGTTTATCTCGGCCCTGGATTCAGCCTCGACATGCCCGGCGAGGGAGCGTTCATTGTGGGTGATAGCGTCGAATTCAGGCGCGACTTTCGTGCCGAGATATCAGGCCGGGGACGGATTCACATTGGCAGCGGCACTCATTTCACATACTCAGTTCTCATTCAGTGCTCGACGACAATAGACATTGGTGAGCGCGCTATGTTCGGACAGACGACCATCGTGCTGGACGGGCAACACCGCTTTCGGGACCTGAGCCGACCCATGCTCGAGCAGGGCTATGACTTTCGCCCACTGACCATCGGCGAGGATGCAACCATCACGACGAAGTGCACAATTATGGCCGACGTTGGCAAGCGGGCCTTTGTCGGCGCTAATGCGGTGGTCACCAGGGCCATCCCGCCTTATACGGTCGCGGTGGGTGCGCCAGCCCGTGCGATCGACTACTTCGGCCCGCCTGGAGGCGGAGCTGGAGAGCTCACGGACCCCAAGTAGAATCACTGGCTCGTGCCCGGTTCCGGCTCCGCCCTGACCTCCCGAGCCATCGACGGCTCGCGCTCGCTGCACGCGCGCTCTGACGGCGGGTGGCCCTTGGTCACTGTGGCCATCCTCTCCTATAACCGTCGTGAGGCCCTGCGGGCCACCATTGCCAAGCTCTCGGAGGATCTGGATTACCCATCCGATGCCCTGGAGATTCTGGTGGCCGACAATGCCTCTGAGGATGGAACCGCGGCCATGGTCGCCGAGGAGTACCCAACCGCTCAGGTGCTCCAGATGCCGGAGAACCTCGGCGCACCGGCACTCAACCGCGCCTTTGCGCAGGCCCGAGGCGAATGGGTCCTGATCCTCGATGACGACTGCTGGATCGATGGGGCCGCTCTCAAGCGTGCCGTCGCCGCTGCGGAGTCAAACCGGGCCGACCTCGTCTCCTTTCGCATACGCAGCGGCCTTCAGCCCGATTACTACTTCAGCGACGACTACAACATCGGTCTGTTCGGCTTCTGGGGCTGTGCCTGGCTGGTGAGTCGCCGTGCCCTAGGCCAGCTGGGCGGCTATGACCCCAACATCTTCATCTGGGGCAACGAGGTGGAGTTCACGCTGCGCCTACTCGATGCGGGCTACCGTCATCTGCACTTGCCCGAGGTAGTTGCCATGCACATGAAGGCGCCGGCCGCGCCCACGCCGACCCCCGTCTTTCGACTGCACAAGGTCAACATTCGTCACTGGTCTTACTCTGCGGCCAAGCACCTCCAGGTTGCGGATGCTGCGCGGGTCATCTCCCGTTTGCTCCTCACCATCGCCATCGACATGCTGGCGATCTCGCCCCGGGCCGGGGCGACCTTTGGCCAAGCGTTGGCGGGAGTGGTCGACGGCTTACGGGTGCGTTCCCCCGTGCGCGCGGAGGTGTCTGCCATATACCGGGACGGCTTCATCAGCTTCGCCAATCCGGTGCGCTTCCTACGCACGCCGAGACAGCGCTTGCGGGCGCGGCGGGGCTCGTCTTCGCGTATACCCACCGATGCCCAGAGTCGATTCGAGGCCTTCCGCGAGGCAAGAAGGCCGTTCTATCCCGTTACCTATCCCGCCGTGCTCGAGGTGTGACCGGTCGTCTGGACGTCACGCGACCGTCGTCGGCGTCGAGGGAGCCCAGCGTGTGCGGCGTCCTGCTCAATAAAGATGACGAGCTCCAAGCCGCAACCAGCGCCCAGGCGCGTCCGCCTCAATCGGTGATCTGCGCCGCAAGCGCGGCGGACGGTGTGCGACGCGCGCTAGAGCAGCAGACAGAGTGGATCTGGCTCCTCGACGGGTCAGCCCTGCCCGCCCCCGACACCCTTGCGCGGCTGCTCGATGCGCTGGAAGTCCTGGGCGACAATGTGCCAGCTCTGCTGGCGAGCAAGATCCTGGCGGGCGACGGAACGCTGGCGCTCGGGATGGTGCCGTGGCCGCGCCGAGGACAGATCGAGCTGGCCATGTTTGCCTTTGAGCGCCACTCGGTCCCCATCCGGGCCGCCCCAGGCGCCTCTCTGCTCGTCTCCACCGCGGTTGCCCAGGAGCACTCCCCTCCGGCCGACAGGGTTGCCTCAGGCCTGGCCGTCCTGGGCTGGACCGCCCGTATGCTGCGGAGGGGATCCGGATTTCAGGTGCCGGCGAGCGTGGCGTCGTTGCGGGAAGAAGACAGCTTTGATTCAGAGGGCTTCGGCCGCGATCCCCTGGATGAGGCCTGCGGCACCGGGTCTCTGCTGGCCACCGACGCCTGGGACTTCAAGGAGCGCCTGTGGCTCAGCGGGGACATGCTGGCCGGAGCCGCCCGTACGGTGAAGGCTGACCACATCAGCCCCTGGGCCATCGCGGGGGCGGTCATTCGCGGACTACGCACCCCGGCTTGAGCTCACGAGGCCGGGACTCGCCGGCTATCACTTCTCATGGAACCCGGCCCAAGCCGTGACGCAGTCCGCGAAGCACCACTCGTAGGCTGCCCCACCGCCAACCGTCCAGGCGTAGATATGTGAGTATCGAGGCGACCAGGCTCCAGGCCAGGCCTGGCTTCTCTGACGCTCTCCACGACGACCCCCGCATCATGAAAAGGTTGTTGCGTACGTGGAAGTAGAAGCGTTCGCCGGCCTCCACCGCCGGACCGTGGGCCACCCGGGTGTGATGCACGGCGACGCTCCGTGGGACGAAGTATCCATGATCGGTGCAGAGGATCCGGGCGGTGTACTCGATGTCTTCGGTCCACAGGAAGTAGCCGGCGATCGGATACCCGTGGCGTTCGATTGCCGGACGCGAGATGAGCAGTGAGACCCAGGTGGCGGTTCGCAGGGGTGCCAGCCCACGCTCGGCGCAGGCGATGCTGTGCGCGATGTCATCGCGGCGCAGGATCGGCCGGTTCATGGGATGAGGCCGCCCGTCGGTCCATTCCACTCGGCTGGCCAGCAGCGCCGGCGGCGGAAGCCCCGACACGGCGCGAGCCTCCAGCAGTCGGGCCAGGCAGTCAGGAGAAACGATGGTGTCGTCATCGAGCAGCCAGACCCAGTCCGCACCGTGCTCAAAGGCCCGCTGGAGCCCTTCCCGGAAGCCGCCGGCCGCCCCCACGTTGGCCTTGAGGGTGACGAGGACCGCTTCTGGGAACTCCTCACGCACCATCGTCGCGCTACCGTCACTGCCGGCATTGTCGATGACGATGACCAAGTCAGCCCGGCGCTTCTGGCCTCGGAGGGCCGTCAGGCAGTCGCAAAGAAGGTCGCGACGGTTACGCGTCAGGACCACGGCTACTATGCGGTTGCCTTCGGCCAGCGTGTGTCCAACATAGCTTCCGAAGCTCCTCACCGTGTCGCCATCGATGTCAGCTCCTCTGGTTTCTGAACGCACGCCGTCTGAACCCGTGGTGGCGGGGGTCGCCGCTCTTTCGGGTCGGGCGCAGGCTGATTGGCCGAGGGTCACAGTCGCCATCCTTGCCTTCAACCGGCGCGACGCCGTCCGCATCACCCTGTCAAAGACGCTGTCAGAGCTTGACTACCCAAGCGATGCCCTCGACGTGATCCTCGTCGACAACGCGTCCACCGACGGTACCGCGAAGATGGTTGCCGAGGAGTTTCCCACTGTTCGCCTCATGCACTTGGAGCGCAACGTCGGCATGGCGGGCATAAATCAGGCTTTCGCGGCGGCGCAAGGGAAGTGGTGCCTGGCCCTCGATGACGACTGCTGGATCGACGGACCATCGCTTAAGCTAGCCGTCGCCGCAGCCGAAGCCAACCGGGCAGATCTGGTGACCTTTCGGGTACGCAGCTCCAAGGTGGACGGCTACTTCTTTACGGATTCGGGACTGCTGTCCTTCTGGGGATGTGCGGCCTTGATCAGCCACCGCGCCCTGACTCTCCTTGACGGGTACGACCCGTTCATCTTCATCTGGAACAACGAGCTTGAGTTCACCATGCGCTTTCTGGACGCCGGTCTACGCCATCTGTTCCTCAGAGACGTTACCGCCGTGCACATGAAGTCCCCGACGACCGAGTTTCAGCCTCGGGCCCACACCTTTGCCCTGCGCCACGCCGGATACGCCGCCGCCAAGCTGCTCAGTGCCACCGACGCAGCGCGGGTCGTCGGTCGCCTCATGCTGGTGATCACCCTGGACGTGGTGGCGCAGGCCCCGATGGCGGCGAGGAGCTTCCCCGCCCTGGTGGAGGGGGTCAGGGCCGGCTTGCGAGCACGACAACCGATCCGCCCTGAGGTTTCTGCTGTCTATCGAGACAACTTCACCACCTTCTTTAATCCACTTAGGTTCCTGCGCACGCCTAGAGAGCGTCTTGCCTCGTGGACGGGAAGCGGAAATCGAGCCAAGGATGACGGGGAGATGCACTGGGAAGCGTTTCGCCGGTCTCGACCCCGGTATTTTCCCGAGCAAACGGCCCTCCTTCAGCTCTGAGTCCCAGCGCTATGCTGCGCCGCTGATGAGAGCCGAGCTGATCACCGAGATCCTGCGCGAGACGCATCGCTATGCGCCGGGACTTGAGCAATACCGCCCGAGTTTGGGTCGGGACCCATCGCGCCGGGTAGGTCCGCGCGATCGGGTACGCGACATGGTTGAGCGCACGGCCGGACGGGCCGGGTTCACGCGCCGACATTTCGATCCTGCCGCGGGAGCACTCAGGCTCGAAGAGGTGATCGCAATGTCGGAAGGCCTCGAGCGGACCTACGCGCGGCTCGGCGATGAGCGATCGCGGCGAGCCCTGCTCGACATCCTCAAGTGGCGCGTCCTCGGTCCCTACCACGCCCCCTTACGGATCAGCCCCGAGGCCTTCCGTGCAAAGCAGTCGCGCGTCGAACGCGAACTCGTCCAAGAGCACGCCACCTACGAGGTCTCCGACCCCTTCTTCTCGCCGATCTCGCGCTACCGCATCTTGCTCGCGGGCGGTAGTGAGATTGAGCTCCACTGCCATTCGGTGGACATAGTGAGCGTCTTTGTGCTCGAGCAATACTCCTACCGCACGGTGAAGGCGCAGTCGGGGGATGTGGTGCTCGATGTCGGTGGCTGCTGGGGTGACACGGCGCTCTATTTTGCCGATCTCGTGGGGCCGCGGGGAAAGGTGTTCACATTCGAGTTCGATCCCGAGAACCTGGCCATCATGCGTGCCAACTTCGCACTGAACCCCGGGCTCGCCGAGCGCATCGAGATCGTCGAGCTGGCGCTGTGGGATCGTTCGAACGTGTCGCTTGCGTTCGCGCAGGCTGGACGGTGCACCGGGGTGGCCGACGATGGCGGCGGCGACCGCGCGGTCTCGACCATAACCCTCGACGACTTCGTCGTCGAGCGCGGGCTTGAACGCGTCGATCTCGTCAAGATGGACATCGAAGGCTCCGAGCAACGCGCGCTTGCCGGTGCTCAGAGATCGCTCGCACGGTTCGCGCCACGGCTGGCCGTCGCCGCCTACCACACGCGCGAGGATCTGGTCCGGCTACCGGAGCTGATGCCTGCCTGTGCACTCTTTCTGGATACCTTCTCTCCTCTCGAGGAAGAGACGGTCTTGTTCGCCGCTCCGTTGCCTAGCGTCGCCTCGACGTAGGATCGCCTCGCGCCACGCGCCCGCCCAGCAACCCAACGTGGTAGGAGCCCCGTAAAGTTGGCTCCTGGTGTTCAACCCCGGCTGGCAGGATCGTTCATCCTTACGTAGATGCGGTCGAGGACGCCGCGCTGGGTCTCCAGTGAGCCGATGCCCCGGGCCGCGAACACCTCGAGCTCCAAGGCGCCCAGACGCACGCCCGTCTCGAAGAGCATGGTCAGAAACGCGGTGACGATCGTGAAGACCGGCTCTCGGGCCAGCAACGGCAGACCGCGACGTATAGACCGCGGCACCCCCAGACCCACCGCATCCTCGACCTCTGACTCGTTAGCGTGCTCGACGAGGTCTGGGCCGAGCAGGTCCGCATGCTCCTCGTGAATGAGCTGACGCGATTGTCCCTGAAGGCGCATATCGCCGCGGAACTGAGCCAGGGAGCGGCTGTACTCGTGCGTGGCCGACAGTGAGGGGTCAAACACCCCTCGTATGCCAGCCTTCAGGCAGCGAATTCCGAACTCGCGGTCGTCTTGGCCGCGCTTGACGGCGAGCTGCTCCATGCCCACCTCGAGGAAGTCTCTACGCGGCATCGAGAAGTTGCCGCCCCAGAAGCCGTGCAGGACGAACAGGGGATCCTCCACGTACTTCTCGACATGGCTCTCATAGGCACGGCGGTAGATGCGGGCGATCCCCCGACGGCCCGCCGGCAGCGCCTCCCAGGAGTTGGGCATGTAGCCGAGCACCAGCTTGCGCTCACCGTCGCAGTGATGGCGGGCGTGGTCGGTGACCAAGCCGGGGGAGGCGATCACGTCGTCGTCCAGGAGCAGGACAACATCCCCGCGGGCCGCTTCGATCCCCGCCTGTCGCGTCGCGCCGGCACCCCGGTTGGGCAGATCCAGGACGACGAGGCGCGGGTCACGAGCTGCTCGAGCGCTAAGCCACTGCACCGAGCCGTCGTCAGAGCCGTCGACGGCCATCACCAGCTCATCGACGGCGTCGTCTGCGAGGAGGGGCTCGACGAAGCGCTCCAGCGCCTGGCGGCGGTGGTAGGTGGGGGCGACCACGGACATGCTCGGTGAACGGTGCATGGGTAGGGCCATTGAAGCGACCTCACCGGCGCCGGGTCAAGAAGCACCTAGGATGCCGCGCGCGTGATGACCAGGGAGACCTTCGATGTCGTCGTGGTGGGCGCCGGCTATGCCGGGGCCATCATGGCCGAGCGGATGGCCAGCCAATCCGATCAGCGGGTGCTGGTACTCGATCGCCGCCACCATATCGCCGGAAATGCCTATGACTACGCCGACGAGCATGGCGTGATCGTCCACAAGTACGGCCCGCACATCTTTCACACCAACTCGCCCAAGGTGGTCGAGTACCTCTCTCGATTCACCGACTGGCGCCCGTACGAGCATCGCGTCGTGGCTCGCGTGGACGGCCAGCTGCTGCCCATCCCCATCAATCGAACCACCGTCAACCTGCTCTACGGGCTCGAGCTGAGCACCGATTCCGAGGTCGAAGCCTTCTATCAGGAGCGAGCGGAGCCGGTGGAGATGCTGAGAACGTCCGAGGATGCCGTGGTTGCCAAGGTGGGTCGGGATCTCTATGAGAAGTTCTTTCGGGGCTACACGCGCAAGCAGTGGCAGCGCGACCCTTCCGAGTTGCATGCCTCGGTGACCTCGCGGATTCCCACGCGCACCGACGCCGACGACCGCTATTTCACCGACGAGCACCAGGCGATGCCGGCCGACGGATACACGGCCATGTTCTCCCGCATCCTCGACCATCCCAACATCGAGGTCCGGTTGGGAGTGGACTTCTTTGACGTCCGCGAACGGCTCGGCTACGACCATTTGGTCTACACCGGGCCCGTCGACGTCTACTTCGGCCGCTGCTTCGGAGAGCTGCCCTATCGCAGCCTCGAGTTCGAGCTGCGCAACGAGCCCACTCCCCAGGGTCAGCTCCTGCTTCCGGCAGGGTCGATCAACGAGCCCAGCGAGGATGTGCCCTTCACCCGCACCACCGAGTTTCGCCACCTGACCGGCCAGACGCACACCTCCTCGACCGTGGCCGTCGAGTTTCCTCGCAGTCAGGGAGATCCCTACTATCCGATCCCCAGCGATTCGACCCGCGCTCTCTACAAGCGCTATGAGGCGCTCGCGGCGGCGGAGCGGGATGTGACCTTCGTCGGCCGGCTCGCGCGCTATCAGTACCTGAATATGGACCAGGTCACGGCGCAGGCGCTGTCAGTGTTTGAGCGCCTTGAGCCCGCGCTCTGACGCGTCGGGTGCCGCCTCGCCGGCGAGGAGCTGGCGGTATGGTCTCGGGCAGGCTCAGCGTTGGGTAGCCGAGGTCGCTGACCGCTTCCGCCGGGGGGCCCAGGAGGGTAGGCCACACAGGCAGATATCCCTCCGGTCTCTGTTCGAGCAGCGTCAGCAACGAGTGCTCGGCCCCGCCTACGAGGGCGGTGTGGTCGACGTAAAGGACCCGAATCACTCCCGACCCCGACGGCCTCAGATCAGAGCCACGAGTCACCTGAGGGTCGCCACCTCAGTCTCGACGCTGCCAGTCGTCCTCATCGGTAGAAGAACGCGTGCCGCCTGGCCCAGCGGCATTTCGACCCACTCGGCCCAGGATGCTGAGAAGCCCGATGGCGAGCACGAGCCCTGCCAGGCCACCGAGGAGGGTGTTGCGTCCGGTTTGCGGCGACGCGGCCGAGGTGGGAAGGCTGGCCGTCTGGATCACCTCGGGTACGCCGGATCCGGCGCTTTGGAGCGCGGTCACTTCCGCCACCTGACTGCGCAGGCCAGCCGCCGCGCCCCGTGTCTCCTTAAATCTCTCCAGGGTGTTGATCTGGATGCGCAGCTGGTGCAGGACCGCCTGGGCGCGAGACGTGAAGAGCACCGATTGCTGGTGAAGTACCGATGCGACATAGGCGGATGTGAATTGAAACGCCCTGGTGGGGGTGGGGCCGGTGCCCAAGATCTGCACGGCATTTTCCCCTGTCTCCGCCGCCACGGAGATATGCGCTCTCACCTGGGTGGCCGAGACGTGTAGCTGGCTACCGGTAGCGTCCCTGATGCTGGGTGAGCTCGCGATCAGGGCGTCGGTCGATATCTGGCGGTCATCGGGAGGCGGGCCGACCGGCAACCCGAGGATCTGAAGCTCGGGGTTCTCGAATCTGAGGGCGGCGGTGGACTGATAGGTGATGGGCTGACGCTTAGAGGCCAGGCGCGCCAGGATGGCGACGCCGCCAATCAGGATGACGAGGACCAAGATGCCGACAAGCAGGATGCGCAGTGTTCGCATGGGTGTTGGTCGCAGGCTTTGGGCGGACTCACGCCGGAGCGTGTGCGGGCAGGGCGCTTCGGGAGATAGGGGCAACGACGTCGGCCTTGGTCTCCTCAGAGGCGACGGCCGATCCCAGCAGGTACCAGAAGATCGCCCCCGAGACCCCGTACAGGTAGTCGCCGCTGAGCAGGGCGACCAAGCCAAACGCTAGCAGCACGAAGACGAGCACGTCACCGCGTGGGGCACCGCGCCGAAGTGCCATCCGGGCGCTGCTCGAGAAGGCGGCGAAGATACCTGCGAGCACCAGCAGGGTTCCGAAGGGACCGGTCTGGTAGAGCAGAGCGAGATAGCCGTTGTCTGATGCGCGCAGGCCCGAACCGTGCCCCAGGCGCGACGCCTCGCCCGCTTGTCCCAGGCCGACCCCCAGGGGAAGGACGAGCAGGGGGAGTGCAAGCTGGGTGGGAGTCGCCAGGCGGGCGTTGGCCGACGTGTCCCCGCCCAGGCTTCCGAAAGTGTTGGCGCGACCGACCACGGCCCCCACGGTTGCGTTGCTGTTACCCAGGGCGGGCAGTGCCAGCACGAGCACGGCGGCGATGGGAAGCACGCGGCGCAACGCAGCGCCGCGGCTGACCAGGACGAACACCAGCGCGCCAAAGACGGTGGCCAGCCAGGACGACCGTACGTAGGTCAAGCCCAGACCGACGAGCACGGTTAGCAGACCGACCACCGAGGTCAAGGTGATCCGGCGGCTGGCCAGGTAGCAGATGACCGCCAGTCCCAGGATCACCGCCAGGGTTCCGGGAGAGTTCAGGCTGGCAAAGACGCGGATGTGGCCCTTCTGCGGTGAGCCCACCGTGTTGAAGGTGCTCGCCGTGCTCTTCAGCCACGAATCATCCCAGGAGGTCAGGGGCAGGAAGTACTGGGCGATGCCGTAGGCCGCCAGGACCGGGGAGGCGACGATGAGCGCCCGGTACAGGCTCAGATTCTTGAGCTGACGGGGGCGCTCGTGGTAGCCCAGGGCAAAGGCAGTGAGGCAGCTCGCGTAGGCAAAGAGGGCAAACCCGGCCGAAGCTGGGACCTTGAGGCCGGCGGGAACCCCGATCAGCCATCCCGCGATGGGTGCCGCCATGATGAGCTTGGCCCGCCGGCTGAACGATCCGGTGACGATGATGTGACCGCCGATCAGACCGGTGGCCAGGAAGGGCAGAAGGGAAAGCGGATCGGCGTTCTGATACCCGCCGGTCAGCTCGAACACCCGGCGGATCATGGGGACGAAGAGCCACAGCATCCACAATCCGGTGAGCCCGGCCAGCAGGGAACGGGCATAGAGGCAGACCACGAGGATCGCCAGCACCACCGTGGCCGCCAACTGTGGCGATACGGTGGTCAGGTAGGCGGTGATCACCCCCGCGAGGCCGAGCGCCACCGGGGTGAGGATGGACCGGACGGCCCGGGGTCGGCCGGTGGGCTCGGGAGTGACAGACACGGCGTTCAAGGTCGTGAGGAGATGAATTTGTTGCGCGGGGTATGCGATGCGTCATGCTGCGCTGCCGGTGGCAAATCCGCGAAGCTAACCTGCGCAAAGCTCCGATGGGCGCCCAGACGGTAGCAACCCCCTTTTCGGCCCCGGACAGGACGAGACCATTCAGCCCAAGCCAGGCCAGCCCCACCGCGCGCGGGTCGTCGGGGCCGGGATGATCGTGCTGGCCGTCCTTGCCCTGGCGGTGCTCCTCGTCGGCCGTCGTGCCGACTACACCGTGCACGGCACGGTGAACGCCCAGGCTGTGGTCGACTCGATGGGTGTGGACGTCCATCTCTCCTACTTGGACACCGCCTACGGGCGCTTCCCGGAGATCGAGGCGCGCCTGAAGGCACTCGGGATCAGAAACGTCCGTGACGGCGCCTGCGCCGGGTGTCTGGAGGAAAACCAGCGCCTGAAGACCCTGGCGGCGCAAGGCGTGCGCTCTGACCTCATCATGGGATCCCCAATGGGCACCTACGGGACCGTGCCCCAGCTGCTCGGGCTGCTGCGTGGGCCCTTGTCTTCCTCGGTGGTGAGCGTCGAGGGCCCCAACGAGTACGACGTCTCCGGCGACCGGTCCTGGCTGCCTCACGTCTGGGCCTATCAACAGGGCATCTACTCGGCGATCAAGCGCGACCCGGTCCTCAAGCGGCTCCCCGTGCTCGGACCGTCCTTTGTCTCCGCCGGCAGCTACCGACGCTTTGGAGCGTTCGCAGGGACCCTGGACGCCGTCAACCTTCATTCCTACCCACCATCGGGGAGCCCACCGGACTCCAACGTGCAGCGCGAGCTCGGGATCGCCCGCGGCGTGGCGGCGGCAAAGCCCGTAATCGCCACCGAGACGGGGTATCGCACCGGTGGGCCGCCCCTGCCCGGGAACCTACCGATATCCGAGGCGCTTGAGGCCGTCTACCTCCCCGAGCTCTATCTCGAGTACTTTCGCTCCGGTTTTCAGCGGACCTTCGTCTATGAGCTTGTCGACGAGAAGCCCGACCCTGCCGGGCTAGATCCCGAGCAGCATTTTGGCCTCCTGCACAATGACCTCACGCCCAAGCCCGCCTATCGGGCCGTACAGAACCTGATCGCCGTGCTGTCGGCTGGTGGTCGAGCGTCGACTGGCCTGCGCCCACCCGACGCTCGCCTTACGGTCCCCGACGCCACCCCTGAGCACTCGCTGGTGGCCCAACGCGCCGACGGAGCACAGGTCCTGGCCATGTGGCCTCCGGCCCCCGATGCCCCCGGTGGCCGGTCCGGCCATCTGGCGGTGATCACCCTGGCCACACCGGCACCCGTCGAGGTCTACCGGCCCACCCAGAGCACTTCCCCCCAAGCGCGATATGCCAGCACCGGGCGGTTGACGGTGGCGCTGGGCCCCGATGTGACCCTCGCGGTCATCCACCCCCACCCCTGAAGTCGCAAGTGCAGACCTTCATGGACGAGCAACCGGTTGAGGCGGCGATCAAGGTCGCCCGGGTGCTGAGAGCAATGGCCTATCTCCGGGTAAAGGGCGTCGAGCATGGATCGCTTCCCTACCTCAGGGGAGCACTGCCCATCATCACCAATGCCGGCCGGATGGTTGTCGGGGACCGATTTCGCATCGACGGGCTCCAGTTCCGTGCCCATCTGAGCTCGGGCCCGGGGGGCGTGCTGGAGATCGGCCACCGAGCGTTCATAAACCGGGGGGCGACCATTCACGCCTCCCAGCACGTCAGGCTGGGCGACAACGTCCTGCTCGGGGACCTCTCCGCCATCTATGACTGCACGTTCCACGAGATCGAGCCCGGACGTGGGGTGGAGGTGGCACCCGTGTACATCGGGCGCAACGTGTGGATCGGGCGCTCGGCGATCGTGCTCCCAGGGGTGACGATAGGAGACGATTGCGTGGTCGCGGCCGGAGCGGTGGTCACCCGTTCGATGCCGCCCGCGCACATCGTCGGTGGCAATCCGGCCCGAACCATCAAGGCCCTCCGGGTCACCCAGGGATACGCCCGCCGGTGAACCCTGCCGCGGACCTCCGTCACCGCCTGCCCGCCGGTGGACGTTTGATCTAGCACCCGACTCGCCGCTCCTCCGCGGGCCGGCTGGCGCCCGATACCCGCGCCATGAACTCCCTGCGCCGCTTTCCTCTATCCGAGTGGATGCTCGCCGCCCTCGCCCTCGCCCTCGCCCCCATCTCGACCGCGACCGCTCAGCACCGGTCACCCCATCCTCACACGCCCCCCCGCCCGGTGCTCCTGGGCGCCAGCGTGAGCCACTCCGGTCACGGGCGCCTTCGCCTCGTGTTGCGCTGGTCCGAGGTCGTACGCACCGTTCATCCCGGGAGGGTTCACCTCGTTTGTGCCCCGGGCCATCGATCTGGAGCCCCGTGCCGTCACGCGAAGCTGGTCAGCCACCGAGCAAGCACCATTCAGGTCTTTGCCCCCAACCGGGAGGCCGCCTATAAGCTCGTCCACGTAGCGGCGGGCGCGGCCCGCGGACCGGGAGGGACCTCGCCTACCGCCACCATGGCCCTCTCTCCGGTGACCGCTTCCGAGACGCCGGCGAACGCTCCAACCCCGCTTTCCTCGCCGGCCACGCCCATGGCCCTCACCGGCCCCCCGCCGGCGCTGGCCTCGAGCTTCCTGGACTCCGTTGGAGTCAACATTCACGCCAGCTACTCCGACACCGCCTACGGCCAGTCGGCGACCATACAGCAGGAGCTCGTCAAGCTGGGCGTGCACTTCGTGCGCGACGGCGCCTGCGTGGGCTGCGTGGAGCAGCGCAAAGTGCTGATGGGACTCGCGGCGGTGGGAATCAAGACCGACTTCACCATGCGCCAGCCGGGGAGCCCCGACTCCCTCCCGTCGCTGGTGGACATGCTCAGCGGGCCCATGAGCCCGGCGGTGGCCTCGATCGAAGGCCCCAACGAGTATGACTACTCTGGCAACCGGAATTGGGCGGCTGACCTGCGCTCTTATCAACAGCAGCTCTACCGCCTGGTCAAGGCGGCTCCCAGCCTCACCGGGATCCCCGTCCTCGGGCCGTCGCTGGTGAGCAGCCAAGACTATTCCGCCCTCGGCGACCTGAGTGCCTCGGTCGATCAGGGAAACATCCACCCGTACCCCGGAAATCAGGCTCCTCTTGCCAACCTGGCCTCCAACCAGCAGGCCGAGACGGCGGTCGCACCCGGTAAGCCTCTGGCGGTGACCGAGGTCGGCTATCACAACGCGCTGGCCAGTACCGGGGGTAATCGGCCGGTCTCTGAGCTCGCCGCGTCGGTCTACATTCCCCGGCTCTTCCTGGACTTCTTTCAGGCGGGAGTCACGCGCAGCTTCCTTTACGAGTTCATCGACGAGCGCCCAGACCCGCAGCACACCAATCAGGAGAACAGCTTTGGCCTGCTGCGCAGTGACGCCAGCGAGAAGCCTGCCTTTCACACCCTCCAGACCCTGCTCGGATCGCTCGCCTCTTCCGCTCCGGGGACCTTCACTCGATCCCCGCTGGCGATGCAGACCACCCAGGCCCCCGGTGACCTGCGCCAGCTGACGTTGCAGACGGGTCCGGGACGCTACGCCGTGGTGCTCTGGCGCGAGGTCAGCGTCTGGGATCCCGCCCAGGGCGCAGACCTTTCGGTGACGCCACAGCCTGTGAGCCTCACGTTGCCCCCGCAGACCAACGCGGTCACCGCGCGCCAACTCGATGATTCCACCGCGATGCCGATCACCGTCTCCGGCGCGGGAGCCGTGGCGATCCCGGTGGGGGCCATCCCGGTGGTGCTACAGGTGCAGCGCCCGGCCTGAGCCGTTCAGCGGTTCACGGTCTGCGACCCATCCACGGCGCGGTAGACGGATACGCCACATCCGCGGCAAAGGACCCAGACACGGCGCCCATGCCTAGACGGTGCCAGCCAGCAGTCGCTACCTTGCGGGCATGAGCCGTCCGAGTGCTCGCAGCGATCCCGGCCACCGGCGTCGCGGTGACGATCCTTCGGTTGCCGTCGCCATCCCGGCCTACAACGAGGCCGACGGGATCGGGGAGTTCCTCATGGAGATCGACAGGTCACTGGCACCGGTCTGCCGGCTGCGGCTGGTGGTGGTAAACGACGCGTCTTCAGACTCCACCGTGGCCGCACTGGAAGTGGTCAGACCCCAGCTTCAGGGGGAGCTCGAGGTGACCAGCAGCTCCAGCAACCGAGGTCACGGGCCCACCCTCATGGAGGCGTACTCTCGCTCCTTGGCGGGAGAGCCGGACTTCGTGCTCCAAGTCGACGGGGACGGACAGTTTCATGGCAGCGACCTGCGTCGGGCTCTCGTCCTCCTCATCGACGGCTCCCGAGCAGTCGGCGGCGTACGCCGCTTTCGCCAGGACCCGTGGTTTCGCATGGCCATGACGCGCCTGGTGCGGGTTTACGTCCGGCGCGGATTCATGGTCGGTGCCCGAGACCCCAACTGCCCGCTGCGCGGCTATGAGTCCGGACTGCTGCGCGATCTGCTGCCGCTGCTTCCCGCTACTTGCCTGATTCCCAACCTCTACCTGACCATCATCGCCTTTCGCCGAGGCGTGCCCCTGCTGGAGGTCGACGTCAGTCATCGCTTGCGTCGCGGCGGATCGCAGGAGGGGGTGACCTGGCGCCGGGGCGCGTGGTCGCCGATCCCCTGGCGACTCGTGCGCTTCTCGCTGCTGGCCCTGCGTGAGTCGGTCGCCTTTCGTCGGCGCACGCGGGCGCTGACTCCGAGGGGCGAGGGCGAGGGCGAGGGCGCAAGCCCGCTTGGCTACGTCTGACTCAGGAGCCTGACCTTCACTCATGCTCGCTTGGCGCCGCTTGAAGCTCCCTGCCGTCGCACCAGATGATCGGCCAGCCGGGCGCTGAGCGCCATGGCGGTGAGGGTGGGATTGACCCAGCTCGACGTGGGAAAGGTCGACGCCCCGGCGGCGTAGAGGTTCTCCACTCCGTGCACGCGCAGGTCACGGTTCACCACACCGTGGCGCGGATCCTCTGCCATCCGCGTGGTGCCGATGTGATGGAAGGCGTCGCCCAGGTGCTCCCCTGGCGCGTCTGTGGCGTGCCTGATCCATTCGGCGGGAATTACCCGTCCGCCGCCGATGCGGGCCAGCTCCCGGCTGACCTCGCTGACCATGACCTCGACGGTGCGCCCCTCCACTGTCGAGATGCGCCATTCAACCTGGGCCAGCGGCAGGCCGAGAGCGTCGCGCTCGCGCGAAAGGGTAACGCGGCTGCTGGCACTGGGCTCCTGCTCGGTGAACACCTGTAGGCGGATGCGCTGAGGCGGGCTGCCGGGTGAGCGACCGCGGATAAAGCGGCGCTGGGCGGCGGTGGCAAGCGCCGGCGCATCGGCGATCACCGAACCCAGACGACGACCGAGCCGATCGGGGCGTCGGCCACTCCGGACGGCGAGCGCCAGCTCTCGCGCTGACCCCAGGCCAGAGCCGTCGGGGTACTCGAAGATCAGCACCGCCGCCGCGGCGAGCACCTGCTCACGCCGCTGGACGGTGGGGCTGAGCAGCATGCGCGGGAAGTACCGCCGCCCTCGTCGGTAGAGCAGGGCAAAGCGGTCTTGGAGGTAGCGGGGATGGGCGGTCTCGACGCCGCCCACGATCGCGTTGGGATGGTCTTGGAGGAAGCGCCCCACTTGGTCGTGGTGGTTGCCGATGCCGCTGGGTTGCTGGTCCCGAGAGCCCAGCAGCAGACGCACGTTCTCGATGGCCCCGGCGCTGAGGACGAAGTGACAAGCTCGGACCTCGACACTCGGTCCGTTCAATGCCCCGGCCCTCAGGCACCGGACTCGACTTCCCGAGTCATCCAGGATGAGTCCCGTGGTCGTGGCATGCAGCAGCACGTGAGCGTCGGATGCCCGTGAGAGCGCCTTGAGCATCGTTTGGCCGAGTTTCACTCGACGGGGGATCACGGTGAATCGCGAGGCCAGGCGATCGGGATCAAGCGCAGGCGGTGCGATTCCGAAGTTCGTCCAGTTGCGCTCGTCGTAATACTCGCCGTCGATGTCGAGCCATGACTCGATCGCCTCATACCAGGGGTCCAGCTCATCGATCCCCAGGGGCCAGCCACTGTGGGCCACCCAGGCCCGCTGGCACAGGTCCTGCGTCTGCATGCGCACGCACTGTCCGGCCCACAGGGTGGTGGCACCGCCCAGCACACGACGCCGGCTTCCGGCCAGGTCCAGGAGGCTCGAGCCGATGTTCTCCCCCTGGTTGAGCGCCTCCAGTCCTGGCTCGGGCTCCAGACCGCCGCTCTCCAGAACGAGAAGGCTCAGGCCGCTGCCTAGCAGCCCGTGAGCCAGCGCCAGCCCGGCGGCGCCCGCACCGACGATGCAGACGTCGGCCTCCATGGTTTCGACGTCACATCGGCGCAGATCCAGGAGCATGTCGGGTGGGTCGGCCTCGCTGGCCGAGTGCCGACATTACTAGCATCCCCTGCGGTGACCACGGTCAAGCTTGCACCCGGCCTGAGCGTGTCGCGCCTGGGCTACGGATGCGCATCGCTCATGGCTCGCACCGGGCACCGTGAGTCGGCCCGTCTGCTGGGTCTGGCGTTCGAATCGGGAATCACCCATTTCGACGTGGCGCGCGCCTACGGCTACGGCGAAGCCGAGGCGGCGGTGGGCCGGTTCGCGGCAGGGCGACGTGACCAGGTCACGATCACCACCAAGCTCGGGATCGATCCGCCGCGCCGCAGCACGGGCCTGCGGGTGGCCAAGACGGTCGCCAAGGGAGTTACCACCCTCAGCCCGCGTCTGCGGCGTTCGGTGCGCGAACGGGCCAGTGGCCTGGTCGCCACCGGTCGCTTCGACGCCGCCCACGCCCGAGCCAGCGTGGATCGGAGCCTCCACGAGCTGCGCACCGACTACGTCGACCTCTTATTGCTCCACGACGCGAGTCCGGATGACCTCAGCGATGACCTGCACGGCTTCATGCGCGCCTGCCTGACCTCCGGCCGGGCGCTAGCGGTTGGGGTGGCAAGCACGCGCGAGCACGCAGCCGCGGTCATCGCGGCTGATGACGTCTACGGAGTCGCCCAGGTCCCCGATGACCTCTTGGGGTCATTGCCGTCCTCGGCGGTACCGGGCGCCCAGGGCCTGGTCACTCACTCCTACCTCGCCGCGCCGCTGGCGGCTCTGATCCGTCACCTGGGCGACGCGAAGCTGCGTCGTGACTGGTCTGATCAACTGGACGCCGACCCGCTGGACCCGCAGGCCTTGGCGGCGCTGCTACTGGCCTTGGCCCTTGACCGCAACCCCGGTGGGGTGGTGCTCGCCTCCTCCCGCGACGAGCGCCACATCCGAGGCAATGCGGCGGTGGTCAACGCGCCGCTCGACCCGCGGCGGCTCGCCGCCTTCAGCGCCCTGCTCAGCGAGGCGAGCGCCGCGGGGCCCGTGAGGGCAGACGCGCCCGCAGCAGGCCCCACAGCCCGGTGACGTCGGAGACTTGCGGCAGCAGGTAGGACCGCAGCGGAAGGCCGGTGAGCCGGGTGAGGGCGAGGATGGCCAGGCCGGTGGAGACCAGATAGGCGGCGTCGGTGGTGAACGCGGCGCCGATGGCCCCTTCGCTGGGGACGAGCAGGAAGACGCCCGCCACGGTCACCGCGGCTGCGCACGCCTGGGCGCCCGAGGCCAGGCCGGGCCGTCCCGAGCCCAGCAGGCCGGCGTTGAGTACGACTCCGCCCACGCCGCTGGGGAGGATGGCCAGGAACAGGACCTGGGCCATGATCACCGAGCCCGAGAAGTCAGAGCCGAACGCCAGCGGGATGACCACCGGCGCCAGCGCAACACCGACGATGATCGCGGGAATGCACAGGGCCACCACAGCGCGCACGGTTCGGGCGACGAACTCGTGGTCGCGCCGGTCGACCGCGGTGGCAAAGGCTACGTCGCGGACGGCGAGCAGTGCGGTGGTGGGCAGCTCGGCGAGCGAGACGGCGACGGCGTAGAGGCCCAGCTGGCGGGCTCCGGCCAGGGGGGCGATGAGCGCCTGGTCCAGGCGCAGGATGATGATGCCCCCCAGCGTGGTCGCCCACGAGCGGCCCCCGTAGCGCGCGAGGCTCGCCATCAGACGCCACGCCTGCCCCCAGCTCTCCCGGCTCGCGGGCTCTGAGCGACGGGCACGACTGATCACCGGGACCAGCAGAAAGGCCGCGAGCACCGCCGTGCCGTGCGTTGCCACAGCGGCGCTGGCCACCGTGACCGAACCCGCGGCAGCGAGGCCGACGAGCAACAGCGTCCGGCTGGCCACGCTGAACCAGCGCTCGCGGTTGATCAGCTCGAAGCGACGCTGTCCCTGGGCGATCGCCCGCAGGAGGGAGAGCGACATTAGGATCGGCAGGGTGAGAGCCAGGAGGACGAGCAGGTCGATGTCGCCCCGAAAGTGGCGCAGCACAAGCGGCGCGCTGGCCACCACGACGATCGTGGCGATCACCCCCGATGCCAATCCGAGCAGCAGCGCGGCCCGGATGGCCAGGCGCGTGGAGGCCTGGCGTCCGGCGACATGGAAGACCACCGACTCGGGAAGCCCGAAGGTGATGAGCAGCGGAGCCAGGAACAGGGGGGTGAGCACAGCGGCGAGCTGGCCCCGCCCCGCCGGGGCCAGCGTGCGCGCCAGCAGAGGACCCGTGAGCAGGGCCGACAGTGGAACGGCGGCGTTTGAGATGCTCGTCCAGAAGACCGCGGGCCCCGTCGAGGTCCCGGGCGGCCGCCTCGTGGTCACCGGAGCCATGCTACTGAGGGCAAGACTGCTCGCTGGCGCCCGCAGCGGTCCCTACCGGGTATCTACCATCCTGAGCAGGGCGTGAAGGTGGGAAACGGGCTGGTATGGGTGGAGAGTTCGCGCACGAACGTGGCGTATCTCTCACGCGGCCTTGCGGGCTCGACGCCACGCGCGCGCGCTCACCGGGAAGTCTTTGACGAGGTGGGTCCACCGGCGCGGGTAGGCGAGAGCGAGTCTGAAGCGCTGGGTCTCCTCGATCGCGTAGCGGTAGCGCATCGCGGCGGGAGTCGGCGCCATCCGGCGAGCCAAGAAGCGGGTCTTCGCCCAGGCACCGGGCATGGTGAGAAGGCGTTCCAGGATGACCGCCTGCATGGGCTCGCTCCCGGCCAGGAGCGCCAGCTCAGTCGAGAGCTGCGGCTCCTCGCCGAGGCTCGCCGCGAGCCTCACGCCCCTCGGCACCAGGCGCAGCCCGACGAGGAATGCATTGCTCGCTCCGAGACGAGATGCCATTGCCGCCGCCTCCGTCCAGGCTTCGTCGGACCCGCGCCCCACCGCGAGAGTAAGGTCACGCAGGGGCCACGCGACTCGATCACCGTGTGAGCTCGCATGCAGCGCGACGATCAGGCAGCGTCCTGCCTCACTTGGGATTTCGACGTCCTCGCCGCTCACGCTGAGCCATTCCGTCGAAGCACTGAGCTCGCGCCAGGTCTCGGCATCTGGGGCGGTGACGTGGTGAAACGTGCGGTGCAGATCGAGGCGCACCGGAAGTGGGCCCGGACTGAGCCAATCATGGGTGCTGGCCTTCTCAGCCGGTGCGGCGCCGGCGAGCGCGTAGTGAAATCCCGCCGCGGCGAGCACCGCCTCGGCCTCAGTGAAGCGCTCGCCGTCCACGATCAGGTCGATGTCACCGTACGTGCGCTCATAGGGCGGTTCGTACAGCCAGTGGGCGATGGACGGTCCCTTCAAGAGCAGCGACCGAATGCCCTGGGCGCGCAGACGACCGACGATCCCCGCGGTCACTGCATCGATGGCCAAGCATCGCATCGCCCGGTACTGCCTCGTCGACGCTGGCCGAATCGCTGGTGTAGTCATCACAAGGTCGGCGGCGATCTGTTCGGCTCGGAAGTCGTTCCAGGTCAAACCGCTCCGGGTTTCGACGATCCTAGCCGAGGCTAAGAGATTTTTGTCGCGTCCGCGCAAGCTGCCAACCCGGCCAGGAGCACCCGGGCTGCCGGCTCCGTCTCGCCATGAGGGCCCGACAGGACGACCTGGACAGAACCAGCACCGCTCGCATGGGCACCTCGCGCCGCTGCGCGCTGTCGTGCGTCATCTCTTGTCCTCTTCCTGGAGCTCGCCCCGAGGATGTGAGCCAGAATGGCGGCAGGCGACCCTCACCACCTCGAGCCTGGCCCCCGGGGGCCTTCCCATCATTGCCAGCTACGGGGGCGACGCAACTTCAGCGGGAGCTCTACGGCCAGTCCCCTCAACCAGGTGGTCAACGTTCAACGGCACCGCCCGGGCGCGTGTTTACGTTCCCGGCGGGGTACAGCATCTACGAAGCCGAGCCTGACCCCTCCATCTGGGCCAGCAGAGCCCGGGCCGTAGGCTCCGCCTCGCCGCGCGGACCTTCCAGGATCAGCGCATGTTTCACCGCTCGGTAAATCGAGCGTAACGCCCGGGCGGGGTCGCGCCGAGCCAGCCCGCTGTGTGCCAGGAGGATCAGCACCCCGGCGCCCTCGGACCGTGTCTCTGGTCGCCAAGTGGATGAGGCGTCGTAGTGGGTGGCGGCGATGACGGCGACCGGCGCGGACCGTGTCCCAGGCTTTCCTCCCAGTCGACGGACGTCCACGTCTAGAGAATCCTGACCATCGCGAGTGCGAATGGACAGCGGCCTCGGATAGGGGTGCAGCAGACCGTCGAGGCCCAGCACCGCGTATTCGTCTGAATAGTAGGTCGCTCCCATCCCCACCAGGCAAGCCACGAGCTCGGTCTTACCGGCAAAGCTCGCGCCGGGCAGCAGCAGCCCGCGACCGCGATGGGTCACCGCTCCCGCGTGGATGAACACGTGCTCCGGTGCATGCGTCGCGATGAACAGCCGGATGTGTGCGTCCAGTGAGCCGATGGCCGTCGCGAGCTCGCGGGTTACGGCGAGCAGCACGTCGTCCTGGGAGATCTGAAATGTCCCCAGCTCGTCACGCATGAGCGCGAACTCCGTCAGCGTGATGGCGCGGTCGACCGGAACGTTGCCAGGAGGGAAAGCTCGTCTCACGCTGGACATCAGGCCGCCACCGCTGGTGCGGATCGCCAGCGGCACTCCGAAGGCCGATAGCGCCATCCAGGTCGCGCTCGGCTTCCGCGGGGACCTCATGCGCGAGATGGTTGCATCCCGCCACACAGCGGCGCCCGCGCCCACACGGGGCCTGCGAAACTGAGCTGCCCGGCGCGGCGCACGTCAGCGTCCGCTATGTTGCGCCAATGTCAGATACCATGGAGGGAACCAACAGCATGGGGCCCAGGGCGAAGGGATTTCGCTTCGTCAAGGTGTTTGACGAAGAAACTGTGATCCTCGACGAGGAGCACGCGATCGCGCATCAGCTGAACGCGGAGGCCGCCGCCGTGTGGCTAGCCTGCGATGGCAGCTCGGACCCCAGTGCCATCGCGACAAAGAGCGGCCTAAGCACCGACCGGGTGCACGAGATGCTTCTCCAGCTTCAGCGCCTCGAGCTGCTGGTCCCGCCAGAACCGACGACTTCCGGGCAGACCCGTCGTCATACCCTTCAGAAGATGGCCATCACCGGCGCGGGCATCGCCGGCCTGCCGGCGATCGTGTCATTGGTGCTGCCGACGCCCGCCCAAGCGTTCGCCAGCGGAATGGGCGGTGGCGGAGGTGGCGGTGGCAACGGAGGAACTGGAGGCAACGGCGCGGCGGGGGGCAACGGCGCATCCGGGGCACCGGGGTCGCCCGGCACGAGCTCGCCACCGCCACCAAGCGGCGTAAGCGGCGTCGGGGCGGTCTCCCAGACAAGTCCTGGGACGCCAACGTTGGGCCACGGGGCCGTGGGCGGCGTGAAGCAGACCAGCCCCGCTCCGCACCGATCAGGGGTGGGCGCTGGCAAGCAGACCCGACCCGCACCTCAGGGCCCATCGGCCCCCGCCGGCGCCGGGAGGTCCGCAGCCGCGGGCGCCGGGACCTCGGGCAAGGGCATCAAGGTGATCGGCGGCTCCAAGGGAGATCTGGGAGCCACGTCTGGCCGATCGCTTCCCTTCACGGGCTTTAATGTGCTCAGCGAGGCCCTGCTCGGTTTGGCTGCGCTGGCAGGCGGAATCGGCAGTCGGGTGATGCTGCGCGAGCGCTCGCGCAAGCCCGAGTGATCCCAGACTGAACTCAGGCGAACTCCACCGCCTCGTGGGGCCCCACGCACCCCACCGCCAGCTCCTCGGGGTCGACTTGGCGGGCCACCTCGGACACCTCCTCCAGGGTCACCGCGTCCAGCGCGGCGATGGCCCCGTCGGGATCGATCGGCTGGTCATAGACGATGGTCTGATAGGCGCCGTGGCGGGCCACGGCGTTGGTGTTCTCAAAGGCCAGCACCCGGCGACCGGCGGCGTAGGCCCGGGCCCGCTGAACCTCCTCCTCGGTGGGACCGTCACGGTGAAGCTCACCCACGATCTCGCGCATGCGCGTGTAGGCCTCGATGCACTTGGAGGAGTCAAGCCCCGAACCGAGCTGGAGGATCGGCACGTCGGCAAAGGCGTGATCGATCGCATAGACCGAGTAGCACAGCCCCCGCTGCTCGCGGATCTCGTCGAACAGCCTTGACCCCATCGACCCGCCGAGCAGGGTGGAGTAGATGGTCAGGGCCGCCCGCGCGCGCCGGTCGGAGGTGTCGACCCGGGGGCGGTAGATCATTCGCAGGTGCGATTGGTTGGTGTCTCGCTGCTCGACCAGGGTCTCGGGCGAGAAGGCGGGGGCGGGCTCGAAGGCCTCGGGCACGGGCAGGGTGGGAAAGCGCCCAAAGGCCTCCTCGAGCTCTGAGTCCGAGGGCAGGTGCTCGACGTTTCCCACCAGGAACGCCCCGCCGCGCGGCCCCGCCCAGCGGCGCTCGCGAAAGGCGACGACCGCCTCCCGGGAGAACGTACGCAGGTGCTCCTCGGGCCCCAGCACGGTGCGCCCCAGCGGATGCTCGCCGAAGGCGGCCCGGTCGATCAGGTACTCGGCCACGGTGGAGGGCTGGTCGTGGGCGCGGGCGATCTCCTGGATGATCACCCCGCGCTCGCGGTCAAGCTCCTCGGCGTCGATACGCGCGCGACCCACGAAGTCGCTGAGCAGGTCGATGGCCTGGGGGGCGACCTCGGCGCGGACGGTGATGTGAAAGGCGACGAGGTCGTGGCTGGTGAAGGCGTTGAGCTGTCCGCCCAGGCGCTCGGCGGTTTCGTTGACGTCGCGGTAGGTGGGATAGCTCTCACCGCCCTTGAACACCAGGTGCTCGAGAAAGTGAGCCATCCCGTTCTCCTCTGGCCGCTCGGTGCGCGCCCCGGCGTCGAAGGCCACGAGGACCGTCAGGGCGCGAGTGCCGGGCAGGGCGACGCGGTGGATGGGCAGGCCGTTGGGCGCGGTGGTGGGGGATATAGCGGGCATGCACACACGGTAACGACCCTGGCCTGGCACCCTCTGAGACATGCCTGCGAGCCTGCCCCGACCTACGCTGCACGTCTCCTGTGCCTCCGACGTGGCCTATGTCCCCCACACGGCCGCGATGCTGCACTCCCTGCTCACCGTCGACCCCGGATCTGACATACATGTTCACTACCTCGTCGGTCCCCGCTTCCCCCCGGAGGCGGCCGGGCGGCTTCGAGCTCTGGTCCAAGGCCTGGGGGGGAGGGTCTCCTTTTTCGAGGTGCCCGACGCCTGGGTCAAGGGTCTGGGCCCCCAGGGCCACATCACCATCCCCATGTGGTACCGGATCTTTCTGCCCGACCTGCTTTCGGAGGTCGACCGCGTCCTCTACCTCGACGCCGACACGATCGTCATGGATTCCCTTGCTCCCCTGTGGCAGCTTGATATCGACGACCACCACCTGGCTGCGGTCACCAACGTCTTTCAGCCCGACCACGCCCGTGAGCGCGACCAGCTCGGGCTCGTCGGCCCGCATCCCTACTTCAACAGCGGGGTGCTGCTGCTCAACCTCGACCGCATGCGCCAAGACGGCTGCAGCCAGCGCCTGCGCGACTACGCCCGGCAGCCCCCGCGACGCCTGATCTGGCCCGATCAGGACGCGCTCAACGCGATCCTCGGCCCCCGACGTCTGGCCCTTCACCCGCGCTGGAACGTCATGAACAGCATCATCAACTTCACCTGGGCCGCCGACGTCTTCGGTGCCGAGGCCGTCGAGGAGGCACGCCGTGACCCCGCCATCCGCCACTTCGAGGGACCGGGTCAGAACAAGCCCTGGCACTACCTCTCAGGCGCCCAGTCTCAGGCGCTCTACCGCCGCCACCGCCGACAGACCCCGTGGCCGCGCTACCGCCTCCAGGGCGTCACTCCGCGGGCGGTGTCGACGCGGCTGCGCGCGCCTTCCTGGCGGTGGGCCCACTCGAGACGAGCCCCTGGTTCGTGAGAGCGCCTCAGATCGCTAACACCCTGCAAATCCCGTTGCACACCACCTCTCGGCAGGGGTATCGCCGCTAGGGTCGCGGGCGATGTCCACCCCTCATTCAGGCGCCGACCGGGCCGGTCGCGGCCACGTGCGCGTGGTGTCGGGCGCGCGCTCGCGCTCCCCGGCTCCCACCCAGGATCTGAGCCTCCCTCCCGACGTGTTGGTCCCATCGGCCTCTGGCGCCGCTGCCACCGCAGCTGCCACCGTGACCGACCCCGCCGCCGAGACCGCCTCGGCCGCCGCCGTCCCCGCCACCCAGACACCCGCGATCACCGCCCCCAAGCGCCCCCGCTTCCCGCGGCGCAACCCCCGCCCGGCGGCCGCCGTTCCCGCCGCCCCCAGCCCTCAGCTGCGCCGTCCCACCGGCACCGAGGTCATCGAGTTTCGGGGTGTCTCCAAGCGCTACGGCGGCGCCGACGTGGGCCTTGAGTCGGCTACCTTCGGCGTCGATCGGGGTGAGTTCGTGTTCATGGTCGGCCCCACCGGCTCGGGGAAGTCGACGGTCATGCGCCTGCTCATCAAGGAGCTCGAGGCCACCCAGGGGCGCATCCGGGTGGCGGGTCACGATCTCGCTGACATCGAGGGCAAGCGCATCGCCTTCTACCGCCGCAACATCGGCGTGGTCTTTCAGGACTTCAAGCTCCTGCCCAACCGCACCGTGTATGAGAACGTGGCCTACGCCCTGCAGGCCACGGGCTCGGGTCGGCGCGAGATCCGCCACAAGGTCCCTGACATCCTGCGCCTGACCGGCCTGTCGACCAAGCTCCATCACTACCCCGATCAGCTCTCCGGGGGCGAGCAGCAGCGCGTCTCGGTGGCTCGTGCCTTCGTCAACCACCCCCCGCTGCTGCTGGCCGACGAGCCCACCGGCAACCTCGACCCTGAGACCTCCATCGGGATCATGCAGCTGCTTTACCGCATCAACCGCACCGGGACCACCGTGCTCGTGGCCACCCACGACAGCGCCATGGTCGACCGCATGCGCCGCCGGGTGATCGAGCTCAAGGCCGGGCGCATCGTCAGAGATGAGGCCGGCGGCCAGTACGTTCAGCGCGAGGAGACCACCACCGAGTTCGCCGCGCGCCTGCGCGAGACCAGCGTGGCCGAGGAGGGCATCCTGCGCCACACCGTCGCCCCGTCGCCCGATCCTGACTTTGACTGGGTGCAGGGCGAGACCGTCCGATGAGGCCCGCCTTCTTTCTGCGCGAGTCCCTGCGCACCATGCGCCGCAATGCCGTGCCCAGCTTCGCGGCCATGGCGTCGGTGCTGGTCACCATGCTTGTGCTCGGGGTGTTCATCCCCATTGTCCAGGCCACCACCGGGGCCGCCAACGAGGTGCGCGGCCGTGTCCTCGTCGACG
>JAABUJ010000862.1_pt1 | contig 52035 bp, 46 predicted proteins | sample 5559131 | NCBI WGS metagenome assembly JAABUJ01 (sample SAMN10711875, study PRJNA513366) | rock metagenome | isolation source: Antarctica rocks | place: Antarctica: Victoria Land, Mt New Zealand nord | collected 2016-01-07
CGCATACGCCAAAGGCATCGATGTCACCGACGAACAGCTCGCCGCCGTCGACATCACCAGACACACATTCCACGGCGACTGGAACTACACCGTCGCTCCTTCACAAGCTCAGTCGTGAGCCCTTACCTGCCGTGGTGTTCTGCGCTATGGATCTAGCGTACGCACCTCGCGGAAAGGGCGAATCCGCTGCCGGGCTGGCGCTTCCGGTCGAAGCTATGCCGGCACGGCATGACCGAGGCGGTTGTTACCGCTTCGGAAAGACAGTTCGGTGTGTTAATCGAGTTCGACATGACGTTACCGGTTGCTTCCGCAGGTGATCGTACCTCACCGTCGGGACGTGCGCAAGGCCCCAGGAATGAATCAATTACCGACAAGTTTAGGAGTCACTCCCGACGACCAGGTGAGGTGCGCGCTTGCCCGATTCCGAAACGGCCTCACCCAGCGTCCACGCGACTGTGAATCGGCCCGCTGGTCTGCCGCAGCGGAGCCGCCATGCGGTTCGCCCGGGAGGCGATGATCTCCGCGAGCACCGAGACGGCTGTCTCCTCCGCGGTGCGACTGCCGATGTCCAAGCCGCAGGGGGCGTGGATGCGGGTGATGTCGGCGTCGGTGGCGCCGCCGCGGCGGAGGCGGGCTTCCCGCTCGGCGGCGGTCCTGCGGCTGCCCAGGGCGCCGACGTAACCGGCGCCGGTCCGCAGGGCCGCGAGCAGTGCGGGCTCGTCGAACTTCGGGTCGTGGGTGAAGACCAGCACTGCATCCCGTGGCCCCAGCTCGACGCCGTCCATCACCTCCTGGGGCCAGCCGATGGCGACGTGTGCGGCGGAGGAGAACCTGGAGGAGCCAGCGAACCGTGCGCGCGCGTCGCAGATCGTCACCTCGTAGCCGATCTGGGACGCGAAGGGCGCCAGCGCGGCTGAGAAGTCGATCGCGCCGATGATGAACATCCGCGGCGGAGGCGCAAACGAGCGGATGTGCACCCTGAGCTCGGCGCCGAGGGTGGCGCCGTCGGAGCCGAACCCCCGGATCGTGGTCTTGCCCTCCTGCAGCAGTCCGTGCGTCTCTCGCGCGACGTTGCGATCAAGCAGCCCAGAGCGCCCGAGTGTCCCCATGACCTCAGCCTCGATCACCGCCATCCGCGCGCCGGCGCTCTCACCGTCCAGCAGGGTCGCGATTGCGACGGGCCGTCCGGCTGCGTGGGCCTGAAGCGCGGCGCTCTCCACGCGTCCCGCCTCCGCTGAGGGCTCGCAGACGAAGATGTGCACGATCCCGCCGCACATCAGCCCCACGGTCCCGGCCAGCTCATCGGAGATCCCGTACCTCAGAGCCCGCGCGGCGGTCCCGCCGCCGAGGATCGACTCGGCCTCCTGCACGACGGCCCCCTCCACGCATCCGCCGGTCAGCGATCCCTCGATGTTGCCGAGCTCGTCGACCAGCATCATTGCTCCGACTGGCAGGGGTGCCGACCCCTCGACCTCCACCAGCAACGCCTGCACGAACCGTCGACCCTCGCGCAGCCAGTCGAGGGCAATGTCCTGCGTGGCGGTGGCAACGTCAGCGTCGATCATCGCGCCAGCAACACCGAGTGGTAGTCCTCCCAGGTATCGACGTCGAGTGGGATGCGACCCGTGACGGGCACGTCGACCACGTCCTGCGCATGGCGATCCAGTAACTTCCAGACCCCCTTGTCGCCGTGCAGATCGGCGAGCTCGCCGAACATCGACCTGCCGAACATCAATGGATGACCGCGACCGTCCTCGTATCCGCAGGCCGCCACCGGGGCATCCCCGCGCTGAGCTACCAACGCCACCACGGTGCCCACGCTCACGCCCGGCTGATCGCCGAGCAGCAGGACCAGGGCCTCCGATCGCCCGTCGACGGCGCCCAGGGCGGCGGCGATCGAAGACGAGCAACCATCGCCGAAGTGCCGGTTCTCCACCACCGTTACGCCGTCGAAGTCGATGCGCGGCCGGACCTCCTCCGCGCCGCCCCCGAGTACGCACAGCAGCTGGTGAAAGCGGCACTCGCGCGCGGTCCGAAGCACGTGGGCGAGCAGTGGCACCGGCCCGTAGGGCAACAGCTGCTTGGGCTGGCCCAGGCGCTTGGAGCCCCCGGCAGCCAGGACCAGGCCCGTGATCAAAGGGCTATCCGGGGACAACGGCATCCGAATGCTCGCGGGCGTAGCGATCGCGACAGCCCTCACCGCAGAAGAAGACGAACTCCTCGCCGACGAGCAGCTGCGGAGTGGCCTCCGTCACCGCCACGCGCATGCCGCAGACGGGATCGACCGCCTCTCTCACCGCCGAGGGCATCGGCAGCTCGGTCTCGGGTGGCCGGGGCGCTGGATCTGAACTCTGCTCCGCAACGATCTCGGCGAGGATCGAGATCGCAGTCTCCCCCGGGGACTCGGCGCCGATCGCCAGGCCCGCCGGAGTGTGCAGTTGGGAGCGGAGCTCATCTGCAACCTCGAGCTCGGCGCGGACCGCGGCGCCACGCTTGTCGCTGGCCACCAGCGCCACGTAGGGCACCCTGGCGCTCAGTGCCGCCGCCAGCACCCTCTCCTCGGCATTGCCGTGCGAGGCCACGACCACGGCTGCCGCGCCATCCACCGCGCTCGTATCGCCGGTGCTCGCCACCCGGCAGTCATAGCCGGCGGCGATCCCCACCCGCTCCAGCGCATGGGCGATCGGGGAGTCGCCGATGATCGCCACTCGCGCCGCGGGCACGTGCGGCTCCAGGAAGATCTCCAGCGAGCCGCCGCTCAGACACGGGTTGAGTTCGACCACCGCGCCGTCGATCGTCGCGGCAGACGCGGCGACGACGACATCGCCCTCCTCCTCGTCGTCGTTGCCGGGGACCAGGCGCAGCAACAGGGGCTCTCCGGTCTCCATCCCCCGCAAGGAGTGCAGGCGAACCGAGGATGCGGCGCAGACGCCGCCCACGAACCCGTCGATCGTGCCGTCGGCCAGGACGATCGCGGCATCCCCCGGCCGCACGCTGGTCGGTCGCCGAGCCCGCACCACCGTGGCCAGCACGAAAGGTTGGCGCTGGGCGATCAGCTGCTCCACTTTGTTGGCCAACTGGGTCCTGATCATCCTTCAAGCTCCTTGCCGAGGCCGCCGGGCGGCCTCAACAGACAGCTCGGCGGAGATGTTCACGGTCCGGCAGCCGGCGCAACGGACCCGGACCCGCCGGGTCATGTACTGCGGGTCCATGGCCGCGGCGAGCAGGCTGCCGCAGGAGACGCAGACGTAGTCGTACTCGCCGTGGCCGCGGAACACCGGCCGGTTCACGCTCTCCTGGACCGCGGTGCCGCCGTCGCGCGGGACCTCGCCCTCGTGTACGGCTCGCATCTTTCTGAGCGTCATGGCCCTGGCCTCAGATCGTCGCCAGCTTCTGAGTGAAGTCCGTGATCAGCGCGTCGAGCACCGTTGCGACGGTGCCCTCGCCCATCGACGCCGCCTTGCCGGTGATCTGCGCAGCGGTGTGAACGGTGCCGCCGCCGCCGTCGGTCAGCGTGAACACCACGTTGGCGTTGGCGTGGCCCTGACCGCCCACCTCTCGCGACTTGACCTGCATCACCGCGCGATGGCTCTCGGCGTCCTGCTCGGTCACGCTGACCGTTCCGGTGAACTTCATCGACATGGCTCCCATCTTGACCTTGATCTGCGCCTTGACCGACTCGGGCCCGGTCTTCTCCAGCACGGAGCCGCCCTTGACGCAGGGGACCAGCCGCTCGAGGTCGAGGAGCGCGTTCCAGCTCTCCTCGATCGGCTTGGACGTGGTGAAGGAATGATCGAGCTCAACCATGTTCGGGCCTCGTTTCGGTTGTATGTTCCTCCACACTGCCGTCCGATAAGAAAGAGTGAGAGCTTCCTATGTCAATTGAGCCGGGAACGTACGCGCTGGGACCGCAGTACGGCACCCTCTCCGTCCGAACCGGTCGGCGCGGGGCGGCCGCCAAAGCGGGACACGACCTCCTGATCGAGGTGGAGGACTGGAGCGCCACCGTCCAGATCGCCGGTGACGCGCAGCAGACCGTGCTGGAGCTCACGGCGGATTCAGGCTCGCTGCGGGTGCGGGAGGGCTCGGGGGGCATCCAGTCCCTGGGCGAAGATGACCGGTCAGGCATCGACAAGACGATCGTCAAGGACGTGCTCAAGGGCACGACCATCGCGTTTCGCTCGCGCTCGGCCCAGTCCGGGGGCGACGGGCGGCTGAGCGTCGAGGGCGATCTGGAGCTGGCGGGCGAAAGCAATCCGGTTGCCTTTGATCTGAACGTGAGCGACGACGGGCACATAGCCGGAAGCGCGGCCGTCAAGCAGACCGCCTGGGGCATGAAGCCGTACACGGCGCTGTTCGGAACGCTCAAGGTGGCCGACGAGGTCGATGTCATCATCGACGGGCGCCTGACCCCTCAGTCCCGGTAGACGGTCTGGGCGTCGAGGCCGCCCTCGACTCCGGGGGGCAGCGCGCCCGTGCCGTGGGCATACATGGCCAGGTCGGCGATCGTCCGTGACGACGAGTCGTCCTGCGCAGAGACAAAGGCGCCGTCCTGCCACTTCAGCGCGTCGGCGGAGGTGTCGAGTGCCGCCCCGGCCAGCAACTGGGCCTTGGCGAGTATCTTGCCGGTCGCGCTGCTGATCGCCGCCTGGGTCCCGCCGGACGGACTCGCGTTGAACCCATGTCCGACGCCGAAGCGATCGCAGTCGGCCGGAACGACCTTGACGTCCAGTTGCGGAACGCCGAGCTCCTCGGCGACCAGCCGCGCGTACTCGTCCTCCTTGCCGTCGGCCTCGGTGGTCAGGCTGAGCACCATCTTTCCCGTCGGGTGCACCCGTAGGAACACTGCGCGGTAGGCCTCGTTGGTCATCTTCTAGAACCTCCTTCGGCGCCTTGACGCGCCAGTCGCTGGCGTTCCTGGTGCGCGGTCAGGGCGTTGTGCTCCTCCAGATCGCAGAAGCTGGGCTGTGGACCGCCGAGCAGGTGAGGGGGGACCGCGGGCCGCTCACAGCCCGGGTAGATGCAGAGCTTCATTGGTTCTTCGCCGCCAACGCTCACGCGATTCCCCATCCCGGAGTGGTCCTGCCGCGGCTCGGCCCGTAACCGCTCGGCATCGCCACCGAACTGCCCGGTACCGGTGTTGCGCTCGCCCAGGGCTCCGGATCGACGTCACGGGCGCCTACCGGCTCGGGCGGCCGCCAGCTCGTTCCCGGCACCGAGTCACGCCAGCGCTCGGCCCCGATCGCCTCCACGACCTCGTGCAGCGCCTCCAGGCTGTGCCCGCTGAGAAGCGCGTCGCAGAATGGCAGCGCCGCGGCCATGCCCCCGGCCTGCGGCGAGAAGCCGCTGGCGGCGGCGCGCGGGTTGACCCAGACGATCCGGTAGGCCAGGCGCGCCAAGCGCTCCATCTCCCTCCCGACCAGGCTCGGATCACCGCGCTCCCAGCCGTCGGAGAGGATCACGACGACCGCTCCCCGCGCCATGCCGCGCCGTCCGTGGCGGTCGTTGAACGTCTTGAGCGCCTCGCCGATCCGAGTCCCGCTGGACCAATCCGGAGCCGTGGCGGCGGCCTGCTGGATCGCGCGCTCGGGATTACGCGAGTGCAGCACGCGCGTCAGGCGAGTCAGGCGCGTGGCAAACGCGAATGCCTCGGCGCGAGGTCCGGTTCCGGCGGCGCAGGTCAAGAACTGAAGGTAGGCGCGGGCGTAGGGCTCCATCGAGCCGGAAATGTCACACAGCAGAACGATCCGCCGGGGTAGGACCCGGCGGCGCCGGCGGGCCAGCCGGAGCGGATCGCCTCCCGTCCGCAGGCTGGCGCGCAGCGTGCGCCGCATGTCGATCCGCGCGCCGTGGCGAAACGGCTGCGCGCGACGGGTCCGTCTCTGAGGAGTCGCCAGGACGAGATCAGCCATCAGCCGGTAGAGCTGGGCCAGCTCGTCGGGCGCCAGCACGTCGAAGCGCTTAGTCCTCATGACCTCCTCGTCGCTGGCGAGGGTCGATACGGGAATCGGGCGCTCGTTCACCGGATCGCCTCGCCGGCTCGGCGCCGGCGAGGAGCCTGCCGACCACAGCTCCGGCGGCTGCTCCTGACCCGGAGCAGCTGCCGGAGTAGCCGCCGGCAGCTGCTCGGAGGACGACTGGACCTGGCGAGCGTCCGCGGGCGCGATCACCGCGGCGCCCGCGCCCCGGCCGAAGACCTCGGTGAAGACGACATCAAAGGCCTTGAGCTGCGCCGGGTCAGAGACGAACACCGCGCGTGCGGTCCAGTACAGGCGTGGACGGGCGCGCGGTGCGACGAGGGTGAGGGCCTGGGCGAAGCGGGCGGATCGCTCGGCGCTCACCGGGACGCCGGCCTCGTGCAGCCGGCGGCCGAAGCGCCCGACCAGGGCCGGCAGATCCAGCTGCACCGTTTCAAGCGCAAACGTCGCCGGCGACACACCCGGCCCCTCAGCCGCGCCCGCTCATCAGGGCGGCCAGGCCGGCCCCCCTGATGACCTCTTGGTCCTCGCGGTACTTCAGCACCGAGCCCAGTGTGCGATCCACCGCAGGGATGTCCAGCTCACGCACGCCGAGGATGTCAAGCGCCGCGAGCCAGTCGATCGCCTCGGCGATGCCCGGTGGCTTCTGCACGTCGGAGTCGCGCATCCGCGAGACGGCGTCCGCGACCTGGACCGCGAGGGTGGCCGAGGCGCCCTTCACCCGGCGGCGGATGATCTCGACCTCGCGCTCGGCGCTGGGATAGTCGATCCACTGATACAGGCAGCGCCGCTTGACGGCATCGTGGAGGTCGCGCGTACGGTTGGAGGTGAGCACGATCACCGGGGGGTGCGTGGCCCGGACCGTCCCGAGCTCCGGGATCGTGACGGTGGCCTCGGCCAGCAGCTCCAGCAAGAACGCCTCGAAGTCATCGTCAGCACGGTCGATCTCGTCGATCAGCAGCACCGCCGGGCGCGGTCCCGGGTGCTGGAGGGCCCGCAGCAGCGGCCGCTCGATGAGGTAATCGGAGCCGAACAGATCCTCTTCACGCAGCTCGGAGCCGCGGGCGTCGGCGAGACGGATCGAGAGCAGCTGACGTGGATAGTTCCATTCGTAGAGCGCCTCGGCGGCGTCGATCCCCTCGTAGCACTGCAGGCGCACCAGCGGCGTGTCGAGCACCGCGGCCAGGGACTTCCCGGCCTCGGTCTTGCCGACCCCGGCTCGCCCTCCAGCAGCAGCGGCTGGGGCAGGCGGAGGCTGAGGAAGATGGAGGTGGCCAGCCCCTCCTCGACGAGGTAATCGACCGCGCCCAGACGGCGGCCGAGCGTCTCCACGTCGGGTACGAGATGGGCGATCTCCTCCGGGGCCGCCCCGGTCATCTGCGTCATTGCGGCGGTTCAGGGCGACCCTGCATCGCCGCCCACACCCGCGCGGGGTTGCAGGGCATGTCGATGTGATCCACGCCGTGGGTCTGGTGCAGCGCATCGATCACGGCGTTGACGATCGCCGGCGGCGAGCCGACGGTGGGCGACTCGCCGACGCCCTTGGCCCCGAGCGGGTGGTGCGGGCACGGAGTGACCGTCGCGCCGAGCTCGAAGTCCGGGCATTCCAGCGCGGTGGGGATCAGGTAGTCCATGAACGACGAGTTGAGGCAGTTGCCCTCCTCGTCGAAGGAGATGAGCTCCATCAATGCGATCCCGATGCCCTCGGCAAGACCGCCGTGGATCTGGCCGTCCACGATCATCGGGTTGATCCGCACCCCGCAGTCATCTACGGCAATGAAGCGCCGCACCGTCACCTGGGCGGTATCGGGGTCGATGTCGACAACCGCGATGTAGGCGCCGTAGGGGTAGGTCAGATTGGGCGGGTCGTAGATCACCTGGCCGTCGAGACCGCCCTCCATGCCCTCGGGCATCGGCTCGCCGCTGTAGGCATAGGCGGCGATCTCCTCGATCATCGCGCCCTGCTCGGGGTCGCCGTTGACATACCAGCGGCCCTTCTCCCAGGCCAGATCCTCGGGCCGGGTCTCGAGCATCGTGGCGGCGATCAGTCGCGCCTTGTCACGCACCTTGCGTGAGACGACGGCGACAGCGGCACCGGACACCGGCGTCGAGCGGCTGCCATAGGTGCCCAGGCCATACGGAGTGCGGTCGGTGTCGCCGTGGCGGACATCGATGCCCTCAGGCGGGATCCCCAGCTCCTCGGCCACGATCTGCGCGAACGTGGTCTCGTGTCCCTGACCCTGGGTCTGGCAGCTGAGGCTGACCACCGCCCGGCCCGAGGGATGTAGGCGCAGGTCGGCGCCGTCGTTCATCGACATGCCGAGGATGTCCATGTGCTTGCGCGGGCCGGCGCCGACGCCCTCGGTGAAGAAGGACACACCGATGCCCATCAGCTCGCCGCGCTCACGCTTCTGCGCCTGCTGTCGGCGCAGGTCCTCATAGCCGGCGATGTCCATCGCCACCTTCATCGTCTCGGCGTAGTTGCCCGAGTCATACGTCCAGCCGGTGGTCGTCTCGTAGGGGAACTGATCGGGGCCGATGAAGCTGCCCATGCGCAGCTCGATCGGATCCACGCCCATCTCCAGAGCCATCGCGTCGACCATCCGCTCCACCAGGTACACGGCCTCGGTGATCCGGAACGAGCAGCGGTACGCGACCCCGCCGGGGGCTTTGTTGGTGTAGACGGCCTTGACCTTGACGTGAGAGGCCTGCAGGTCATAGGAGCCGCAGCAGATGTGGAAGAACCCGGCCGGGAACTTGGTCGGCTGGGCGGTCGAGTCGAAGGCCCCGTGATCGGCGATCACGTCCACCCGCAGGCCCGTGATCTTGCCGTCCTTGGAGCACATGTCCGCGTGCATCACGTAGTCCCGGGCGAAGCCCGTCGACATCAGGTTCTCGGAGCGGTCCTCGACCCATTTGACCGGGACTCCGGCGACGATCGAGCCCGCGATCGCGCAAACGTAGCCTGGGTAGATCGGCACCTTGTTGCCAAAGCCGCCGCCGATGTCGTTACAGCGGATCCGGATCATGTGCTCGGCCAGGCCGGCGACGTGCGCGTAGACGGTGCGATGCACGTTGGGCGCCTGGTTGCCGTTGTAGATATCCAGCTGCCCGGTCTCGGGGTTGAAGTCGGCGATCATCCCGCACGTCTCCAGTGGGGCGGGATGGCAGCGGGGATAGATGATGTCCCGGCTGACGACCGCGTCGGCCTCGGCGAAGGCACGCTCGGTGGCCTGCTCGTCGCCAGCCTCCCAGGTGGGGCTGGCCAGGTTGTCCACCTGCCCGTCCTTGTCGTCGCGGATCAGCGGCGCTTCGGGGTCGAGTGCCTTGCGAGCGTTGACCACCGCCGGCAATGGCTCGTACTCGACGTCGATCAGGGCCAGCGCGTCACGGGCAATGTACTCGTCGGTGGCGATCACGAACGCCACCTCCTGGCCCTGGAAGCGGACCTTGTCGCCCGCCAGCACGGCCTGCGTGTCGTAGGAGATCGTCGGCATCCACGCCAGCCCCAGGGTCTCAAGGTCCTTGGCGGTGACCACCGCCGCCACGCCGGGATGCTCAAGGGCTGCCGAGGTGTCGATCGAGACGATCTTGGCGTGGGCGTAGGGACTCCGCAGGATCGCACCGTGGACCATCCCGGGGAGTCGGATGTCGTCCAGGTAGGTCCCCTGGCCGCGGATGAAGCGAGCGTCCTCCTTGCGCTTGAGGCGGCCAAAGCCGATCGGCCGCTCCTGGCTGGGACTGGGCAGGTTCTCAAGCGTGGCCATGGTCTATATCTCCTGTTTGGTCGCTGCTTCGCGCTCGGCCGCCCAGCGCACGGCGGCGACGATGTTCTGGTAACCGGTGCAGCGGCAGATGGCGCCTGAGATCGCCGTCCGGATCTCGTGATCGGTCGGGTCGGGGTTCTCGTCCAGCAGCGCGCGAGCGGTCATCAGCATCCCGGGCGTGCAGAATCCGCAGTGCAGGGCGTGCAGCTCGTGAAAGCCCTGCTGCAGCGGGTCGAGCCGTCCGTCGACCTCCAGCGCCTCGACGGTGCGGATCTCGTGGCCCTCGCACATCACCGCCAGCGTCGTGCACGACTTGAGCGGCTGCCCGTCCATCAGCACCACGCAGGCGCCGCAGTTGGAGGTGTCACAGCCCCAGTGGGTGCCGGTCAGCCCGGGCGTGTCGCGGATGAAGTGCACCAGCAGCTGGCGCGGCTCGGTTTCCCGGGTGACCTCCTGACCGTTGATCGTGATCGTGATCGTGATCGTGATCGGCACCGGCATGGGCTACGCCTCCTGTCTGAGGACTCGAGTGGTGGCGCGACGCAGCGCTCGCCCCGCGAGCACGCCGGCGAGATGGCGCTTGTAATCGACCGGCCCGCGGCCATCGGCTGAAGGCGAGCAGTCCGCAGAGGCGATCTCCGCCGCTTGCGTGAACAGCTCCTCTGAGGGCGCGGCACCACGCAGCAGCTCCTCGGCCCGCGTGACGTGGACGGTCGTGGGGCCGACGGCGCTGAGCGCCAGGCCGACATCGGCGATCGTGCCCCCGTCAATCCAGACGGCGGCGGACGCCGCCGCGATCGCCCAGTCACCGGCGCGTCGCTCCACCTTCTCGTGCGCGCTGCCGCCCCCGGACCGCAGCGGGATCCGGACCTCGGTGAGCATCTCGCCGTCACCGACGGCCGTCACGTAGGGGCCGACGTGGAGCTCGTCCATCGCCACGACCCGCGCTCCGCCACCGCCGCGGATCACCACCTGGGCCTTGACCGCCGAGCACACGGCGCTCAGGTCCTCGGCCGCGTCGGCCTGGCAGAGGCTGCCCCCGATCGTCCCGCGGTTGCGCACCACGGGGTCGGCGATGACCTGCTCGGCGTCGGCGAACAGGGGAAAGTGACGGGCCAGGACGTCTGACTTCAGCAGCTCGAGGTGTCGCGTCAGCGCCCCGATCCGGATCTCTTCGGCGACCAGGCGGATGTAGCTGAGCTCGGCTAGGTCGTTGATGTCGATCAGGTGCTCGGGCTGGGCCAGGCGCAGCTTCATCATCGGCAGCAGGCTGTGTCCCCCGGCGATGACGCGGGCTTCCGACCCCAGCCTCTGCAGCGACGCGAGCGCGCCCTCCACGCTGGTGGCGCGCTCGTAGGCGAATGGACCCGGTGTCTGCACGGCTCAGCTCCTCTCCTCGGTGACCGATCCGTCGCCCCACCGCTTGCGGGGCCCCCCGATCTCTTCATCGGGGTCGTATTGCACGGGCGAATCCGCCCCGATGGCCGGTGAGCGCGGCAGGCGCTCGGGCTTGTCGTGGCGCACGTCGGGGTACAGCGTGCGCGCAGCCTGGCTTCCGAAGGTTGCGTTGCGCAGCGCCGGGCCGTTCGGGGAGGCCGCCGCGATCGGCGCCTCCCGGCCCAGACGCGCCAGCGTGAGCGTGCCGCGGGTGTAGACCTCGCCGATCCTCGGCGCCTTGACCTCACGGCTATCGGGGAAGTTGCGCAGGCCCTGGGCCGCGGCGCCCGGGTACATGCCCTCTACGAGTCCGACGGCATCGCTGAGGCCCGCCTTCTTGACCAGCAGGCCCTCCAGCAGATCGACGCCCGCATCGAGATTCCCGTTGATGTTGGTCACGATCTCGTTGACGGGCGCACTCTTCTCGATGACCTCCACCACCCCGGCGATCGCCTCGTCCAGGCCGGAGGTGATCTGTCGCAGCGCGAGGATCGTGGAGACCAGGTAGAAGACGACGGCCGCGATGATCGCCACCACGGCGATGATCATCACCACACCAGCTGCCGGCATCGCTCACGCCCCCTTGGCATCGTCGAGGATCACGTCTAGGGAACCGCCGTAGTTGGCGACCACCTCGACGGTCTTGACCACCTGCTCCTGTGTTGTCAAGAGCAGCGGTGCCGCGTCCAGGTCCCTGGATGCCGCCTGCGCGGCGGCGGAGATCCTGGTCACACTGGGCACGATCCCGGTGGCGGCGTTCAGGACGCCGCGCAGCAGGTAGATGACTACCGGCAGCAGGACGAGCAGCAGAACGGCGTCGCCGATCCACTGAAGGATCATCGCTGCCTCCTCTCGGCCACGACCGCCGCCTTGGCGGCGATCCCCGGGAAAGCGCCCACGATCGTCTCGAACCGGGCGTTGATCGCCTGGACGGCGGGCTCCAGAGGTCGCAGGTGCTCGGACTCGACGCCCTCGAGGGCGGTCGCGAGCGTCGCCAGCTTCTCGGAGGCGGACCGAAGCCCGGTCCGGATCAGGATCAGCGCCCCGGCGAGCACCGCGACGATCACCACCGCCAGGATCACGCTCAGGATGGTGAGGGTGGTGGAGCTCATGCCGTACCGAACCCGTCGGTGAGGGCGTTCATGTAGCCGTCCTGGATCACTGCTTCCGCCACGATCTGTGCCAGCACCGGCGCCGTGGCCTGGAGCTGGGGGATGTTCGCCGTGTTGCCGGCGACCTTGCCCGCGACCTCGAGCAGCGCGCCGGCCGACTTGTCGATGTCGGTGACGGTCCGGATCAGCACGACCAGGAGCCCCGCGACCGCCATCGCCGCGACCAGGCCGATGATCAGCGCGATTCCCCAAGCGCCGTGGTTTGAGAGTGCGGCAAGCGTGACCATCACCTGCCCACCGCGACCTTTCTGAGCGCCCGCGCCGAGTGCAGGATCCGGACGCCGGAGTCGTTGATCTGACCCACCCCGTCCAGTGCGGTCGTCTGCTCACGCACCCTGTCCACGCCGCCAACCGCGGTCGCCGCCTGTCTGGAGATCCGTATCGCCAGGGACACGATCGTGATCACGATCCCCGCGGCCACCACGACCACGACGACCCCCAGCACCAGCCCGATCGTCCATCCGGCCGACGCACCAACAGCGATGGTCATGCACACCTCCCGGCTAGGTCTCTCCTCGAGGTTGATTCTGGCGGTAGCGGGGCCGTCGCGCAACTGGCAGACGTGGCGCGGAGTGACAGCCACCTGCGTTGGGGGTAGAAGCGAGGCAGCCACCCAGCACAGGAGGAGCAGATGGGCGAAGACGACGACCAGCGCGAGTCCGTACAGCCAACCGAGCAGCGGGGTGGAACGACCCCCAGCGAAGGCGAGGTCCGCGAGAAGGGTCCGTGGGCGGCGAAGGCCGCCGAGGGCGTCGTACCGGCGGAGCTGGGCGGATCCGACGCCCCGGACGAACTGCAGGCGGAGGATCCGGAGCTCGGCAGCTCCGTGCTCGGCGCTACGACGGGATCCGACGAGCCCGCGACCCAGAGTGGCATCGATCTGAGCGCCGGTGACAACGCCGATGCGACAGCCGATGGCGGCCCCGAAGCCTCAGAGGCCCATGAGCCGGATATGAAGGACGCAGCGGCCGGGCCCCGTCAAGCGGATCTGAAGTCCGCCGAGTAGCGGCGCTTTGATCGCCCCTCAGTGACGACGGCTCAAGGAGTCGCCAAATCGGATACGAGCTTGTCCAGGATGGCTTCTTCGGAGACGCGACGCCGTGAGAGAGGAGCGCAGCCGTCAGAGGGTCATCGGCAGACTGGTTGTGCCGGGGCGCACGGAGCTTGGGGAGCCCTCGGAGCCGAGTCCACAGCGGCGCAGTAATCGGGTGCGCCGAATCGCCATGGCTGCGTTGCGTAGCGATCGCGGAGCCAGCGGGCGATCGCCAGCCCGTCCCAGTCGAAGTCGCCGTGGTGCTCGAAGCGTGCGCTGGCGGCCGTGAGCGCATCCAGCAAAGCGCAGACGGCGCTTCCCGGCCAGCCTCCGGTGCACACCAGCGGGCTCGCCGTCGCACCGAGACGACTCTCGGCGCGAAGTGGCGCACTTCAAGACGCTGAAATACCGCCCCGAGTTCCCCGAGCGCTTCGACGACATCGAGCACGCCCGGGCGCACTGCCGCCGGTTCTTCGACTGGTACAACCGCGCCCATCGCCACTCCGGGATCGGGCTGATGACCCCAGCCGCCTTCCACCACGGCCAAGCGCCCGCGCTGCACGCCGCCCGCGCCCGCGTGCTCGAGGCCGCCTACGCGAACAACCCGGAACGGTTCGTCCGCAAGCCGCCCGTCCCACCCGAACTGCCAACCGCCACGTGGATCAACAAGCCGAAGGAGGCCGCCGCCACTCACTAATTTCGAACACGAAGCGTCTCACCGAGCTTGACAGGCTCCGCCCGTCGAGCGAGAAGGGTGGTGGTTCAAGCGGTCGTCGCGCGCCAGCCGCGCGCGACTGAAGAGCTCAGAGCTGGACAGCGCGACGCGGCCGTGCGGAGGCCGCCACGTTATGTCGTTGTGCGGTGGATCTCAGCTGCATGAGATCTGCCGCACATAGCGCTCGGCGGGTAGCGACGCAAGTGACTCGCAAGGACACAGAGTGCCGTTACGAACACGCAACCAGATTGGTGCAGAGATGCCGCAAACACGTCTTGTTCCGTCACAGCCACCTGGCCGATCCTGCCGGTTGTGTGGGAGGTGGACTTCACGCCGCAGGCCAGGCAGTGGTTCGACTCACTCAGCACGCGAGATGCCGAGCGGGTCGCGGCCGCGATTAAGAAGCTCGAGGCCGGCGGTCCTGGTCTGGGTCGGCCCCGCGTGGACCGCGTCAAGGGATCACGCCACCACAACATGAAGGAACTTCGCTCGGTGGGGGGCAACCTGCGCGGGTTATTCGCCTTCGATCCGCGCCGGCGGGGGATCCTGCTTCTGGGTGGCGACAAGACAAACGATTGGAATGGCTGGTACAAGCGCAACATTCCGACCGCCGACAGGCTCTACGACCAGCACCTCAGAGCCACCGGAAAGGAGCAGGCATGGCAAAGGAAGACCTCACGAGCTGGCGAACGATCCGTGCTCAGCGGCCGCTGAACCAGGAGCGGGTGAGCTTGTACGGGCGCCTGATGGAGATCGAAGCGGGGCAGGACGTGCTGCTCTCCACGCTCGCCGGCTGTGTCGAGGCGCTCGACGGACACTTGGAGGTCAAGGCGGTATTTCCCGACGAGACCGTCGCCCTGCGGGGGCCTGGCGTGCTGCCACAGGCCCCACCCCAGTAGTGGACACGGTCGGAGCCGCCGAGACTGCCACCTCGGCGGGCTCGGCGGGCTGTCATCGTCCGCGACTCGACTTACAGCGCTGTGACGACCGACTTCGTCTCCAGGTAGTTCTCCAGCACCTGGTGCCCCATCTCACGGCCCCAGCCCGACTGCTTGTAGCCGCCGAACGGCATCGCGGCGTCGAATACGTGGTAGGTGTTGATCCACACCGTGCCCGCGCGCAGGCGCTTGGCGGTGCGGTGGGCCTTGGAGAGATCCGTCGTGAACACCCCGGCCGCGAGCCCGAAGTTGGTGGCGTTGGCTGCGGGGACGATCTCCTCGGGCGAATCGAACGGGATCGCGCAGACGACCGGGCCGAAGATCTCCTCGCGCTCCACCTTCATGTTGGGGTTGGTGTTGGTGAGCACCGTCGGCTTGACGAAGTAGCCGCGCTCGCCGGAGCGCTCCCCGCCGACGACCGCCTCGGCGCCGTCGCTCTGGCCCGAGCTCAGGTAGCCCAGCACCTTCTCGAACTGCTCGTCGGAGATCAGCGGCCCCATCTCCGAATCGGGCTCGGTGCCCGGTGCCAGATGGATCTTCTTGGCCGCGTCCGCGACGCCCGCTACGACATCGTCGAAGACCCGCTTCTCCACGTACAGACGGGAACCGGCATTGCAGCATTGCCCGTGGTTGAAGAAGATCCCGTTGGCCGCACCCGCGATCGCACCCTCCAGGTCGGCGTCGGCGTAGACGACGTTCGGTGACTTGCCGCCGAGCTCGAGCGTCACCTTCTTCAGGTTGCCAACCGCCGCGTTGACGATCAGCTTGCCGACCTCGGTCGAGCCGGTGAAGGCCACCTTGTCGACATTGTCGTGGCCGGCCAGCGCCGCGCCGGCGTCACCGAAGCCGGTGATGATGTTGACCACACCGGCCGGCAGGCCGGCCTCCAGCATCAGCTCGCCGAGACGGAGCGCCGACAGGGGCGTCTGCTCGGCCGGCTTGAGCACGACCGTGCAGCCACAGGCGAGGACCGGACCGAGCTTCCACGCGGCCATCAGCAGCGGGAAGTTCCAGGGGATGATCTGAGCGACCACGCCGACCGGCTCCCGCAGCGTGTAGGCGAGGTACTCCCCGGGCGCCGGCAGCGCCGAGATCGGCACCGTCGACCCTTCGATCTTCGTCGGCCAGCCGGCCATGTACCGGAACAGGTCGGCGGCCAGCGGCACGTCTGCGGCCCGGGCGACGGAGAACGGCTTGCCGTTGTCCAGCGACTCGAGCATCGCGAGCTCGTCGGCGTTCTCCTCGATCAGGTCCGAGATCCGCCACAGCAGGCGCCCGCGGTCGGACGGGCTCATCCGCCGCCACGGAGAGCCGTCGGCGAACGCCTGGCGGGCGGCTTTTACCGCGCGCTCGACGTCCTCGGCCTCCCCATGGGCGACCTCCGCCAGCACCTCCTCGGTGGCCGGGTTGATCGTCTCGAAGGTCTTGCCGGACGCTGCGTCGGCCCAGTCGCCGTCGATCAGGAGCTTGTGCGACGAGCGCACGAAGCTGTCGGTGTGCTGCGCTACGGACTCCGCGATGGCCATGGACCCGTCTCCTCTCGGCGCGAGTCGGCGCTCGCGCACCTCGTAAATGCAGTTGTCCTCACGCTAGTCCTGACCTGCCCTCCCGCGCAAGGGGGAAGTGGGGCGATGCGCGCCCACCTGGGCTTGAGACACTTCCGGCGTGGAACATGCGATCGAGATCTCCGGTGCGATGATCCGCCTCGGGCAACTCCTCAAGCTGACCGGGACCGCCGGCGACGGCGCGGAGGCCAAGGCGCTGATCTCCAGCGGTCAGGTGAGCGTCAACGGCGAGCCGGAGAGCCGGCGCGGTCGCCAACTCCATCCGGGTGACCTCGTCCGCGTCGGCTCCGTGGATCTGCGCATCGTCGTCGCGCCGGACCGCAAAGCGTGAATCGGGAGGGTCGAGGATGATGGGGGGTATGCCTGAGAACCCCTCCGCCCGAAGCGTCAAGATTGGCTCCGACGAGCGGACCGGCTGGTCCTCAGAGCGCCCGCGCCGCGATGGCGCCGCTCCGCGCCCGGTCGACATATCGGCCCGGTGCCGCGTTCTGGCGCCCTCGCACCGGCTGCGCTACTCGCCCGGCAGCTTGGTCATCGTCGTCGGCCCGGCGCGCTCGGAGCCGGCCCAGTTCGTCCAGCGGGTCGTGGAGGAGCGGGCTGCGGTGCTCGCCCCCGCTCGCGTGCGAGCGATGTTGACCGGACGAGTCGCCGAGAGCGAGATCGAGGATCGGGCCACGGAGCTGCTCACCGCCGCCGTGGTCAAGCGGTTGCAGGCAGGGGAGACGGTCGTCCTGCCGCTCGAGGGCTTCGACGCCGCCGAGCGCGAGCGCTTCCTGCGCCTGGCGCACGGTCTGCGGCGCCCGCGACACCTGGTCCTGCTGGACGCCCCCCGCAACCAGGTTCGTGATGATGAGCGCCCCGCCCTGGATGATCTGCGACGTGCGCTGGACGCCGGAGAGCTCGGCGTCGAAGGCTTCCAGACTGCGCTTCGTCTCGGCGGCGCCGCGCTCACCGAGCTCAAGCGCATCGTCTTCCAGCCCGCCTCGCGGGACGACTGATCCGTCCGGCGGACTCGGCCCGGCAGCGGCGCCGGGCCGAGTGAGCGTCAGCTTGGCGTCGACGGCGTCGAGCGTCTGTGCGAAAGGCCGGACCCTCCTTGGCCAGCACCTTCTTGCTCACCACCGGGGCCACGTCTCGAAGCCGAAGATGTGCTTGGTGTCATCCAGGATCCTCAGGTGGACGTGCTGCAGCTGCGCGTCGGTGCTGAAGACGAGCAGCACCCCGCGCACGTCCAGATCGGCGGCCGGAGCGTCGCTCACCCGCTCACCAGTTCCTCATCGACGCCGCGATGATGTGGCGCAGGTCATCCTCGCCGACCTCCTTTGGTGCCACCGCCAGCAGCCGCTGCTGCTTGAGCGCGCCGTCGACCAGCGTCGGGATGTCGTCCTCGCCATAGCCCAGCTCAGCTATCCCCCCGGGCGCGCCCACATCTCGCATCAACCTCCGCAGGACCCCGGGCAGCGCGTCGGGGCCGGGAGCCGGCGGTGAGCCGTCCGCCAGCAGATCGGCCACGTGTCGATGGCGTTCGGGCATCGCGTCGTAGGTGAAGCGGAATGCCGCCGGCGCGGTGACGATCACCGAGAAGCCGTGGGGAACGAAGGGATGATCGTCGGGGTAGCCGTGTGGCTGGTAGCGCGGCGCCAGCCCCGCCACCGGGTAGGCGCAGGAATGGGGGATGTGGACGCCCGCCGAGCCGAAGCCCACGCCGGCCATCGTCGCGGCGAGCATCATGAAGCCGCGGGCCTCCACGTCGTCGCCGTTGGCCACCGCGCGCCGCAGGTAGCGCCCACCGAGCTCCAGCGCCTTCGCCGACCACACGTCGGCTACGGGGTTGGAGCCCTGGTAGGGCGGCCGATCCTCAGGGGAGTCCGGGCGCGGGCGCGTGTCGAAGGGCCGGGACAGGAACGACTCGGCGGCGTGGCAGACGACGTCCAGGCCGGTGGCCGCGGTCACCTCCGCCGGCAGCGTCCGCGTCAGCTCCGGGTCGACGATCGCCTGGGTGGGGCGCAGGTAGCGGTGCGAGATGCCGCTCTTGACCCGGAGATCGGGAATGTCCAGCACCGCGACGGTCGTGGTCTCCGACCCGGTGCCCGAGGTTGTGGGGATGGCCAGGTGGGGAGCCAGCGGCGACGGGGGCTTGCGACCCTTGCCGACCGGCGGGTTGACGTAGTCCATCACCGGCGCGGGATGGCTGGCCACGAGGTTGGCCACCTTGGCGGTGTCGATGCTCGTGCCTCCTCCCACCGAGACGAAGCCGTTGACCTCGTGCTCCGTGGCGAAGTCCGCCGCGTCCTGGAGCGACTCCAGGGTGGGCTCGACGCGGCTGCGGTCGTAGGTCACGACCTCGATGCCCTCGTTCCGGGCCAGGCGCGCGATCTGCTCGGGCAGCCCCAGCGCAGCCACCCGCGGGTCGGTGACCAGCATCACGCGCTTGATCCCCAGGCGCTTCAGCTCCCATCCGGCGTCCTGCGACGCGCCGGCGCCGTACTTCACCGGCGTCGCCTCCATGGTGAAGATCGTCTCGTGGGCCTCGCCCACCGGCGCCCCCCTCTCGTTCGGTCGCTTGCGCTCCGGGTAGGTGCCTACCCAGCATGGATCTACGACAAGCAGTGGCGGCGGTCGTCGGCGCGGGCCACGTGCTCTCCGACCCGGAGCTCACCCGCAGCTACGAGCGTGACTGGACCGGTCGCTACGGGGGCCGCGCCCGCCTCGTCGTCCGCCCCGCGGACACCGCCGAGGTGGCGGGCGTGATGGAGGCCTGCGCCCGCTTTCAGGCGCCGGTTGTGCCCCAGGGCGGCAACACCGGGCTGGTGGGGGCGAGCGTGCCCCGCGACCACGAGGTCGTGCTCTCGCTCACGCGCCTGAGCGGGATCGACCCCGTGGACGGTTCTCTGGGCCAGGTCACCGCGGGCGCCGGCGTAACGCTCGCCGCGCTCCAGGCGGCGGCGCGCCGGGCCGGCGAGGACGCCGCGCTTGACTTCGCCGCTCGGGACTCCTGCACGCTCGGGGGGGTCGTGGCCTGCGACGCCGGTGGGGCCCGCGCGCTGCGCCACGGCACCGCCCGGGCGCGGGTGGCGGGCCTGGAGGCCGTGCTCGCCGACGGGTCGGTGATCACGCGGCTGGCGGGCCTGACCAAGGACAACGCCGGCTACGACCTGCCGGAGCTGCTGATCGGCTCCGAGGGAACGCTCGGGATCGTCACGCGCGTGCGCTGGAAGCTGGCGCCGCTGCTGAGCGCGCGCACGGCGGCGCTCGTGCCGCTGCCCACCCCCGGCGACGCCGCCGAGCTGCTCGGGGTTCTGCGCGCGCAGGCGCCGTCGCTGGAGAGCTGCGACTTCTTCCTGCACGAGGGCCTGGAGCTGGTGCTGGCCCACCAGCGCCGGCAGTCGCCGCTGCGCGCACCAGCCCCTGTGTACGTGCTGGCCGAGTGCGCCGCCCGGGAGGATCCCACCGAGGAGCTGGCCACGGCGCTGGGGGTCGCGGGGATAGAGGATGCGCTGATCGCCGATGACACCGCCAGTCGGGAGCGGCTGTGGGCCCTGCGCGAGGGCCACACCGAGGCCATCAACGCCGCCGGGGTCCCGCACAAGCTCGATGTCGGCGTGCCCCTGGAGCGGCTTAGCGATTTTCTGGAGCGCGTGCCCGAGGTCGTCACCGGCGCCGGGGCGCAGCGCGCGATCCTGTTCGGGCACCTCGGCGACGGAAACGTGCACGTCAACGTGCTCGGCGCCGACCCGGGGGACACGGCGGTCGACGAGGCGGTGCTGGAGCTCGTGCTGGAGTGCGACGGGACGATCAGCGCCGAGCACGGGGTGGGGGTGGCCAAGGCGGCATGGCTGGAGCGGGCGCGGGGCGGCGCGGAGATCGCCGCGATGCGGACGATCAAGCGCGCGCTCGACCCTCAGGGCCTGCTCAACCCCGGCGCGGTGCTGTCCTCAGCGCCGTAGCTGACTCCTGGCCATGCCGGGACGGTGGATCCTGCCCGGGACCGGGTATCCCCCAAACGTGCCCGTCACCAGCAACCTCGGCCGCTACCAGTACGTCTCCACCCTGGGATCGGGTGGCATGGGCACAGTGGTGCTCGCCGAGGACACCCTGCTCGGCCGCCAGGTGGCGCTGAAGCGCATGCACGCGGCCGCCGATGTGCGCAACGTCTCGCGCCTGCGCCGGGAGGCGCTGCTCGGCGCATCGGTCAGCCATCCAAATCTGGTCTCGATCTACGACGTCCTCACCGAGGAGGACGGCGAGCTGGTGATCGTGATGGAGTATGTGCCCGGTGAGACCCTGGCCGCTGCGCTCACTCGGGTGCGACGGTTTCCGGCTCCCGAGGCGCTGCGACTCCTGGAGGGCGTTGCGGCCGGCATGGACGCCATCCACCGGCGGGGCATCGTGCACCGGGACGTCAAGCCGCCCAACATCCTGCTGAGCCCTGACGGCGCCGTCAAGCTCACCGATCTGGGCATCGCCCTGATTCCGGACCGCACGCGTATCACCAGCGCCGGTGCAGTCATCGGCTCGTTCAGGTACATGGCGCCCGAGCAGCTCGAGGACGCACCCTCCTCGCCAGCCATCGACATCTATGCCCTGGCGGCGATGGCCTTTGAGGTTCTCTCCGGCCGGCAGGCCCACCAGGCACCGAACCCGCTGGCGCTGGCCCACGCCATGTCCACCCAGCCGCCCCCCGACCTGCGTTCGGCCTGGCCCGACGCGCCGCCAGAGGCGGCCGCGGTGCTAAAGCGGGCCATGTCCCGAGCCCCCGGGGAGAGGCCGGGCTCGGCCGGCGAGCTGGTCAGGCGACTGCGTGCCGCTCTGGTGAGCGAGGACACCGCGGAGGTGACATCGCCTCCTCCTCCGGTGGCGTTCACACCCGCGCCGCGGCGGGTGGCGCCCACCCCGCGGCGCCCGCCGCCGCCCGTCCCGAGCCATCCGACCCCCGCCGCGCCACGGAGCGCTCCTGGTGGGACGGAGCCCCGTCGCGACTTCGGCCGCCGGCACGCCTGGCCCGTGGCCGCGGGGCTGCTGAGCTTGGCAGCGGTGGCGATCCTGCTGGCGGTGCTGGTGAGTGGCGGGAGCTCGGACCGGAGCCAGCCGAACCCGGCGCACGTGGGCGGTCCCGCGGGAACGGCTGGCAGGGCGGGAGCCCAGCCCGTCCGGCACCGGGGCACGACGGCGTCCCGTGGCGCTCCGGCGGCGGCGTCTGGCACGACAACGAGCGCGCCCGGCTCCGCCAGGAGCACAAGCGCCTCCGCCGGAGCCCCCACCGCGGCAGTCGAGTCCTTCTATAAGCTGGCGGTCTCGCACCGTTACGCCGATGCCTGGGCCCTGGCCGACACTGCCTTCCGCAGCCAGCTCGGCGGCTACGACAGCTTCCAGGCCGGACAGGCCGCCGACCGCTCCATCGCCTTCGACTCCGCCCGCGTGGTCAGCCAGTCGAGCCAGGGCGCGACCGTGGCGGTGCAGACCACCTCCGCGCGCGCCGACGGCACCCAACATTGCGGCGGGACCGTCGACCTCCTCCCCGGCGCTTCCTCAGGGGCCTGGGTGCTGCACCAGATTCACATCACCTGCGCCTAGCACCCGACCTTCCGTCTAGGCCATTGGGCCAAGGCCTCCCGTGACCTGATTGGCCACCGGGGCAACCTGATCCGCCCCAGTGGTGCATGTGTCCAAGGGCCTCGCAGAACTCTTGGCCGCAGGTCCCTTGGTCGCGCCGGGTCTCGCTTTCACCATGCCTGAGGCGATGTTGTCCGTGTCACGACGAAACGAGGCGAGCCGGATATGACGAGCGCCACCCAGGATGCGACTGCGCCTGTAGATCTCGGTGATCTGCAGTCGTTGGGCTACAAGCAGGAGCTCCGCCGCGGGCTGGGGCCGTTCGCCTCGTTTGCCTCGGGGTTCTCGTTCGTCTCGATCCTGACGACCGTGTTTGAGCTGTTCGCGTTCGGGTTCGGCCTCGGCGGGCCCGCCTACTTCTGGACCTGGCCGATCGTGTTCGGGTGCCAGTTCTGCGTCGCGCTCACCTTCGCCGAGCTGGCGGGGCGGTACCCGATCTCCGGAGCGGTCTACCAGTGGTCCCGCCGGGTGGCCAACGACCCCCTGGGGTGGATCGCCGGCTGGCTCATGCTCATCGGCTACATCATCAGCGTGGCCGCGCTGGCGATCGCCTTGCAGCTCGTGCTCCCGCCCGTGTGGAGTGGGTTCCAGCTCGTCGGCGGAAACATCTCGCCGACCTCGCACACCGGCGCCGAGAACGCGATCCTGCTCGGGTCGATCTGCATCATCATCTGCATGGCGATCACCTCTTTTGGGGTGACGAAAATGGCGTTTCTCACCCGGATCGGGGTCACCTTCGAGATCGTGGGCGTGTGCGCCCTGGTGATCCTGCTCCTCGTCCATGCCGTGCGCGGCCCGGGCGTGGTGCTGCACACCGGTGGTGTCCAGGGCCACAAGAGCTACGTGGGCCCCTTCCTGGCCTCGATGCTGATGGCCGCCTACGTCTTCTACGGCTTCGACAGCGCGGCGGAGCTCTCCGAGGAGACCTGCGACCCGCGGGCCACCGCCCCGCGCGCGATCACGCGGTGCATGCTCGTCTCGGCCGTGGGTGGCGGACTGTTGATCCTCGCCACGCTGATGGCCGCGCCCAGTCTGACCTCCGGCGACCTGTCCACGAGCGGGATCGCCTACGTCATCACCTCCCAGCTCGGCAACACCCTGGGGAAGATTCTGCTGGCCATCGTGGCGATCTCGATCTTCTCCGCCACCCTGGCGATCTCGGCCTCGGCCGCGCGGGTGATGTTCAGCATGGCGCGGGACGGGAGGCTGCCGTTCGCCCGCCAGCTCTCCTACGTGTCCAAGAGTCACGCCAGCCCGCTGGCGCCGGGGCTCATCGTCAGCGTCCTCTCCATCGGGGTGCTGCTGCTGAACCTGGGTAACACCCAGGTGTTCGCCGCCGTCTCTGGCGTGGCGGTCGTGATCGTCTACCTCGCCTACCTGCTGGTCACGGTGCCGCTGCTCATCAAGCGCGTGCGCGGCACCTACAGCTCCACCGAGGACACCGGCCGGTTCTCGCTGGGGCGCTGGGGGCTGCCGATCAACGTCGTCGCGGTCCTCGGAGGCCTGTTCCTGATGGTCAATGTCGGCTGGCCGCGGATGGAGGTGTACGACCCGCCCCCCGGCCATCCCCACTGGTACCTGCAGTACCTCTCGCTCCTGCTCGTCGGCGTGGCGCTCCTCCTGGCGGCGATCGCCTATCCGGTGATGAAGCGCCAGCAGGCTCCGGCCAGCGGACGCTTTGAGGCGTCACGCTCGGCCAGCGGGTTGGTGGCCGAGCCGAGCTGAGCGCTAGGGCGCCCACGCTAGCCTGCCGGAGATGAGCTTCACCTCCACCGCCCAGGGTGCCCGTGAGCATGCGCGGGCGCAGGCGGGGGCGGTCGCCGAGGCGATGCCGATCCTCCCGGCCCGCGCCGTGGCGGAGGTGCCCTCGGGCGTGCAGCGCGACGCGCTCAGCTGGGCCGAGACCGTTGCCGGCGGGGGGTACACCTCAAAGGTGCTGGCCCGCGGAAGCACGGTGCGCCTCACCGACCGCCTCGGCGAGGCCTGCGCCCACGTGCTGCTCTACAACGCCGACCAGCCCTGGGAGCGCCTGAACGTCGCCGACACGGTAAAGGTGCCCTGGCAGGCCTACCTCGCCGCCGGGCATCCGCTGCTCTCCGATCAGGGCCGGGTCCTGGCCACCATCCTCAGCGACAGCTCGGCTCGCCACGACGCCCTGTGCGGGACCTCGGTACGGGCGGGCAACGAGGAGCGCTACGGCGATGGCGCCCCGGAGGGCCCCTCGCCGGCGGGCCGTGAGTTGTTCAAGCTGGCGGCCGCCAAGCACGGGCTGGAGCCCCGTGATCTGCCGGCGAGCGTCTCCTTCTTTCAGGGCGTGCGGGTCGAGCCGGACGGCGCGCTGCAGTTCCTGGGCTCGGCGGGCGGCGGGATGGCGGTGGAGCTGCGCGCCGAGCTGCCGCTGGTGATGCTGATCGCCAACGTGCCCCATCCTCTCGATCCGCGCTCGCAGTACACGTGCTCCCCGCTGGACGTGCTCGCGTGGCGGGGATCGCCGACAACGGAGTCCGATGAGCTCTGGAGCGCGACGCCGGAGCTGGAGCGGGCGTTCCTGAACACCGTCGACTACGCCCACGCCCGGGGCATGTGATGGCGATCGCCGGCGAGGTGATCATCGACGACGTGGTCGCCAAGCGCGCTCCGTGGTCGGCTGTCGTGCCCGCCGGCGCGGTGCTCACGATCGTTGACCTGTACGGCAACCAGGCCGTCGACTGCCTGCTCTATCGCGCCGATGACACCTCCGAGCGTTACAGCGCGGCCGACACCGTTGCCGCCCAGCGCAACCTGTTCCTGACCACCGGCAGCGTCCTGCGGAGCTGCGAGGGGCGGCCGCTGATGAGGATCCTCGACGACACCTGCGGCCGGCACGACACCGTCGGCGGTGCCTGCAGCAAGGAATCGAACACGTTGCGCTACGGGCACCACACCGAGCATCAGCATGCCTGCGTGGAGAACTTCCTGGCCGAGGGCGCCCGGTGGGGGCTCGGCAAGCGCGACCTCGTCTCCAACATCAACTGGTTCATGAACGTGCCGGTGGAGAGCGACGGCACGCTCGGGATCGTCGACGGCATCTCGGCACCGGGGCTGACCGTGTCGCTGCGTGCCGAGGTGGACACCCTGGTGCTGATCTCCAACTGCCCCCAGATGAACAACCCCTGCAACGGCTTCGACCCCTCCCCGGTGCGGATGATGGTGAGCACGGGGTGAGCGTTGAGGTCCTGCGCGCGGGCACGATGACCACCGTGCAGGACTGGCCTGGGCGGCTGGGGCTGTGGCACGTGGGGGTGCCGCCCTCGGGCCCGATGGACGATCGCTCCTTCCGCGCCGGCAACCTGGTCCTGGGTAACGACGAGGGCGCCGCTGGGCTGGAGTGCACGCTGAGCGGCCCGCAGCTGCGCTTCACGACGCCCAGCGCCATCTGCGTCTGCGGCGCGCAGGCGCCTGTCGCCCTCGACGGCGAGGAGATCCCGCAGTGGACAGCCGTGGACGTCGCCGCGGGATCCACTCTTCAGGTGGGAAAGGCCGCGGGCCTTGGTCTGCGTGTGTACGTCCTCTTCGCCGGCGGACTGGCGGTGCCCCCTTACCTGGGCAGCGCCGCCACGTTCACGCTCGGGCGCTTCGGCGGCCACCACGGGCGTGCCCTGCGCCGGGGGGACGTGCTGGCCCTGAGTGAGCCGACGGGCACACCTCTCCGTGAGGTGACCGATTCGCCGGAGCTCACGCACGACTGGGCGCTGGCCGTCACCGAGGGGCCGCACGCCGCTCCGGACTTCTTCACCGAGGCGGACATCGACCAGCTCTACGCGGCGCGCTGGGAGGTGCACTTCAACTCGGCCCGCACGGGCGTGCGGCTGGTGGGCCCGAAGCCGCGCTGGGCCCGCGCGGACGGCGGCGAGGCGGGCCTTCACCCCTCCAACATCCACGACACGCCCTACGGGATCGGCGCGATCGACTTCACCGGCGACGTCCCGATCATCCTCGGTCCGGACGGGCCGAGCCTCGGCGGCTTCGTCTGCCCGGCCACCGTGATCACCGCCGAGCGATGGAAGCTCGGTCAGCTGCGCCCCGGGGACACCGTCCGCTTCTGTCCCGTGGCGCCGGAGGATGTGCGCGCGCCGCCCCGGTTCCGGGCGCCGGCGGTCCGGGACAACGGAGTGCTCGCCCGGCGCCAGGAGCGAGCGGACGCTCCGCAGGTCACCTACCGGCGCTCCGGCGATGACAACCTGCTGGTGGAGTACGGGCCGATGACGCTCGACCTCGACCTGCGCATGCGAGTCCACGCCCTGAGCGAGCGGGTGGCGCGGGAGCACCGCGACGGTCTGATCGACCTCACCCCGGGAGTTCGCTCCCTGCAACTCCACGTCGATCCCGACCGCCTCACCGTGGCGCAGGCGCTGGAGCTGGTCCAGGCGATCGAAGCGGAGCTGCCCCCGGCGCAGGACCTGGTCGTCCCCAGCCGCACCGTGAGCCTGCCGCTGTGCTGGGATGACCCCTCCACCCGGGAGGCGACCCGGCGCTATATGGCGGGGGTCCGCGCCGACGCCCCGTGGTGCCCGTGGAACATCGAGTTCATCCGCCGGATCAACGGCCTGGAGAGCGTGGATGAGGTCCGGCGGATCGTGTTCGAGGCCGAGTACCTGGTGCTGGGGCTCGGGGACGTGTACCTCGGCGCCCCGGTCGCCACGCCTGTCGACCCGCGCCACCGGCTGGTCACGACGAAGTACAACCCCGCCCGCACGTGGACGCCGGAGAATGCGGTGGGGATCGGCGGCGCGTATCTGTGCGTGTACGGGATGGAGGGACCCGGCGGATACCAGTTCGTCGGTCGCACGATCCCGGTGTGGCGGCGCGGGGACGAGGACCCGCCCTGGCTGCTGGCGCCGTTTGACCGCATCCGCTGGTATCCGGTCAGCGCCGAGCAGCTGACCAGGCTGCGTGAGGATCCCGCCGCGGCGGCCGAGTCGGTCTCGATCGCGCCGGGGAGGTTCGCCCTGGCCGCCCACGAGAGCTTCCTGAACCGGCACGGGCGGGAGATCGCCGCCTTTGCCTCGCGGCAGAGCGAGGCCTTCGCCGCCGAGCGAGCGCGCTGGGGGGCAGCGGGCGAGCTCGCTGTCGCCGTGCCATGAACCCCGCGGAGCGGGTCAGGGGGGCGTACGAGCGCATCGCCGCCGTCGATCGCCCGGAGGTGTGGATCTCGCTGCGTCCCCTGGCCGACGTGCTCGCCGAGGCCGCCGCGGTGGCGGAGCGCGTGCAGGGTGGGGAGGAGCTGCCGCTCGCCGGGCTCACCGTCGCGGTGAAGGACAACATCGATGTCGGCGGCCTGCCCACCACGGCGGCATGCCCGGCGTTCGCCTACCAGCCCCGTGGCAGCGCCCCGGCTGTGGCCCGGCTCTGCCAGGCCGGCGCGGTGGTGCTGGGCAAGACCAACATGGACCAGTTCGCCACCGGGCTGGTGGGGACCCGTACTCCCTACGGCGCGGTGCGGGATGCGCGGCGGCTCGACTACGTGGCAGGTGGGTCGAGCTCGGGATCGGCGGTGGCGGTCGCCCTGGGCATCGCCGACATCGGCCTTGGCACCGATACCGCCGGATCGGGACGGGTCCCGGCAGCCTTTCAGGGAATCGTTGGCGCCAAGCCGACGCGCGGGCTGGTGCCGACCGCTGGAGTCGTACCCGCCTGCCGCACGCTGGACTGCGTCTCGGTGTTCACCCGTGAGCTCGGGGTGGCGCAGGCGGCTCTCGGCGTGCTGGCGCGGCCACCGGCCCGCGCGTGGCCGGCGCACGCACCGCTGGGCGCGCCGCCCGGCGCCGTGATCGGCGTTCCCAACGCCCTGCCGGGGTTGAGCGCGGCGGCCCGGGAGCGCTTTACCAACGCCGCCGCGCGGCTGCGGCGCGCCGGTCACACGCTCGTGGAGGTGGACATCGAGCCGTTTCTGGCCGCCGGGCGGCTGCTCTACGAGGGCGCCTTCGTCGCCGAGCGCTACGCGGCAGTGGGGAGCTTCGTCAAGCGCCATCCGCACGAGGTCGATGCCACCGTGGGCGCGATCATCAGCGGTGCCGGCGGTATTGCCGCCTCCGCGCTGGTGGCCGACGGTGAGCGGCTGGAGCACCTGCGGGTGCAGGCCGACGCGGCCCTGGCCGGCGCCCACGCGCTGCTGGTGCCGACCACCACCGCCCAGCCCCGGATCGACGACGTCGGCGCCGACCCGCTCGGTGTCAACGCCCGGCTGGGGACCTACACCAACTGCGCCAACCTCCTGGACCTGTGTGCAGTGGCCGCGCCCGCGGGGGAGGCTGACGGCGGCTGCTTCGGCGTCACGCTGCTGGGGCGTGCCTTCGCCGACGCGCTGGTGGCGGAGCTGGCTGCCGACCTGGTGCTCGGCGATGAGGATGGGCGCAGGGTGCCAGGACCGGCGCTGAGCCCACCCCGAGTGGAGCTGTTCGTCGTCGGCGCCCACCGCCTCGGTCAGCCGCTCAATGCGGAGCTCACCGCGCGCGGGGCTCGGATGCTGCACGCGATCGCCACGGCACCCGAGTATCGCCTGCACCGCCTGCGCACGGAGCCGCCCAAGCCGGGATTGCTGCGCGTGGAGCAGGGCGGCGCCAGCGTCGAGGGAGAGCTGTGGGCGCTGCCGCCGGCGGGCTTGGCCGAGCTCGTGGCCGCACTGCCCGCACCGATGGCGTTGGGGCGCGTGCGGCTGCGTGACGGCAGCGAGCCGATCGGCTTCCTGTGCGAGCCGGCGGCCCTGGAGGGGACCGAGGACATCACCGCCTGGGGCAGCTGGACGACCTACCGGCAGCTCGCCGGAGTGTGAGCGTGCGTTCAACCTACGCCCGTGTAACCTGGCGGGCACCGAGTCGGGCTGGGCGAGAAAAGGAGCAACGATGGAGGCAACGTCTCCCGGGCAGCAGGATCTGACGGACACCGAGGACCCGACGCCGGCGCCATCGTTCACCCTGGAGCTGACCCAGGATCAGAAGGACATTCGCGACTGGGTGCACGGCTTCGCGGAGGGCACGGTGCGCCCCGCCGCGGCCGAGTGGGACGAGCGTGAGGAGACGCCCTGGCCGGTGATCCAGGAGGCAGCCAAGATCGGGCTCTACAGCCTGGAGGGCATCGCGCAGTTCTGGTTCGATCAGAGCGGGATCATGTTCCCGATCGTCAACGAGGAGCTGTTCTGGGGAGACGCCGGCATCGGGATGGCGATCATGGGCACCACCCTGGCCGTCGCCGCGATCCAGGCCAACGGCAGCGGAGAGCAGTGGGGCGAATGGATTCCGCAGTGCTTCGGCACCGAGGCGGAGCCGCAGGTCGGCGCCTTCTGCGTCTCCGAGCCCGACGCCGGCTCGGATGTCTCCTCGCTGCGCACCCGGGCCAAGTACGACTCGGGATCAGGCGAGTGGGTGCTGAACGGCCAGAAGGCGTGGGCCACCAACGGCGGCATCGCCAGCATCCACGTCGTCGTGGCGCAGGTCGATCGGGAGCTGGGGGCGCGAGGGCACGCCTCGTTCGTGATCCCGCCGGGCACCGCGGGCCTGCAGATGGGGACCAAGGTCAAGAAGCACGGGCTCCGGGCCTCGCACACCGCCGACGTGTTCCTCGACGACGTGCGCATCCCCGGCTCGTGCCTGCTCGGCGGCAAGGAGAAGCTCGACGAGCGATTGGCCCGCGCCCGTGAGGGACAGCGCTCCCGGGGACAGGCGGCGATGCGCACCTTCGAGATCAGCCGCCCCACGGTCGGCGCGCAGGCGCTCGGCATCGCGCGCGCCGCCTACGAGTATGCGCTCGGCTACGCCAAGGAGCGGGTGCAGTTCGGCCGGGCGATCATCGAGAACCAGGCCATCGCCTTCACGCTCGCCGACATGAAGATGGAGATCGACGCCGCCCGGCTGCTGGTGTGGCGGGCTGCCTGGATGGGCCGCAACGGCCACGACTTCCACAACGCCGAGGGGTCGATGAGCAAGCTGAAGGCCGGCGAGGTGGCGGTGTGGGCCACGGAGCGGGCAATCCAGATTCTGGGCGGCAACGGCTACACGCGGGAGTTCCCGGTGGAGCGGATGCACCGTGACGCCAAGATCTACACCATCTTCGAGGGCACCTCGGAGATCCAGCGCCTGGTGATCGCGCGAGCGATCTCGGGCATGCACATCCGCTAGCGGCGGCTGGGGCCTGGTCGCAGGGCAATGAGCGAGCAGCCACCAGAGTTTCTGACTGACGCTGACGGGACGCTATGACGCGGACGTCTTCTCGGGGTTTCGCACAAACCGATCGGCGGTGGTGCCGATCGCTTCGCACGCCGTGCGCGAGGCGCATGCCGGCGGCCGAGCACCTGGAGCTACCCTCGGGCCACGTGCCCAAGCTGGAGCGCCCTCGAGAGCCCCACGATGCGATCCTGCGCTTCTTCGTCCGCGCGGCGCGCGCGCGGACGAGGATCCGCGCCGCCAGGGCGTAGGCAAATTGCCCGAGCCCAGCTCACGGACCGGCTCGGCGGAGTTCGAGTCCGATCAGGCGCTGCTGACCGGGATCCTGCGTGAGGTGGTGCAGGGCAGCGCGGGCGCTCCGGCGCTGGCGCTGCTGGACAGAGCCGTGGCGCTCGGGCGCCAGGCGCGGCTGGGCGACGCCGGCGCCGCCGAGGAGCTCGCGGATCTCGTCAGGGGGCTGGACACGGCGCGGATCGAGGTGCTCGTCCGCTCGCTGACGCGGTGGTTCCAGCTCGTCAACCTGGCCGAGGACAACCAACGGGTCCGGCGCCTGCGGGCGCGTGACCGGCAACCGGAAGGCGGGCCTCGCCCGGGATCGCTGCGTGACGTGGTGGCCAGGCTGCGCGAGCAGGGCACCAGCGCGCAGGAGCTGCAGCGGATCCTGCGCGGAGCCGAACTGCGCCTGGTGATGACCGCACACCCGACCGAGTCCCGCCGGCGGACCACGATCGACAAGCTCGCCCGCGTGTTCGGTGTCCTGCGGGAGCTCGACGGCACCGTGCAGGCCGACGCCGCGGATGCCCGCCGGCGCCTGGCGGCCACGGTCCAGGAGCTGTGGGGCTCCGAGGATCTGCGCTCATTCTCGCTGAGCGTCACCGACGAGGTCAAGGGCGGGCTGATCCACTTCACCTCGACGCTGGCAGCCACCGTGCCGCGGATCTACCGGGACCTGGAGCTGGCGCTGCGGGAGCTCTACCCCGAGGCCAGCCTGGAGGTGCCGCCCCTGCTGAGCTTCGGGTCCTGGATCGGGGGGGACAGAGATGGCAATCCGCTGGTGCGCCCGGAGACCACGGTGGAGGCGCTGGAGCTGATGCGCGAGGCCTGCCTGCGCATGTTGGAGGCCCGGCTGGAGATGCTCGCGGGCCGCCTGTCGCTCTCCGAGCGCCTCACCGGAGCGGCGCCGGAGCTGGAGCCGATCCTGCATGCCGGGGCGCGGGCCTTTCCGGAGCTCGCCGAGCAGCTGGCGGCGATCAACGCCGAGGAGCCCTACCGGCGGGCGCTCACCTTCATGCGCGAGCGAGTGCGAGCCACGCGCCGCCACCGGCCGCACGGCTATTCGGAGCCCTCCGAGCTGCTCGGCGAGCTGCGCGCGGTGGAGCGCTCCCTGTCACGCCCCCCCGGGGAGCTGACCGCCGGTGGCGACCTGCGCGATGTGATCCGTCAGCTGGAGGTATTCGGCTTCCAGTACGCCCAACTCGACATCCGCGAGCACGTCAAGGTGCACCGGTGCTCGCTGGAGGAGATCTTCGCCGCACTGGGAATCTGCGAGCGCTACGGCGAGCTCTCCGAGGCGGAGCGAACGGAGCTCCTGTGCGCGCACATCGCCGATCGCCGGCCGCTGGTCCCGGCCGACATCAGCGGCTTCAGCGAGGGCACCCGGGAGCTGGTCGAGACCTTCCGCATGCTCCACGACACGCTCACCGCCCCTCACCCGGGAGCGGTGCGCAGCTACATCGTCTCGGGCACCGAGGCGCCCGGCGACCTGCTGGAGGTGCTGCTGCTGATGAAGGAGACGAGCCTCTGCCGCGCCGGCGGCGAGGGCGCGCGCCTGCGGATCGTGCCGCTGTTCGAGGCCGGCGCGACGCTGGAGGCGGCTCCGAAGACGATGGCCACGCTCCTGGCGACGCCCGTCTACCGGGAGGCGTTGCGGGCGGTGGGCGACGAGCAGGAGGTCATGATCGGCTATTCGGACTCCAATAAGGACGTCGGCTACGTGGCCTCCGGCTGGGCCGCCTACTGCGCCCAGGTGCAGATCGCCGAGGTCCTGCGCGGCCACGAGGTCGGATGGGTCTTCTTCCACGGCCGCGGCGGCGCCGTGGGGCGCGGCGGGGGCCCGACCAGCACCGCGATCATGGCCCTGCCGCCCGGAACCGTGCAGGGCAGGCTGAAGATGACCGAGCAGGGGGAGGTGCTGAGCGCCAAGTACGCCGTCACCGAAATCGCCCACCGAGAGCTGGAGCTCGCCACCGGCGCCACGCTGGCCACCGGCAACGGCAGCGCGCCCAGGCGCAGCGGGCTCTACGAAGCCGTTCTCGGCGAGATGGCTCGCGAGGCCTCCGCGCGCTACCGAAGGCTCGTGCACGACGAGCCGGATTTCGTGCGCTTCTTCGAGACCGTGACCCCGGTTCAGGAGATCTCGCGGCTGCGGCTGGGGTCCCGCCCTGCCAAGCGCTCCGATACCGCCGGGATCGACGATCTGCGCGCGATCCCCTGGGTCTTCTCCTGGACCCAGTCCCGGATCGTGCTTCCCGCCTGGCTCGGCCTGGGCACGGCGCTGGCGCACGCGCGGGAACAGCACGGCACCGAGCTGCTGCGGGAGATGGAGCGGGAGTGGCCGTTCTTCACCACCCTGCTCTCCAACGCGGAGATGGCCTGCGCCAAGGCCGACATCGGGATCGCGTCGCGCTACGTGCAGCTGTGGGACGACGCCGCCGCGCGCGAGCGGATCTGGGCGCCGCTGGCGCAGGAGCTGGAGCTGGCCATCCGCGAGCTGATAGAGATTCGCGGAGGCGAGCGGCTGCTCGATCGCGAGCCGGTGCTCCAGGCTTCGATCGACCGCCGTAATCCCTACGTCGACCCGCTCTCCTACGTGCAGATCGAGCTGCTGCGCCGGCTGCGAGCCTACCCCGAGGCAGGCGAGGAGCTCGGCCGAGTGAGCCTGCTGACGATCAACGGGATCGCCAGCGGGCTGCGAAACACCGGCTGAGCCGCGCTCACACTCCGAGCGCGGGCTCCGTGGTGGGCGCCGGGATCCGCGAGCGGGGCCGCAGCAGCAGCCCCACCAGTACCGCGCCCCCGGCGAAGATCGTCGCCGACCAGGTGAAGGCGGTGGTGTAGCCATGGACCGCGGCCTGGATCGGCAGCGCCGGCGAGCGGACGTTTGTGGCGGCAAAGTGGCCGGCGGCCGTCACCGCGATAGTCGAGAGCAGCGCGGTCCCGATCGAGCCGCCGACCTGCTGGGAGACGTTGACCATCGCCGACGCCACGCCGGTGTCGGCGGGCTCCACCCCGAGCGTGGCGGTGGCGATCGACGGGGCGAAGATGAGCCCGAATCCGAATCCCATGGCCAGCAGCGAGGGCAGGACGTGACCGGCGTAGGAGGATTGGGGGCCCAGGCCGGTCAGGTAGATCATCCCGGCGCAGCCGAGGGCCATGCCGGTCGGCACCAGCGGGCGGGCGCCGAGGCGGGGCACCAGGCGCACGTTGGCGGTGATGGAGGAGATCATGATGCAGGCGACCATCGGCAGAAAGGCCACTCCGGCCATCACCGGCGAGAGGCGCAGGTTCTGCTGGAGGTAGTAGGTCAGGAACAGGAACACGGCGAAGATCGCGATCGCCGACAGGGACACCGCCAGGTAGGATCCGCCGCGGTCCCGGTGCAGCACGACGCGCAGCGGCAGCAGCGGACTGCTCACCCGCCGCTCCACCGCGCCGAAGGCGACCAGCAGCACCACGCCCACCGACAGCATCACCACCGTGACCGTGTTGCTCCAGCTCGTCGTGCTGGCGTGCGAGAAGCCGTACACCAGCGCGAACAGGCCGCCGGTGGCCAGCAGCGTCCCGGGGACGTCGATCCGGGGCCGGTTCTCGGGCACGACGTTGTGCAGCAGCGTCGCGGCACCGAGCATCCCGGCGCCCGCGAAGATCAGGTTGACGTACAGGCACCATCGCCACGACAGGTACTCGGTGAGCACGCCCCCCAGCAGCAGCCCCACTGCGGCTCCACTTCCCGCCAGCGCCCCGAAGATCCCAAAGGCCTTGCCGCGCTCCTGGGGGTTCGTGAACGTGGTGGCCAGCAGCGACAGCGCCGCGGGCGCCAGCACGGCGCCGAACATGCCCTGCAACGCGCGCGCCACGATCAGCACGCCGAAGGACTGCGCCGTGCCCCCGATGGCCGAGGCCACCGCAAAGCCCGCCATTCCCCCGAGGAAGGTCCACTTACGCCCGAACACGTCGGAGATGCGCCCGCCGACCAGCAGCAGCGACCCGAAGGCCAGCGCGTAGGCGGTCACCACCCACTGGCGGTTGGCATTGGAGAAGTGCAGCGCTGCCTGCGCGTGTGGCAGGGCGATGTTGACGATCGTCGCGTCGAGCACGACCATCAGCTGGGCGATGCCGAGGACGGCGAGCACCAGCCAGCGGCGCTCGTGGTGGGGGTTGGTCATCGAAGGGCTCCCGGAAAACGGAGGTTTGGGCTCAACTTAGCTCGCGGAACCGTAGCATATGCGGAGGTACCTCCTCCGGATCGCGTACACTTCCCGTATGTCCGCAGTGGGAAGACCGCTGCGAGCGGATGCCGAGCGCAACCGCCAGCGCATTCTCCAGGCCGCTCGTGAGCTGTTCGCCGAGCGCGGTCTGGACGTGACCCTGGACGACGTGGCCGATCGCGCCGGTCTCGGCGTCGGCACGGTGTACCGGCGCTTTCGCTCCCGTGACGAGCTCGTGGACGCTTTGTTCGAGGAGCGGCTGCTGGCGCTAGTGAGCGTGGCCGACGAGGCGCTGGCCCGTAAGGATCCCTGGGAGGGACTGATCGGCTTCCTGGAGGAGCTGGCCCGCCGGCAGGCGGCCGACCGCGGGCTCAAGGAGGTGGCGCTGGGCAGCAACGCCGGGCGCGAGCGGGTGGCGCAGGTGCGCGAGCAGATGCGCCCCCGGGGGGAGGAGCTGGTGCGCCGCGCGCAGGCGGCCGGAAAGCTGCGCCCCGACCTCGACGCCTCCGATCTGCCGCTGCTGGAGATGATGATGGCGGCGATCTCCGACCTCGCCACCGCCGAGCGCCCCGAGATCTGGCGCCGGTTCTTCGCCCTGGTGGTCGACGGGCTGCGCGCCGAGGGCGGCCGCTGCACCCCGCTGCCCGAGGCGCCGCTGGGCTTTGAGGCGCTCGATCAGGTCATGTGCCACTGGCGCCCGGCGCGCTGGCACGCATAGCGGTGCCCAACCCGCACGCCCGCGTCCTGGAGCTGGTCGGGGGAGGTGAGCGGCCTGCTTGACCCCAACGAGTTCTGCGATGGGCTGTTCGCCGCCCTGCAGGCGGCGTTGCCCAGCGACTACGTCTCCCTGAACCAGGTCGCCTCCGAGCCGGAGCGGAACTGGAGCATCGTCGAGCCGCCGCTCTCCGACGAGCATCACGCCACCTTCTACCGCCTGGCGCTGCAGAACCCGCTGGCCGAACGCTTCCTGCGCACGCGCGACGGACGCCCCCTGCGCCTCTCGGACATCGTCACGCCGGCACAGTTCCACGCCACCGACATCTACCGCGAGTTCTACGGCCCGCTTCAGATCGAGCACCAGATCGCGTTCGCGCTCCCCAGTGACGACCAGCACATCCTCGCGATCGCAGTGGTGGTGGCGGTGAACGGTGCCTATGACTCCGCGGGGCATACCGGCTATCCAGGGGCCGCCACCCCGGTCGGAGGGGGCGACAACGGCCTCGGGGGCGTGAGCTGTCCAAGCGGGGTGGTGTGCCAGGCGGTGGGGTCGGCGTTTTCTCCTGGCGCTAACGGGAGCCAGGCAGGGGCCGTTGTGATCAATAACGAAGTTCCGGCGAGCACGCAGATCGTGCAGGAAGGTCCCCCTGGAACGGACGTGGGCTTGGCAGGGGTTGGCTGCTCGGTGGTGGGCAACTGCGAGGCGGCGGGCGGATCGGTCCTCTCCAGCGGGGGACAGTTCAGCAACGAGGAGGGGCTGGTCGTGCCGTTGATCAACGGCACCCCTGGTGCAATTCAGGCGATTCCGGGGACCAACAGGCTCTCCGCATTGGCCTACTACCCGGGCACCTCCTCGTGGGTGGCCGTCGGCAGTGACAGCGTCCCGCGGGGCGTGGTGGTCACGAGCAACGGGATCAACAGCGCCCCGAGCTTCACCACCGCGCAGACGCCTCCGGCGACGGGGACCGTCGGGTCCCCCTACGGCCCGTACACGTTCGCGGCGGCCGGAAGCCCGCCGCCCAACTACTCCGCAACGGGGAACGTTCCGCCGGGACTCACGGTCAACGGCCTCGGTGTCCTCTCCGGGAGGCCGACGACACCGGGCACGTATACGTTCAATGTGGTCGCGTCCAATGGGATCTCCCCGGACGCCTCGACGTCGGTGACGATCTCCGTCAGCCCGGCTCCGGGCACCGGCCCGGGGAAGCCCAACCCCTCAGCCTCCCAACCCTCAGCATCCGGCCCCCGCTACCGCGACGCCCGGAAAGGCCACCGTCGCCGGGGACACGGCGCGCGTCTCGGTCTCCTGCGCGGGTGCCGCCGGCAGCTCGTGCACGGTCACGCTGACGCTGACCGCGGTCGAGACGCTCAGGGGCAACAAGGTCGTCGCGTTCAGCGCCAGACGCAGAGCTAGGATCAGCGCGGGTCAGTGCTGGCAGGCCGGGCACCAGTACGTCGTCCGGCCCCCGATCGTGGCCCGGTGCAGCGGATGGCCGTCGCGGGGACAGGCCCCGGTGCGCCCGCGCGCCTGCACGAACCGGCCGGTGTGCACACCGCCGAGGCGAATCGCCGCGCGCACGGCGCTGCGCAGCTCCCGGCGCAGGCGGTCGAGCTCGGCGACAGACAGCTCGCTGACCGACCGCCCTGGGGCCAGGCGCGCCTGCCACAGCGCCTGGTCGGCGAGCAGGTTGCCGACTCCGGAGATCGCTCCCTGGTGCAGCAGGCGGGCCTTTACCGCCATGCGGCCGCTGCCGATCCGCCGGCGGAAGTCCTCGCGGCTGACGGTGGCGGCGTCGGGCCCCACGTGGCCGAGCTCAGGGTCGAGCACCGCGCGGCTCAGTCTCCGCTTGTCCCGCAGCGCGAAGCTTCCGCCGTCCTCGAACGCGATCGTGAAGCGATCCGAGCGCAGCAGTTCGGCGGGGTTCAGGACGATCCGCCCGGCCATGCCCAGGTGCAGCCCCAGCGTGGGTCCATCGTCGCTCTCCAGCCACAGAAACTTTCCCCGGCGGTTGACCGTCACGAGCTCGTGGCCCACGAGGGCGGCGGCGATCTCGCCGGGCTGATGGGGCCGGCACACGTAGGTGTCGGTGTCCTCGACCGCGACGATCCTGCGGCCCAGCACCGCCTCCAGCGTCACGCGGGCCCGCTCGGCCTCCGGCAGCTCAGGCATCGCCGCAGTCCGGCTCGATGCTCAGGCTGAACGCGTGGATCTGCCCGCGCAGGCGGCGATAGACGGCATCGTCGAACGAACCGGCCAGGAGCGCGTTGCCGCCGGCATCAAGCAGCGCCGGGATGCCCTGCTGCACGGCGGCCGCCACCAGCTGGCCGTAGCCGTCCGGCGGCGTCCCGGGCGGCACACTGCCCGAGAGCACGAGCGCCTCGGCGTGGGGAACGAGCCCCCGCAGGCGAGTGCGCAACCGCCCCCACTCCCCGGCGGAGACCGTCGGGCCGGCCTCCGAGAAGCCCGTGGCCGCACCGTCGCCGTCCACCACCATCACGGTCAGCCGAGACTCCCCGGCCACCGTCACGGTCTCATCCCGGATGCCCGCGGGATGCAGCGCGGCGACGGCGCGCTCCCTCGTGACCCCCCGCAAAGCCGCACACGCCACCTCCTGACCGAGCGCGTGCAGCACCCGCGCGACGTTGACACCCTTGCCCCCGGCTCGGTGCTCCACGGTGCTCACGCGCGTCGTTTCCCCGGTGCGGATTCGGTCGACGCCGTAGGTGACGTCGACGGCCAGGGTCAGGGTGACGGTGAGGATCAAGGTGACGGGCGATTATGCCCGCCCACATCGGGCGCAGATCGGCGATGATGGCCGGCGCGTGAGCGAGCTCTTTGGCGGCGTCGAGACCGGCGGGACCTGGTGCGTCTGTGCGCTCGGCACCGGCGCTCGGGACGTCGTTGCCCTGGAGCAGTTTCCCACCGGGGGTCCCGAGGAGACGCTCGGACGGATCGTCGACTTCTTCCGCAGCGGGCCGGCACCGGCAGCGATCGGCGTGGGCTCGTTCGGTCCTGTCGATCTCAACTCGGCGTCGCCCACCTGGGGACACGTGACCACCGCGCCCAGGCCGGGCTGGCAGCACACCCCGGTGGCGCCGGTGCTGCGCGAGCGCCTGGGAATCCCGGTGGTCTTCGACACCGACGTGAACGCCGCTGCGCTCGGCGAGCACCGCTGGGGTGCCGGCCGCGGGGTGGAGAGCTTCTGCTACCTCACCGTGGGCACCGGCATCGGTGCCGGGCTGCTGATCGGCGGGCGCCCGCTACACGGGCTGCTGCACCCGGAGGTCGGCCACATTCGCGTGCCCCGGGACTGGGCCCGTGACCCGTTCGCCGGCTCCTGCCCGTTCCACGGCGACTGCTGGGAGGGACTGGCATCGGGGGAAGCGATCGCGCAGCGGTGGCAGGTGTCTCCCGAGGAGCTGCCAGACGATCACCCAGCCTGGGCGCTGGAGGCGGAGTACCTGGCGCTGGGGATCCTCACCATCGTCCTCATCGCCTCGCCGCAGCGCGTGATCGCCGGCGGCGGAGTGATGGAGCGGCGGCTGCTGCTGCCCCAGGTGCGCCGGCGGCTGCGGGAGCTGCTGGCTGGGTACCTGGAGACGCCGCTCCTGGGTGAGGGGATCGACAACTATCTCGTCGCGCCCGAGCTAGGCGACAGCGCCGGCGTGCTGGGGGCGATCGCGCTGGCGATGCGGGAGGGCTAAGGGGCTGTTCGTCTTAGCCGCGCGGCGGGCGGATGCGATCCCGCCACCGGGCCAAGGGGGCGCGACTGGTGCTGCGGGCACCAGCAGGGACCTCGCCGTCCTCGTCGAGGTCCGGTTCCGGAGCGACAAAAGTCGGTGCCGGAGGAGTCGGAGCGACAGGAGGCTCAGCAGGAGGAACCGAAGCGATAACTGCAGCCGGAGCGTCCCCAGCCGCCTCGCCATCACTGGCCTCGGCAGGACCCGCGCGGTCACCGGCCTCGACAGGGCTCCCGATGTCAGCGGTCTCGGCAGGACTCCCGCTCTCGGCGGTCTCGGCAGGACCCAGACCGTCACCGTCCTGTCGGGGAGCACCGTCCTCCTCAGCAATGTCAATCACCGCGACCCGAGGCTCCTCGGCCTGGCGTACCGCAAGCAGTGCCCGCTCCACGATCTGCTCGCCGCTTTCGCCCGGCTCCCAGGTCGCGACACCGACCGAACCCGCGCGACCCGAGACCAGCTCCTCGCAGACCTCCTCAGCCAGTCGCTCCACGGCCGGCTGACCGAGACCGGAGACGATCATCCCGATCTGGTTGCCGCTGACCCGGAAGGCGGTGCCGTCGAAGCGAGCGGCGGCACGGCGGAAGACATCGCCAACATCCTGCAGGGCCGCGTCACCGGCGGCGAAGCCGTGCTCGCGGTTGAGGGTTCCCAGCTCGTACAGACAGGCGATCACGATGCCGAACGGGGTCCCCTGGAGCTCGGCGCGCTGGGCCTCGGCCGCCGCCGTCTCGTGGAAGTGACGGTGTGAGTAGAGCATCGTCAGCGAGTCCACGATCCCGAAGGTGCTAGAGCCCAGCACAAAGGAGCCGGGCTGCCGGTGCACCTCCAGCTCGGGATCAGGGGACGCCACCTCGGAGGTCAGCTGGTCCGGCGGCCGGCGCCGAACCTCGGCCACGAACAGCGTCACCACCTCGGGATCGAACTGCTGACCCGCGCAGCGCTCCAGCTCGGTGCACGCGTGCTCCACGCTCACCGGTTCCCGGTAGGGGCGGGGAGTGGTCATCGCGTTGAAGGAATCGGCGACGGCGATGATCCGCGCCTCGATCGGGATCGTCTCGCCGCGCAGCCGTCCGGGATAGCCGGTGCCGTCGAAGCGCTCGTGATGGTGCAGGATTGCGGGCGCGATCGCCTCCAGCGCTGGTATCTGGCGGATCAGGTGGTAGCCGATGCGCGGATGGAGCTGCATCACGCTGTACTCCTCGGGCGTCAGCGCAGCCGGCTTGAGCAGGATGCGCTCGGAGATGCCGATCTTGCCGACGTCGTGCAACAGCGCGCCGAAGACCAGCTCCTCCCGGCGGTGCGGCTCAAAGCCGAGACGGTCGGCCACCCGCATCACGTACTCGGCGACGGCCTCGGAGTGGCCGCGCAGGTCGGGGTCCTTGACCTCGATCACGCTGCTCAGGGTCCTGACCGTCTGCAGGTAGGCGCCGCGCAGCTCGCGGTGCAGCCGCGAGTTCTCCAGCACCGCCCCGGCGTGGTCACCGACGGCCAGCAGCACGTCATCGTCGAGGGTCTCGAAGCCACCCTCCCGGTTGGCGCACACGATCACGCCGTGGAAGTCCTCACGCACGTAGATCGGGATCGCGAGGATGTTGTGGACCTCGTCGTCGGCAGCGCTGCCCGACGAGAAGTCCTGCATCTCGCCGCTGGAGTCCTCGCGCACGGTGGAGTCGCGCTCGATCACCTCACGCGCGAACCGGCGCGCCACGGCGCTGTCGGCGGCGTCATGCTCAAAGCCGACCGCGCAGACGACCTCCAGCTCGTCGCTCGATTCCCCACGCCGGGCGAGCAGGATGCCCTTCTGCGCCTCCACCAGCTCCACGGTGAGGCGCAGCACCATATCGCGCACGTCGAGGCGGCCAAGGATGCCCTGCTGCTGATGGAGCTCGGCGATGCGCTCGCGCAGTTGACGGTTCCAGCGGCGCTGCGTCTCCCAAGCCTGGACGTACTGCTCGTGCTCCTCGTGCTCCTGATCACGCTCACGCTCGTGCTCCTTCTGCTCTTGCTCACGCTCACGCTCGGTCTTCTGACGCTGGCGCTCGCTCTCCTGCAGGCGCTGCTCGGCTTGGCGCTGCTGCTGCCTTGCCTCCTCCTCGGAGGCCACCAGGTCCCCAGTGGAGCGGTCCAGGCGCCGTCGTGCGCGTTCGGAGAGACCCCAGCCGACCAGCGCCGCCAGGCCCCCGACCAGGGCCAGGATCAGCCACAGCTTGGGGTTGTGGTAGTTGCCGCGGGTGCTCAGGCCCAGGTGCACCGCGACGAGCTGCTCGCCCTGCAGCGCCAGCACCAGGAGGTAGACGAGCGGGGCCAGCAACAGCAGGCCGATCGCCACCATCAGCAAACCGCGCACCCATCCGTGTCGCGAGGTCATGATTTACCTTGGGTACCCGTTGCGTGCGCGGGAGAAACGGGCGGGGGCGGAATGGGCGCGGGCCCAGGGGGGTCCTCCGCGGGCCCAGGGGGTTCCTCCCACAGCCGCCAGCGCAGGCCCGAGGCCCGCGCCACCGGGCGCGCCACCGCCTGGCGCACGCTCTCCTCGCTGCCCAGGACGATCAGCCGGCGGCGGGCGCGAGTGAGGGCCGTCAGGAGCAGCTCCCGGGTCAGGATCCGGGAGTCGGGTGGCGGCAGCAGCACCGCCACCTGCTCAAATTGCGAGCCCTGGCTCTTGTGGATGGTCATCGCGTACACGGTGTCGGTCGCGCTCAGGCGCGCAGGATGGAGCTCCACGACCCCATCGGCGCGGGCAAAGGCGGCGATGAGGGAATCAGGGCCGCTGCGGACGATCACCCCAGTGTCGCCGTTGAAGAGCCCCAGCTCGGGATCGTTCTCGCCCACCAGCAGCGGCCGGCCTGGATACCACGGATCCGCAGGATCGAGGCCCGGCAGGGCGTCCGCCAGCCAGCCCTCCACCCGCGCGGTCCAGCTCGAGACCCCGTGCGGACCCTGGCGGTGGGCGCACAGGATCCGGAAGGCGCCCAGTGCCTGCAGCGCCTCGTGCGCCAGGCCTTCTCGCGCGGCTGTCGTCACCGCCGTCGCGGCCGCCAGCGCCGGGACTCGCACCGCGCTCAGCGCCGCGGCTGAGTCCGCCAGCCCCGGATCCTCCGGTATCCATTGGACCTCCTCGGTCCGCTCTCCCAGCAGTGCCACCGCAGCCTCGCCGTCCCCTCGACGCACCGCTTCGGCCAGCGCCGCGATGACGCCGCCGAAGCGATGGCCGCGGTCCAGCACGACGATGCCGTCGGCGATCGGCGCCCGTCCCGGCGGCGCGGCGACCTCCAACGGAGCCTTCAGCGGAGCTTCGGTGAGCACCTCCAGACGCTCCCGCGCTGCGGGCCTCATCAGCAGCCCGGCGGCGGCCGGGCCGACGATGTCGCCGAGCACGGCCCCTGCCTCCACCGAGGCCAGCTGCCCCGGGTCCCCCACCAGCACCAGCCGTGCCTGCGGCCTGAGCGCCTCGATCAGGCGTGCCATCAACGACAGCGCCACCATCGAGGTCTCATCGACGATCACGACATCGTGAGGCAGCCGCTGCAGGCGGTCGTGGCGAAAGCGGCTGTGGCTGCCCGGGCGCCGGCCCAGCAGGCGGTGAAGCGTGGAGGAGCCCTGCGCCAGCAGCGTCTGGCGAACCGCGTCGGGGATCTCCATCCGGGCCGTCTCCTTTGCGACCGCCTCCGCCAGCCTCGCCGCCGCCTTGCCGGTCGGCGCCGCCAGGGCCATCAGCGGGGGCCGCGCGCCCCGGGCCGCGGCCTGCTCGCACAGGAGCGCCGCCACCCGGGCGACGGTGGTCGTCTTGCCGGTCCCCGGCCCGCCGGCGATCACCGACAGCCGTCGCAGCACGGCGGTCGCCGCCGCCAGTCGCTGACGACTATCCGGCGGCTCGCCGGCGAAGAGGCGGGCCAGGCCCGCGGCCAGCACGCCGTCGTCAACCTCGTGCACCGGCTGGGCGCCCATCCGCTCGAGCGCGGCCGCCACCTCGCGCTCCTCGGCCCACAGGCGGTCCAGATACAGCCACGAGCCCACCAGCCGCAGCGGGCGGGCCGGGACGGTCTCGCGCCCCGACGCTGCGCTCCGACCGGCTGGGGTAGTCCCGTCGCCGGTGGCCACCAGGGGGCTGGCGGCGACTTGCGCCCTCCAAGGCGCGGGCTCGGGCCACGGGAGTGCCGGCAGCTCCACGGGAGCCTCGGCGTCGACGGTGGCCGTGTCACGGATGCGGTGCAGATCGGCGAGCACGTGCCCCAGCCGAGGCGCTCGCACGGCCAGGGCGACTGCCAGCTTCACCGCCTCGTCGGACTCACCGGCCAGCTCGCAGAGCCTGGTGGCGACGTGGACGTCGGCAGAGGCCAGGACGCCGGCCTGGTTGAACTCACGCAGGAGACCGGCGGCGGCGCGGACCTGGCGGACGTCAAAGGGATCGTGCTCTGTGGGGCTGCGAATCACGATCCGCCGCCCTGCTCCAGCGCGTCGCTCAGTGCACGCACCGCCGCCGCCGGCGCCCGCCAGCCGAAGACACCTGACGGAGACGCGTGGGTGACCTGCGCGCCGGCGCCGGTCATGCCACGCAAGAACGCGTAGACCACGCCGGCGAGGTTGCGCTCCGGGTCGTAGCCGGGCAGGCGCCAGCGCAGGAAGCGGTGGAGCGCGACCGTGTAGAGCAGCGCCTGCAGGCCGTAGTGGCGGCGCCTCATCTCCACGACCAGGGCCTCGGGGCGGTAGTGCCACGAGGTCAGGGGAGTCTCCGGGCTCGCCAACCAGTTGGTTTTGTAGTCGATCACGGCGAAGCGGTCTCCGGGCAGCCGGACGACGAGGTCCAGGAACCCGGTCAGGTAGCCGCGCACGCTGCCGGCCAGCTCACCCCCCGCGAGCAGGACGGCGTAGCCCCGCAACGGGTCGGCCGCTGCCAGGTGCTCTGAGAGCACCCGTCCGATCAGCGCCGGGGTGACCGCTCCGCGGGGCCGATCGCCGCCGGCCAGTGGCAGCTCGAACTCCAGCTCGTCGAGCCTGTCCCCGGCGGCGATGTCCCGCAGGCGGATGTCGCCCACCACCGGACCGAGCGGCGTCTCGATCGCCGCCTGCAGCCCCGCCACCACCGGGCTGCGGTCGCCGAGCTCCACGCTGCGCCGCGCTTGAGCGCTCTCGAGCGCTGAGCCCAGCTCCGCGGCAAGGTCTGCGGCGGCGAAGTCGGTGGCCTCCAGCACCTGGTGCACGAGTGTGCCCGCCGCCACCCCGGCGGGGAGCGCGGTCAGGAGGCTCGGGATTCCGGGCTGCGAGCGGGCCGGGTCGCTGGCCAGATCGTCGACCGCCGCCGCCGCCGTCGTGAGGCCGGACGTCGGCGGAAGATCCGGCTCGTCGGCGAGCACGGCCATTTCCGGCTCGCTGCCCACCCGCTCCGGGGCGGCGGTCGCGTGCGCGCTGGCAGTCATAGCGCTGTAGGAGGTCCGCCGCCAGCGCGCGTCGAGCGTGCGCGTGAACCGGGCCACCTCCAGCTCCGCGGGCGGGCGCAGGGGCGGCCTCCAGGTGGCGGGCAGCCCCAGGTCGGCGGACTCGATGGCGACCCGCTCCGGCGCCAGCTCGGCCAGGGTGCGAAAGCGGGCGGTCGCGGTCTTGTCGTCGGGCACCGTGTTCCCGTAGGGCGCCACCGTGCCGTCGGCGCCGCGGGCGAACATCAGCCGGGTCAGCGGCGCGTGGCGGCTGTTGAACGCGCCGGCCCACCACAGCACCGCCTGGTGGCGCGCGCGGGTGAGCGCCACGTAGGCCAGCCGCAGGTCCTCGCCGCGCTCCTCGATCACGCTCTGGCGGTGGTGGCGGGCGAAGTCCGGACCCTCCATGGCCACGTCGATCCGGCGGGCGTAGGCGGCATCGGGATCGTGAAAGCACACCGGCTGCCCCTTGCGCTCGCGGCCCATGTCCCATAGGAACGGCAGCAGCACGATCGGGAACTCGAGCCCCTTGCTGCGGTGGATCGTCAGCACCTGGACGGCCTGCGCGTCGGAGTCCAACCGGCGGCTGCGCTCCTCGTCACCGCTGTCCCGGTCGGCCTGCGCGATGCGCCGGCGCAGCCACGCGCTCAGCGCCGCGGCGCCGAGTTGCTCCTCGTGGGCCGCCGCGTGCAGCAGCCGCGCGATGTGGCGCAGGTCTGTCAGCCGGCGCTCGCCGTCCAGGCGTGCCAGCGTGCGCTCCTGCAGGCGGGTCGCGCGGGCGATCGTCTCCAGCAGCGCGGCCACGCCGCCGTCGCGCAGCAGCCCCGCCCACTCGTGCAGCGCCCGGTGCACCGTGCCCCACTCGCCTTCGGTGGCGGCGGCGATGCGCCCGGGCGACCAGCCCAGGACCGGCGTCAGCGCGACCGTGTGCGCGCGGGATACCGAGGCCGGACGCTCCAGCGCCTCCAGCAGCGCCAGCCAGTGCTGCGCGCTGGGGGTCGCGAACACGCTGCCGGCACCGCCGGTGACTGCGGGAACGCCGGCCTGCGCGAGCGCTTCCTGGATCAGTGCCGCATGGTCGTTGCGGGGCACGAGCACCGCCACGTCCTCAGGGCAGACGTCCTCCCAGGGATCCTCGCTCCGGGCGCGAACCTGGGCGCCGGATCCGAGCAGCGCCACCAGGTCGGCGGCGAGGTCACGGGCCACATGCTCCCGGGCCGCGTCGGTGCGGGCGTATCCCGACGGGGTGGTGCCCACCGCCTCGCGGTCCACTACGCGGATCCGTAGCGGCATCGCGCACGGAGCTCCGCGCATGCGCGGACTCCTGCCGGCGGGCGCGGCCTGCACCCGCCGGTAGGCGATCCCCTCGTGGCCGAGCCGGGCGTTGCCGAAGAGGGCGTCGTAGGCGTCGAGCAGCCCCTGGTCGCTGCGCCAGTTGACGCCCAGGGTGGCGTGGGTGGTGGCGGCCGATGCAGCCTGCAGGTAGGCGTAGACGTCGGCACCCCGGAAGGCGTAGATGGCCTGCTTGGGATCGGCGATCAGCACCAGCGCCCCCCCGGCGTGACCGAACGCCCGCCGCACGATGTCCCATTGCACGGGGTCGGTGTCTTGGAACTCGTCCACCAGCACCACCCTGTAGGCCTGGCGCAGGCGCTCGGCGATCGCCGGACCCTCATCGCCGGCCAGGGCTCCGGCCAGCCGGGTGAGAAGGTCGCCGTAGCTCATCACCGCCAGCCGCCGCTTGCGAGCCTCGAGCTCCAGGCGCACGGCCTTGGCCAGTCGCACGCGCATCGCGCCCAGTTCCCCCGCCGCCGGCACGACCAGCGCCTCGGGATTCTCCACGGCGATCCGCGCGATTGCCAGCGCCTGGCGGCGGCCGAACAGCGCTTGCTCCTGCCGGAAGCGGCGCACGTAGAGGTCGTCGAGCACCTCGCCGACGAGGTCGCTGAGATCCTCGACGAACTCCACCTCCGGCTCCAGGTCCGCGGCTAGGCCGAGGCCGCCGAGGACCTCCTGGCAGAACCCGTGCGTGGTGGCGATCGTGGCAGCGTCGAAGTCAGACAGGGCTCGGCGGCAGCGTCGCCAGCGGAAGTCCACCTCAGCCTCCGGACCCCGGGCCAGCAGCTCCACGACAGGATCCCCGGCGGGAGCGTCCCCCCGCAGGGCATGGCGCAGGCCCTGCTCGGTGCTCAGCAACCGCTCACGCACCCGCTCGCGCAGCTCGCCGGTGGCCATCCGGGTGAAGGTGACCAGCAGCACCTGCTCCAGCGGGATCCCCGCGGCTACGTAGCGGGCCGCCAGCGCGGCGATGGTGTAGGTCTTGCCGGTGCCTGCGCTCGCCTCGAGCACGGTCACGCCCCGTGGCAGCGGGCCGGTGACATCGAACGGCGTTGCGCTCACCGGTTGAAGGTCCCCTCCTCACAGGCCAGCAGTCCGTCCCACAGCCGCCGCGCCAGCCGGCCGAAGCGGGTGTGCTCAAAGGTGTCCCAGCCGGCTTCGCCCTCCTGCGCCCGCGGCGCCTGCGCCAGCAGCTCCGCAAAGGGGCGCCGGCTTCCGAGCACGAGCGCGTGCTCGGGCTCAGCGTCCTCGCCAGGGCGGTTGAAGCCGCTCTCCCATTCCCGGCGCGCGGCGCCACGGGCGTCATCGCCCTCGGCCGCCGCCCGGGCATAGGCTGATGAGCTCCGGGCGTAGAGCGGCAGCGGCTCCTGAAGGCCGCGATCAAAGAGCCCGACGAGCGCCGTCAGATGCTCCAGCGCCGCCTGGCGTCGGCCACCGGTGTCCCCGGCCAGCGGTGGGATTCGCGCTATGGCTACGTCGGTCCGCCCCGCGCCGCGGCCGACGGTGAGCGCCGAAAGCTCGCGCTCAGGTTCGGTTGCCGTCGCCGCCAGCAGGCGCACCCAGGCGCTCAACCGCTGCCTGGGCCTGATGCGGGAGAACGTTCTCACCAGCAGCACGTCGCCGTGCACCGTGCCGGCGGTTCCGCTGAGCCGCCGGCCGTCAGCCAGCGTGAGCTGGATGTCAAGTGGGCGGGCCTCGGCGTCGCCGGAGAGCAGCGCGCCAGCGTTGGCCAGGATCGCCTCCACGACGGGAAGCATCTCCCGTACCGCCGGCTCGCCCAGGGCCCCCGGCGGGAGCGTGCCCCGGGCGATCTCCGCCAGGCACGCCGCGCGCGCGTCGACTCCCGCCAGCCGCGCCTCCAGGAGCCGCTGGCCGACTCCCCAGCCCGCCAGTGGGTCGAGCTCCACCGGCAGGTTGTCCGCGGTCTCCTCCGCGACCTGCTCGGGGAAGAGATGCAGGCGCTGGCGCAGGAACGCCCTGACCGGGTGCCCGACAAAGCGCACGAGGTCCTCCAGCCGGACCACCGGCTCGACCAGTGGCGGCAGCGGCGCCGGCAGGAACGGTCCGGGCTCGGTGCGGGGGCCCTCCAACGCCCGCGCGCCCGCCAGCGAGACGGCGTCGAAGCTCCACGCGTGCCCGGGGACCAACGTGCCGCGGACGAAGTTGCGCGGATCGAAGGGTTGGAGCGGGTGACGGGTCACGACCTGGTCGCGGGCGCGACCCTCCGGCCGGCGAACGGTCGCCTCGATCGTGTCGAGCAGCTCGCCCACCGGCACGGCCGCCGGCAGGCGGACGTTGGTGCGCTCGTCGGCGGCGGTGTAGGTGATGACCAGCCGCTCCGAAGCGGCGAGCAGCGCGTCGAGCAGCAGCTGGCGGTCCTCGTTGCGGGGATCGCGCTCGCCGAGGTGCGGGTCGGCCAGCAACAGGTCCTCGCCGTCGCGCGGGGCCCGGCGGGGAAAGGCGCCGTCGTCGAGACCCAGCAGGCACACCACCCGGTGGGGTACCGAGCGCATCGGGTAGAGCGTGCAGACGGTGAGGTGACCGGTGCGGAAGCTGGCGCGGGTGGGGCGGCCGGCGAGGCGGTCGGCCAGCAGCGCGCGCACCTCCGCCAGGGCCAGGTCCGCGTGGTCCCGATGCTCGACCTGTGCCTCGGTGACGAGGTCGTCCAGCAGTCGCTGGAGCTCGTCGCGCTGCCAGCTCTGTGCCGGTGCCGTCGCCGTGAGTGCGTCGGCGGCCTCCCCGAGCGCCTCAGCCCAGCTCGGCAGCGGCTGCGGCCGGATCAGCGAGCGCACCGTCTCCTCCAGGCGAGCCAGCAGCTCGGCCAGGCGCCCGGCGAGGTCGATGGCGCCGGTCTCGACGTCGTCGAGCGGCAACCGGTCGGCGAACAGGCGCTCGCCGTCCTCGGTCATGGCCACGCCCAGCAGCAGGCGATCGAGACCGGCGCGCCAGGTGCCGGCATCGAGGCGGTCGAGCTTGAACGGGGCCCGGTGCGCGGCGTCGAGTCCCCAGCGGATGCCAGTGGCGCTCACCCAGTCACGGATGCGGGTCAAGTCGTCGTCGTCGAGGTGAAAGCGGCGCCGAACCGGCTCACGATCGGCAAAGTCGAGCACCTGCGAGGCGGTCAAGCGGCCGTCGACGAGCGCCAGCAGCTCCGCGATCGTGGCCAGCACCGGGTTGGTCTGGCGCAGCGAGCGGTCCGCGAGGCGTACCCGCAGGTCGGGTCCGGGGGAGGCCTCGCCGGTTTCGGGCGGCGTCGGGGCCCGCGCCTCGGCCGCGGCCGAGGCCGAGGCCGGAGCCTGCACCGGGGGCGATGGAGACCCGGCACCGAAGGTGGCCTCGATCAGCGGCGCAAAGGTCTCGATGTCCGGGCACATGACGATCACGTCGCGGGGCTCGAGCGTCGGGTCCCCAGCCAGCAGGTGCAGGATCGTGTCGCGGAGCACCTCCACCTGTCGTGCGCGGCCGTGGCAGGCCTGGACCTGCACGGTGGCGTCGTCGAGGCGGAGCTCGGCCCGGAGGTCGGGGTGTCCAGCGGCCGGCTCCCCCGGTGGCGCGATGTCCGACCGCACGCCGGTCTGGATTCGCTGGAGCAGGGTCTCCGGCTCCGGAGCGGCGTCCGGCGGCCCCGGCGCCCCCTCCGGCCCCGGCTCCGGCTCCGGCTTCGGCTTCGGCTTCGGCTTCGGCTTCGGCTTCGGCGGATGGTGATGATCGGCGTGAGCGCCCGAGCCCCCGCCCAGCACGAGCTGCATCTCCCGCGCGTCGCGGCCCCACGAGGCCAGCAGCGGGTGCCTCGCCAGCTCGGCAGTGGGATCATCGCGGCGGCGCATCGACACCGGACCGCCATCGGTGACAGCCGCCACCTCGTCCCAGAGCGCGGGGGAGGGGTGGAGCAGGAACAGGTGCACGTCGCGCCGGGCCGACAGCGCGCGCAGCACCTGCAGGTCGCTCCGGGCCAGCCGGGTGAGGCCGAACGCGGAGAGGCGCGGTGGGAGGTCGACGAGCGCGCGATCCTGGCGCAGCCGGGCGCACGCCGGGTCCAGCCGCTCCGCCGGACCGGGTACGCCGATGCGGGCCCGCAGCGCGCGCCACAGCGTTGCCTGCCAGGCGACCTCGGGCGAAGCTGGCTCCGCGCCGGGTCCGCTCGCCCAGGCGCGCACCATCTCGGGGCGGTGCAGCGCGTAGCGGTCAAGCAGCGCGGACAGGTGGCGGACGACGCTCAGCCGCCGCGCGCGGCGAACCGGGTCCGGAGGGTCATCCGCGGCGCCCAGATGCAACGCCAGCGGGTGCAGCCACGGGGCGCTCAGGTGCTCCTCGACGGTATCCAGCAGCTGCCACACGCTGCGCTCGGGCAGCCACGGATCATCCTCGGGCTCCACGCCGGAAGCGGCGGCGAGTGCGTCCGCGATCAGCCGGCGGGGCGCGGGGAACAGAACGTTGGCGCAGATCCCGTCGCCGCCGCTGGGCGAAGTGCCAAGCCGGCCGGAGAGCTGCTGGGAGAGCCAGCGCTCCATACCTCGCGTGGGCACGGCCACCACCTCCGGAGCGAGGGGGTCACCGAGCGGCTGGGACAGCAGGTCGGCGAGGGCGTCGAGCAGCGCGTCGGCGCGCTCGGCTCGGTGGAGATGCAGCACGACGGGGATCTTCGGTCATCGCCCGGACCCGTTGCCGTCGGTCCTCGGAGGGCGGCTGACCGTTCAGATGCTCAGGGTGTCCCGCAGCGCCTCAATGCCGGTGTACTTCGGCTCCCAACCCAGCTCCCGCTTGGCCTTGCTGATGTCCATAATCGCGGGATGGCTGAAGGCCTCCACCCAATCGACCGCGGGCGTGATCCCGGGCGGGCGCGGCAGCGCCGAGGCCGCGCCCGCCGCGACTTCCACCACGCGCGCGGGAATGGAGACTGGGTAGAGCCCTAGCTCGCGCGCTACGTCGGCGCCGCTCAGCACTCCGTCTCCGGCGATGTTGTAGGCGCCGGGTGGGCCCTCGGCGAGCGCGCACAGCAGCAGCGCCTGGCCCACGTCCTCCTCGTGGATGAACTGGAGCTTGGAGCCCACCGCCAGCGCTGGTACCGGGATCGGGAGCCGCTGCACCAGGTCCAGCGCGGCGCGACCGAGGCCCGCCACCGGTCCCGGCAGCGTTCCCTTTCCGCCCACGGCGTGCGGCCCCAGGACGATCGGTGGGCGCAGCAGGTAGAGCTCCGGTCGCTCGCTGTCCCGAGCCTCCTGCTCCAGCAGCTGCTCCAGCTCGGCTTTCTCCCGGGCGTAGAACAGCCGATCGGCGGGGCGCACCGGCCAGTCCTCCTTCATCCCCACCGGGTTGTCCCGGTGGAAGCCGTAGGCGGCCACCGAGGAGGCGTAGACGAAGCGCTGCGCACCGGCGTCACGCGCGGCGCGCAGGACGTTCAGCGTGCCCTCTACGTTGATCTCTCGGATCGTCGTGGCGGGGGCATTGCCCGTGATCATGAAGGCCAGGTGCATGAAGGCCAGGTGCACGACCACGTCGGCATCGGCAAAGGCCTCGCGCAGCGCGTCGCGGTCGCGCACGTCGCCCTGGCGGTACTGGAGCTTGCTCCAGCCGTGCTCGGAGGGATCAAACGGCCGGCGTGCGATGCCTACGATCCGCTTCACCCGGGGCTCGGCCTCCAGCAGGGGCATGAGCCCGAAGCCGAAGGTTCCGGTGGGCCCCGTCACGGCGACCGTCAACCCGTCCTGGGCGGATCTGGATGCCGGCATGCGTCCCGTCGTACCCGCTAGGTCGGTGCTCGACGCAGCGGCGCCCGGGGCGGCGCTTTCCGATGAAGGGGATATCTATTTGAATCAGGTAGCCGGCGTCTCGCCTGTGTTCTCGCGCCAGGGACGCTGGACAGCGGGCACCGTGGCCACTCGACCGGGGTTCGACGCATGCGCGGGTCGGCGGCCGGTC
>JAABUJ010000863.1_pt1 | contig 52011 bp, 76 predicted proteins | sample 5559131 | NCBI WGS metagenome assembly JAABUJ01 (sample SAMN10711875, study PRJNA513366) | rock metagenome | isolation source: Antarctica rocks | place: Antarctica: Victoria Land, Mt New Zealand nord | collected 2016-01-07
GCGCGAGGGCGATGCGCACCATTGATGACGATGTCGTGGTTCCCTGCGCGCCGCAGGGCGGCGCCGTCAGCGCTGCAACCAGCCCATGCAGCCGCGGGCGCGCGAGCAGCGGTGTACTGCAGTGCATGGCATGCACTGACATGCGTGTCTCACAGGCGTCATACCAAATTCTGCCACAACGCCGCTCTGGCAGGGTGTGCGCACCGAAGACGCTGAACCAGGGCAGGGGCGCGATCGTGGGCATGTACGCCGTCTGGTAGACCTGGGTCCAGTCGCTGGTGAAGCGCGAGTAGTTGCCGGGGTAGACGCCGCACTGGTAGCTGTGCGGGAGCGCACAAGCAACCATCAGGCAGCACGCCTCTGTCTGCCGCACGGCCTCCGCGCACAGCAGGCGCACTCACGCAGGCGAGCAAGGGCGGTCGAGCCAAGGCAGGGCAGGCATCCTGCCGCCTCGAAGGCACGGCGCTGCACGCGCGGCGGGCCGCACAAGTTGTCGCCCGTGTTGACCACGAAGGAGCAGCCGCCGACCAGCTTGCAGACCTGCTCCATCAGCAGCGCGGTCTCGTTCTGCTGGTAGCCGCCTGCCGCCCCGCAGCCCCCATGGCGTAAGCATGGCACCGAGCTGTAACACGCGCGGGCGGTGCGACTCACGCCATGCCCCCGCACGCAACCACGTCCCGCTGGACCCCCGGCCATGCAAAGGAGCACGAGCCTTCAGGCGGCTGCGCGGTCGGCCGCAAGACCGTGGGCAGGTCCGGGGCTTGGCGGGCGCGCCTGCAGCATGCAGCACAAGCGAGTGCAGGTACAGGGTGTGTGCAGGTATGCCACGGCGGACACAAGGGCATGTGCTTGCGGCGGAGGCACGCACACACGCGATCACAGCTGCACGCAGGTCTGAGTCGCCAGGCGGGCCGGCCCCCAAAAGCAGCCAGGGCACGCCCTCCGCAGCCGCGCCAAATATTTGCTGAGCTGCCCCGGGAGGGCCACAACAGAGCGGGCGCCTCACCCTGCACCTCGTTGTCGCCGGCAAAGGAGGTTGACGCGCACTGCGGCTGGCCGACGCTCTGCGCCGACACCTGGCGCCCGATGTCTGTGCCCCACGCCAGCCCACGCCTTCAGCATCAACCCCGCCTTGTGGCGGGCGGCTGGCAGTGTGGACCAGACGGCACCGGCGCCTCTCACCTCCCCGGCATATGCTGGCATCCAGAAGGCCACAGGCTACCCTGGGCGCGCACCGCCGATGACCACGAAGCGCGCGATCGTCGCGTTGGCGGTGGGCGGCTCGCTCTGGGGGTAGCTGCCGCTGCCCTCCTGCGCGCCAAGGTGACACCCCGTGAGTGGCTGCCCTCGAGCCACGCAGGTTGCAGCCGAGCCGCCGGCGGCAGCCGGCCAGAACCGGGAAGCCATAGCAAGCGATCTGTGGTCCCGGCTGCGCGCCTAGCAGCCCAAGCTTCTACGCGGCCATGCTGCAGTGTTTCTAGCTATGGACCGCCATTCAGCGAAGGCCGTGTGCTGGGCCGGAACCTGGCAGGAGGACCCCGTAGGGTGCCTGGCTGTGCTCGGTGTTGCATGCATGCTGGCTGCGGGCAGAGCATGCTGGGCACAAGCAGCCTGCATGCACAGTCAGCGTGCAGAGCAGCTGCTTTAACCGCGCATAGAGCGCTCCTCAGTGCAGTCCCTGGGCAGGCGAATGAGCACCCTACACCTGGAGCTTGCGAAAAGCGCGCGAATGCGGGGCTGCAGCCCCAAGGCTGCAGGGGCAGCCGTGCTCGGGCGCGCGCCTGGATGAGGTTCGGCTGGGTGCCGTTGACGAGCGCCAGGGGCACCGTGAACGTGACATTGCCGGGCGTCGTGGTGGGCGCCGAGGTGGGCGCCGAGGTGGGCGCGGCCGTGGTCGTGGCTCGCGGCGTGGTGGTGGGCACGGCCGTGGTCGTGGGGACCGGTGTAGTGGTAGGCGCGGCCGTGGTCGTGGCACGCGGCGTGGTGGTGGGCGCGGCCGTGGTCGTGGGAAGCGGTGTAGTGGTCGGCGCTGAGGTAGGCGCGGAGGTCGGCGCCGAGGTGGGCGCGGAGGTGGGCGCCGAGGTCGGAGCCGAGGTGGGCGCCGAGGTGGGCGCCGAGGTGGGCGCCGAGGTCCGCGCTGTGCACAGAGGCCAGCGTCAGGCGCGGTCCGTGCCTGCCTTGCGCCAGGCCTGTGTTGCCGCTCTCGGCTCAGGCCTGACCGGTGGGGCAGCCTCAGGCGCGCGCCCGTGGTGGTGGGCGTTGGCGTGGGCGACGACGTGGGCGACGACGTGGGCGCCGACGTGGGCGCCGACGTGGGCGCCGACGTGGGCGCCGTCGTGGCCTTGTGCTTGAGCACGTCGCCCAGGCCCAGGTGGTCGCCCAGGTGGCCGCCGACCGCGTCTGCGATGGCCTGGACGCCCGGCGCCGAGAGCTGCTCCCCCAGAGGCACACCCGTTGCTGCGGCTGCATGTGCGGGCGTGCGTGGTGGCAGGTGAGCGCCGCGACGCCCAGGGCAGGAGAGGCGCGAGCGGAAGTGGTAAGCCCACCTCCTGTGCAGCGGTCAGGTTGAGCGCCAGCAGGGCAATGGCCACGCAGGCGGCCGCGCGCATCATGGCGCTCTCTTTGCCGGGGCGCGTTGCAAGCTCTGTGCAGGCGAAAGCAGAGTTTTAGGCGCGGCTGTGCACCTGAGCGCACTGGCAGTGCGCGCTGCACCCGCAGTCAGCCTGTGGTAGGTCCTGTAGTGAGGACCCTGCACAGGCCAAGAGGAGGCCGCTCTACAGAGCGATCAACCTCAATACGTGACAGGTACGTATCAGCCGCCGATTGATCAGTGTGCTCGATCAAAGAAGGCTAGCTACCCCGCTTGCCTACCTTATGGCAGCGCAACTAGCAACGTCTGGTCCCGTGTCGCCTTCGGGTGTGCGTGAGACTGAGCGGAGACTGCTGCAGGAGTTGCGTGGGCCTTGCAGGAAGAGATTCTGTGGGACCCACCTGTGACAGCCGCCTGCATAAATAAACTGCGCATTTCGCAATTGAAAGCACTCGCCCTCGGGGCCTTGAATTGCTAGGGTCCACATGCCTGCTTGCACAATCTGGGTACTACTAGAATATAGGCATCATCCGACACTGTCCGTGACAGCACGAACATGATGTTTGCACGATGTTGCTCGAGGCAAAGTTCATGCGCATTGCGTTAGATAGTAGGTAACGGCGGGTCTGAAAGAGATGAGGGTATGTGCGGTGCAACGTCAGCAGACAAGCAGAATAAGTGGACCTCACAGTCTGCATGTTAAACTTTCAATGGTGCACGTTAAACAATGGTTCAATGGTGCACTCATGATCAGCCCCACATGATAACCAGGGGTTGCAGGGTCCAGGTGCAAAGCCTGTCGGACTTGCTGGTTCATGGCCAGGCTGATGCATTGTCAGGGCCGTATATAATGGTCATGATTAGCACATACTACGCTTATAATTGACAGAGACTTTCCTCCACTTCGTTAATCACGACCGCAGCACTCTCCAGCTCACAACGGTCATGACAGTATCCCCTCCACTTCACAACGGTCATGACAGTATCCCCTCCTACTAAGGCCCAGAGCAGCTCCATAAAAAATGCTGTGTTCATGAATACGCCCGAACAAGAAACTCGCCAACGTCCTAGCCCAAATGCAGTCTATAACCCCAAATGGCGGCAGTCGCTAGCGATCTGGCGCGTGTGGGTACGCACACGTGCAGATCGCCTCTGAATAGCGATGCACAGCGGGTGCCAGGTTGCTTGGGAAGCGGCGTCGGGCATGCACATGCAGCTGTGTGCACTACAGGCTCGCATGTAGGACGCAGTGCGCTGCGTTTGCATGTCTGACGCGCAGCAACCCGGCACCTCCTGTCACCAGCAGACTGAACGGCACGCAGGGAAGGAGCGGGGGCCCGGACAGGGCCGGCTGGACGAGCAGCTTGCGATGCTGCAGCAGGGGCACAAGCAGGTCGTTGGAGTGCACGCTGCCCGTGAGGGGGCCGGCGGGCGCGCGCTCTCAGACATGCTCATGGCCGCGCCCGCGCTGGGTGACAAAAAGGGCAGCTTACCGGATCCCCTTCACTTGCATGGTCCATGCGCATGCGCACTTCAGTACTAGCAGTCAAAACTATGTCGGTGGGGCGAGGCTAAGTCTAGCGGTAGCAGGCGCCGGTGGCGCAGCAGGCGTTGGGCTGGCCCAGCGCGCAGTTGGCGGAGAACGTCGGCGGGCTCTTGTCCGCATAGCTCGTGACCTGCGTGCACGCGACAGGGTGGGCGCCAGCGTGGGCAGGGGCTGCTGCCTGCCTGCATTGCGTGCGTGGCTGCTGCTGTGCACGACGGCGCTGCCCGTCAAGACAGCGCTGCCGGGCAGGAGGCAGCGCTGCCGGGCGCGGGCTGCCAGCATGCGCCGCCGCACCCAGCCGCTCCTGCACCGCTGCCTGTCCCTCGTGCCTTGCGCACTCCACAGTGCGTGAACAGGGGCGCCACAGCCCGCTGTGAGCGATATCGGCCGTGTCGCAGCACAGGTGCGCGCTTCTCTTATTCTTAAACACGGTGGTGTTAAATATATTGATGAGGTGGCTGCGCGCCGTGCACTGCGGGTACGTGGAGCCGAGCGTGTAGTAGTCGCTGCGCCACGTGGTCGCGGTCGCCGTCACGAGGATGAAGCCGCCGTTGCCGCCATTAGTGTATAGCGTCGGCGTGCACGTGTCGGCCGGCTCGCCCCACGAGCCCGCGCCCGAGGTCTGGTACGTGATGTAGCCGTTCCACCTGGCGGCGGCGGGGCGCGCGTCAGTGCTTCATGTCAGTCCTCTACTCCATGCAGTCATCTGCTCCATGCAGTGCTCCATGTCACGCTTGGCGGGCAGTAACCCGGCCACTGCGCCCTTGCGTCTCCCAAGCAGGCGTGCGAGGCAGAGGAGGGTGGCCGCACGGCTGGGCGGCCGTGGCGGCGGCGGGGTTGCCCAGGCTCAACGCGTGGTCGTGGCCTGCCGCGCCGGGCAATACCGCTCAGCGCCTGAGCCGTTCGACCAGCATGGTAGGGTCAAGCAGGCGCCTGAGCGGGTCTAGGGTAGGCAGGCATGTCGCGAGCGGGCGCCTGAGCTGGCCGCCCCGGGGCTTGCGCAGCCAGGCCGCCCCGCGTGCGTGCTGCCGGAGCATGCGAGGGCCACACTCAGCATGGCCAGGCGCGCGCTGTGAGACGCCGGGCGCTGCGCGGATATAGGGTTAGGGCATCACCATTGAAGTAGGTCACCACCTTCTTCGAGGCGGCATTAATAGTCGCCAGCACCTGCCGCGCGCGCGAGCGCGTCAGGCGGTGTGTGCTCCGTGCGCGCCGCGCCCGAGCTCCGCTTGACAGCGCACAACAGGCGCGCTGCCGCGGGGCGCCTGTACGGGCCGCCAGCGCCCAGGCGTGGGCACTGCGCGAGGGCCGCGACGGTGGGGCAGCAGGGCGGGCCGCGCACGTCGGCCCAGAAGTTGAACTGGCCCGGGTAGGCCGCCCCGGTGGCGCCGTTCTGCGTAGCCCCGCCGAACAGCGGGCTGCGCGCCCGGGCGCGCGCGCGCGCGCGCATCAGCGCCGCAGCTGGCTGTGCCTCGTGTGCAGGCACGGAGGCGCTACCACACACCACCGCCTGTGCTTCTCACTCGGTGCAGCGGCGCAGGCTGGAATAGCAACGCATGCGCTGGCCACCGCGGCCTCGCACTTCCGAAATTACGGACCAAGCGCTGCACGCTGTGTGCCCTCTCGTGCTCAGCCAGGGAGCCGCCGGGTTTGATGCGTCGCGGGGCCGCGGCGCACTAGTGCGCGGTGACAAAGTTGTACGTCGCGGTGGACGTTGCCAGCGCGTTCTGCAGGAACTGGATCTGAGCGGACTCGTACGCCTGGGTGGACTGCGCGCGGCGGCACACCACAGCGTCAGGGTGGGGCCAGCAGGCTTGTGATGTCAACGCATTGCTCACGCACCCGCCTGGTCGAAGAGTAAGCTTCACAACACCAGGCGCGCCAGACTTGAGGCTGACCTCTGCCCCACAATACTTGCTGCCCACCAGGCAGTGCTTTGCACTCACGCCCATGCACTCACGCCCATGAGTGATGGTGCAAAAGGGTACGCCACAGTGCAAAAGGGTACGCCACAGCGACATCATGCTTGCCATGCAATGCCCTACGCTTCAGAAATGCAGCTCCTCATTGTCACGCGCAGCAGACAATCGCGACCCTGCAGGGGCTGCCCGGGCGCGCGCACAAAGGTCGAGTAGTAGCCGGTGTGGTACTTGTTGGTGGTGGGCGCGTAGGACGTGATGAACGGGTTGGCGTCCAGGAAGATGCCACGGATGGTGACCTGGGCGTGGGGCACACCGGGTGGGGTATAGGGTAGGGTAGGGTTGCTGGGCAGTGTTAGAGTTGGTGGAGTAGGCGCTCTGCAGACGCTTGCGCCTTGTGGGCGCCAGCGTCAGGCGGGGAGCATGGGAGGGCCTTCAGCGGCCTTGCGCAGTGTTTCGCTCCAGGCGCGCTGCCCGTGCGCTGGGCGCGCGCTGACCGTGTGACCCGCATTGATGCGGAGGCTTGCTGCGCGCGTGTCAGGACGTGCCTGAGCCTCTTCCAAGCACCTTCCGCGGGGGCTGATACATGAAGGACCTCATTGCAGTGCATCAGCAACCCTGCAACAGCTTGCCTCAAGGCGCAGCTTGCTGCCTGCACGGGACCTGCTGCTGAACGCTGCAGACGGCCCCGCACGTCCTGCCACCCATGACAGAAAGCGCTGCCAGGCTGCGGCATGCCTGCAGTGCACGGTCCATGCGATGAACCACAGAGCGCTCTCGCCCGGGGCATGCAGCGGGCGGGCGGTCCCGGCGGCGCGCGCACCCCGTTGACGGCGTAGTCGCGGACATAGAACTGCGAGGGCATGTTCCAGAGCTTGGTGGTGCCGGGCAGGGGGCTGGCGGCGTTCCTCGGGCTCGCGTTCGATGTGTCGTACGCGATCTGGGTCGCCACGCTGCCTGCGCGCGCGCGCGCGCGGCTCGGCTCGGCGTGCCGCCGGCGAGCCTGAGCGGCCCCTGGTTGCGCGCCGGGGCTGCAGCAGCCCCCTTTGGCTGTCTTGCGGCTTGGCAGAAAGAAGGGCATCATCAGGGGCACGAGACGGGGGCCGCGTGCGCTTTTGACAGAGCCAAAGGCCTGTCAGCCATTAGAACGCAGTCGAGCGCGAGGACAGGGAGGACGGGCGTGTCGGTGCGCGAGCGCGGGCGGCACCGTTGATGACGATGTCGTGGTTGCCTGCGCGGCAGCAGGCAGCCCGGTCAGCCCCGGCGTGCCCTGGCGGCCAGAGGTCATCGGGGTCACACAGGCGCCGCATGTAACTGCGGTGCCGGGGGCGCACCGAAGACGCTGAACCAGGGCAGGGGCGCGATCGTGGGTGTGTAGGGCGTCTGGTAGACCTGGATCCAGTCGCTGGTGAAGCGCGAGTAGTCGCCGGGGTAGATGCCGCACTGGTAGCTGCTCCAGGCACAACAACGCGTCAGGCGAGCGGCCCCCAGCGGTGCCCAGGCCCGCCCACGGCAGGGGCAGGCGGCGCGAGCAGAGGCCGCCGTGTACGGCGCTCGTGGCTGCCAGCCGACATGGCGGAAAGTGCAGGTGCGCGAGCGCGGGCTCGCACAAGTTGTCGCCCGTGTTGATCACAAACTCGCAGCCGCCAACAAGCCGGCAGACCTGGTCCATCAGCAGCGCCGTCTCGTTCTGCTGAAACCCGCCTGGCGCCGCCCGGCAGCACGGCCCGAGTCAGCCACATCCGCACCGTGCCGCTACATGCGCCCGCTTGCAGCGCGGGTCGTAGCCGCGCAGCCCGAGGCAGTGCTGAACAGGTCGTGCGCATATTCTGAGCAAGGGCCAAGGCGTTTGCACTGTGAGGGCTGCGCACTCATCGTCGCAAGGGCGGCGCACCCTGGACATCGTTGTTGCCGCCGAAGGCAGCAACCGAGCACTGCGGCTGGCCCACGCTCTGCGGCGCGCGCTGGCGGCCGATGTCTGCATGCACAGGCGCCCCATTAACCTTCAGCGCGTCAACCGCAATGCAGAGCAGGATGAGGCAAGATGTGCCAGCCAGCCAGATGCAGCCTTGCCAGGGCCACAGCGCCCCCGAGCCTCTTCCCTGTGAGCACCAATATGGCCTCACGGGCTGGGCAAGCTCCGGCTGGCCAGGCCACAAAGCAGAACAAGCAGCAGGTTGAGTGAGCCAGATGCGAGGCTGCTTGCTGAGCGGAAAGGCGTGGCGTGCTATTCAGCGTGCGCGCAAATGCACTGCGCACACTAGGACTCTGCTGTGCCACAGGGCGGCCAACACAGTGAAGGTCTCGTTTGGCCAGCGCCTACGCGCACCGCCAATGACCACGAAGCGTGCAATCGTGGTGTTAGCAATCGGCGGCTCGCTCAGGGCGTAGCTGCCGCTGCCCTCCTGCACACAGCGGCGGGTTGCGGTCACGCTAAGTGTAGAATGAGCGCAATAGAAGTGCTCGTCTGGGAAATGGGGCAAGGGCTTATGAGTGTGCAGTGTCGTGTCACTCCTGCATGCCGTGACACTGTCACACGGAAACGTCACGCTGCCGCTGGGTCAGAGCAGCACTGCGCTCCAAGGGCACAGCAGCCTGTGGTCGAAGCCTGATGCGAGGGCGGGCGCGGCACAGCACAGGGCACTGGCGCGCACAGCCAAGCAACAGCACATGCTTCAGAGAGGTGGACAGGCTGTGCCCGCAGCCCATAGGGCACACAGGACGGCGCGTTGTTCGCTGGGCGCGCGCCTGAAGCAGGTTGGGCTGCGTGGCGTTGATCAGCACGACGGGGACGTTGAACGTGACGTTCACCGGCGACGTGGTCGGCGCTGCGTCCCACACAGCAGGCATCAGCGCGTGCACCTGACGCAGGCGTCAGTGGAACGGCGCCATGCAAGACCTGTGCGCGCTTGCACAGGCGCGGGCGGGCAGCGTGCGCGGGCAGCTCGCTGCTTGCCCCTGCCGCTGGCAGGCACTGCCGTGGCTTGCAGAGGGAGCTCAGCAGCACGGCCTGTGCCGGCACTGCGCAACCCCGTGCGCAGGGCAAGCAAGCCTGGCCCGCCTCTGGACCCAGCACCATGGGCGCGCGCAACAGGACCATCAGCTGGGCCCAGCGGCCCCTCACCTGCACCTGCCACCTCGCGCGCGGCGCTATCTAGAGAAACGGGGGCTGCCACACCCCGCTCGCCCTGCACAGGAGGGGCTGCCCAGTTCAGGCAGCTGACGGCGCACCCGGTGTGGGGGAAGACGTCGCCGCCGGTGTGATGGTGGGCGCCGGCGTGCTGGTGGGGTGCAGGACGTTGCCCAGGTTGCCAGGAAGGACCTGGTCCTTAATGGCCTGGGCGCTCGCCGCGTCAAGCTGCCCCCACGCGCAAGCCCGTCAGTGACCATGTTCTCGCTCGGTGGCAAGCTTGGACACTGCTCCGCTCCAAGCTGTCAGGAAGGGCCGGCAGTGCACTGGGGCCAACCTGCGCCGCCGCAGCGTCCAGCGCCAGCAGAGCGAAGGCCACCGCAACACATGACCGCATCATCTTGCCCGTACGCTGCAGCCTGCGCGGGCGTCATGCGTGAGGTCTGCAGTTGTGCATACGTGCGCACCAAGTGGAGTTTCTGATACCACAATTTCACCAGGCAATTTCTGCCCGCTACGGTGTGACCTATGCCAATCACCTAGGCGTGGGCCAGCCTTCCCACAGTTGCAGGCAGCTTCAACAGGAGGTGCGCCTGCACACTGCAGGAGGTGCCCGTGACATGCCCCACGGCTTTGAACTGCAATGCATCCAACGGCACGGCAGGCAGGCCACACCTTCTTCCCCAGCTGCTGCGAAAGGTCAGGCAGCTTCTTCGTGGGAACGCCGGAGTAGTCTTGTGCAAACGCAGAGACGCAGAGACAATTGAAAGAGATGCGGTTGGCAGCGGCCAAAGGGGCAGCACCTGCATATTCGGAATTCAAAATGGTGTGGGTTTGAGGGAGCCCTAAATGGACCAAATGGAAGAGTCCAAGTTGTTGTCCTCGTCCCTTTTTCATTACACCTCCGCTCTGCCATTACACTGGAAGCACATTACAGTGGGCACTGGAAGCACATTACACTGGAAGCACATTACACTGGAAGCACATTCATGCGAAACGCGCCACAGGTTGTGCTCTTGCCAGGGCCCCGTGCGCTGCAAAGTGCATGCAAGTCGCATGTAGCCTGCATGCACACGTGCTACACCACAATGGCAGCATTAGACAGTCTCTCAGCCAGGCACAGCGCGAGGCACGCAGTCGAGCAGCACCCTGCCTTTCATGCAGGCGCGGGCGCTGCCGGGAAGGGCGGCAGGCCCCAGCGCTCCGGGCGGAACTCCTCCAGGCTGGCGAGCACCTCGTCGGCGCCCCGCGTCTCCGCCGCGTCCAGCTGCGGGTCCGGCACCATGACGACAGACCTGCGCGCATCGCAGGACCGCGCGTCAGCAGCAAAGCTGCCGGCAGCATGTGCACAGGCCGCTTCCCGGCATCGCATCTGCCTGTGCACAGCCCTCCGCATCGGACACGAAGGCACTCTGGCCACAGCATGCGCCTCTGAGCAGTGGGCCCACGGGCCAAGCATGCATGCAGAGCCACAGGCTATCATGCTGGACTGCCACGCACTCGCCGCAGCACGCTGCATGCCATGGTGTCGTGCCACGGCAAGCGTGTCTTCAGGACAGGCGCCCCCGGCTAGAGCGCGGTCGGGCCGCACATGCCGGCGGCCTTGCCCGCTGCGACGCCGGTCGGCGCGTCCTCAAACACCAGGCAGCGCTCGGGCGCGGCCGGCGGCGAGAACGCGGCGGCGGCCACCAGGAAGATGTCCGGCGCCGGCTTGCCGCAGGCCACCTGGTCGCCTGCCCCGCGCGCGCCGGCATGCGCGGCGTCGGCGCTTGCGTCGTCGGCAAGCATGGTGTCAGGCGCCCCTCGCCGGCCTGTGCAGCATCGTCGCATGCGGCACGCGCCGCGCTGCTGCAGGCCTCATTGGCATCGATTGCCCGTTCTGCTGGTTTAGTTCTTGTATCACATCCACCCTCATTACGACGCCGGTAAAGTTGCACAGCACGTTTAGAATACTGACCAACCTCACGCCGCCCAGCCTATTGCAAGGCAGACGCTTATCAGGCGCCCCTAAATGCATTGCGGGTCACAGGAGCGCGAGCGGGTCGCGACGCGCGCGCCTGTGATGCGGTGGCTGAAGAGCGAGAAGAGCTCGGCGTGACGCTGCGTCTTCACCGCGTAGTGCCGCTGGTGCGAGGAGGTGGCCAGGGCGATGGGGACGCCATGGCTGTGCAGGTGCCGCAGCAGCCGCTCCGCGCCTGCCCGCGCCCGGGGCCACGTTCGGCGAACTTCTGTGCATGCATGCCAGACACCCGCCTGTGCACTGCTCAGTGAGCACGAGGGTATTGCGGAGAGTGCAAAACGGTCTGGAGGCTTGCGGACCAATGGCGACACGGTGGACAAGTCCCACCACCAGCTGCTACGCCGCACCGAGTGTCCTGCAAACTGGAACGGTGGGGGATGCAAGAGGCGCTTTGCCTCACAGTGCTGCACGCGCTGTGCTGCAGGGGTGCGCAAGCCTTGAGGCAGCGGGCGCGGCCGCGCCGGGCAGGAGCTCGGCCTGAGGGAACAGCCGGTCCAGGCTGGCCTCCCGCTCCCTCAGAAACTCCTCAGGCGTGAGCTGGCCTTGCAGGCCTGTCTCCTCGATCAGGATCTTTGCAGCGTCCAGGGCTTTCTTCCCCATCATCTTCGCCTGGCTGCCGCAGCCAGGTCCCGCTCGGGAGGATCACATGGCGGCCCCTGAAGGAGCACTGGCGGTGTGCCGTGCACAACAGCTAGAGCGTGCCAGCGTGCCTTCAGCGACCAGGTGAAAGGCTTGCCAAAACGCCGCAAGCACTGCTCCTGGACAAGTGTGTAGAAGGCCTCCGTGTTCAGCAGCAAGCCATCCATGTCAAATATTGCGGCCACGACGCCCTGCAAGCACCGGGGGTGTGTCTTGTTATGTTGTTACGTTGAGCACTGTGGTTGGTGGAAGCCAGCAAAACGCAATGACGGCACCTTGTGTGCTGCCATCAGCCTCAGTGGGCGCAGTTGCACCAGGGCGCTATGCCTTAGTCCGCATCAGCACGGGGACAAGCACAAGTGTGGACTGCTCTTCAGTGTGGGCAACACTGTGCAGGCCCCCTGATCCCATGAAATGTCGCCCTCCATGCCAGCCCTTGCCAAGGCTAATGTGGACTCCAGTCGGTCCGATAGATGCTTCCATGTCATTTACATGGGTAGCACATTTCCACACCAGCGCTGTGAGCATGTATGAACTCAGGCCGCATGCGGGGTCAAGTCATGCAAACTCCGCCATGCAAAGGCAAGGCAAGAGTCCGCCATGCAAAGTCAATGGCATGACTTGCCTGCGGCAACTTCCACCAACACACAACAAGGCCCTGCGACAATCTCGCAGGCGCCTTGCGCACCGCATGAAATAGCAGTGAACACAGAACCCTAGCACGAAGGAAGACGCGACCAGGTTTGCAGTGCACCCTAGGCATGACCTCGCTGTACACGTCCCTATGCTGCCGCAGTGCGCCCGCTATTTCAGAAGCGTCCGCACCCTGGCCTTGCCGCCACTACCATCACGCCTGACACACCAGCCTCGCTCAACAGCGAGGCCCTGTGCCAGGGCCCCGCCTTCTTCATAGATCCTCTGAAGAAGATCTCCGTCCTACTGTCAACACCGCTGTGCGCCCACGAGCAGCAGGCACGCACAACCCCGCACGGCGGCGGTTGCGATAGCACTGCTGGGGCAGCTGACAGCGCTCTATGTGGTCCAGGGCTGCGTCCTGACTGCTAGAACGAACGCCGCCAGCATACTCAGTGTCCAACGGCCGTGCCAAATGCAGAGCTCGTTGACAGAAAACCACCATGCAGAAGCCACATGCTGAATAAAACTCCGCCCTTTAACCCAAAACCCACACCATGCTTCATGAATCATGATCAAGCATGCCGAGCAGGTGATCACCCGATTAAGCATGCACCTCCCGCTTGATCACCTGCATGCTTGAATGACATGATATGGACCTGAATACAAGCAAAGACTGGAGGAGCAGCGGAGGCTGTGCTATCAAATACACATGCAACAAAGAGGGCGGGTCAATCGGGGAGTGTCCTCGCCATCGAGCCCCTGCACCACTGAACCAGGACCAAACTGTGACACCTACATTAGTTCTGCAATCTCGACTCCTCCATAGTCGCAGAGCAGTGCGCGTCACCACGTTGCAAGACGTCTCGACATAGTTGAACAGAGCAGCCATACCTGCCAATGCATGCACGGTCCGAGGACATTAGCTGGTGCATGCGTAAGCAGATGCGAGCGCCAGTGACGCGTATGTAAACAGAGCGTCAAGGGGGGCCAGGACAGCATGGCGCTCAAGGCCATTGCTGCCCATCATGGTGTAATCATGCTGTAAGGGGTAACACGATCTTGCTAGAAGGCTCACCACCGCCTCTGGACAACCAGCGGCCCCCACCTCGGTGTGTGCGCTTCACAAAAGAGGCGGCGCCGTCCGCGCGCCGCACGCCCTGCGCTACGCCGCCGCGATCCACAACCAGTGCTCGGGCGGCACGCTGTGCGCGCGGCGGGTCATCGCGTCGCCCAGCTCGCTCGTGGTCAGCAGGCCCGCGACCGCGGAGCCGACCAGGTCGTCCAGCAGCGCATCGGTCACAGGCGGCGCCAGCTTGGGCAGCCCGGGCCGCGGGCCCCGGGCGGGCCGCGGCGCGAGCCCGAGGCCATGCGGCGCCTGCTTGGGCGCGGGCAGGGGCGGCAGCCTCCAGTGCGGCGGGCCCTCATATACGCACTCTGCGCCGGGGCGCTGCGGCGCGGCGGCTCGCGGCGCGGGGCCGGCCGCACGGGCCGCTGCGGCCCCGGCGTGCGGCGCGCGCTCTGCCATGACGAGCGCCGGCGCCTGCAGCTCGACGGGCGGGCCTCCCGAGGTCGCGCCGCGCCGCGGCGGCTCGGGCCACTCAGTGGAGTGCTGCTGCAGGAGCGCCGCGGCCGCGCGCGCCCCCTGGCCGTACGCCCTCGGCAGCGGCATGGAGCGCGAGCCGCGCAGGGCGCTCGCGGCGCGCGCGGGCCGGGCGCCGGGGCCGGCGACCAGGGCGCCGCGGCTGGTGAAGGCGACGTCGACGTCAGCAAGGGGCAGCTCCAGGATGGCGCCGCGGCGCGGGCGCGGCGCGTCGCTGCGCAGACGCGGCCCTCGTCAGCGACCCCGCCATGCCCTCTGCAGCGCAAAGGCACGGCCCGGTGCCCCCTGTCGGCGTCATGTGACGCCGCTGTGTCTGCCCAGCCGCGGCAGGCAGAACATGCGGCAGGTAAAACATGGGCGCGGCCCGGTGCGCTGTCCATATGGGCGTCCCAAGGCTTGGCGCTGTGGATGCTGCAATCAATACCAGCGACAGCAGCTGCAGCTCGACAGGGGCTCACCGGAGCTGCACGTAGTGGCTCTTGAACATGCTGCGCAAGGCGCTCTCGCCGTGGCCCATGCCTGCGGGCGCCCCCTGCGCCTGCCACCCGCAGTGCGCTGCCGCCTGCCAGGCCTCCAGAGCGCAGGCGAGCGCGGGGGCGCGCATGGCTGCGGGCTGCGCCAGCGCGTGGTCAGGGCGCGGCATTCCGGAGGCCGCCAGCGCTGCAGGGTCCCTGCGCCCGTCCACGCACCCGTCAGCTAAGGCTGCTGGCGGCGTCGTCATCGTGTCTTTTCGCCTGGGGAGAAGCACATGCTGGACGCATGCAGGGGAAGGGCTGCAGGCAGCGTACCGAGGGCAGCCATAGCTGACCGGCAGCTCCTCTCTGCTGCAGGGCCGGGGCCGCGGCGGCGGCGGCGCGCTGTGTGCATCGTCCTTGCTGGCGCCGCTGCAGGCAGCCGCGGCGGGGCGGCGGCGCGGGGGCGCCGCGGCGCGCTGCGCGCCCCCAGCGGAAGCCTGGCCCGCGCTGCAGGCTGCGGCCTGTGGGTCGTCACGCGCCTGCTCACCTGTTGCAGAAAGAGCGCGGTGTTCCGTCAGTGACAGGGCCGTAAGAAGCGCCCTACGTCAGCTCTGCACGGCACCTGAGCAGGCTGACACGCTCAGCAAAGGACGGGCCTTGCACCGGGCGCACACCTGCTGCGCAGTGGGGCCAGGCGGCGGCCTGGCGCTCCAGGCGCCGACGGCGCTCCTTGGTGGCAAGGAACAGGAGCAGGCAGAGCACCAGATTGAACAGGTGCAGGCTCCAGACGGTCATGAGGTACTGTGAGGATGCGAGGGCGTCCAGGAGCCTGCCACACGGGGCTGTCAGTCCGTGGGTGCATGCGGTTGTGCAAACGTACAAGCCCCTAACATGCATAAACGTAGGTGGCGACTTGCCGAATCCCAACCACTCCTCATAATGCTGGTGAGTACCGAGCAGGTCTGCATCAAGCCAGGCGCTGCTGTGGGGGTCGGCACCTGTGAGTCGCAGCCACCCTCCAGACCGCTGCGTAGGCGAGTGGGTCCGCGAGGTTGGCCAGCGCGAGCAGGCGCAGGACCCGGGACTGGGATGCCCGCCAGGGCTTCCAGTTCTCCAACTGCTTGCACCGCACGCCGCTGACCAGTGCCACCAGGCCCAGGGACGTCAGGCATATCGCAACGGTGCTACCGGAGCTGCCACAGCCAGCAGTGTGTGCACCAAGAAGCTGCCAGTGTCGACCATTGGCGGGCCCCCTGCCAGGCCTCTCAACACACAACTGGCCTCCCTGCCCCTTGCAGCCGACCCGAGGCACCGACAAGAGCAGCGTTGCAAGTGCTGGGGCACCTGCTTATCCATTCTATTCCTGCTTATTCATCCTCAGCGGAATTCAAAAAAATTGAGTGATGATGATGTGATTATTAATGTTTGCTGGCTCAGGGGCTGTTCATACACTGCCGTACCAGAGCGCATGCCCGCGCCACCTCCCATTAGCATGTGGCTGGCGGGCCTGCAGCGGAAGCAATTTCAGCTGCTGCCACCACACACCTGGTAGGAAGAGTTCCTAAGACCCGTGCCGCTCGCTCAGGGCTCACCCAGGCGGCTTGCATACAGGTCAACACTTGCCTGGTCTCGCAAGCACACCTGCACTCATGCTGCAGCCGTTGGAGGCTCCCTGCCCCTATCCCTGCAGTCCAGGGGCGCGCCGCTCCTCCGCTGCGAATGCACTTCATCGGCCTCGCTGTCAGACCCCGACTCCGACGCCGGCGCCCGCCACTCCACCGCCCGCCGGTTGCTGTTGGCCTGCAGCGGGGGCAGGCCGGCGCTGTCGCTGTCGCTGCCACTGTCGCTGGCGCCGCCCGGTGCGTCGCGCCGCGCGGGTCCCGGCTGGCCGGCCGCGCAGCGCTCGTGCGCGCTGCGCGCCGCTGCGTCCGCACTGTTGGCGTCAGTGCCGCGCTCGCCACCGGCGGCCGTGCGCGGCTCCTCGCTGGCGCACGCCTCGGCCGCAGCAAACTCCGCCGGCCTGCGCTCGCACAACCAGAGTCAGGCCGCGCCGGAGCTGGGGACGCGTTTTGCCCCTACCTGCTAGGCAGCACGGGCTCAACGCTGCACACACTCACACGGCCTCTCACCTGTGAGGCCAGGGCCAGGCGTCTGCCGTGCCGCTATTGCACTGCCAGCCCACTGTCAGCAAGCGTAGGCGCCCGCCCCGCGCAGCCGCGCACCAGACGCCGGGCAGCTTGCGCAGCGCACGCGCGCCGTCCGCGTAGAGCACGCGCACGATCATGGCGCTGACGGCGGCCGCGCCGTCGCCCGGCGCCTCCTCCACGACCAGGTAGCCGCCGCGCCGCACCCACAGCTTCTTGTTGAAGCGCGCCGGCAGCATGGCCAGCGTGCGGCGGCCGCCCGGGAACTCCACCTGCGGCGCAGCACCCGTCGAGGCCCGCCGGCATGGAAAGCCTCGCTCCTGGGTGAGGCCCTGTTGGTCCAGACAGGCTGGCAGGCGTGCGGGTGGCTCCGCTCTCAACTGAGTCGCACGCTTCAGTGCCACGCTGCGGGCGCTTGCCGCATACGCCAGAGGCCTTAAGTGAGGCTGCCAGTCCTGTGCTACACACTGGAGCGCGAGCAGGCAGGGCCGTGCCTCCACGTGGTTGCCGCCGCGGCTGCCGACCGCGCGCACGATGCTCTGGCCCGCCATGGGCGGCTCCGCGTCGTCCTGCAGCACGCTCTGCAGCACATGCTTACAGCGGCGCCTGCTCATCGGTGTTCGTGTCTGTGCACTCGCCCGCCGCAGCACGGCACTAACGCGGACAAGGAAGGCACCCGACTGGGTGCTCGACTGGGCCGCGGCGGCCAACCAAGGACAGGCTGTGGGTTTCAATCACAGGTTGCTCTGTACGCCAGCTACACGTCAGCACTAGCAGGAGCAGTGCCTGCTCTGGGATTGCTCCCTCAAGTACGAGCAGGCGTGCGCTGTGCCAGGTCTTCAGTCCCTGCACGTGCCCATAAATGCTCGAAGACTTCGAGTCGAAGTGGAGGTGAGTGGAGAGCAGCCTCGCGGTGCCAGCTGGGGGCGAGCGGTGCGGCATGGTGACGTTGCAGCAGGCAGCTGAGCTTGTGCGGCAGGGCGACCTGGCGCGCCTGGAGAGGCTGCCGGAGGGCGAGGTGGCGCAGCTGGCCTCCAAGGTGGACGAGGGTGAGCTCGCGAGTGCCACCTGTATGGTGTGGCCTGCTTCTTTTGCGAGTGCATGAGACACCATGACCCGATCACAAAGGGCCGACGCTCATCAGCCTAGCTGGGGCTGCGTAGTGTAACAAATGTATCTATCTTGCGAATAGCACACTGCGCCACGGGCCGTGCACTGACACAAGTGGCCTGTAAATACTTGCTCTGTGCCGCAGACGAGAGGACGCTGCTGCACACGGCTGCAGCGACGGGCAACCTGCCCATCACGCAGCTGTTCCTGAGGCAGAGCAGCTCCGCAGCAGCTGTCAACAGAGCGGATGACGAGGCGCGCACAGCGGAGCACGCACTTTCTCTGTGACGCACTTGTATCGGGCAATGAAACACCGTGCTTTGCTCCTGGCAAGCGCAGGGCTGGACGCCTGTGCAGTCTGCTGCCTCGGCCGGGCATGACAGCATAGTGGAAGCGCTAGTGTCCGCCGGAGCGGACGTCAACAGCGCCAACTCCAGCGGCAGGACGGCGCTGCACTATGCAGTGCGTCCCCGCCTGCCCGCAGCTCTTCATTCCCCTGACTTTCGGTCCAGTGCAACCCGCCCAGCTCACGCGCCGCCCCCCAGCACGCCTCCGAGCGCTCTCCACAGCAGGTGGCTCTTCCGCATACACTGTCCGGGGACGCTCTGTACCCGTGCTCTGTCATGGATGTGTACCACCCTCTTCAGATGCCACTGGCAGCGAAGCCATGCTGGCAGTAGACCGACCCAGTCCCGGGGCGTGCCCTGACAGCACGCATGCGGTGCAGGCGAGCAAGGGGCGCCCCAGCATGATCAGCTTGCTGCTGCAAAAGGGCGCGGCCGTGAACGCGCGGGACGAGCTGGGCGCCACGCCCCTGCACAGGTGCACTGCGACGCCGCACGTGCTGCTTGTGCTGGCCACTCAAGACAGGTAGCACAGCGCGGTGCCCGATCCGCCGCCTTACGCCGCGCCTGACAGGGCAGGGCCTGCGACAGGGCCTGCAGCGCCGGCAAGACGGCCGCCGTGCGCGAGCTTGTGGAGCGGGGGCACGCCCAGCTGGACATCAAGGACAAGCAGGTGCCCCACCCGCTGCAGTGCTCACAGCGTCCGGCCAGAGGCAAAGGCATGCATGCACGGGAACGACTCTCGCTGAAGCAGGTGGCGTGCACCACTGCTGCCAGGCTGATTGATGGGCAGGCCCGGTGTTGCCAGGGCAGGGTGCAGCCCCAACGCACTGTGAGTGGGGCCTCGCGCCTGCGGCGTCCTAGAACTTCCGCAGTGCCCAGCCGAGAGTGTGAATCGGGCGTCTAGAAGAGACCGCCTAGGTAGTGGTGAAGCGCGGAGGAAGGCAGTTTGCAGCCGTGGCAGGTGCCCCATCATCCGGCACAGACCGCCCGTTGCTGATGGAGCGGTGGAGTGGATGCGTGGAAATCTAGGGAAAGTAAACGAATTGTACCCAGCGCCTGACGCGCGCGGCGCGGCGGGGACAGGGCCAGTCGCCGCTGTTTATCGCCTGCGCGGCAGCCAGCCGGCCCGCCGCGCTGTTTCTGGCGTCCAGGGGCGCCGATGTCGAGGCGCGCCCCGTGGCGCGCCGGCGCCTCTGGCGCGGCTGCCGGCGCTGTTGGGGCGCTTTATAAGGCCTCGTGCTGTGGCGGTCCGGGGTGCTCATGCCGCGCGAGCTGCCGTAGCAAACCCCGCGCCTGCCCTGACTGCTTACACCGTCCAGCAGTTTGGTCTTTGCATTTGTCCGCATGCGCAGGCGGAGGACAAGCAGGGGGAGACGCCGCTGAGCGCGGCGGCCGCCTTTACGGGTCTGCGTGAGGCGCTCGTCGACCTGGTGACCGGCAAGACGAGCATCGAGGACATGCTGGAGGAGTAGGGCATGCAGGGTTTGTAGGGTTTGCAGCTCTGAAGTGTGCAGGCCGGGGCGGATGCGAGGCTTCCATGCCCTGGCAGGGAGGCCGGATTCTGGCTGCCTAGGTCCCGGGCGGTCTGTGCGCCCCGCATGGTCGCGCGGTGAGGCCCGCATGCGCCGCGCAAAGCGCTGTGACAGCAAACCAAGGACGCATGTGAACTGGGCTGTGCAGGAGCCCGTTGCCTTGCAGGTTGCTTACAGGCTGCAGTGCATGCGCACCACTGAGCGCATGGTCTTGTAATGAAAGCCGCAGTTCATACCTCAGAAAAATCGACCTCGCGGGGCCAGATAAGGCCCAATCTGGGACAGGACAGGGACCCTCCACAGCAAAAAAGCAATAAAATCATGTCGCAGGCGGACTAGCTAATGAAAGACTGACGCCGACTGGCGCGGCTGCTGAAGTGCGCAGTGCAGCCGCTTAGACATGCGCTTCAAAGCCTCGTGGCCGCGCCCCACCACTGGCCAGACTACATCCGGTCTTGGCCGCAGGTCAGGAGCACGCCGTCATAGCCTGCCAAAGAGCCTGCGTGCCCCATGGGGCAAGCAGCGCTGCGGTTGCAGGTAGATGCGGCTGCGCGCGCCATGTCCCTCAGCTCGGGACAGGCTGTCAGAGTCATTATACATACGTGGGCGTCGGAGCGCAGACCCGAATACAAGTGCTGGTGCACCCCGCCGAACACGCATCACCCCGCCCGATCACACCAGCGGCGCTGGCAGGGCCAGAGCGTGCCTCAACCCTTGCGGACCATGAGAGACCCCGTCAGGACCAAAAACACCCCGCTCAACATGGAACGCCGCCCTCAATATAACCCAAGTACCGCACAACTGCCCCAAGCCCCCGGGCCGCGCAGGGCCAGATGAAAACAGGGGGGTGGGGCAGGCACGCCTGCCGCCCTCCGCATGCCGCGCCGCCGCAGCAGGCTCACGGACCTATCAAACCAGTGTCGGGCAGGAGCGCTACCATAAACGAAATGCAGAATGAAACCTGACCTGAGCTACGATGCTGCGCCTGCCGCCGACCGGGGCTGCCCCGGGGGCCCATAATACACTCCTACTATGGACCGCGCGCGCGGCCCGGCGCTACTTCTTCGCGCGCCGCCGCTTCACGACGCGGCGCTGCGGCAGGTAGTACCGGTGCCCGGCGTGGTCCAAAAAGTAGAAGTGGTCGCTCTGGTAGAAGCCGCGCATCTCGTAAAAGTGCGCCGGGCTGAGGTAGAGCGCCGGGTTGAACGCGGTGTTCGGCGGCAGCCGCAGCAGCCGCACGCGCAGGTACGTCTCGCCGACCAGGCCCTGCACAGACCGCGCGCGCCAGGGCCGTCAGATTTGTGGACGTCGCTAACGAACTGAGGCGCTCATGCCCTGCATATGTCCAATGACATATGCAGTTAACAGAGGCGATCAAGCCAAGTCCCTGCAGGCTGATGACTCTAAGGAGGTTTGCATATCTCACTGTCAGCAGCGCAGGGCATCGGCCCTTGCACGGTCCCTTGAACCAAGCAGCCGCGCTTCGGCGTTGGCTCTGGGTCGCGTGCCTGCATGGCCGTGTCGTCAGCCGGCTCCTGCAGCAGCTTGTTGCCGATGTCCAGGTACGCGGGCTGGCTGTAGCCCAGCCGGTCGACCGTGCCGGCCGGCACCAGCCAGATGGTCAGCTGCATCGTGTCTGCGCACGCGCAGGAAAGAGCGTCAGCACACGTTGGCTTGAGGGCTCAAAGAGAGCGCTGTGCTTGGGCGGCCGCGGAAGCAAGTACAGCAGGCGCGCCCACCAGGCCGCTCACGCCCAGCGCGGCCCCCGGACACAGAGAGCTGCCGAGCGAGCAGGGCGCCGGTCATGGGGCAGGCGCTCACCCGTGACCAGCTCCACCGTGTTGCCGTAGCGCAGGCGGAACAGCTCCCAGCGCAGGACCAGGTGGCTGCTGTCGCTGGTCGCAAACTTGAGGCTGGTGTCCACCTTGTTTGGCGGCATCACCAGCGTCACGTTGTTGACCTTGGCTGCGCAGCACACAGCGGGGGTGGGGTCAGCGCACCGCTGAGCGCCACAAGGGCGCCCAGACGCGCCCTGTGGCAAGGTCCAGCAAGGGTGCGTGCTCCCAGGCAAACTCGGCTGCCAGTGCTACGCTCGGGTGCACGCTGCCAGCCCAGATGTGCGACACGCCGCGCTCACAGGCGGTGCGCTCACCTACAAGCGAGTCACCGTCCCCGACCGAGATGTCCACCTCCACGGCCCCAAACTTTGCTCCGATGGATTCAATTAGGGACGCTGCGCGCAGACGAGTCCGTTCAGAGACCAACATTGGCCTGTACTGTCCGACCGCGCTGTCTTTTTCGCCAATGCGAGTCAGCATGTCAACATGTCGTGAACGGCACGCAGAGCAGGCGGGCAGCGCACTTGTATAGTCACCGACGCCGGCCTTGTGCTTGGAAGTGACCTGCGAACACAGGTCCGCTTGAGCACGGCTGCAATTCTGCCACAATGGGGCATTTCACGGCCCAACTGCCGCCTAGATGTTTGCAAGAATCCAGCCGTGCGAGCCCGCACCTGCACTCCCGGCGTGTTTATCAAGCTATAGAACCTCCCGGGCTCGCCCATGAAGTCGAAGGCCTCGCCGGTGAACGTGCTGACCGCGCCGCATGGCACGGACAGCCCCACCAGCAATGCTACCACCAGCACGGCGGCGGGCGGCATGGCCCGCCCAGCCGCCTCAACAGCGTCGCATGCTGTCAGAGAGCGCCTCGGCCGGGCTGAGCACCCCCAGCAGCAAGGAGCTCCCGTTGCAGCTGACGCTTAGATATCGGACTTTGCTTCAAATTGAGTCCTCCTTGTCAGTGTGAGCTACAGCGCGCGTTCTTCATATGCATGCGGCTGCCTCACACGGCTGCGTCTACGGCTTCACGTACGCGTACTGCAAACCCTTTCTTACTGCATGCCCTATTTATCCTACCTGACTCATTTGAAATTGATATTTCTTTGACCGACCCACAAAGTCAGCTGCCCACCTAGCTCCTGCTCGCCGGAGCGCGCACATGAAAGGAGTCCGCGGTCACGCGCAACAGGGCGCGCAGCTCCGGCCACCGCGCCTGCCCGCACTGCGCGTTCAGGGTGTACAGCCGCCCGTCCCTGCGCCGCAGAGGGTGGGTCAGCTACACCGCCATGCGTGCCAGCCTTCCTGCATGCGATTTGCGCTCCGACTCGGGTTTTGCAAGACCTGCACCCTAAATAAGTACAGAATGCAGACACATGCACTTCAGAGCCACGTCGCTGCACCGATGCAAGCACACAGCCCTCATGAAGCAGCTCAGCATGGGAGCAGCGGCACTGCTGCCGCACCGCGCGGCGTACACGGAGACGTTGTGCCGGAACCACGTCGCGCCGCGGGCCGTGTAGTCCAGGACATAGTACTGTGTGCCGTCCTCGTCTCGCCTGTCGCCCCTCCCCGCGTCAGTCGCAGCGTGCTTGCCATGCAACTCCATTCCTGTGCGGCACTTTTCTCTGAGCGCCGAGTGACACATGCATAGTGAACAGTGCGTCGGGCTTGCTGCGTAAGAAAACAGACGACCAGTATGGCCGCTCAGTCAGCTCCGGCACGGCTGTGACATGGCAAGCGCCTGCAGGCTCAGGACAAGCGTTTGCAAACGAGAGCTTGGCACGTCGGCAGAGGCCGGCCGCGCTCTGCGCCTTGCTGCTGTCAGCCTGACAGCATCTCACTCCGACGGCGCGGCTGCGGACGCGCGCGCATGGCCCGGAAAGCCGCACGGGCCAGCAGCGCAGGGCTGCTCGCTCAGGCCACATATATGCACATTGAGCCAAGCAGTGCACCTGCCCTCCACATGAATGTGCCATGGGCCATGGGAAGGCGCGCTGTCTGAGTGCCCACTAAACAGGTACAGAGCGCAGAGCGCCTCCGTCACAGCAAACTCGGCTGCACGCCAGGCGATGCAGGATGCAACCCTGGCAGCGCGAGCGCACCGCTCCATCGCGCCCAGCAGCTCGGTGGTGCGTCCCGAGCCCGGCGGCGCAACCACGGTCGCCAGGAAGCGCGCGCCCGCCTCGCGCGGCCCGCCCAGGTCGCTTAGGCGGAACCCCGCGCCCGCCAGCGGCGCGGCCACCACGCTGACGCTCTCCTCGCCGCTGCCGCCCGGCGGGCCGAACGCCGCGCGCGGCTCCGCCACCTCGCGCCGCGGCGCCCTGCGCGGCGCCGGCGCGCCTCAGCACGCCGCTGCAGGGCCTGCTGCCGGGCGGAGCGCCCGGGCCGCTGCCCGCGGACCTGCCGCCCGGCGCGGCATGCGGGCCTGCGGCGCCGCCCGCAGCCGCAGAGGCCGCTGTGATGGCACACGCTCTCTGCGTGGGTGCGCCGCGCGCCGTTAGCCGCTTCGCGCGCATGCGCCGCCTGCCGCGCCGCTCGCCGCCGCAAAGGCGGCTGTAGTGGCACACGATCTCTGGAGCGCAGCCACTTTGAGGTTCAGGGGGTTCTACGGGTCTGGGCAAGCGCTGGGGCAAGCAGGGTATATCAGCCGCTGCTGCATTGGAGCCCATGTGAGGGAGGCTGGCCTCGGCAGGCAGGCGCAGCCGCCGCGCGTCTCGGGACGGCAAGCGCGCCAGAGGCGGCGCAGGCGCAGGCGCGGGCGGGCGGGCCGCGCAGGCGCCCGGCTGCGCACCATGCAAGCGCGCAGCCGGCGGCAGGGGCCTGTCAGGGGGGGGGCGGGGGCCCGCCTGCGGGGCGCGCCTGGGCAGAGCGGGCGGGTCCAGGCCGCGCCGCTGCTCCTGGCGCTGCGCGGCGCGGAAGTATAGCGTCTGGTCCGCCAGCCACGCCGCCGGGTACACAAACTCTGCGCGCCGCGCGCATGCCGGGTCCTCGCAGGCAGCCCCGCGCCCGGCGCGCCCGGCACTCAGACTGACCTTAATGTGTGTGGACCCTAGATGCAGATGTGGGCCATGCGCCTGCACCACGGGCCGCATGGAGAGCAGCTCAGGGCAGCACGCTGGCGGCAGCCACACGCCCATGCCAAGCCGCAGCGCGCACGTGCCGAGCCGCCTGGGCGCCGCACCGAAGCCGGCCTGCAGGTCCAGGCAGCGGCGGTAGCCGGCGACCGGGAAGAGCACGTCCAGGCGCAGCCGCCGCGCCGCACCGCCGCCGTCGGCTGCCAGCAGCGCGCTCGTCGAGCCGCCCAGGTTGCCGCCCAGCACTGCCGCGGCCGCCCACGGTCGGCTGCTGCCTACTGCAGCAGTCACTCGGCATGCTGGCCAGGCGACGGCTTCAGCCGAGTAAGTGGATGCTTTGGTGAGAGCAAGGCCGAGCGGCGGCGCTGAACGTCACGGAGGGGTCCGGGAGTGCTGCGCCAGGCAAGTCTGTGCCCGAACGTGTGTGTTGGTGGGGGCCTGGGGGGGAGGAGGGGCGGTGCACCCACTGCCAGCCCGGCCAGCCCGCCGAGGACCGCGCGGCGCTTGCTGGGCAGGCGCCCGCCCCAGGCCACCGTCTGCACGGGGTCCGCAAGGGACGGCCGCGGCGCAGCGCCGCCGTCACGCTCCTGCTTCCTGCCACCTGCCAACCGCCGTGCGCCGGCCAGCTGAGGTGCCACCCAGCTGGCGGTACGAGCAGGCAAGTGTGCACGCAAAGGCTCCTGGTGACTCACAGCCGGGCATCGCGCCTGTTACGGTGGCGGTGTTCCGCTGTTCCGGCTCGTTTGGGGCGCTGCAGCACCTGCAAGCGCGGGCAGTGCGGCCTCGGCGCGGCTGCGCTCGGCAATCTAGATGTATGCTGGATTGGCATGGCCTGCTGCCAAGGCTCGAGCCAGTATACACTTGCATCTCGCTCTGCTATGCTCACAAGATCTGTGCCCGGGAGCTTAACCAGCGCGGGTCATGACACATACAAGCGCTCCTGCCAACCCTCGTGCAGGCTCCATTTGAATCTCGAGGTCGAGCTGTCGCGCGCCATACAATATTTTCGGTTGATTTCCGCTGCTGCCGCAATGATGAGCCAGGCCAAGCCAGCAGTGGTGGCGCACCACCCCTCGATGCTGGTTGCGCACGGCTGGCCGTATGAGGTGGACAAGGATGGCGCGCTCCCTGGCTTTCACCACCGGTCATACAACCTTATGTGCCAGCCGGGCAGGGCCATATGCAGCCAAGTGTGGCAGCAAACCAGCAAGTATGGCAGGCTCAAGCCACAGACGCGCTTGACTGCGGCTTAACAGCCCTAGGCCCCGGCTGAGAGGGGAGCGCCTGGCTGGCAAGGGCGAGTCAGGTAGTGTGAGTCCGGAGGCGCAGCGTGTGCCTCCGCTGTGGCCGTGCTACTTTCAGCTCACCCATGAGCGCAGGCAGCTTCTTCAGGGAAATCCCAGGCGCCTCTTGCCCAGCAAGGGTGGCCGCTTAACGGCAGAGGGAGTTCTGGTGAAGCAACAGGCCCTTCAGAGGCAGAGTACGCAGGCGGCGCACCTTATGTCAGTGGTCCGTGACCGGGCGCTGCGTGCTGATGCCGGGGTGCCTGGTGGAGCCACAGCGCGTGCGCCGAGCAGTGGCCCCGCAGGTCTTCCAGGAAGTTGGCTGGTCCAGGGACACCTTGCATGTCACACGCCTCAGCCCGGTCACACGCAGCTGCAGGGGTGGCAGCAAAGGCGCTCACACCGCTTGACTGGGTATTTCCGCAAGGCCGCTCTGGTGTACGCGCCAATTGGTGCCATACACAGCCAGGCTGCGGCAAGAGCAGCCCATGCCTTCGATGTACGGCAGTTCTGGCTGATGCGGTTGCACGCGGGGGAGTGCAGGCAGGCGCTCAAGCGCGCAGGCCTTGCAGTGGCCTGCACCGATAACTACGTGGACACCACGAAGCGGCCTGACGCCCCAGTGCACGGCCGACAGGCGGCAACACACGCCAGCCTGTGTGCTCTGGTGACAGCCCTGCCCGCGCGCAGGCTGGGCGGCCTCGATCGCCAGCCTGCGGCTGGACAGTGGCGACCTCTCCAGCGCGATGGCGGCGCTCGTGCCGCGCTGCCTGACCACCGAGCCGCTGCCGGCCTGGGAGGCGCAGATCCTGCACACGTTCTTCGAGCGCTTCGACCGCAGCTTCCGCCGGCACAATGCGCACGGGCGGGGCATGCGCCCGCGCTTGAGCGCAGGTCAGGCAGCAGTGTGTTCGTGACTCTGTTCCCAAGCTGCACTTCTGCACCGGCCTGCTGTGTGGACAGCCCTGTGAGACAGCCCACATGATAAGTGCTAAGTCAGTCAGCTGCGAACGCTTGTCAGCAGCAAAAGCTGAGGCACTGCGCATGCCGCGCATGCAGATATCTTCCTGCCGCTCATAAAGACGCGCACTGAGCTGCCAGGCGGCCTGACCCTGGGTGCGCACCTTTCCTCCCTTACCGAGCCTTGCACTCAACCTAGCACTACAGCTCGCACCCGCACGGCCTGGAGAATGCGTTTGCAAGGCACTGGCATGGCGCCCCAGCACATGTGGCAAGCACGCGGTTGTGCGCCGCGACAGACAACGGGCTCGGCCCCGCCATGGACGCGTGCAAGAAGTGCGTGCGCGCGCTCTGCGGCAAGAGCCCCGTCCTGGACGCCAAGGAGTCCATGCTGGAGCTGCAGGTGCGCGCGGCAGGGCGCTGCATGCCCAGGCAGGGCAGGTACCCAGGCTGCGTGCAGACCTCCGCTCTGATGCATGAAGTGCCAAATGCGAGCACCCAAGACATATCATGGAAGGATGGCCCCGATGCCAAGCTGACTGGTGTGCAAACAGGAAGCCCTACTGCTACACCAAGACTCTCCTACATGCATGCTAGAAGGATGCAGAATAGAGACAAAGGCTGCAACACCGTAAGGCGCTGCGCTGAGGTGCTTGCAAGGCGGCCGCTGAAACCGACACAGTCCGCTAACACTGAAAGGCAACCATTGGCAGCTTCAGCCAGGGCGCACTTGAGGCGCCAAAATAGGGAGGGTACTGCCATGGCAGGGCAAGTTTGAGGCGATGCGCGCGCTGCTGCTGGTGCGCCTGGGCGAGGAGGAGAGCGCGGGCATCCCGCTCATGCGCAAGCACTTCACGCATGCGGAAATCCGCCCGGTAAGTGCTCGGGGCTCTTGGCCTACCTGCTGGCTCTGGACCATAGGTGTGTGCAGGGCACGCCCTGGTACTCCCCGGAGGTAATTCTACTTGCACGAGTGAAACTTGCGTTTAGTGCAAAGTCAAGATGATCACACACATAGTTACTGTGCTCAAAGTGCGTATTAGCTCGCTGCAGCAACTCTGTGCGAGAAGCCGTTTGGATGGGGTTATTGTTTGGCAGGCGCTGCGGAAGGTGCTTGCCGGTAGCCGCCCGATGGACCTGCCCCAGCTGCTGCGCCCCATGGCGCCGGCTGAGCGCGCGGCCTGGCTCTTGCTGCACGGCGTGCCAACGCTCGTGCAGGTGCGTCACACCGTTTGCCGTGCAAGGCCTTGCGGTGCAGGCAGTGCACAATATGCATGAAGCTGAGTGCTTAGGGTGCTCTGCTTCTACTTATGTTCAGTAATTGTAGCGTAGTGTCTCATCTCAAGGAGAGGATCGGCGCCTGCCATGCTCAGTTGCTTGCAACAATTGCATGCACTTGTCACACATTGTCCACTCATCATGACAAATACATGCAAATCATACCACAATGATTACGACCCCATAGCTCCTCATCTCCAAGGGTCCTCGCTTTGCTTGCAGTGACGCGCCGCTTAGATTGTTGAGCATTGGCATATGACTCCTGCTGTGCACATTTTGAGGCGCGCACGGATGGCGTGCAGGCGCTGCTCATCAACCCGCGCTGCCGCATCTACGACACCAAGTTCACCTCGCCCATGGCCGCGCTGGTGTCCGGCATCGCCCCGCCGCCGCACCGGCAGGCAGCCAGCTCGCTGTTCCAGTGCATGCGGCCCGTAGCCGTACCGGCCTGAGCGGCGTGGCGGCCGACCAGCCCCGCCGCCGGCTCAACCATCCAAACAGGCTGTCCTGGAGCTGAGGACAGGTGCACAGACGTGCTCTAACGGCGGTCCTAACTGTCGACCCCGACGCCTATGTGGCTCCCATGAGGGCGAACATATGCGATAAGAGTGCAGGGCTATTGAGGCAATACAGCATATCGGTATTAAGGATGGCTGGCATTTACCTGATGGAAAGCGAACAACATGGGCTGGACAGTCAGGATGATGGTCCAGTTGCGGCATGTGCACAGCCTGTGCATGTGGAAGAGCTCATATGGAAGCTGAGCTGAGCAGAACGAGCTGGGCATGATGCGCTGGGTGTAGACTGATAGTGCACGGTGAGCTGGGCATGGTGAGCTGATCATGGTGCGCTGGATGTGGACTGACAGTGTAGCTTGTCTGCGAAGTAAATGACACAGCATGCAGGTGCATGGAATGCCGGCCGTGCCTGTGTGGTAAAGGCGTGGCTTGCTGTTTGCCGTGGCTTGCTGTTTGACACAACAACATGCATCATGAGGGCAGTTCCTGCGGCACTTATATTACAGGGACCAGCACTCAAGTCTGGGTAGTAGACACAGCTGACGCACAGCCAGGCCAGAGGGCGGGCGCCCGTCGCGGGCGCGGCACCCCCCGCAAGCGGCCCCGCAGCGCTGCGGCCCATCCGCTCCAGCAAAAGACTGGGGTCAGCGCCGCAGTCTTTTGCTGCCACCACTCCGGAACACTGATGCGGAGGCCTCACCGCCTCTCGCCGGCGCTAAGGGGAGGGTCCTACGGTCCGGGGCGTCAGGCGGCCCCACTGCAGACCCAAAGCTGGCACAAGGGTGCCCGAGCGGCAGGGCGGGAACTTTTAAAAGCTGCACTCCTAGCCGCGCTGTCGAGCAGGCGATAAGGGAAGCGCAACAACCAGCGACGCGAAAGCCGCCTGCAAACGGCGGCATCCTATGCGAGCCTATGGGCACAGACGGTCCGTTCTGCGCTCCTGCAGCGTGCGCAGGAGCTGGTGCAAGTGTGTCAACGTAGGCAGCGAGCCGGCGGCACGCCCCGTGCCACACCGACGCTCAGCAGTGTGTACAGCGCTAAAAGCACTTGCAGTGTCAACCATGGCGCCAGCACGGCCGCGACCGCTCGAGGCACGCGCTGGGGCGCGCCTCGCCTTGTAGCTCAGCTTACTAGGGCGGAGCCCGGCGCATGCCACAGGGAAGCACTGCACTACACAAGTACAGACGAACTTGGCGGATCTCTCAGCGTGCGCACTGCCCGCGCCCGGGCCAGCCGCGCACAACCAGGACTCGACACGGTTTCACAAACTCCCCCGCCCCAACACGTGGTGAGCCCCTCTGCGCGGGGCGCGCCGGCGCTCCCGCGAGCCCCCCAGCCCGGCGGGTTGGCTCACGCGCATTTCGCGGCACGGCATGAGTATCTGGCAACTCGGGGGGCACACAGGCCCTCCGCACGGGCGCCCCGCAAGGTTTGCCCAGGCCGGCCCCCGCGCTCCACGCGTGCGCGCGGCAGGGGTGTCGACGCCAAAATGGCCCGACGCAGCATGCGTCGGGTGTAAGAATAGCTCGCATACTGTACAGCGCCTCCCGGAGGCACCAGCTCGAGGGCGCTTACCCCTGCGCAGCGTCACAACCCCCAGGCGTCAGCAGCCAAGCAGCCAAGCAGGCAGTTCGAGATGCTGCCAGGAGGCCCTGCAGGGACTGAGGTTGGACGCGTGCAGGAACAGAGTCTGCGTGCGGCAAGGCCTGCCTGCCACACCAGAGGGCGATGCAAAGCACAGGGTTGGTGGGCATGCGTCTGAGAGCAGACGGCTGGGGTAGGGCGGGGCAGAGCGCGCGCCTTGTATGCGTCCTGCTCCCAGATCTGCGCCTCCAGCAGCAGCGCGCCGTCGCAGTCGTGCTGGCCGCGAGGGTACACGGTGAAGTCGATCACGTCGCCCGTCTCCAGCTTGTCCAGGTAGAAGTGCAGGCGCTGGCGCGTGGGCTTGTCGCTCAGCTCGTAGTCGGCCTCGTGCAGGTACTGCACCGCGCCGCCGCCGACCGGCGACAGGATGACCGAGAAGTCGACGCCATTTTGGGGAACACCTGCGCGCGCGGTCAGGACAGGGTTAGGGTTAGGTGCCCGTGAGCCCGTGCCGACGGGCGCGGGGTTCCGCTGCGCATCGAGGGGCCATACAGGCCCTGTGATGCGCTCCGCCGCGGGCTGGCACACATGCAATGGCCGGACAGTGCACTGCTGGCACCATTTGTCAGCAGCCACAGCATGGCGTCTCTGGAGCATGAGCTATGACATGTCCTGCGCCGTGTGAACGGCCTGGCTGCTGCAGAGGCGACCACTGCACTTCGGACTGAGGCAGGCGCCCATGGGACACGGTTGCAAAGAGTGTTAGGGACAGGGCGCGCGCCTCGTAGATGAGCATGAGCACCACGTTCTCGGCGGTCAGGAAGGAGTCGAAACGCAGGTTGCCGGCGGCCGTGTGCAGGCCGCCGCACATGTTGGGCGAGCCCGGCCAGCTGACGCAGGGGTGCAAGATGTAGCGGTAGATCTGCGGGTACTCAATGTCCTGCGTAGGCGCGCGCGCGCTGCGTCAGCCGCATGGACTGTGCCGCGCCTCCGTGGCTGCATGCCTGATAGCAGGCGCAACCCCGCAACACCCCCTGCGCCCATGAGTGGATGCAAAGTGACTGCTGAGTGACGAGCATCGGATTGCAGCGCCCCTGCACAGGCAATGCCCCATATGATACAAGGTTACGGATCACATGAGAGAGGACAGTGCGCCCGACCTATGGGTACGGTCAGGGCATGGCGCACCTCCCCGGGCGTCCACTTGCCGTCCGCGATCTGGTTGTTCTCCGGCGAAGGGTTCCACACGAACTCGTAGAACACGCTCGTGTTGTCCATGCGCGTGGAGGCGTCCACATACCCGTAGCGCCAGCCACGGTAGCCCTGCGCCGCCGCCGGGCACATGTCAGCATATGTCCCACGCATGTCAGCATATGTCCCACGCAGGCCCATCTCAGCATGGCGCCGGTGCAGCCTCATCAGCAGCCTTGTGTCAGACGTGGACCCAGCGCAAGGTCATTAGGCTGCCATAACGCGGTAGAGGCGCGGGCCTTGTGGACGTATGCCAGCAGACAGGCAGGGCCTTCTCTCGTATGCCAGGACCCCGCTGCTGTCAATGCCACAGCAGGAGTACCGACCCCGCTGCTATCGGAGCCACAGCAGAACAATAGCGCGCGGCGCGCCTGCGTGGGGCTGTACTCGGTGTGGAAGTCGACCAGCGGGCGGTACTCGGGCGTCAGCTGCGCCGTGCGCATGAGCAGGTCGTCCGTCATCAGGTTGGCCGCGGTCTGCGCCCGCACACGCAGCGCGCCGCGCGTCAGGCGCTGAGCGGCGCGGTGCAGCTGCGGCTCTGGCTGCATGCCCGCAGGGCAGCCATGGCGCGCCCTGATCTGCATCGTGTTCGCTCGCGGATCGCCCGCATGGGCCGCCGCCATGCAGGGTGAGCATTCGCCTCCTGTCTCACCATACGCTTATTTTCAGATATGCTCGCGCCGCACTCTGATGCAGTGACAGCGCATTCCTAAGGGTGGCCTGTGCATCACTGGCGCAGGGTAGGGTAGGGTATAGTGGGCCAGCAAGGGGCGCGCCTGGATGTCCAGGATGCGGTCGGGCGTCTTGTCCAGCACGCACTGGTAGCCGTGCGCGGTCCAGTTGTTCAGGCGGAAGGGCGCCTCGGGGAAGGTCTGCATGTTCAGGCGGTTCTGCGCGCGCGCGGGCCCGCCGTCAGGCGATGTCGCGGCGGGTAGCGGCACGGCGGCGGCCTGCTTCGCGCCGCCCCTGACGCGGCACCGAGCGCACGCGAGGTGCGCACTGCTCGGCGGAAGCGGCTGACGCAGGCCGGGACCGTTTGCACAACTTGTGGCATGCAGTGCTCTTCTATGCGGAGGCAAAACGCGTCAGGCGCGTTGGATGCAGAGAGGCCAATCAGCGGGCCGCCGCACCTGCGCCAGCATGAGCGAGAGGACCCAGGAGTTGTAGGAGCGGAAGTCGCGCGCGTCGGCCGCGAACGAGGAGCAGAAGTGGCGGCGGCGCATGAGCACCGGCACGTCCTCCGTGCAGTAGTCGCTCATCAGCCATGGCTCCACCTCGCCCTCGTACAGCTGCGCCGCGGGTAGGGTAGGGTTAGGGTCACCGCACCCCAGCACCCAGGGGCGCACGCGCGGGGACCGGCGGGCACGGCGGTTCCGCACAGAGCAGCCTTGCGCGTCTGCCGAGCAAACTCTGCCCTTGTGGTAAGCTCAAACCCAGGGAGCACTGGGAGAGGGGGCGGGCGGCCGGGGCGGCGCGCCTGCCAGGTGGGCGCGGTCGGGAAGGCGGTGCGGCGGATGCCGTTGCCCTTGTACTCGGGGATCTCCGCGCCGAACGTCAGCGCGCCGACCGAGTCGCCGCGCAGCTCGCCGATGTTGAGCAGCTGCACCAGGTCGGGGATGCGCGACTGGTTGATGACCGAGTAGGCGTCGGGCAGCAGCAGCACGGTCGCGGCCGAGTCGGAGTTCTCGCAGCCGGTGTCGCTGCACTGCGCGACGTCGCACACCTGCTCGAACAGCTGCGCGGCCCCGCACACCCCCGGCGTCAGCATGCTCAGCATGTCGAGGACCCAATGCGCAGAGCACTGTTGCATGGAAGTGGAGTGCGCTCTACATGTGAGAGAAAGAGCTGATGCGCGTCATCCGCAGGCAGTATGTTGGCTCCAGGCAGTCCAGGCTGCCTCACAGCCGCTCCCAGCATGCACGCCCCGGCTCACGGCGCTCAGAGGGTATAGTTCAGGTTTAGGTAGGATATAGGCACCCATATGGGGTATGGGCGCGCGGCCGCGCCTGCAGCGCGCTCCAGCTGGGGTCCAGGTTGACCGTCTCAAACTCATGGTCCATCGCCTTGGCCAGCTCCAGCGTGGCCGCGTCGTCCTCGATTGCTCGCCGGCCATCTGGTTGACCGCAAAGTCGTGGTGCCAGTCCTGCCACTGCTCCTTGCCGGTCGTCACGCGCGGCGACAGCGCGCTGATGCCCAGCTCGCCGCGCAGCAGCGCGTCGCGCATGCGCGGCGCCAGCTCGTCGCCCTGCCGCAAGCGTGCAGGCTTAGGGCCGGCCTAGGGTCGAGTCAGGGCAGCCATGCGCCTGCATGGCAGCGTGCGCTGGTGCGAACGGGCGGGCGGTGTGGTCGAAGTGCCGCACAGAGTCCGCGACAATGCCTGGTTGTGACGAGGGGAACTGGATGTGACTGCGCTGGCGCGCAAAGGCCGGGCCGCGGGGCGCGCCTTGGGGGTGCCGCAGATGATGTCGGAGTGCAGCTTGGGGTCGATCATCTCGGTGACGCCGCCGACGTCGTAGATGAGCAGCGGGATGCGCATGACGGACGCCTCGGCCAGCACGTAGGACATGTTGTCGATCATGGACGCCAGCACGAGCAGGATGCCGTCCTGGCTGATGGTCGCGAGCGCCTTGTCGCTGCGCGCCGGCCCCACACCAGGTCAGCCGGGCGCAACATGTCTCCAGCGCATGCATGTCTGCTGACTTGCATCCCTTCTTCAGTCCTAACATGCCTGCCAGGTGCAGGGCAACGGCGCGCTGTGAGGGGGCTCCCTCGCACTCTGGAGCCTTGCTCAGAGCAGGCAGGCGGGGTGCATGGGGACTACGAGGGCAGCGCGTCGCGGCGTTTTGGCCAAATTAAAGGTCGTCCAGGTCCAGGATAGGGTAGAGTAGGGGACAGGGACCGCGGCGGCAGCGCACCGCGGCGTGTTGGCCATGATGAACGTCTTCCAGGTCCACGCCTTGGTGTTCTTCTTCAGCCAGGTGCTGGACAGCATCTGGTCGATCTTGGACTCGGCGCCCACGAAGTAGGCCTCAAACTCGGGCTTGTTCAGCACCTGCGCGGCGCCGCCGGCGTCAGCGAGGCTCCCTCCTTCCCACTGCTAGGGTTGGGGCACTCGGGCTGCCGCGCCGCCCATGTAGCAGGCCCACCAGGGGGCCTCCTTAAGCCTTCCAGAACGCATGCGCATGCCAGGGTCCAGGGACACGCCGGCGCGGTCGCAGGTCAGCATGCTGGGCGCGACTCGCGTCTTGCCGCAGGGCCGGCGGCCAGCGGCCAGCGGCCAGCGGCTTCAGCAGAGGCGGGGCCGGGGCTCCGCCGGCGCGCGCGCCTCGGCGGGCAGGCGCTCCACGGCGTCCACGAACAGCTTGATGCCCTTGCGCTCCTCCAGGCGGCCGAAGAAGGCCACGCGCCAGACCGGCTTGATCGCGCGCTCGGTCGGCGCCTGGTCCAGGTCGGCGATCATGTTGGGCACGGGCAGCCTGCGCGCAGCGCGTCAGGGCATGGTCAGGGTCTGATCAGGGCCATTCAGAGCTTGGTCAGGGTCATGCACGGCAGCCGGACAGGGTGCCACTGCAGGGGCCGGCGGCCATGCATGGCGTATGCGTGACACGCGCGCTGGAACTCTGTCGCTGACTCAGGTGCAATCGCGCTCGCCATGTATGATAATAGCGTGAGCAACACCGGGCGGCGGGCGGCGGCCGAGGGCGCGCCGGTTCTCGGGCAGCTTCCAGCCGCGCTGGCGCAGCCAGGAGGCGATGTAGCGCGTGGGCGACAGCACGATGTCGGACAGCTCCACCGTCGTGCGCTCGCCGTTGTCGATGCGCAGGCTCATGATGTCGGTCGGGCGCGGCAGCTGGCCCTGCGGCACGCGCGCGGGGCGCCGCGTCAGCGCCTGCTCGCACGCTCCCGGCCTGCTGCGTGCCCACAAGTACATGCTGCCGCCTGGCAGGTAGACTTTTTCATCATTCAACAAATCAAGAATGGAAGCATGAGACGCAGCGAACATGGGCGTCCTCGTGGAGAGCTGGGTCTCAGGTGGCGCGCCTGGGTGGACCAGTAGTGGCCGCCGTGGGGGTTGATGGAGATGCGCAGGCCCGGCGCAAACTGGCGGTAGTGCGAGTAGGTCACGATGTCCGCGAACACGCCGCCCCACTCGTGCACCTGCGCGGCGCTCGCGCGGGTCAGGCGCGGGCATGCACGGGTCGGGCGCTGGCATGCCTGCATGACAGCAGGGCAGAGAGCGCAACCAGGTCACGTGCAGCGGGGTCGGTGGTAAGCACGAGCGCGCTGAGTGCAGCAGGCGCTCAGACATGGGGGCCAGGCGAGCGGGCGGGGCACCTGCAGCACTTGGCACTCGTGCTGGTTCTCCTTGAGCCAGGCGAGCGTCGCATGGCTGAGCTGCTCGTACGGTTGCGTGGTGACGACGAAGGGGTCGAAGTGGCGCTCCTCCAGGCAGGCGTAGGTGACGCGCGGGTGCAGCGCGCCCTGCATCTTGCGGCCCTTGGCGCACTTGTCCAGCATCTTGCTCACGCCCAGCAGCGTCACCTGCGCGCCAGGGTAGGGTGCCGTGAGCCCCGGACGGCCCTGCCCAGCTTGCATGCCGCGGCACTGCTGAGACCCAGCTGTTCAAGCCCCGAGCATCTTGAGCTTTGTGATGTATTTAGCATAGCATTGTGTGCATGCCCGGCCTGCGCGCAGGCGCGCGGAACGCCATGCGCGTAGCGCCGGCGGCGCCGCAGGCCGCCCCAGAGCGGGGCGGTGCAGACATGATTGATTACTGCGGGCCGCGCGGCCGCACCTCCAGGTTGGGGTCGTCCTCGAGCGCGCCGGCCAGCAGGCCGTAGGCGGTGGCTGTGCCGCCGGCGGTGGGCAGGCCCCAGAAGTCGGCGGTCATGAGGCAGACCTGCGCGCACGCGCGCGCCCGTTCGGGACCATGGCGCCCGTCTGGGCTACTGCCTTTGCTACTGCGCAGGCATGCGCGACAGGGTTTGGCACAGGTGGCATAGCTGTGGGCGACACAGCGCAGCGTCTGGGCACATGCACTGCCGTGAGGGCCCCGCTGTGCTCATACGAGCGAACACATTGCATGCCCAGCGAGCGCAGACATGCAGGCCGGCCCGACCTCTCCCCGCTCCCCACGCTGCTGCACGCAGGGGCGCCCGCATGCTGGCGCAGGGCAGCCGGCTGCGTCTTCAGGCCGCCGGGCGTGGCCGGCCGGCGCTCAGCCGGGGGCGCGTACCTTCAGCTTGGGCGCGAGCGGCAGCAGCTTGCCCTGGTCGTCCTTGATGGCGGTGTGCTCGCGCTGCGTGTGCGCCGTCAGGTTGGCGCCCGCGCGCAGCCGGCGCAGCACCTCGTCCAGGGCGGAGACGTCCGGCACGGCCAGCGCGCTGGCGCCCGTCGCAAAGTGCTCGCCCGGCGCGGCGCCCGGGCCGGCCGCGCCCAGCGCGGCCAGGTGGCCCGTCTGCAGCGCGCGCGCGAGCATCTGCTCCGCGCTCGCGGCCGGGCCGTCCTCGGTGACCAGGGCGTTCTGGGCGGCGCCCGCGGCGGCCGAGCGGCCGCTGAAGCCGTCGTGCGCGAGCAGCGCCATCGACGCTGCGTCGGAGGCGGCGCCCGCGGCGGCCGCGCCGGGCACCAGCTTGGACGCGGCGGCGGGGCTGGCGTTGCCGCCGGTCGCGAGGCCGGCCCAGGCGGCCGGGTTGTAGTGGCGGGACGACGCGGGCGCGGGCGCGGGCGCGGCAAACGTGGCCGCCAGCGGGCTGGAGGGGCCCAGCCGGCGGCCGAGCTCGGGGCCGGCCGCATTGGGCGCGGAGAAGACGATGCCGCCCACGAAGCCGATCAGCAGCGCGGCCACGCAGGCGGCCAGCAGCGGCGCCCAGTACAGCACGCGCTTGAGCAGCGCGGCCTGCGGGCGCGGGCCGGAGCGCTCGGTCGGCAGCGGCGCGCTGGCCGTGCTGGCCAGCGCCGGCTTGACGGGCGCGGCGGCGGCGGCGGCGCCGGCCGGCGGCGCCGGGTGCGGCAGGCTGGAGCTGCGGGCGACCGGCGGCAATGCGCCGGGCGCGCGCGGCGGGCGCGGCGCGCTGCCGGCCTCGCCGCCGAACGCGGTGGCCGGCGGGGGCGGGCCGTAGCCGGCCGCGTTCTCTGCGCGCGGAGAGTGGTGGGAGGGTTCAGTGCTCGGCTCTCGCCAGGCTCACCGGTGCAGCGGAGCAGCGGCGCGCGAACTGCTGGCGCGCTCACACAGAGCTGCAGCAGCGCGCTGGCGCCTGTCACAGAGTGCCTACCACCCAAAAAGCACGCACTGCTCCCAGGCTTCTCCACTTCCTGGCAGCGCTTCACTGCCAGTGCATTGCTGGATGAAGTTCTGTGCAAGCACGCCGCTGTGCGGCTGCGGGCCCCCCTTTGCTCCCAGCCGCGCTGCTGATTGGCAGGACGTCAGCTGGGCGGGCCCGCGAGCGCCGCACCAGGCGAGTCGTCGATGTATCGCGCGTAAGAGGCCATGCTTGCGGCCCGAGCGCGCGGTCCTCTCCCAAGCACGTACTAGGCTGGTGTCATACGCTCTCCAGCAGGCTGTCGGCGAGCCTGCGCGTGGCCGACGTGCCGGCCCTCAGCGCTGCCTGCATGCACGGGGCCAAGGTGCGAAAGTCTGGGCAACGGGCTGGAACAAGGTCGAAGGGCTGCCCGGGGGCGAGCCCGAGGCGCCCAAGCGCTCTGGCAGGTGCAGCACAGCACACTTCCTGTGTACGGGACCGTTCGTAGCCGCCCTCGCTGGGGCGTCGCAATTTCAGCACTTTTCTTCAAACATTCCGCCCGGCTGCTGCAGCGCTGTCGAGACGCGTCTGCTTCCAGCTGCGCAACGGGACTGCGGCGTGCGTTCAAAGCAGCGGGGCAGCCGCACCTGGGCCTTGAGCGTGTCCCGGAGGCTCCAAAGCGGACTTCAGACAATAGCTCTCCTAGCGTCCCTGGTGTCACTCCCCACTGCCGCAGCTGCGATGCTGTGCTGTCGACCTGACGCACACGGCACTGTGCTGTGCGGCTTGTGCTGCTACTTCCTGCGACTGAGTTCAGCAGTCGTTAGCTGCACCACTCAATCAAGGGTCGGTGGTCTGTTGTACTCTTCCCGGACGCTGAGGAGCCCTGCAGTTCCCCGCAAGCCCGGATGTGAGTCATGAAAGTGACGGGATGGAACGTCTGCGTTTTCCATCTTCACGGCCCTGCCAGACCCCGGCCAAGGCGAGCGGCCCGCGGCTCCTCGACGCAAAGCAGCCGGTGGCGTTCCATTCAGCTGAACGGAAGGGCTGCTCATGCATGCTGCAGCGCGCATGAGCAGCCACACACACTCCAAATGTGGGTCCCGAGCACCTCACCCGGCATCGGTCATGCGCTGGCTATTTACATGTGACGCCACGAGTTTGAGAATTTGAGCACGGGGAGGCGAACAGCCTGCACAGCATTACACACATGAGCACAGGCTTTTGGCCTGCTAATGGCCTGGTGATGTTTGGCAGCACCGTGCTTGGTAAATGAGCGATACACGTAGGGCTCGCATGACGTCCGCTCTCTCTGTTTTACAGACGCGCTGTGCCTGGTTCCCTCTGCCTTCCACAACCAACGCGCATGCCTCATATGCTATGAATACTTCGTGCTGAGAGCAAGCAGGGAGACCACGCTGTAGCCGGGCAAGGGCGCCTTCATCAAATCCTACCCCGACAGAGCCGCACCCTGAAGCCAGCACAGGCACACCTACCAAACATGCGACCAGGGACGGGAGGTGCAAGAGCCCTGCAGCGGCCGGGGGGCTAGCTTGGGGACGTCAACAGCCGCCACAGAGGGCTGCCAGCCAGTCCGCCAAGCACGCCCCGGGCATCATCCGTGCGCGTATTAAATGGACCGCAGTTGCTAATCAGCAGCGGCAAAACCAAATCGTAAATTAAAAAGGTGCTGCCTGCAGGCCACGATGGACCACCACTCTAGACTGCGACTGTACACGGCCCTGCGGGCCTGTCGCACAGGCTGCCGTGCCGCAAGCGTCGGCGCCGCCCTCACCTGCGCGCGCAGAGCATGCGGCGGCCGCCCGAGGCCTCCAGGTGCGACCCGACGCCCAGAAAGCCGCCCGCGCCTGCCAGGCCGCCCGGCAGCGTCGCCGTGCCGCCAGCCGCATAGCTGAGCGGCGCGTCGTACAGCCGGCTGACAGCCGCACCGCGGCCCCCCCACTCCCGCGGCGCGCCCGCCAGGGGGCTTGCCGGCCCCTCGCCCGCGCGCGCGCCGCCCGCCGGCGCCCAGCCGTGCCCCGCCGCCGCGCGCCACGCCGGCGGCGCCGCCCGCGCCGGCGCGCCCAGCGCCCCCTGCGGACCGAGCGGCGCGAGCGCCGCGCCCGCGGGCGCGCCCAGCCCGCCGCCCGCCAGGTCCGCCACTGCCGCTGCGCTCGCCGCCGCGTCGAGCGCGGACGCGTTGGCCGCGCCGGACGCGGGGCCCGGGCCGGCCCCCGGCCGCGCCGCGCCGGCGCCGAGCGCGGCGGGCGCCAGCGCGACCCAGGCCGCGCCCGACACCGGCTCGTACGTGTACACAGAGTAGTATGCGCGCAGGAACGTGTCTCCCAGCACCAGCCGCTGCGGCATGCCGCCGCCCACCACCGCGCTGATGCAGTGCGCGTCCGCGCCGGCGCCCACCTGCGCCCGTTGCTCGACAACGTGCTCGCCTCGCGCTTTCACAGCGCACACGCTGCCTGGTCTCGCTCTACAACCCGCGCATGACGCTGCCGCTGGGGCGTACGGCAAATGGTAACTTGAGTAGGGCCATGCACGGCCGTGCACAACAGAAAGAACCGCAGACGTACTTGCATGTTGCTCAGCAACTGCGCGCGAACGCGCCGGCGCGGGACCCAGGGGCGCCGCCCGGAGCCGGCGCGCACCATAATGATGTACTGGCGCGGCGCCAGCTTGAATGGGAAGCCGCCCAGCTCCAGCACGAGGTCGGGCAGGCTGTCGACGGCCGCGCAGCCGGAGACCAGCCGCCAGCTGGCGCCGTTGGGCTCCCGCCGCATGCCCGGTATCGCCTGCGAGGCGCGGCGGGGACGTCAGGTAGAGCGCACGGCAGGGCTCGCTCAAGGACGGGCAGCGGCGGCTGTCTCAAAGCAGGTGGACCGTGCTGAACTACAGTGCAGTGGGACGTGAAATGGCTCACAGCGTTATAGTGCTGGGCGGCCCGGCGAGCAGGGTCTCCCGCCGGTGCAACATGCTGAGCTGACAGGGCGCATGAGCCACCTCTGCAGCACTCCGGGGCTGATGTGTGGCCAGCTGGCGCACGCCCGCGTGCGTCACAGCCATGCAAGAGCCCTGCAGCGCACGCATGCATTGGTGCGTGGCCCTAGAGTAACCTTGCCCCACCCTGCCCTGCACAGCGCGGCACGCCTGGTTGATGGCCGCCGCGTCCGCGTCCGACGCGGTGAGCATGGACGTGCCGGAGTCCATGATGGCGCCCTCGGCGGCCACGCCGCGCACGGCGTACCCGCCCACGCGCACGCCGGTCAGGCCGACCGTCCAGTACTTGGTGCTGATCACCGGCAGCTCGTGCATGACGCCCGTGTAGCGCGCGCGGTCGTGCCCGCCAAAGTGCACGGCGCCCGCCGGCTCCCTGAACGGGTCCGGCGACAGCCACAGCGCGAACATGGGCGCGTCCAGCAGCCCCTGCTCCACCATGCGGAAGAAGGCGGGCGTCGCGCCCTCCTTGGCCAGCGACGGCAGCGCCAGGCCCTGCGCGGCCAGCGTCGCGCATATCAGCGTGCGCTTGGCTCTGCTGCCGCTGTTAGTCGGTGAGGCACCAGCTCCAGGATGAGCGGGCCGCGCGCGCGGGCGCAGGCCTCACTTGCGCACTGAAACTGTTGTGGCTGAGCTCGGAGCCCCGTACGTAGGTAACTCGCGTGACAGCATACGGCTTTGAACTTCCCTCGGCGCAGGATGCTGCGCAGGTCTGGTTGTACGCGCTGGAATCCACCGCATGAAACAGAACATGCACCATCCAGCTATGCGATGGAGCCCGATGCTCCGTAAAGCACCACATCGCCACAAATTTCTCCAGGCAAACGCAGTACACGTCTGCCAATGCCGCCTGAGGGCTCGGGGGTGCAGGGCAGAGCGGAGCCGGCGCGCACAAAGATGCCGTCGCACGAGGCGGACGCAAAGTCCGCGCTGCTCTCGACCGCCAGCCCGATCGCCTGGCGGTGCAGGCGCAGCGGCGGGTCCGCGAGCGCCACGGTCTCCAGCGCCACGCGCCCGTGCACCGCGCCGCTGCCGTAGCGTATGGAGAAGCGCGTCGCAGTCGGCTGCGTGCCGGCAGGCGCCGTCAGCGCAGGCTCGTGCGGAGGCACTTGCTGCAGTACACAGGTTGCCAGTCTCTTGTCGCGGCCTTGAGAACGGAAAAGGCCATGGCAATGGCGCTTCTTTCCAGGCCGGGCCAGCACTGAGGACTCGGAGTCTCGGGCGCCGCTGCTGAGTGCGCGTGAGCGGGGTCTGGCACGCGGCCAGGCGCGCACCTGGTACGTGCTGGAGGCCTCGTAGCTGTACCGCGTGTGCGCCAGGCACGACGGCACGTTGCACTCCTGGCTGGGCACCCTGCGTGACACGGGTTGCTTATTATTTGGCTGGCTGAGCGGTCTCAACATAGCATGCAGCGGAGCCCATCTCGCTTCGCAGTGCAGTTGATTCCAAGGCGGCAGCAGGGGAGGCGCGCACCAGAGGTCTGCCGAGCCCGTGTCAAAGCACATGTTCAACGACACGTTCTGGCTCCCCAGCTGGATGGTCCCGTAGTACTGCGGCGCGCGCACACGCGAGCGCCCGTCAGGTGGAGCGCGTTGGCGCACGGCGCAGGCGTCGGCAAGCCGCTGCCGCTGTGTATGCGTCAGGGGGTCAAGTGCTGCGCGTTCCCGCCTGCCCTTGAGCTCAAACGGCAGATGGTCCGAGCCGGGTGCGGCCTCACCACAATGTTCCTGGCGGCCCTGGCGCGGTTCAGGTCCAGGCGGGAGTGCCGGTAGAGGTCGACGATCGCCTCTCTGCCCGCCACCCGGCCGCATGCGGCAGCTATGAGCCCCACAAGCAGGGCGCGTCGCCACAGGGCTGGCCTGCTCGGCTCTGCCATCGCAGCTGGGTGACATCACACGCCGGGCTGCGGACATGTCACCATTCTCGCAACTACTGGCTTGCGCCGGGGCTCGTCGTATCAACTGCCTCTGCTTGATAAGACTGTGTATGGCCTGCTCAGCGTTGCAGAGGGGCTCTGCTCCTGCACCGCCCGCCTGCTACTGCGCCGAGCGTTGCATGCGTGGTCGGAACAGAGCTGGCACACAGCTGTTTTGCTCAGCAGTCAGCAGTCTGAATTCACACATCAATTAGGGCCTAATGGGGTCAGGCCGGTGAGTCACCTACCTCCTCCACCTAAAGTAGAGCCCATAGAGCACTGCCAACCACCAATCCTCATGTCCACCGCGCCGCCTGCTTTTGGGACGCCAGCGCCTTCCCGGACCGCGCGGCCCTGCCGGAGCGCTTGGGGCTGCCCGCCGCCTGCGCGGCCGGGCCTGCTGCGTGCGCCCCGCGCTCCGCGTCGCCGGCGGCGCTCGCGGCCGAAGCCGCATGCAAGGCGGCGCTGCCGCTGCTCGCCCGCGGCGGCCGGGGCGGGCTGGCGCCTCCTGTGAGCAGGATGTGGTCCAGGCTTGCGGGCCCGACCCGCAACAAGTCCGGGGCGTCGAGCGCGTGCAGCCGGCCGGCGTCCGCGCAGCTCGGGGCGGCGGGCAAGAAACGCGGCGGGAGCGGGACCGGCAGCGCCGCATCAAGGCCACGCACGCGGCGAGTGCGAAAGGCGGCCGCTGGCAGCCCTGCCGCCGTGCGGAGCCACTGCAGCCTGGTGTGGGCGTATGCAGCCTCCTTGAGGTGTTCCTTGAGGTGCATCAGCAGACCATGCTGCAACATAGTAGCAGCCCATGACAGCGTGCGGCATGCAGCGCGCATGCAAGCGCACACACAGTGGATGCGCTTGCGTGCGTTGTAGTGTTACCCAGCACGCGGCGCTCAGCCACCTATCCATGCGTTATACAAAGGCAAGCAAGATGTTCGCAATGCGCAAGGTCAGCTGAGCACGGCGGGCCAGGGCGCGGGCTGCGGACCTAGATAGGACGCCTCGCGCGGCGACTGCTGCGTGTAGGCAGCTACGTCCCAGCCCAGCCAGCTTGCGCGCGCCGCGACCAGGGACGCGCGCGCGCCCCTGCGGCGGCCGGCGCCTGGCGCGCTGGCGGCGCGGTCAGTAGCAGGCCTGGCGTGCAGGGCGCTGAGCACGCGCGGTCCGCCGAGAGCAGCATGACCGATGCTGCATGCGCTTGGCCAGTCTTCTGAGGCCGAACACTCTGTACGGCTGCCTGTGAACTGTCTGCCAGCAGAACGTGGAGAGGTCGACTCCAAGCACAGGAGAACATGTACAATATCTGTCCAAACAGGGCGCCTACCGGGCGCAGGCGCGGTCGCCGCGCCCGCGTGCGTCAGGTCTAGCATAAGGCGGCCGGTCGGCCCCGCAGACGGCGCCGCGCCCTGCCCCGGCGCCTGGCCGGGGCCGTCGTCCGCGCTGCCGCGCACGCCAGCCTGCGCCTCTGCGCCCGCGCCTGCCCTGGCCACCGCCCTGCGCTCCTGTTCCACCGCGTCCAGCGCGGCCTGGGCGCGCGGGCAGCCCCCGGTGCGGCGCGCGCGCTCCCGGTCTGCGTCGCGCAGCGGGTGTGCCGCATGCGCGCCGCTGCAGGACGTACTGCTCTGATCTCTTACGGACAGGGTCCAGGCCCCAACGCTGCAGCAGACATCGGCCTGACCGTGCTGACCCAGCATAGCGAGGCTACATGCACCGGCAGGGCGACAAATGTCGTGATGCTGAAGGGCTACGAACTGATAGCTGCGCCACAGATCGCGCATCAGGCCCCCTGCAGGATGTTGATAGGCAAGCACGTCCTATATCATCGAAGAGGCCGCCGACCTGCCAGTTGCCGCGCACAGCCGCCGCATGCGCTTGCGCGTATCCAGGCGCATCGGTGCCGGCCCCTGCGCCGGGTGCGCCCGCGGCGCCGCTCGCGGCGGCCGCCGCGCGCGGCCCCAGGGCGGGGGGCCCCGCGCAGCGCGGCAGGCCCCTCGTCAGCAGCGCGGCATACTTGGCCATCTCGGGCGGCGTCGGCAGGCGGCGCCTCCGCTTGGCTGGCGCCTGCTCCCGCACGCCACGTGCCGCTCGCGCGTCATACCATGGCTGCTGGACGGGTGCACAGGCACACTGCGCAAACTAGCCAAGCAGCATGCGACCAAGGAGACGTCCGCCCCCTGGCCGACGCAGAGCCGCCGCCTGCACACGGCGCGCAGAGACGCGCGCACCTGCAGGTCCGCGACAGCCCTCGCGCCGCGCGGGACGCTGGCGCCCCGGCCGCGTCGGGAGCTGCGGGGCCCGCTGCGCCTGCGCCATGACCGCCCCGAGCAGTGGTCCCGCGGGGACGCCCGCCACGCCAGCGGCCCCCGCGCCGCCCACAGCCCCACCTCGGCGCAGCCGCCCACAAAACACGGCCAGGCCTCAGGGCCTCCCCTGCCGCCCGCGCTGGCCCGCGGGTCCACTGCAGCCCGGCACGGCGCCGGCGGCTGGCGCGCCGCCGCGCAGCTCGCGCCGCTCGAAGCCGCCAGGCGGACAAAGTCCGAGAGCAAGAATTCGGAGTGCCCGTCGCACGCGGCCTGCAGCAGCTCAAGGCGCGGCCGGGGCAGCGCGGCCGCGGCGGCCGCCAGCGCGTCCGCGGCCGCCGCGTCCGCGGCCGCCAGCACCGCCAGCGCACGCACTGCGCATGCCAGGCGCGCCGCCCTGCGCCGCGCCAGTTCCACCTCCACGCGCTGCTGCTGCTGCGCCACCGTGCGCCTGCGCACGGCACGCTCAGCTTGAGTCTCAGCCTGAGCATCAGTCACTCCACTCAGCCGCCGCGGGCCATGTCTGGCCAGCGCGCAGCCTCTCCTCCCCTCGTGCCGCTTGGTATGCGCCACGGTATACGTGCAGTGGGCTGCTGCAGGCGGCTGCCCTTTGTGCCATGTTGGCCAGGCGAAGGAGTCGAGGAACCAGGGTCCAGGCCAGCACGCAACTGGTGGGGACCCGGAGTGCTCCCACAAGCGGCGCCGCTGAGCACGAAGGGCCCTGGAGGTAGCAGGCAGGAGCCGGCCCCAAGCGCCGGCAACCTCTCCTTCTGTGCCGCGTCCAGGGCACTCAGGGACTGCTTCCACCGCCGACCTCGGCCCCGCCTGATGGCGCCGCGCACTGCGGGGCATACCTGCCTGCAGCCTGGACGCGGCTGGCTGGCGGCCGGGCAACAGCCTGGGCTGCGGCCACGGCCTCCGCCAGCAGAGCCGAAAGGCGCTGCTCCGGGCTGGGCCGCGTGGCGAACGCCGGCAGGGGCGCCTTGCGGCGCGGGCGCTCCCGCCAGGGCCCGCCGCCCTGCCAGCGCTGCAGCCAGGGCACGGGAGTGTGTTCGGCGCCGCCCGCGCCCTGCCTCGTGCACTGCGCCGCAGCGTGCGCTGCGGGCTCCGCCTGGCGGGACATCCGGCCTCCCGTCTGCTCACATGCAGGCGTTAGCAGCTGCAGCTGTGGATGAGGACCCTGAACCCCAAACCTGCCATTTCGCAGAGTACAGCAACTTGCGCACCAGCAAAAGGGGGCAGCAGCGCGCCAGCTGCCTCGCTCTGATGACTCCAGACCCGACGCAGCTGAGGCTGTACAGTAAGTACGAGGTAGGGCTCCGGTACCTGCTAGCGCAGTCGCCGGACTCGCGCGCGTTGGTTCCTGACTCCGAAGAGAGCGCCTGGGAAAGGATAGGAACAAAGAACGATGTTGAGGTGCGCAACCAGCCAGAATTGCGCGTGTGCTGTAGTACGCCCTTGTGGTGCTGCTTGTGTAGTGCTTTGGGTGTGGCTGCGGCAGCGCAAGGGGTCCTGACAGCGTTTCCGAGCTGGCGCGATGGCGGCATTAGCTTTGAGTTGTCACACGCAACCGCAGATGTTCAAGGAGCTGGCAAAGCCGCCCGAAAAGCTCAACAAGACGCGCGGCATTGGCATCATCGCGGCCGCGCCAGACCTGGTGGCAGACGTAATCACGCACGACTATGAGAAGTGGGACGACAACATACGTGGCTTCAGAACGCTAAGCGAGGAGAACGATGCGGAGAGCGGCGCGGTGGCGGAGACCTCCTGGTCGCGCTATGGCCTAGGCGCGCCCGCTGCGCCTGGCCTGCCGCTTGTGGAGACATACCCTGCAGAGTGCAGAGAAGGCCGGCTCGCTCCGGCCCGGGGCTGAGCCGCGTCACGAACCACTGCAGGTAGCCAGGTCTGCTCAATGCGCTTGTGTGCTGCAGGGGTGCCGATGATGAAGGACCGGGACTTTGTGTACTGCGAGGTCCGGCAGCAGGCGCCTGGCGGCTTGTACATCATCTACGGGGAGTCCCTGGCCGACGAGGAGGCCGCGCAGGCACGCACAGCGGCCGAAACGCTTGCCCCGGGTGCCCCGTGGCAGCAGCTTGGCTGTGGGGGCAGCGGCGCGTGGGGACCAGCTTCACACTGTCGCAGGTGAAGGATGTGCCGGTCATCAAGGGCGTCGTGCGCGGGAAGATGGGCTGCAGCGGCTGGGTGGTCGCGCCGGCGGAGGGCGGCGCCGCGTCGCGCGTCACCTACGTCTCTGTCACAGACCTCAAGGTGCGCGACCGGCAGGCCGGTCCTGCACAGCGCAGTGGGCGGGCGTCTGGACGCAGAGTCCAGTGAAATGTGTGCGCTTTGGTGAAAAGCGCTGGGTCTCTGCAGAGGCATGGGTAATGCCAGCAAGGTCAACCGAGTGTGTGGCAGCCATTTGTAGGAGAGTTCTATCAACAGCATGCGCCGTCAGGATAGCAACGACGCTGTTTGTGTGCAGGGGTCGTTCCCGGCGGCGCTGGTAAATCAGTTCACCAACGACGTGCCGCAGACCATCCACGACGTGCGCAAGGTCGTGATGGCCAAGGCGAAGGCGGGAGGGCACCTGCGGCGCGCGGCGCAGGCCTGATCGTTTGGGGTGCCTGTCGCATCCACCATGGGCCCCACACCCAGAAGTATTCGAAGAACTGATAACTTGCTGGCATGCTGGAGCAGCGCAGTCGCCGCCACTGCGCGGCCCTCCGCAAGGCAAGGGAACTGCGTTGAGCGAGCGTGATCGAAAACCCGGCCTCCCGTGTCGCTTGCTGTATATATAGGTTGAACGCACTGTGAGTCTGGCACGCACATGCTTGTCTGTGCGCGCATGCACGCCCTAGCTACGGTACTGCACATGAGGCTGATGCACTGCGCGGGGGCGACTGGGTCTACTTAGAGAGCACTCGGTTGTGCTGCAGAGCGGCTTGCGTTACATCCGTGCGAGCGGCCATGTTGGGCCGCGCCTGTTGTCACGGGATGCGACAGCGTAAGCCTGGCTCCGGTGTGTGTGTTGAGGAGTGCTGTCGTTCTAGCCGGCCATGCATGCTTGCATCCCGGGTGTGACTAAGGTGGTGGGTCGAGTGACAAGGAGTCTGTACAGCATGCGTTTCATGCAGTCATGTCCAGAGGCGCGTGCCACCCAGGACGGACACCGGGGTCGTGAGCTGAACCACGCGCTGCAGCACGAGCTGTTCGGCCAAGCTTATCCTGCCCCACCTGCCCCGGCCAGAGCGCGGCCACCAGAAACCTGGCGAGTGCGCGGCCCTGCTCCTGCGCGGCTGCAGCCGCCCCTCGTCGCGGATACCACAGGTCGTGTGTCAGTGGCGGGCGGCATGCCACGCGCGCCCGTCCCGTGCCACCCAGCAGCCGTACCCCGCTCCAAACCCTACCCTACCCCCGAGCCACCCAGCAGCCACTCCACAGCCTCGGCCAGCAGCTGGAAGCCGTGGAAGCGTGCAATGCCGCGGAACACCGCGAGGCCGGCCGCGTGCGCGGCCGGCGGCTGCGCGCACGCCAGCGCGCCGCCGCACTGGTCGCAGCAGCGCCGCAGGTGGCCGCGGCCGACCTGCGCGCGCCCGCGCCGGCTCATCACCATGCCGCGAAGCGGCCTCATGGCATACACCTCCGCGCCGTGCGACGCCCCCACATGCCATGTTGGAGGGCGCACGCATCTCGACAGAGGGTAAGAGAAAGTACTGGAGCTATCACGCATCTGTGATACGCACGCGCGGGCGTGATACGCCGCACGCCGCGAGGCCAGCCGCGGGCCATGGGGAGCGCGCCTGTTTGCACTTCTGGCAGCGCAGGTCCTGCGTCTGGTATGCGCGCGCGCGCCGTCGCACCGCACCCAGCAGCTGCGCCTCGATCGCGCCCAGATCGTACCCGTGGCCGCAGTTCGCGCACTCCCATTTGTGCTCCTGCATGCACAGTGCGCTTCGGCTGCCCCGTGCCCCCGGAGGGCCCTGCTGCCTGCAGCCATGCAGCGCCCCAGCACATCCGGGTTTTTACCTGCCCCAAGTCCTGCCTGGGCGCAACTGCTGGCATGCATGCGCGTGCTTGCGCGCGCACAGCGCTGCAGACGCGCATGCACCACATAGGCACCTGCAACTGCCCTGTCTGCACGGCGTGCATTCTGCACGGCGTGCATGTACTGATGGCCGCACGGCAGGCAGGACTACAAAGCGCCGGCGCGACGGGGCAACATCGGCCCATTGTTAAGACCGCGCTGCAGCTGTGGCTCCCTGTCTGCACATCAGCGCGCCTGCAGGCTGGGGTCGCGGCAGAGGTCCAGGTCCGCCCAGACGTTGCAGTACGCACAGATCACGTCCCGCAGCACGTACGTGCGGCAGGGCTCCTGCGCGCGCGGCAGGCTCAGCGCTGCGGCCACTCCCTGCATGCTCGGGCCGTGCGTGCCCCTGACGTGCAATAGCTGGCCTCAACAGAGCAGCTACAGGCCCAGATCCCACCGGGGGTCAACCGTGCTTAATGCCCCCTCCCGGCTCGGTGCTCCCGGATCACAGTGACCAGCGCGCCAGCGCGCAGCGGCCGGGCCTGGGCCGGCGCCGGCGGACCTTGAACGCGGCGGCGGGCGCGAACTCGCGCGTGTCCACCAGGCGCAGCAGGTTGCGCCGCAGCACGGCGGTCTCGGCCGCCACGCCCGCGTCGAGGCCCAGCACCTCGCACACCGCGCGTACAAAGGCCAGCGCGGGCGTGCCCAGCTCCTCCTGCGCCGCGCAAGGCCCCGGGAGGTCGGCCCGCAGCGCAGCGGCACGCTGTGGCCGTCCGTCTGCAAGACATTGTGTTCTCTACTTAGAAGCATGCGTTGAAACGAAAAATAGATTAAGAAATGTTGTACAAGTTGTACAAAGTCGTATCTTTCATGGACTAAGTCACGTAGAAGCACGCGCTCGGGGCGTGGTGGCGGCCCGCCGTCGCAGGCACCCTGCGCCGCATGCCGGGGGCCGCGCACCTCGGACAGGTGCGAGCCGGCCAGGACGGGGAAGCGGTGCGCGGGCTGGCCGTCGTGCAGGCCGACCTTCTTCATGATCTCGCGCGTGACCGCCAGCAGCCGCCGGCTGAAGCGCGGGCCCATCTGCGCGCGCAGCCAGGCAGCCTGCGCGCCCGCCGCGCTGCGCGCGTCCGCGGCCGCCTGCGCGCGCCGGGCAGCGCCCATCGGCCGTGGGCGCGCTCGCGACGGCGCACCGGCACATTCCGGGTCATGCCCAGCATATGGCGCAGGTGCCACGGCGCACAGGCAGCGATTGAGCGCAGCCGACTGCGCAAGCAGGGTCCATGGGGGTGGCTGTAGTGCGGGCTTGCATGCGCCAGAGGCCTTTCTCTCGTTTGAGTCAATAAACCTAACACAGGCGCGCTCGGCAGGACCCCAGGCCGCGCTCGGGCGGTGGCCACCTGCGTGCCGCCCTGGCTGGCGTCCGCGAGCACGCCGCGCGCGGCTTCGCGCCACGGCAGCAGCACAAACTCGGCCACCGCCGCCAGGAACTGGTCCTGCACCGCCGGCGGCAGGTAGTCCTGCGCCGCCGCGCGCGCGCGTCGGTGTGTCATGACAGATTTGGCGTTGTGGTATGCTTTGCATGCGGGCGGCTGGCTGTCCCGAAGGCGCGCCCGCCTGGCGCCGACGCATCTGCCAGGACGGGAGCAGGACCCGGGCGACACCGGAGCGCGCCCCCGCCGCGCCGCAACCGAGCTGCCATGCGCTGCGCATGCCTACAGGATAGCCATGTCACAAAGCAGGCATGACTCCTGCCAATGCCCAGCCAGCCGCGCCGGCTGACAGGCGGCTGCCGCACGCCTCTGCAGCCCCTGCCAGCGCGCGCGCCTTGATGGTCCAGACTTGTTCGATCTCGGGGCGCTCCAGCGCGTCCTCATCCGCCTCGGCGACCTCCAGCGGCCCCTCCTCGCCCTGGCGCAGTCGCCAGTCCACAATCTCAACTCCTGTGAGCCGTACGCGCTGCAACAGAGTGCGCGATTGAGCCCAGGCCCATGCGGCAAGCAAGCGGAGTCGTCTGCAATCAAATGCCGTGAGCGGTGCACGCTGCAAGCGGGTGCGTATCGGGCCCAGGCAGGCGCGGCGCGCAAGTGGCGCGCGAGCCGAGGCGAGGGGCGCCGCGCCTGCGTGAGCGCGCCCGGCCGCAGCGAGAGCGCGTCCAGCAGGGCCGCCGGCAGGCGCGCGGCCACGCCCAGGAAGTTGAAGCGGTCGCGGAAGAGCAGCGTGTGCAGGAAGCCGGCCGGCGCGAGCGTCAGCCACTGGAACAGCTCGCGCCGCTTCAGCGCCTCCAGCAGGTAGTCCACGTACCTGCACCATTCATGTGTTGCAGCCGGCGCAGGGAACACGGCGCATACGAGTGACGTCCGGATGACCAGAGCCTTGCACAGCTTGCGTCGTCCACGCGCAGACGGCGATTCACCATACGCGCACTTCCAGGCTGGCGAGCGGGAGAGGGTTCAAGGCTTAGCGCCTGGCCGGAGCGCGGGCAGGGGCTTCTTAGTGCGGGGGGCCGTTTGTGAGACGCACCCGACCGCGGCGGTCAAGTTGCGCTTGCCGGTGGCCAGCGTCAGGCCGGCCACGTCTGCGCAGACCACCTGCGCGACATGCGCGAGGGCGTCTGCACCTTGCCTCCCTCAGCAGTTGCCTATGTTGCCATGCCGTCTGCATGCTGTACAGCATGCTCACCAGCATGCAGCGTCTGCACAGCTTCTCACAAGCGCTCAAGGCCAGGCAGCGCTTGTAGGAAGCTGGGAAGCTGCCGTGGAGGTGAGCGCCCATGGCCGGGCGCCACTGGCGCGCCGCGCCGCGCACCCGCCGCCGCCGTCCTGTCAGCGAGGCGCTGGCTGCAGGAACCGGGGGCCCGAACCTGAGGCCGGGCGGGCGGCGGGGGCGCGCCTGCGCGCCGATGCGGCGCAGGTCGCCCACCAGGAGCCAGGAGCCCTACCCTGAGGCTAGGCGGGCGGGGGGGGGGGGGGGGGGGGGGGGGCGGGCGGCCCGGGGGCGGCCCCGGGGGCGCCCCGCGGCCCCCCGGGCGGCGGGGCCGGGGGCCGCCCCGCCCCCCCCCGCGCGGCGCCGC